>Ga0307515_10008525_pt1 | contig 19964 bp, 9 predicted proteins | sample 17_EM_MG_FD_194513 | JGI IMG/M metagenome (GOLD analysis project Ga0307515, IMG submission 194513) | Populus trichocarpa ectomycorrhiza microbial communities from riparian zone in the Pacific Northwest, United States - 17_EM | ecosystem: Host-associated > Plants > Roots > Unclassified | place... | reverse complement strand
ATGTTATCCGACTTATTATTACAAAACATGTTTAAGTTAGGGAATTTAATGATACTTTAAGTGCAATATGATGATATAAAACCTTAATGAAAATGCACTTTTAAGTACTAATCATAATATAATATACTCTAGAAGAAATTTTATTATGATTTATAAAGGAAGAATATCAAGTGAATTAAAATAAATTGGGATGGTGAAGTAAAAGATTTGGTGCGTGCGAGAAGAATATACATGAATTGGTGTTTTTACGAAAGTATTTAAGAAAAGGTTAAATGAGTGGCAAAATTATAAATTGGAAAACCCTCAAATTCTCCATTATAGGGTTCATGGAAATTATTGGGGAAATAGGTATTTCATAGTAAATTGATTAAAGTGCATTGAAATGAGTATTAACTAGAGTGAAAACATGGAAGAAAATTGAAAACAAACCAAGGGCTAGGGCCAACCATATAAGAACTTTTGGGAAATGAAAGATTTGGCTTAAAGTTTGTGTTATTGATTGTTTATTTAATGTGTTGGTATGAGTAATTGCATTTCGAAAAGGGTTTTGGTTGAATATGTGAATTTCATGTTGCATGCATGTTTTGGAGAAATTATGGATGCGAAAAATTAGGCAATGTTGAATGTTTTTAAATGAATGTGAAAACCTTAGGAATTCAATTCAAATTGAACTTTTGGTTGATGAAATGAATGGCATGTATAGAAGTACAAAATTGCTTAAAAATAAATAAGCAAGCATGATTAGTATGAATGGAAGTTTAGATTTTTCTTTGTTTAAAATGTATAAGTGATGGTTAAAATTGGGTGGTGTGTATGGTGTATTGGTAGTGTTAGATATGGAAATAAATGCACTTGAAAAAGGAATTAATAATGGTATGACAAATTATGAGGTGTTGTCAAAATTGGTTAAATTGTTAATTAGAGAATTGTGGGGAAAATTCAGAAAGATAACCTTGATAAATTGGTTAAATTATACCGTTTCAATATTTTATGAGTTGATGGTGATTAAATAAGGTTGAGTTTAATAAAGTATGCAAATTGGAAAAAAAAAATGGAATCTCATGTTTGATTTAAGTGGTAGAGTTTGGAATCGGTATGTGTGGATGTATGAAGTATTTGAGTATGGATAATATTGTTAGGATGGTTATCAAACTCATGAGCTGAGTTATTTGTATACTGATGAGGGCACCTCTTATTGATGTAAGGAGAGACATTCATAACTAGAACTTCTGCGGAGAGAGCTCATGCGACAGGAGTACCGGGTAGATGTCTGACACCTTACTCCTTTAACTCAAGGCACACTTTCTTTTAAGAATCCATATACTTGCAAAATGTGTTATAGAAAAGATCATTGGGAAAGTATGGATTACTTTATTTAAATAAGAGAAAAAGTCAGTCATTTGGATAAGGATTTGATTTAAATGAAAAAAAAAAGTTAGATGTTTGGATGAGAACTTGATTTAAATGAAAAACAATAAGTTAGTCGTTTTGATGGGGACTTGATTTAAATGAAAAAGAATAAGCCAATTATTTGGACAGGGACTTGATTTATGATTTGGAAAATAATAAGATAAGTTAGTATTTGGACAGAGAATTGATAGGGTGAACTCCTAAGTCGGCCATCTAGATAAGAATAAATGTATGGGTTGCTATTATAATTTATCTGGAAATTATAGAAGCAAAACCGAGGATGTTTGGTGTTATATGGGATAACACAATTGTATGGGTTTTTAATATGAGTAAATGTGTTAATTTTCCTATTCACGAGATGTGTAAAGAAGTACTCAGTATTCCATTGATTGTTATGAGAGTTATAGGTTCATTATGACCTCCTAGACGACACTGTCATTGTCATTTTATTTTACTAGTTATGTTATAAGTTTGATGTAAGAAATCCTATAAATCATTTTGTTACTCCTTTTAAGAAATTTGTAATATGTTATATGTTATGCATGTAATTAAATTGGGAATTATAGAATTGTTATGAAATGGTGAAGAATTGTTCTAAGACTATATTGCGAAATCACTAATTAGAGAAATGTTAAAAATTAACCGGTGGTATGCTTGAAGCTACCTATGTGGTGATGATGTTATAATGTGATGTGGTTTTACGCAGGAAATTGCATAATGAAATTTTAGGTAAGGTTCTATGTAGGAGAAACTCTACCAAAATTTTATTAAATTGTATAACTTTACTACTCATAATAATAAATCATTGGTAGCTTACAATGCACATGAAATGTATGGAAGTTGTCACCCATGATATTAAATTCACTTAGGGTAAGTATGATGTCATGCTAAATGCAGAAAAAAAGTGCACTAAAGTGCTGAAGTAGATAATTTAATAAAAATAATGTCATATAATCTATGCCAACAAGACATGAAATAAATCTTATGTAAATTATGCCTATGAGACAGAAAATTAATGTTATGTAAATTATGCTTTTGGGACAGGTAATGACATTAAGAGGGGAAAATGATATGAAAAAAAAATGTTTTCATGGTGGAATTAATATGTAGAATTGAATACAAAAGCAGAATTTAATGTGTAAGACTTAAATTGACTGCAATGACGGAATTTAATACATGAAATTAGAATTAATCACAACAATAGGATTTAATATGTGAAATGTTAAATTGATTTCAACGATGAGATTTAATACACAAAAATTGAATTGACCATAAAAATAGAATTTAATATGTGGCCACAAAGACAAGCCTATTATATTAAATGTTAATCCAATTACAATGATGAGGGTTATTATGTTTTGAAGTATAGGTTACATGTATTTAAAAAAAAAAAAGAATCGGTGATTTTGGATAATGTAGAATACAAACTGTAACTATAAGGATGAAATAAGAAAAGTATGAGAGAAACAAAGCACAAAATGCTAATATAGAAATGAGTAAATGAACGTGGTTGATGTAAATTTTCAAGGAATGAAAAAGATCAACAAATGTATAATTGGCATAAAGTATCTACTATAAATGACCAAGTAAAGTGATGAATATGGTGAATGTAGAATACAAGTTTCGAGTATAAAAATGAATTTAAATGAATAAAAAAGAGTGATTAAAGCATCAACTAAGTGTATGAACGAGATTGATAAATATAGAAATGTGATAAGTTTATGCGCTAAGTATATAAATGGGATAAATAAATCCATGAGTTGATTAAGGTATCTAGCTAAGTGTAAGGATGAAATTAAGGATTGATGAACTCAATCATAAAATTGTATTAGATCATAAAGATTGGGTAAAAGGGAGAATATATGACATTAGTTATTTTTTAGTATTGAAGCATAATTATTGAAATCAATAAACAAATATGGTTGTTTTAAATAATAAGCTAGGACCTCGAAAGCAAGTCCATGGTACGTAATGTTTATAATATTGGATGGCGAAAAAGGAAATTATTTATGCGTTAGAAAATGAGAAATAGATTGATTGGTAACTATGGTGCAAAAATAATTATTATTGCATAAAGTAAATGAATATGGTATTATATGTCTCGAATAGTAAGACAAATATTACAAATATATAATTATAAATGTAAATTGAATGAGTTATTGTTGACATAGTTAATTAGTAAGACCTATGTTTTAGGAAAAAATTTCTATAGGATGATTACGGTTTCATGACCTAGTTCGCGGGTTTAGAAGGTTGGCCCAAGCTGACTTGGGTATTTTTTATCCTTTTTAAATTCATATTTTTCTAATTTCAGCTTTCAACATTTAGTTGGTTGAGAATTGGACTTCATAATTTTTTCTAACTTGTTTTCTATAAAGTTATCTTAGGCTCATAACCCAGGACATAGGTTTAACAGGTTAACTCGCTCGAGATGACCCAGGTTGTTTTTTTATTTTTTTAAAAAATTTCATCCTTCAACAATGAGTTGTTTGAGAATCGAACTTGATATTTTTCTTTCAATTTTCTTTCTATAGGGAATTCCATTCTCATGACATGGATCATGAGTTTGACGAGTTTACTCAGGTTGAATGGAATCACTTTTTTTGTCCTTTTTTAAATTAGATTTTTTTTATCCTTCAATATTTGTCTGAATAGGAATTGAAATTCCTAATTTATCTCCATTTACTTTCTATTAGTTATCATGATCTCATGATCTAGATCGTGGGTTATACAAGTTAACAAGGTTGGCCTAGGTTGATCCAGTATTTATCGATCTCAATATTAAAAAAAGAAGTGTCATCCAATATGTCTCCATCTCAATATTTAAAAATGGTGTCATCCAATATGCTTTAGATTTGAATTTTTTTTGTTAGCTTGAAAACAAAATTATGCAACGCCTTTACATTTTTTTGTACATTTTAAAAAATGTTTTGACGTATGGTGTCCAAAGATCTAATCTATTCCAAAGTTTTCAATTCAATTCCGTTTGGCGTTCTATTCTTCTTAATGGAATGAAAAATATAAGTTTCAGAGCATTTCAACGATCAGTTCCGGTTTTCTGTACTATGTGTGCGTAATTTAAAATATTAATTCAACATACATGATTCCAATTGAAATCTAAGGATAAATTAACTTTAAATTATGCAATTCAAACACAATGCCAAGCATCTAAATATAATTTCAAAATTTAAAACATTCATTAATAGTCAAGAGTCAAGACTAAAGAGAACTTTAAATTAAAATAGTTTAACATAAATAAAATGCCAAAATATTGAGAAAGTAAAAGGTTTTAATACATAAGATATATAGATCAAACATAATCTCCATCAGTAACATAGAAATAAAGATCCTGATCTTGTGGTAGTATGTAGGGGAAGTCATCAACTAGACATTCTAATACATGGTCATTTTTATTAAGTTTGAATTAAATGATAAAATAAAATAAAAAGAAAGAAAAAATGTAAAAGATCCAATCTCTCATCAAATCTTACCATAACTAATCAACAAAATATAATAGGTGTTTAATTGATTAAACTGAAGGTATATACGTGGTATTGACAAAAACACTAACATTCATTATCTTTTAAATTGTAACTATTATAGGTATCACACTCTCTAGTATCTCCAATATCCCTTAAAATCTATATTTTTTCTCCAATAAACCCAAACAAAACAAATCAATGGAAAAAATCAAAACCCAAAATGAACCCACAATATTTCCCACAAAACGCAACTCAATAAGGATCTAATTCCTGAAAATAATCAAGAAAATCACTCCAACAAATCGCAAAAGCTTGAATCTATCACCAACAATTTGTCAATCACCCAAGAGAAAACCACTGAAAAAACACGCAAACTCTAAAAGCTTCTTTCAATAACCAAAATGACATCATATTGGAAGTGGTAGAAGAAAAAGATCAACAAATGACCAATCATGTCATATGCATATAGTTGTGAATTGTGATTATCATAAGTATTCAAAGCGGAATAGATAAAGTACACCCAAAACTTCTTAGCCAGAATTTGGGTGAAAAATCTAGAGTGATCTGAGATCCTGAACGAGATAAAATTTATTTCATTTTATTTTATTTTTTGAAATGTATGAAGTATACCGATTATTCTAGTCAAAACAGAACATTATTTGATAATCTTGATTTATATATGTCCATGTAAACACACGTTTCGGTTGTATAGTTTTGGTGATACACCCTGCAATGCAAGTGTTGGAAACATAGTGTTGGTTTTTTTAAAAAAAAAAAAGAAGAAGAAGAAGAAGAAAGATTTTTTTTTTTTCCTTCACTAGTTAAAGAAGAAGCGTTGTCTTCTTAGGGGACGTACGGGGTGATCTCTCGAGTACTATATAATATGCAAATGTTACTTAAGATTACTTTATTCTAAGGCTTAGAGTAGGATTAGGAATCATTTTATCTTGTTGTCCAAATGTAATGAACAGAGAGCCAAAATAATGAAGCTCTATTATCTAAAAATTCAGTCGCTCTCCTTCATTGTCTACTGATTGTACATTCCTTTGTCTTCTTTCATTCATTAGCCCATAGATTCTTAGAACCATTTTTTTCTTCTTCTATGACTGCATCACAACCAAGCCTTTTAGATTAACTACATGATATTATACTAATATAGGCAAGGACGGAAAATTGGATAGGGACATCCCTACATTCTTATATTGCTAAACTGCTATCTAAATATCTCAGAACTCCATTCTTAAGAAATATGGTAGATAATATTACAAGCCCTTTATTTGAGTCTCCTCCTCCTCCTCCTCCCCCTCCTCCTCCACACAAATCCAATCTGCCAATGTTATATTATGGCCTAGTAGTTGTTGGCACAGCTGCTATAGTGCTAGCTGTTTACAACCTTATAATCATCAAGTGGTGCGCTCAACGTGGAGGCCGATCAGGGCAGGGACCAAATGTGTTTACAGAGGTAACAGCAAGCCAGAGTTTTGAACACTCCAACAGCAACTTGCCGTCTAGTTTCAAGTACAAAAAGGGAAAAATAGACGGTGACCAAGACCAGGGAAGTGGCTATGAATGTGCTGTTTGCTTATCGGCTTTTGAAGAGGGAGAAGAGGTTAGGCAATTGCCAAGGTGTAAGCACTCATTTCATGCTCCTTGTATAGATATGTGGCTATATTCCCACTCTGATTGCCCGCTTTGTCGTTCAAGTGTTGATCCTCCTCTTGCGGTGTGTAATAGAAGAACGGCCGCGGCGGCAGCCGATACATCGGAGAATTCTAGAGAAGGGTTACTGGATTCAGCCATCAATAATACTGTATGAGGTTTTTGTTTTTTAGGTTCCTGTCTTTTTCCATCTGTTTGTTGACTAGGAAGGGTGAATTAGATGCCATTGCGTGTCTACTGGCAATTAAACGTTCTGAGATTTGATTTGATGATGATAACCATGATTGCTTAGCGGATTGACATATTGGTCCACCTTGTATATACTTTGTTCTTCGTTTGGCATAAAGTAGGTCCACAGTTGGCATTGAATATTTCTACTTAACATGTTAGTTTTTATGTTTCAAAAACTTTTTTTTGAAAGAATTTTTATTTTTTTTAAAATTATTTTTTTAATATTTTCGATCGGTTTAATGTGCTAATAATAAAAATAAATTTTAAAAAATAAAAAATATATATTATTTCAATGCATTTTCAAATAAAAAAATACTTTAAAAACAACTGCTACCACAATATTAAATGAGCTCTTAAAACACAAAGAAAAATGGTACCATTACATTACAAAATACGCTAAAATATTTAGATAAAACACTGTAGCAATTTACAATAGCCTGATTTTTTTTATTTTTGTCCTTAGTTTTTTCAATTGTAGTTTTCTATACCCAAATTAATGACCAATCTATTAAAATTTGTTAATGAAAGAAAAAAAATTTAATAAAAGAGGACTAGAGTGTAAATTCACTAGAAAAACTTTGTTTAGTCCACCAACTTTCCTTTTACTTACTCTGCAATCCTTTTAGTTTTTGCAATTATAATTGCCAAAGTTTATTTTCTTATCATTTAAGTCCTTGAGTTTGAGAGATGAGAGAAAAAAATATTATGAAAACGATGAAGAAGAGAGAAAATTAAAGAATGATCATTTTCCAACGATGAAACTCGACGTGTTTAGTGTAAATAGGTTCTGTTAGATATGGTGAAATAGCGGTGGAGTTTTTTTTATAAACGATGAAAAACTAGATTGGGGTCTGTTTAGACTTTTTTGATTTGTTTAGTGATTTGTAATTTTTTTGAATGGTTTATGGATGTTTTTATAGTGTTTATTGGGTGTTCTGATGTGAAAATGAGCTGAAAAATATATGTTTAGGCTAAAAAATTCATCTTTAAATTTTTCAACCACCATAGCGATTGTAGGATTCTAGGTAAGCAGTTTCATTGGTGATACGTCATCTACCACACACACACACACATAAAAGGATCGCATCATCCACTCTTGATGCAAAAAAATAAAAAAAAGGTGCCTAGGCTTTTTTAATTTATTAAAATTAGGCGTATAGGCCTAGCCCATCAACACATGATCTCTTTATTTTTTTCATCACTTTTCATTAATTGTTTCTATTGATTTAGCTTTATTTTTTAAATAGTAATTGATTTTTTTTATATTTTTTAGTTGCATGATTTTACAAAGAGATTAGTTTGAATTTTTTTCTTCTTATATTTTATATGAATTAGCTATATTTGTATAAATTCTTTATGAAAACAGAAATCATTTATTATTTGGAATAATAATTAGCCAACAAGATAAAATGAATGAAAATATTTAAAATAAAAATGATAGTTGATGTAAAACATTTGCGTGTACATCTATATTTTGTTTCTACTATGAAGATTAACTTATTGCTTTAATATTTAATTAGTGTTAACAACTCCTTTTGGTTTATCAACTCATATATTTCTTTTATTTTACAAAGCATAAATAATATCTTTTTATCTCTCATTTTAAAAAAAAAAGTATGTTAGGAATTGTGATTCATAATTTTTTTTGATTTATTTTCTTTAAGGTTATCATTATCTCAAATAAACATACAAATATTATATTGATGCTTAATTTTTTTGAGCATTTCTTTTTACTCTATAATTAAATAAAAAATACTTTCACAAAAAAACAAAGTTGCTAAACTTTGTGGAGTCCAAGACATGAGTAACAGGTTTGGTGGGTTGATCTGAAGTTGATCCAATATGTTATTATCTTAATATTTTAAAAAAATATTATCTTGATTTAAAAAAAAATCAAATCAAATTATTTATCAGCTATTTAAATTTTTATTAAACCCACTAAGTCGATTGCATCACGTCAAAATAACCTCAGGAGAGTTTGACTTGAAACCCAGATTAAGTTAAAAGTTAAATTAAAAGGTTTCAACATGAAGGGTTGAGTTTAATAACATTTTGTATATAAAAAGAATTCATGTGTTATAGACATTTTTTTTATGTTCAAGGTTTTTTTAATCCAACTCGCCGGCCGGTCATTTAGTAAAGAAAGAAAGAATGATGCTCGTTTATCATTTAAAGCAACTTAGTAATAATTTCTCGGGTACCGCAAGAATTAACAAGTGGAAAACTAAACACTAAACTAAACAAGCCCACTAATAAAAACTTTCAACCAACTACTCTTTTTTTTTTTTTTTCATTGCCACATCTTGCTTTAGAGTTTCTTTCTATGTGTTTAATAATATATTTTTGATTTTAAAAAATATCAAATTCATATTTTTTAATGTTTTTTTTTTATAATTTTAAAGTGTCAATATTGAAAATAAAAAAATCTAAAAAATAAACACATACTAAGACTCGTCTCGATATAAAACAAGTAAGGAGGGGTGAGCATTTGGATAATTCAGAAAGCCAAAAAAATGTTATTTTAGAGAATTTTTTGGATTATTTAAAAAAAAATTAAATTCTTTGTTCTAAAATAATTTTTTGATTTTTCAAATTATATTTTACCTCATTTATATTTCTAAGTAATTTAGTTTATTTGAATCACCTAAATTTTCAGACCTAGTAGCCCTATTAATATTTACAAAAGCTAAGACCCCTTTGAAAAACAATATTCACCTAGATTCACGAGTGCTACTCATTGGAAAAATGTAATAATGGTTGTGCTCTTCCCATAAAAATCTTAAAACTAGCAATTAGGGGTAATTTGGTCTTTGTAAAAGGCCCATTAGTCAATATTAAATAGTTTGGGGGTAAGAAAGTCTTCTTTCATTTTGAAAGCATAGTAAAATGATCAAAATACTCTTAAAATTAAAAAATTAAAAATGGCATCCATGGGCGCTTTCGTCTTTTCACACCTGTTTTTTCATTATAATGAAGTGGGCTAAGGGGCCATTTCGTATTTTAACAAATATAAAAAGTAATTAAAAAAAAGTGGCTACACGTGCAAGGCATTGGGTACCAAATAACAGGCGACTATGTCCTTTGGGCAGTGCATACGACGCTTCTTGTCAGCCAAAAATCATCTTCCATCGTATCATTTGATGTGCCACCGCATTTTCTTCTAATTTGACAACAGGTAGTCGGGGGCGGTACGGTTCGTCGTCGATAACCTTTTCTCTTCTCCTCCACTTTTCTTTATCCTCCCCTCAGAAATCACAGCGCCCATACCAAATTTTAGAGTTGTCATGTGATATTTTTAGATTTTAATTTCAATCCTTATTCTTTTGATTTTTGTTCTTGACTCTTTTGTAAAACTTTTATTTTTTTTTCAATTACATCCTTCAATCTTAATTTGTGATATATTATTTTTTTCAATGTGGTCCTTATTCTTTTAATTGTTCTTTTTTTTGGGTTCTTTTGTTAAATTGATTTTTCTTCTTAATTTCACCCTTCAATAAAAAAATTTGTTTTCATTTTTTTATTTCAATTTTGATTCTTATTCTTTTTTTTTCTCTTTTGGGTCTTTTTGTTAATTTTGTTTTTCTTTTCAATTTCACCCTTCTATCAAAAAACAAAATTATTTTTTATTTTCATTTTGATTCTCATTCTTTTAATTGCTATTTTTTCTTTTGGATCCTTTTGTATAATTGAAGTTTTTTTTTTTTCTAATTTCATCATTTAACATTTGATTGGTTGAGAATTAAACTTTTTGGTTTTTCTAAATAGATTGTTTCCAGTTTAATGATCTAGATCACATGTTTGAAAATGTTACCCGAGTTGATATTTTTTTAATGTATTTTCTTTTCAGCATTCATCATTTGACAATGGTTTTTTTTAAGAGAGAGAGAGAGAGAGCTTTGAGACTCTCTCTTTTTTTTTTTATTTTTGATTATACCAATTTATTTTTATTTTTTTTACCTAAAGTTCCTTTAAAAATTAGAATTAACTAGATAAAATTGCTTCATATGAAAGTTTTGACTATATAAAATTAGATTTAAAGAAAATTACAAACACATTAGTTCTGAAATTTTATAAATTTATAAATAAATAAATAAATACTATAATTTGGATTTCATTTTACCCAAATTACCAAAATAAATTTTGGACAACTTCCAAATTGGCCATTCTCCAAAAATTCTAAAAAGTTATTAGTTTGGAAATCGGGTAGAGTTTTTTGAAAAGTGGTCGAAACCTTACAACTTGCTTAGTTTTGAAATAAAAACTATTAATTCATCCCAACTGCAAATTCTAACACATTAACAAAAAGAAAAGTAAAGGAACAGGGGTTTTTAATGTATTCTTCACATGTAATATTATTCATTATAATAGTATTTTTTTTAATATTTTTTAATTTTTAATTTAATTCTTCAATATTAAGTTCATTGGAGATTATGCTTCATATTTTTTTCAATTTATTTTTTTATGAGATTATCCTAGACTTATGACTGAGGCTATAGGTTTGATAAGTTAACTCAGTTGACTTGAGTTTTTTTTATTTTTCTAATTGATTTTTTCCCTCAATTTTATCATTTGATATTGAGTTGATTAAAAATTAGACTTCGTAATTTGTTTCAGTCTGCTTTCAATGAGGTTATCCACATCTTATGACTCAGATCACAAGTTTGGCAAATTAATCTTAGTTAACTTGAGTTGTTTTTTGTGTCCTTTTTTTAATTTCATCTTTTAACATTGGATTGATTGAGAATTGAGTTTTATAATTTATTTCATTTACTTTCTATTAGATTATCCTGATGTTATAACCTGAGTGGTGAGTTTGGCAGATTAACCTTAGTTGACTTGAGCTATTTTTTTTTAGTTTTTTTAATTAATTTTTTTTCTCAATTACATCCTTAAACATTAAATTTATTGGAAATTGATTTTTGTACTTTGTTTTGATTTGTTCTCTATTAGGTTATTATAATATATTGACTTGGTATATAGTTGGCAGGTTAACTCAGATTGATCCAAATCGACCCAGTATGTTATTGTCTCAATGTTTATTAAAAAAATCTCATCTTAACTATTTATTTTAAGTCCAATTATATTTTTATTGATAATACAGGTTACTTTTTGATGAGGTTATAAAAATCACAAGAATATTCTGGAATGAATTATTCCTAGAAATTCTCATACATCATTTATGATGAATTCAATGACCTCCACTTCAAGACCACATAGACTTCTTCTTGGGCCAATCTCTCCCTCGGGAGATATAAAACTCTTATAGAATAAATACCTGCACAAAATTCCCTAAGGGTGTTGATGGGAGACCCTTTGAAGATCAAGTCAGTACTAGGAATATTTGTGTAAAGAACGACATTAATGAAGATATTAAAAAGCTTTTATAAATGTATAGAAAAGGTTGGAGAAGAAGGTCTAAAGGTGAGGAGGAGAAGTTGAGAATCCATCTTTTTCTTTATCATCTTTTATATCACCTTATTTGAACTGCCTCATGTAATGTAGGAGGGGTAAAAAAGTAATCTTATATGATTAAGATAATATTAGCTTACTGCTCATGCCATCACTTCTAATTAATGTAAGCAAGGATTGCTTGTTCGTATTTAATGGGATTGTAATGGGCATCATAATTATTAACCTAGGCTCAGGGTATGAGAGGTTCAGTGTAGAATATCCCTTCAGTCACGTACCCAATCTGAGGGATGTTGGGCTCAATTCACGCCCTGAGCCAAGGAGGAATCGGGTCCATCTCTTGACTGTACCCAGGAATGGTTAGGGACTACTGCGCTACTGCCCAACATAAAGCTGGGCATGGTCGCGTCCTTAACCCACCACAAGGATGAGCGTGAATGTGCCCTCGCCCAACATGGACCATGTTGCACGTCACCCGCGCGGCATCGGCTGGCGATTTTTCATTTTCTTGCTTTGATTCGTTGGGAGTTGCCACCTAGTATTTAATTGAGGGTTACTAGGAAACCTGAATGTACTGGTCTTGTCAGAGATTCACGAGTAAGGGACTGGTTGTGGTTAGGGAATGTATTAGCACCCCTAACGCACCCTACCTGAGGTAAGCTGCTTCGTAGCTTTGATGTGTTAAAGAAGTTTTAAAAATTTTGTCTTTTCATCAGGTATCAGAAATACGACTTACGTGTAAGTTCATAATCCTTAACCGTGAACAAATCAAAATATTAAATTCTTCTTTATTCTTTGCAATTTCATCACAAAAGAAAAACATTCATAAAAAACATACAAACACACGCATACACATTGAATTTTTTTTTTCCTTTTCCTTTTCCTTTTTTTTTTTACAATCACAATACAAGATACAAATTCAAAACAACTAAACAAAAATTACATTAAAATTACAATAATAGCCCCAAAACAATCTGGAATTTACAGGGAATACCTTCTGCACCACCGGAACAGTGTCAGGCAGACTTCTGGAGCTGCAAGAAAATAGTGGCGCGTCTTCTCCACGCGCCACCGCCACTGTCGGCGCATGGGTGCACGCGCCACCGTAAGGAAGAAACTGGAAACAACGGGATCTGGCTCAGCCACTTCTCCTCTTCCTTTCCCTGCCGGCAGTGACAACCACCGTCACCTGCAAAAGAAGAAAAAACACAATCAAAGTTTCGGTTCTTCCTCCCCGTTTTAGATATGCTCTCTTCTGGTTTCTCTCTTTCTCTTGGTTCGTTGATTTTTCTTCTGTAGGTAACAAATCCGGCGGTTGGGTAGCTTCAGGCTACTATTTGGTCATTATTGTTGAGGAGACCGGAGAGGGTGATGGCTCGGCCGGTGCTTGGTGGGGAAGGAGGCGCTGCGGTATGGTGGGGCCGAGAGAGGAAAAACGATTACTGCTGGCCGGTGAGTGAGAAGGAGCAGCCAACGGGAAAAGGCTAGGGGAGGTGGCGGTCGGCTTCAGAGGTGGAGTGGGAGGAAACCGTAGAACCGGCTGGGAGAGGGAGAGGTCTGGTGAGGGGGACGGCTCTGTTTGGGCTTAGGGAGAAAAGCTCTGGCTGGCGAGAAGAAGGGAAAAATCTGATGAAGAGGGGGCCCGCTTCGGGTGAGGGAGAAGAAAAAGTTAAGCTTTTTAGGGTTTTCTTTTTTGTGTTGCCTCCCCCCAAATGTTTAAAATTACCCCCTCATATTTTTGAGTTGTGGACCTATATTTATAGGTAAAATGTTGTTTGGGCTTCAAAATGGATCCCTCAACTTTCTTTTTTTGTAAATTTTGATTTTTCTTGTTTTTCTTGTATTTTTGAAAAAGAGCAATATCAACGCCGACCCAATGAGAAAAATCAATGATTTCAAAAAACGATGCGTGAAACTTCGATCGCGTTCAAAAGACCTTTGGAAATTTAAATTCTTTTGAGACAATGCTGAAAATACTAAAAACGATGCAAATATATTAAAAACATATTTTTTTTGGATTTTCTTTGTATTTCGCTATTTTTGGATTTTTTTCAAAATATAACAAAAAGATGGGTCAAAAATTGATTAGCAACAGATGCCCTCTCTTTACAATGCTTACAAAGCAAAACTCATCAATGTTTTGCATAGTAAGCTTTATAAAGAAAAGAAAAAGGACAATGATCTCATTATCTTGGGCGACCTGCCCCTTTTGAAGAAAAGTGGTCTATTTTTAGGAGCGACCAGCCCACACACTCACGTTAACCCTGGTCTATTTTCATGGGCGACCTGACCACACAAACTCACACTGGTCTATTTTCACAGGTGACCTGCCCACACATGCTCACAGTGATCTATTTTCAAGGGTGACCAGCCCACACACTCATACTGGTTTATTTTCACGGGCGACCTGCCCACACCCGCTCACCGTGGTCTATTTTCAAGGGCGACTAGCCCACACATACTCAAAGTGGTCTATTTTCACGGGCGACCTGCCCACACATGCTCATAGTGGTCTATTTTCACAAGCGACCTGCCCACACCCGCTCACCGTGGTATATTTTCAAGGGCGACCAACCCACACATACTCAAAGTGGTCTATTTTCACGGGCGACCTGCCCATACATGTTCACAGTGGTCTATTTTCACAAGCAACCAGCCCACACACTCACGCTGGTCTATTTTCACGGGCGACCTGCCTACACATACTCAAAGTGGTCTATTTTCAGGGGCAACCAGCCCACACACTCTCACTAGTCTATTTTCACGGGCGACTTGTCCACACACGCTCATAGTGGTCTATTTTCACGGGCGACCTGCCCACGCACGCTCACAGCTTTGGCACATAGATCATGGAAGCCTAGGATTTACCCCAACTTCAGGTTATTGTATCATGTCCTTACGTTCCCCCTGAAGGTGGTGGGCAATATCTTACACATCACATCATTGTCATGGATGACCAGCTCAAGGTTCCCCCTCACATTCTGGATATGCTCTCGAGGGTCTGTAAGTCCATCATACTTGTCTAAGCTCATCTTTGCGGATAAATACTCCATGGGTACTTTGGCTTCCAAAACTCTCTTGGACAGTGAAGAGTCTTCCACTTAATACTGGTGGGCAGGTCGGTGATGTCGTGAGTCCTCCTCAGCCATTCTTCTATGTCGTTCTCGGTGTGGGCTGGATGAACTGGATGAATCTAGTATGGAATAGTGGGAAGGTGATCTATTTATCTCCCACGACGGCTAGTTTGAATTCTGCAAGAATGCTCACTTCTTATTAGCACCGTGGGGCAGTGGGAATGTTCTAAAGTTAGACTAAGAGAACGATGCCTGGGTGGTTGCCCTTCATTTTATCCATACCCCTTGGCGTAACTGATGCGTCTTCGGGCTATAGATGTCCTTTGCGGCTGAGGTGGTAAATCGTGTGTTGGGACATCGTGAAGAGGTTGAGGATGAACCGTGAGCTATCCTTTCAACGTGATGACCTCCTATAAGAGCAAACGTATATGCTCAGCCATCTTCTCAATTTGGGGTTAGACGGACGTACCAGCAGCAATGTGGGCGTCCGTGATATGCCCTGGTGTGTATGGATCGGCCATGGTGGTGCACTAGGTAAAACCTCATGTCAAAGCTTACTTTCTTGCTGGAGAAGTAATTAGCTTTTTGTAAAGGTTCCCACAGACGGCGCCAACTAACGAGGTTATAAAAATCACAGGGAATATTATGGGATGAATTATTCCTAGAAATTCTCATACATCATTTATGGTGAATTCAATGACCTCCACTTCAAGCCCACGTAAGCTTCTCCTTGGGCCAATCTCTCCCTCGTGGGATATAAAACTCTTCTGGAATAACTATCAGTATAAAGTCTCCTAGGGGTGTTGATGGGGGACCCTCCGAAGATCAAGTCAGCACTAGAAATATTTGTGTAAAGAACGACATTAATGAAGATATTAAAGAGCTTTTATAAATGTATAGAAAAGGTTGGAGAAGAAGGTCTAAAGGTGAGGAGAAGAAGCTGAGAATCCATCTTTTTCTTTATCTTATTTTCTATCACCTGATTTGAACTACCTTATGCAATGTAGGTGAGGTAGAAAAGTAATCTTGTATGATTAAGATAATTTTATCTTACTGCTCGTACCATCACATCTAATTAATGTAAGTATGGACTGCTTGTTCGTATTTAATGGGATTGTAATGGGCATTATTAACACAGGCTCAGGGTATGGGAGGTTCAGTGTAGAATGACCCTTCAGTCACGTACCCAATCTGAGGGACGTTGGGCTCAATTCACACCCTAAGCCCAAGAGGAATCGGGTTCAGCTCTTTACTGTACCTAGGAATGGTTAGGGACTCCCATGCTACTACCAACATGGAGTTGGGCGTCGTCGCGTCCTCAACCCACCACAGGACTAGGTGCGGGCATGCCCTCGCCCAACGGGGGGTTGGGCATAGTCATGCCCCTTCCCAACTTATAGTTGGCCGTCGAGAAAGATATAATCTCATTTTAGGTTATGATTTTTGTGTGTTGTCTTTTAAATGAGGTTGATTTGTAAAACTATGACCCATCACTTTTAAATCTATCAAAACAACTTAATCATATCAAATCAATTTTTACACTGCATAAATTTTTTTTACTAGGAAAATCATTATCTAACACTTAAGAATTTTTTTTCACATTAAAAAAATTATCAAGTACGCAATGCAGTGCGGGCAAATGATGTGGTCGCAACTAAACTGATAAGCCTTCTTACTACTGTTGCCACATCCTGAATGAGATAACGACAAGCTGCTCATCCTCCTAATTCTAATAAGCTGTTATTATTCCAATCCATCCTCCTAATTCTAAGTAACGCAGAACATTAAAACAAACCATAAATTTCATCTTCGATCCATGACTCTGAAACATTAACAGAACATCAGAATAAATCACATGACTTCCTCTGCATTGATGTCTTTGCAAGTCCATGGAACAAGTCTTCATGCACAAAATCCCTCGAAATACATGCATTTACGATATGTACACATGAAGACGAACCTGCATAAATTTCATAAACTGAAGTCCTCGTGTACGAATTCATCGGATGAATTATTTTGTTAAAATTTCCAACTGTCACGAAACAATATGCAGATAACTCCTGGCCCCAATGAACTCTTACTTTGAACAACAAGGCTAATATCATTATATTACAAGATTATAGGATATAGATCACATTCTTCTCAAATTGTCTAACCTTGCCTGCAAGTCACTGTCAGTTCCACTGTCTTCGTCCCCTGTTGTTTCCACTTGTGCAACCTTACCCTTCGCAGCTGGTGCAGCAACAGCAGATGATGGTGCATTTACAAGCTGCAAATACAAGCAACAATAATTGACATAAATAGGATGATTAACCAAACATCAAACACTTAGACGACGTGCATGCAAAAGTAAAAGTTGCAATGACAAAGTTATCTCCTGATTAACTTCAATTCCAATCTCATCAAGGACTTGGTTCACTTGTTCTTCAGTTTCCTCTTCTTCCTCATCCCCTTCCAAAGCGTCATCAATGGCATCTCCCATCACCTCTGTCACCATTTCCATCTTTTCGTTCTGCCTCTCAAATTTTTGCATAATTTTCTGCCCATAGCCTTTGTTACACCTTTCATCGCTTCTCCCACTGCTTGTGTTGATTTCAATGACTGAGATTTATTTAAAACATCCATATCTTAGTATCTTTAAGGCATATAATCAAAAGTTCAATGTACTGACTTCATTATAAAACAAAAGGGATCAATAAATTTGTAAAATCTACAACACTGAAATTCTTGAGACCCGCATGAGGGAAAGAAAACGAGCCCCTTAATTTTGAACTTCAATCAGAATCAACATTTACATGTCTCCCCATCTAAGATATTTTGGCATTTCCAGACCAGTCATAATTAAAGGAAACACAGTAGAGTATGAAATGAAAGAATATTTTCAATTTATTAGTAATTTTATCAATGTGGACTTCTGCCATGTATAGAAAACTCTTTCACGATTTGATTTTATTTTATAACAAGGATTCATTGACAATTTATTTTGTTAAAATCCTGCATCTTATTTTGATTTTCCTATTTAGGGTTTTAATGGGGAAATAGACTTGAGACAAGATTCACATGTTTGTATAATCTACAGTGATGGAGGATAGTCTAATCCTTTTGTTATTAAATTTTATTTATATTTGTTTATTGGGCTTTATTTATTTATTTTTTAGATATTTTATTTAGTATGTTATAATACCAATTATTTGTTCTACTTAGAGTTTTAGTATTTATATTATATTTTTCTAAAAATTAGATAGTTGATTAATTGAATAAAAGTTGCAATTATTTTCAACCTCCATTCCTTTTCTTTTTCAGTTTTTCTTCTTTTGTTTTTGTTTTTTTTTCTTAGCTTATTATATCATCTTCAAATCTTTTTTTGTCCCGCATCAATTTTAATATCAAAACAAGACTTTTAATTGTTCTTATAGTTAATCAATCTCTGAGGGCTTGTGAAAATCCTCAAAATTCAACACGGTTTGTAAACCTAGAAATTGTGTAGAATCACCAACAATAGCTGGAAAAAAAATTAATTTTTCTATTTACAGCCCATATCTGGGAAAAAAAAAATTACCCTCGCATAACAACACCAGTGCCACGGCACCACGCTACCATATCACCACCACCACCACAATGCCACGTCAATGACACCTCACCCCACTAACATGGCACCAACATATGAGAACATGTTGCCACGTTAGCATCACACAGCTAAATGTTACAGGTTAGTGCCACGTAAGCTGTTTTTGCCATGTCAGCAGCAGTTTCTTCCAAAATCTTTCCACCAAGCAATCATGTTGGTAAATCACTTTACCTTCTGCTATGTTGAATTTTAAGGTTCTACTATTACACTTGTTATTCAACTTATCATTAATAATATTCTTTTGTGTCTAAAAAAATCTTATCTTGTATTATACTTTTATATTTTTTGTTCACGTTATATCTTTACCATTCAAATTTAGTCATTAATCTTTTTTATTAATTGTCGAGCTTGTTAAAACTAGTAAAAAGTTATGGCTTTTATTTGATTAATCATTTACACTTAAGGATCTAACAATGCATGGTTAAAAATTTTCTAGTGTTTTCTACTCTTAATATATCTTAACATTTTAAAAAAAATAGAATTAACTTTATTTTTGTATTATGATATCACTTGTAAAAATCATAAGTGATCTCAATTCTATTAATGTCTAAAAATAGCTTAAAGTTGACTTGAAAGTGAACTGGTTTAACTCATCGCAAGTCATCATATAATATGGTAAAACACAATAAGTATGAATACAAAACATGCTTTGTCTTCAAATAAGAGTTTTCCAAAAATAAAACCCAACTACCTTAACCTAAATCATCCATCGTTAAAACAATGAAACATTTAGTATTTTAGCCTCAACCTCGAAACATTTCCTTTAAGGTTATATATATTATTCCACCTGACATCGCAATGAATTCTAAAAAAATATAAGTTTTTGGAAATAGAGTAAAAATAAAAAGAGAAGTCGTCACCTAGTATTATACATTAGAAACTCTAACTAGTCTTCAGAGTTCTAAGTAAATGACTGGTTATGCTAAAGAAAATATATTTTCACCTTAAAACATCCTACTTAAAATAAGATATATTGCTACTTGTCTTCTATTTGAAATGGTATGTTGTTCCTGATCTACCGGTGGTCCATCCATATAGGTCTACTTATCTTCCTAATCTATTACAATATCT
>Ga0307515_10008524_pt1 | contig 19966 bp, 19 predicted proteins | sample 17_EM_MG_FD_194513 | JGI IMG/M metagenome (GOLD analysis project Ga0307515, IMG submission 194513) | Populus trichocarpa ectomycorrhiza microbial communities from riparian zone in the Pacific Northwest, United States - 17_EM | ecosystem: Host-associated > Plants > Roots > Unclassified | place... | reverse complement strand
GACAGGAAAAGGTAGAGCAGCAGATAGAACCGCTTCGCCAGGTCCTTCATGTGTTCCGACATCGAGCCCGAGACATCCATCAGGCAGAACATCACCGCCTTCGCCACAGGTTTCGGCTCGTTTTCGAAGCGGCGATACCGCACGTCGAGCGGATCGATATAGGGAATGCGTCGAGTCTTTTCCGTCAGGGATTTGAGTTTTGCCTCAAGCGCCAGGCGGCTTTCGTCGTCCTCGCATTCCTCGATCTGCCGCTGCAGGGCTTCCAACTCTTCGGCGCGCGGACGGTGAAGCGCGACACGGCGCATCATCGCGAGCCTCGTCGTACGGCCGACGGCGATGTTGGACGGCGATCCCGAGACGGAATAGCCGGCCCGCATCGGGCTTTCTTCCTCGGTTTCGCTCAGGCGCCGTTTGGCAAGGTCGGGCAATTCCAGGTCGTCCAGGAACACATCGAGGAATTCCTCGCGCGTCAGCACGAAACGGAAACCGTCCTCGCCGTCGCCCTCGCCCGCTTCCTTGGGTTTTCCACCGTTCCTGCCAGGCGGCCGCGGAATGATATCGCCTTCGACGAAGGCCCTGTTTCCCGGCAGGATCTGATCGCTGATGCCGTCTCCGCTCCTGCGAAGGCTCGGTTCGGCCATTCCATCAATCGGCAGGCTGATCTCACCGCCGTCGAGCACATCACGAATATTCCGGTTCTGCAGCGAACGTTTCACCGCTTGCTGCACGGTTCCCTTCACGCGGCGAAGGAACCGTTGACGATTTTCTAGACTTTTACCGCGCGGATTTAGCCGACGGTCGACAATGTGCATGATGGCTCCCATACATGACCATTAACTTGCCTGCTTGACGCGCATGTACCATTCGACAAGGCGTCTAACCTGCCTCTCGGTGTAGCCCCGCGCGGCCATGCGCGAGACAAATTCGCTGTGCTTCTTTTCCGTCTCTCCATCCTTCTTCGAGCCGAAGGAAATGACCGGCAAAAGATCCTCGACCTGCGAGAACATCCGCTTCTCGATCACTTCCCGAATTTTCTCGTAGCTCGTCCATGACGGATTCTTGCCGCCATTGGCTGCCCTTGATCTCAGGCAGAACTTGACGATTTCGTTGCGGAAATCCTTCGGGTTGGCGATTCCCGCCGGCTTTTCGATCTTCGTCAGTTCCTGGTTGAGGAGCTCGCGGTCGAGAAGCTGTCCAGTATCTGGATCCTTGAAGTCTACATCTTCGATCCACGCATCTGCATAGTCGACGTAACGGTCGAACAGGTTCTGCCCGTAGTCCGCATAAGACTCAAGATAGGCCTTCTGAATCTCATTGCCAATAAACTCTGCATAGCGTGGCGCGAGATCGGCCTTGATGAACTCCATATAGCGCTTCTCGACATCGTCGGAAAACTGCTCTCGGCGGATCGCCTGCTCCAGCACATACATCAGATGGACAGGATCGGCGCCGATGTCAGTGGTGTCGTGGTTGAAGGTGGAGGCAAGCACCTTGAAGGCGAAGCGGGTCGATACTCCGTCCATGCCTTCATCGATGCCGGCGGCATCCCGATATTCCTGAACGCTGCGGGCACGCGGATCGGTTTCCTTCAGGCTCTCGCCGTCATAGGTGCGCATCTTCGAAAAGAACGTCGAGTTCTCGTGCTTGCGCAGGCGTGAGAGTACGGAGAAACGAGCCAGCATTTCGAGTGTTGCAGGCGCGCAGGGCGCATCTATGAGTTCCGACCCCTCGATCAGCTTCTCGTAGATCTTCTGCTCCTCCGTCACCCTGAGGCAATAGGGAACCTTGATCACGCAAATACGGTCGATGAAGGCCTCGTTGTTCTTGTTGGCCTTGAAGCTTTGCCATTCCGCTTCGTTGGAATGCGCAAGAATGATGCCCGAGAAGGGAATGGCGCCGATATTCTCGGTGCCGATGTAGTTCCCTTCCTGCGTCGCCGTCAGCAGCGGATGCAGCATCTTGATCGGCGCCTTGAACATCTCGACGAATTCGAGCACGCCCTGGTTGGCGCGGTTGAGCCCGCCGGAATAGCTGTAGGCATCGGGATCATTCTGGGAGTAGGTCTCCAGCCTGCGGATATCGACCTTGCCGACCAGCGACGAGATATCCTGGTTGTTCTCGTCTCCGGGCTCGGTCTTGGAGATGGCGATCTGGCGCAACCGCGAAGGCTGTACCCTGACGACACGGAAGCGGGAAATATCGCCCCCGAAGTCATCGAGCCGCTTCAGGCACCATGGGCTCATCAGCCCGCTCAGGCGCCGCAGGGGGATGCCATATTGCTTCTGGAGAAGCGACCCCATCGTCTCCGGATCGAAGAGGTTGAGCGGGCTTTCGAAAACGGGGCTGATCTCGTCGCCCGCCTTCAGGACGTAGATCGGATGAACCTCCATCAGCTGCTTCAGGCGCTCTGCCAGCGACGACTTGCCGCCGCCGACCGGGCCGAGCAGATAGAGGATCTGCTTGCGCTCCTCGAGCCCCTGCGCCGCGTGCCGGAAGAAGGAAACGATACGTTCGATCGTCTCTTCCATGCCGTGGAAGCCGGTAAATGCCGGATAGGTCCGGATGGTCCTGTTCATGAAGATTCGGCCGAGGCGCGAATCCTTGGCTGTGTCGACCATCTGCGGCTCGCCTATCGCGGCGAGCAAGCGCTCCGTCGCGTTCGCATAGGCGATCGGTTCTTTTTTGCAGAGATCGAGATATTCCGCGACGGACAAATCCGTCTCGCGACGTGCTTCGTAGGTGCGTGTAAACGCATCAAACACCGATTCACTCAGCATGGGCCCTCCATTCAAGGTTTTGCCGCAGGCTTCTGATCGTCACACCATTGAAATGGCGACGACATTGCTAAGAATCAATAGTTTCGCAGGTATATTCCACGTCCGCGGACTGTTTATTGCAATGCACGAAAACGTGTATGCACTGATACTTTTTTGATTCTGCGAAACTGTTCTGCAGTGTAGTTGAGAAAGGCACCACCCGGGTATCAGCATATTTCGGGACGTGACATGAACTTTAAAAAGGTGTGCTATGTCGCCGGTGATTCGAACGCTGGGAAACGCGAAAATTCGCGGCCAGCGAGGGCAAACTCGATTTGGCGAATGCCAATCCGTAGCGGTTATTCACTGAGATCATCTGGCAGAACACGGCCGAACTGACATCCTGCCCCGCGTTCTTCTCGCCTGCCAGCCCGTGTTCACATTTCATTGCAGCGCCGTTTATATTCTTGACCTTCAACTGCACGCCGGCGAGCGCATTTCGATCATGCGCCCGCCTTGGCGCTTCAGCCGTTGAACGCTTTCTCCAGCGCGGCGATGTCGATCCTGACCATACCGAGCATCACCTCGGTTGCGCGCCTGGCCCGCTCGCGGTCGCTGTCGGCGATCATCTCGGAAAGCACGCGCGGCACGATCTGCCAGGAAAGCCCCCAGCGGTCCTTCAGCCAGCCGCAGGCCTCGGGCGTGCCGCCATTGGCGAGAAAGGCATCCCAGATCCGATCGATCTCTGCCTGGCTGTCCACGAGGATGGCAATCGAGAAAGAATGGTTGAAGCTATCGAGCGGGCCGGCCTTCATCGCCAGGAAAGCCTGGTCTCCGAGCGTGAACTCGATCAGCTCGACGCTGCCGGGAGGCCCGCTCGGCGTTTCGGCAGGCAGTATGGTCGTGCGGCCGATCCTGGAATCCGGGATGATCGACACGTAGAATTCGACGGCTTCGCGCGCTTCCTCCGCGAACCACAGATTTGAAACGACCTTCGGCATGAAACAGTCTCCTTTGATGAGCATTGGTCCGGACCGATGTCCGATGGTCCAAGGACGTCCCGCCGGCGCTGGTTCCGACACCTCGGACTGAAAGTTCCGTTGTTTGAAAACTCCCCAAACAATGGCTCGGGGCGAGCGATTTTCGACAATCGGATTGATCGTCGGCGATTGGGTCGCGCTGGCCAAATCCCATGCCGGCATAGAGCGCTTCGTGGCCGCCTATTCCCTTTTCGAACATCCAGGTGTTGTCGGCGGCTTCCTGCTGACCGCGTGGCTCGGTCTCAGGGAACGCGGACAGGGCAACCTACACCAAAGATCACTTCCGCTGCCGGTCGAAAGATGTTTCCTGAGCGCTAAGTACTGCGGCGCGAACCGCCAGGCGAATATCCTCGAACCCCCGCTTAGGAGACTTTCAATGCCAAAGATTATCACCAAGGACGGAACCAAGATTTTCTACAAGGATTGGGGCACCGGCCAGCCGATCCTTTTCTCGCATGGCTGGCCGCTTGCGGGCGATGCCTGGGAGGCGCAGATGCTGTTCTTCGGTCAGCAGGGCTACCGCGTCATCGCCCATGATCGCCGCGGCCACGGCAAGTCCGCCCAGCCATGGGACGGCAACAACATGAATCAATATGCCGATGACCTCGCCGAACTGATCGAGCAGCTCGACCTCAAGAACCTCGTCATGATCGGCCACTCCACAGGCGGCGGCGAAGTCGCCCACTATATAGGCCGCCACGGCACAGGCCGCGTCGCCAAGGTCGTGCTGGTCGGCGCCGTGCCGCCACTGATGCTGAAGACGCCGAACAATCCCGAGGGCACGCCGATCGAGGTCTTCGACGGCATCCGCAAGGGAACGGCCGGCGATCGCTCGCAGTTCTTCAAGGATCTCAGCATGCCCTTCTATGGCTTCAACCGCGATGGCGCCAAGATCAACGAAGGCTTCCGCGAAACCTTCTGGCTGATGGGCATGGCTGGCGGCATCAAGGGCCACTATGATTGCATCCGCGAATTCTCCGAGGTCGATTATACCGACGACCTGAAGAAGATCGACGTCCCGGCTCTGCTGATCCATGGCGATGACGACCAGATCGTGCCGATCCAGGCCGCGGCCGAAAAGGGCATCAAACTTCTGAAGAACGGCACGCTGAAGGTCTATCCGGGTGCTCCGCATGGTCTCGCCCAGACCCAGGCTGACAAGTTCAACGCCGATGTTCTCGCCTTCATCAGGGGGTGAGATAGCATAGCGGCTGCCGGCCTTCCTCTCCGGGGATCGGCCGGCGGTTTCCAACCTACCGATGATAGGCAACGGCAAGCCCGACAGAAAGGCTACAAGACGATGCGCCCAGCCCTTCCCGTCCTTCTGAGCCTGACCGGCGGTTATGTCGATACATCAGGCTTCCTCGCGCTCGGTGGCCTGTTCCCGGCCCATGTCACCGGCAACTTCGTGACGCTTGGGGCGGCGCTTGCCCACGGCACATCGGGCATCATCGCCAAGCTGCTGGCGCTGCCGGTCTTCTGCCTGACGATCCTGACCCTGCGTTATGTCAGCCGGCGCTTCAACGTGCCCGATCAGCGCGCCCTGCGCATCCTGCTCGGCATCAAGCTGATCTTCCTGATAGCAGGCGGCGCCTGCGCCATCGCTCTCGCGCCCTTCACCGATCCGGATGGTTTTCCGCTCGTCCTCACCGGCATGCTGCTCGTTATCGCCATGGCGATCCAGAACGCCGCCCACCGCATCCACCTGCCGCAGGCCCCGCCGTCGACGCTGATGACCGGCACGACGACACAGATCATGATCGATCTTGCCGACCTCGCCCACGGCACAGACGGAGATACCGGCAAGACCGTGCGCGGCCGCCTCGGCCGCATGGCGATCGCGGTCTCCGCCTTCGCGCTCGGCTGCGGCCTTGCCGCGCTGCTTTACACCGTCGCGGGAACCTGGTGCTTCGCGCTGCCGCCGCTCTTTGCGCTCGGCTCGCTCTGCCTCGTGCTCGCCCCGGAGCAGGTTAACTGAAGATAGCGGCCGCCTGGGAATGAAAGCAGAACAACTTTCTGGTCTTTCCTTCCCGAATCACTACATTACGCCGCATGAGCAATAGTTTCGACGATATGCCTTTCTTCGACGAGGAACCGGGGGAAGCGCCGCGCAACCCGCAGACGCCTGCCGCACCCGCCGAAAGGGCGCCCGCCACCGGCGGCATCGCCGCCCGCGCCATGGCGGCCCGCGATGGCGGCAGGCGGCCGGATTATCTCGCCGGACTGAACCCCGAGCAGACGGAAGCCGTCGAAACGCTGGAAGGCCCGGTCCTCGTGCTCGCCGGCGCCGGCACCGGGAAGACGCGCGTGCTGACCACCCGCATCGCCCATATCCTCAACACCGGCCGCGCCTTCCCCTCGCAGATCCTCGCCGTCACCTTTACCAACAAGGCCGCCCGCGAGATGAAGGAGCGCATCGCACTGCTCGTCGGCGGCGCGGTCGAAGGCATGCCCTGGCTCGGCACCTTCCATTCGATCGGCGTCAAGCTGCTGCGCCGCCATGCCGAACTCGTCGGCCTGCGCTCCGATTTCACCATTCTCGACACCGACGACGTCGTCCGCCTGATCAAGCAGATCATCCAGGCCGAAGGCCTCGACGACAAGCGCTGGCCGGCCAAGCAGTTCGCCGGGATGATCGATACCTGGAAGAACAAGGGTCTCGGTCCCGCCGAGATCCCCGAGGGCGACGCCCGCGCCTTTGCCAACGGCCGCGGCCGCGATCTCTATTTCGCCTATCAGGCCCGCCTCTCGACACTGAACGCCTGCGATTTCGGCGACCTGCTGATGCATCCGATCGCGATCTTCCGCAAGAATCCCGATCTCCTGAAGGAATATCACGGCCGCTTCCGCTATATTCTCGTCGACGAGTACCAGGACACCAACACCGCCCAATATATGTGGCTCAGGCTTCTCGCCCAGCGCCCAAAGGGCGAGTTGCAGAACGTCTGCTGCGTCGGCGACGACGATCAGTCGATCTATGGCTGGCGCGGCGCGGAGGTCGACAATATCCTGCGCTTCGAAAAGGATTTTCCCGGCGCCAAGGTCATCAAGCTCGAGCGCAACTACCGCTCGACCGAACATATCCTCGGCGCTGCCGCGCATCTGATCGCCCATAATGAAGGCCGCCTCGGCAAGACGCTGTTCACCGACCGCTCGGACCCCAACGACGCCAAGGTGCAGGTTCACGCCTCCTGGGATTCGGAGGAGGAAGCCCGCGCCATCGGCGAGGAGATCGAGCAGCTCCAGCGCGGCAAGCACCTGCTGAACGATATGGCGATCCTCGTGCGCGCCTCTTTCCAGATGCGCGAATTCGAAGACCGCTTCGTCACCCTCGGTCTCAATTATCGCGTCATCGGCGGCCCACGCTTCTACGAGCGCCTCGAAATCCGCGATGCCATGGCCTATTTCCGCCTGGTCGCCCAAGCCTCCGACGACCTTGCCTTCGAGCGCATCATCAACACCCCGAAGCGCGGCCTCGGCGATACGACGGTGCGTGCACTGCACGACTATGCCCGTGCCCGCGACATTCCGATGCTTGCGGCAGCCGCCGACATCATCGAGACCGACGAGCTGAAGCCGAAGGCGCGAAAAGCCCTCTTCGACGTGATTCAATCTTTCCGCCGTTGGCAGGAACTGCTTGAAAACACACCGCATACCGAACTTGCCGAGCAGATCCTCGAAGAGTCCGGCTATACTGACATGTGGAAGAACGACAAGAGCGCCGAAGCGCCCGGACGCCTCGAAAACCTAAAGGAACTCATCCGCTCGATGGAGAGCTTCGAGTCCATGCGCGGCTTCCTCGAACATGTCTCGCTCGTGATGGACGCCGAGACCAACGAGAACCTCGACGCCGTCTCGATCATGACGCTGCATTCGGCCAAGGGCCTGGAATTCGACACCATCTTCCTGCCCGGCTGGGAGGAAGGCCTCTTCCCGCACCAGCGCTCGCTGGATGAAAGCGGACGTGCCGGCCTTGAGGAGGAACGCCGTCTCGCCTATGTCGGCATCACCCGCGCCAAGCACCGCTGCCACATCTGGTTCGTCTCCAACCGCCGCATCCACGGTCTCTGGCAATCGACCCTGCCCTCGCGCTTCCTCGACGAACTGCCGGTCACCCATGTCGAGGTCGCCGAAATGGAGCAGAGCTACGGCGGTTACGGTCGCGGCGGCTACGGCCAATCGCGCTTCGACAAGGCCGAACCCTTCGCCAATTCCTATTCTACCCCCGGCTGGAAACGTGCCCAGGCCAACAAGACCGACGCCACGCGCGACAATTGGGGCACCCGCTCCGGCCACGCCGTCGAACGCATCGGCTATGGCGAGAGCGGCCCGAAGGGGCGCACGATCGAGGGCGAACTGGTGGCGAAATCCACATCCTCGGAACCGTCGAAATTCACCCTCGGCGACCGCGTGTTCCATCTGAAATTCGGCAACGGCAACATAACGGGGATCGAAGGCAACAAGCTGACGATCGATTTCGACCGCGCAGGACAGAAACGGGTGCTGGACGGGTTCGTCGAGCGCGTCTGACCTCGCGTCGGCATGGCGCGAAAGCGCTCACCCGAGCATCCGCATCTTTCCAAGACCAAGGATGTCGTTGACGAGGGCGATGCCCATTCCCGCCGCGACGATCCCCAACCCGATCAGAAAGAGCCGCCGCGACCGGTCATATTTGACGGCGAAGAGCGAGTCGCGCGCCAGCAGATCGGCAAAGACCTTCACCTGAATGGCGATGCCGACGACGAGGAACAGCATCGGCAGGATATCGATGCGGCTCCAGTCATTGGGATTGGAAACCCAGACACTGATGAAGTTGAGCGAGAAACCCAGGATGATCCCGGCCGCCGTCAGCGAGCCGTTGCGGAACGTCGCATCGATCTTTTCGTCTGGATCGGGCTCGGACATGGCTTCGCTTCCGGCTTGCTATTGAAGTAAGAAAGGCAGAAATCGCGGCCAGGGGCAAGGTCGGCCTGACGTCACCCTTTGCAAGAGCAGACGAAATGTCGCAGCCGCGCAAACCCGGGCGCAGCGCCCGTCGCTCCTCCGCAAGCTGCGCTAGCGTGATTTCCAGGCTAAAACCGGCATGGATTTCATCTCGCCCGAACACATCGGTTGCAAAAAAAGATAATAATTTCAATGAAACATCTTTGGTAACCGAAAGGTTAACGTGCGTCGCCCCGCACAGTCAATCGCACTTCTACCCTGTCAAAACGTCGCTTTGACGCTTTGGGCAAATCAGCTTAGCCCAGACATTGCCCGCCCATGAAAGGCGGGCTTCACGACGAACTTTTCACAGGAGGTTCAAGTGACCAGTGTTTCATCTCTCGGCAGCACATTGACCCAGTACCAGTCCCCGCTTTCCAGTCTCGACAAGAACGGCGACGGCGTCATTTCGCCGGACGAATTGGCCGCCGCCTCGCAATCCTCGACGTCAAGCACGTCGACGACCACTGACGACAGCGACGAGAGCAGCACCGATATCGTCAAGAAGATCACCGCCGACATCCTGTCGCTGATGCTGTCCCTGCAAAAGGCTGATGGCAGCGACGATCAGGGCGACGGCAGCGATGAGAGCGACGATACGTCCAAAGGCGTCTTCGCCGCGATGGACAAGAATGGCGACGGCAAGTTGACGGAGTCCGAGTTCCTTGCCGCCGATCCGAACAGCACCGCAGCCAGCGCCTCCGGCGACAGCGATCCGTTCCTCACCAAGGTGCTGAGCGACATGCAAACCGCCATGCAGGCCTACCGCAATACCTACGGCGCTTCCGCCGCAGCAAGTGATTCCGCAGCCGACGACGTGGCCGCAGTCTAGGCGATCGATATGGGGCTCCGCCGGGGGAGCCTCGATCCGTCGATACCGCGCAAGCGTCTTATACAATCGAATTTCGCAGCTGCTGTCGTGTCGTCAGCTTGCGGTTATCTGATATTGGAAATCATTCGCCGGGCCTGCCTCCTTCTCCCTTCCTTCCATTGCAACACGAGAGCTACCTCTCGATTCTCGTCATGGCTGCATGGGAACGTTCCGTGTCACCGATTTGCTACCATCAGTGCCAGAATTAGCACTTGCGCGCGTGCCCCTGGAAATCCACTAGTTGATTGCATTCGGTGCGCTTGGCATTTTGCACTGCGATAAAGCGAAGGGACTGGCCTTGATGAAAGCGCTGCTGCTCGTCGACATTCAGAACGGCTTCTGTCCGGGCGGCAATCTGCCGGTGCCTGATGGCGACAAGGTGGTTCCTATCGCAAACAGCCTGATCGATAGCGGCAAATACGACCTGATCGTCGCCTCGCAGGACTGGCATCCGCCGGGCCATGGCAGCTTCGCTTCCGCCCATCCCGGCACCGCCCCCTTCGAGATGGGCGAGCTATCGGGCAAGCCGCAGATGATGTGGCCCGACCACTGCATTCAGGGCACGCTCGATGCCGAACTGCATCCCGACCTCAAATCCGAAGAGATCGACCTGATCCAGCAGAAGGGCGAAGACCCCGACATCGACAGCTATTCGGCCTTTCGCGACAATGACCGCGATTCCTCGACCGGCCTTTCCGATTTCCTCGAGGACCAGGGCGTCACCGATCTCGACGTCTGCGGCCTTGCGACCGACTATTGCGTCAAGTTCTCCGCGCTCGATGCGCTGGAAATGATGCCTGATGTTCGCGTGCGCTTCATCGAGGACGCAAGCCGAGGCATCACGCCGGCGGGCGTCGCGTCCGCCATCGACGAGATGCAGGCGCACGGCATCGCGATCGTCAGCAGCGTGGACGTGTTGCGCGAATAAGTCGGCGTCCTATTTCAGCAGGTAGACGTCGAACGTCTCATTGCTTCCGATAACCGCTCCAAACCGCTTGACGAGGTTTGTCGCGTTCCGGAAAGCGGAAATATCCTCCGGCGTCAAAGACAATTGCCAAACATAACTTTCGTGCACCGTGACGGGCGCAGCAATGCGATCAAGCCGCTGCGAAAGAAGAATGACGACAGGCACGTGCTCGCTTTGCCGCAATTGATTTGCCGTCTGCAGAATATCTGCGAGGCTGAGCGAAAGACGCGCGTTCCGGGTAAATCGCACGGTGGTGCCGAAACGCTCTTCCCGCAGAAGATAGGTGCGATTGGAGATGTAATAGGGCAAGGGCTCCACGAGATAGTCGGGATCTGCGACGATGATCGCATCCTTGAGATCAGGGCGCGATTGAATGAACGCACCGAGATCCTTGCTTCGGCTCAACGGTATATCGGTTCCAAAGACCTGATAGGCTCTTTCAATGCCGGACACGACCTGCAGCGACAGCAAAATCAGGAAGCAGAAACGCCCGATCGTAACGATGCGGCCAGCAGCATCGGTGCCGGCGATGTCTGCCGCCCTGCGCCAGGAGCATGTGGTCAAGGCAGTGATCGCAACCATGAACACCAGCCAAAGCGCCTGATGCCTGTATCCGCCGGGATAGACAAACGTAAAAAGCAGGGAAAGGCCTAAAAGAACCAGTGCCGACGCGATCATCGCTGACAGCCGGTTCGCCAAAGCCAGCACGCTACCATAGAGAAGGAGGGACATCAGCGGAGCAAAAATGCCGTACAGCGTCTGATGCTCCACCATGATATCAAGGAGGCTGAAGGGATAAAGCGCCATGAAATTCGAGCCCGGCGCAACAACGGCGCGCAAGGCAAGCAAAGCGAAATTCTCACCGCTGAGATCAATCTGTGCCGCATCATTGACGGTCGGATAGTCTGTCACGACACATAGAACAACCCCAACAGCGGCAATGGCAGCGGCTGTGGCAAGGGCCCGATATTTCGTCAGAGGAGGCCTTGGCCGCGCCAGAACCAAGTCGAAAAACCAGTAGGCGAAAAAGCCGCCGATGAGGATGACGGAATGGACGTTTGTATTTGCCAGCAGGGCAAACAATAGACCGAGCAAGATCCCATTGCGCGTTCCTTTCTCCCAGTTCAACACGATCAGGAAGACGAACAGCATGCTGATGCCGTAATTTCGCGACATCGCGGCATAATCGAAAATCGAAAAGCTGCCGAACAATGCCAGCAGCTTGATCGAAAGCGGCAGCTTCAACTTGAAAACAAGAAGATAGGCCGAAGCCGCCGCAATCGTCAGTGCAACGATCTTCAGGATGACCGGTGAGCCGACCACAATGTAGGCGGCGCGCAGCAGGATATACCAAAGGGCAGGATGACCGTCGCCACGCACATGGCGAAGCATGTCGATGAAATTGTCCCCCTGAAGGGCAAATGACAATGCGCGAACCTCATCGCGCCAGACGGTTTCGGACCAGCAAAGCGCGGATGCCAGCACAAGCCAGACTATAAAGATCAACGCCTTGCCGAGCGTGGTTGATCGAGGTTCATCGACAAGGGAGACAATCACGGCCAAACAACACACAACCGGGGAACAAAAGTGTCGCGACTATATCGGCGCGGAAATAATTTGGCGTTAAGTGAGGCCCCCTATTTGATTTTAGGGGGCAACAGGACTTCCGTTTTTCTCCGATTGACGGAAATGCTCTATCTCTTTGTTTTCATGCAATTCCGGACGCCAAACCGTGCATTTTTGCTGGAATTGCTCTAGATTTTTTTCTCCCTTTCAAGAAAATGAATATCCTCGACCATGTCTTCCATTCTCTTCAACAAGACGGCCTGAGCATCTCTCAGCCCTCGATTATAGAAGTATGGCCCGATCTCCTCGGCGAAGAAATTGAGCAGGAATTCCGCCGGCAACGCGCCGATGGGATCGAGCTCCCGATCGAAATAAGCGCGGATGCGCGAAATGATCTCAGCCTTTTCTTCCTTCGTAAATTCGATGTTCTTCATTGTCTCTCGCCTCGACAGTGACGTAAAACCGGTGATGCTTCAGCAAAATCGATTGATGAATCAAGGAAATTTGATTGCCGCCGATGGTGAGACACCATAAGGGGAAATTTCAATTCCAACAGGACCAGATCGCATGAATCGCGCCGACTTTGTTGAAGGTTTGCGGGCCGGCTTCCCCATTGCGCTGGCGTCGGCCCCCTTCGGCGCCCTGTTTGGCGCGCTCGCGGTCGAACAGGGCATGTCGCTCTCCGAAGTCGCCTTCATGAGCGCCACCGTCTATGCCGGCGCCAGCCAACTGGTCGGTCTGGAACTCTTCGGCCACCATGCCCAGGCCTGGCTGATCGTGCTGTCGATCCTCGCCGTCAATTTCCGCCACGTGCTCTATTCGGCGGCGATCACCCGTTACATCGACCATTTCACACCGGTCCAGAAATTCTTCACCTTCTTCCTGCTCGTCGATCCGCAATTTGCCGAAACGGTGAAGCGCGGCGAGGCTGGCAAGCCCGTTACCTTCACCTGGTACCTCGGCTGCGGCATCATCGTCTACATTCCCTGGGTGCTGATCAGCGTCCTCGGCGGCATGCTCGGCAGCTTCATCGGCGATCCCAAGGCGATCGGCCTCGATATCCTGCTGCCGACCTATTTCCTCGGCATCGTCCTCGGCTTCCGCAAGCGCGACAATTTCCTGGCCGTGGCGGTCGTCAGCGCCGTCGCCTCTATCGTCGCCTATCATTATGTCGGCTCGCCCTGGCATGTCAGCCTCGGTGCCGCCGCCGGCATCGTGCTCGCCGCCTTGCTACCGCTGCCGCCACAGGAACCTGATCTCGAAGCCGACGCCCTTCAATCCGACGTGCACGAGGTCTGAGCTATGGATTTCGATCTTCACATGGTCCTCGTCATCGCCGCCGCCGCGGTCGTTACCTACGGCACCCGTATCGGTGGCTACGTGCTGATCACCCGGATGAAGCGCATCCCGCCGCGCATGGAGGCGGCGCTGAACGCCGTCCCGGCAGCCGTGCTGACCACGCTGGTCGCGCCCACCTTCTTCGCCGGCGGCTGGGATACCAGGCTGGCGCTGATCGCCGCCCTCTTCGTCGGCCTGCGCACCTCGCATACGTGGATGCTGCTTGCAGCCTGGATCGTCGTGATGGTCTGGCGCCATACGATCGGTGCCTGAGCACCGGTCCGAGGACCGGTGCTCCAGCGTTATTTTCCTAATATTCCAACGGCAGCGTCGCGTTTTCGAGCCATGCCCTGACATCGTGATCGTGGATCAACGGCATCAGCGCTTCGCGCGTGCGGCGATGATAGTCGTTGAACCAGTGCAGCTCGTCATGGGTCAGAAGCTCCGGGATAACAAGGCTGCGGTCGATCGGACAGAAGGTCAGCGTCTCGAAGCCGAGCATCGCCATGTCGCCGCCTTCGATCTCCTCGGCGCCGCGCACATAGATCAGGTTCTCGATGCGGATGCCGAAGCTGCCGGGCCGGTAATAGCCGGGCTCGTTCGAAAGAATCATGCCGGGCAGCAGTTCCTGCGTCGAAAGCCTGGAGATGCGCTGCGGCCCCTCATGCACCGAAAGATAGGAGCCGACTCCATGGCCGGTGCCATGGGCGAAATCGGCGCCTGCCCGCCAGAGCGCGATGCGCGCCAGCGGATCGAGGTCGCAGCCGCGTGTGCCTTTCGGGAAACGCGCCGTACTGATCTCAATCATGCCCTTCAGCACCAGCGTGAAGAAACGGCGATGCTCCTCCGAAACCGTGCCGATGCCGACGGTCCGGGTGATATCGGTCGTGCCGTTGATATATTGCGCGCCAGAATCGATCAGGAAGAGTTCGCCCGCCTCGATCATCCGGTTGGTCTCGGTCGTCACGCGGTAATGCATGATGGCCGCATGTTCGCCGGCGCCTGATATCGTGTCGAAGGAAATGTCTTTCAGCGGGTTCTGCATGCTCTGGCCGACGCGGGCGCGCGCCGCTTCCAGCCGTTCGGCAGCAGTGATCTCGCTCACCGTGCCGGGTTTCGTCTGCGACAGCCAGTAGAGGAATTCCACCATCGCCGCCCCGTCCTGCAGATGCGCGGCGGCCGAGCCATTGATCTCGACGTCGTTCTTCACCGCGCGCGGCAGCTTGGCGGGATCGCTGCCTTCGACGACCTCGCCGCCCGCCTTGCGGATGATCTCGGCCAGCGCATAGGAGGCAATGTCGGGGTCGATCAGCACGCGGCCGCCATCCCTGGAAACGGCGGCGAGCTTTTCCTGCAGCGCCGATGGCGGCAACTGCGTGCAGATCTGCGCGAGATAGGCCTCGGGCTCGATGCCGGTCTTGCGCTTGTCGAGGAAGAGATCGGTCCGCCCGTCGGCATGGATGATGGCGCGCGCCAGCGGATGCGGCGTATGCGGCACGTCGGCGCCGCGGATGTTGAAGATCCAGGCGACCGAAGAGGGATCGGCGATCAGCACCGCCGCCAGGTTCTTCTTTGCGAGATCGGCGGCAACAGTCGCGATCTTCTCCCTGGCAAGCACGCCGGCCTGTGCGACATGCTGGATGCTGACCGCGCCGAGCGGCTCGGCCGGCCGGTCGCTCCAGAGCCTGTCGAGCGGATTGTGCGGCAGAAAGACCAGCGTGCCGCCGATCTCCGACAGCGCCTTTTCCAGGCGACGCACTTCGGCGCCTGCGTGCAGCCAGGGATCGATGCCGAGCCGCAGGCCCTTGCTGCCGCTGGCGGCAAGCCAGACATGCGGCGGCGCGTTGACGAGATCGCCGCCTGAAAACACCGAACCATCGACCTGTTCGGCAAGCTGCGTCACATAACGTCCGTCGACGAAGACGATCGCCTGGCTGCGCAGGATCAGCGCAATGCCCGCCGAGCCGGTGAAGCCCGTCAGCCATGCGAGGCGTTCAGAACCTGCCGGAACATATTCGCCGTTGAATTCGTCCGCACGCGGCACGAGGAAGGCGTCGATACCGAGCGAATCGAAACTGGCGCGCAGTGCGGAAACCCGTTCCCTGCCGAATTGCGGCGTGGAGGTGACGTCGAAGGACTGGAACATGCTGGAAACCCGAATGATTGAGACGAATCCGGTTAATGGGATGTCCGCCATGTTAGCGAAATTTCAATCGATGGGGAGAAAAAGCGACGCAACGGGGCGAAACCCAGCGGCCCGCTCAATATTTTGGCAGAACTGTGACACGAAATTCAAATTTGGCACGCTTTATGCATTGGCCGCATGGCTCCCATGAGCGAAACCCTCTGCCTCCGCATTTCAGAATAGCTATATAGACGCCATCGAAAGGGTTCGCGATGAACTCTCAAGCAAAGGAATTCTTGAAATGACCGCCTCTCTCTCGCGCTTCGCCTACAGCAGCCCGGTGCAGGCTGGCGAACGCCAGACCGTGCGTCACGTGATCGGCGCCCGCCGCCCGCTGAATGAGGACAGCCTCAAGATGCTCGGCGCCGGCCAGCGGGTCACGCACCACAAGGGCGCATCCAGCTGCGCGTTCTGAGTCTAAAGGCCCGTCCGTCTCCTCCCTCCCGGACCGGCCCATTGGAATGCAGTAGAGCCCGCTCGAGCACTCCTCCTTCGAGCTCGCGGGCATTGACCGGATAGACCGGTCCAAGGCGGTGCCATCGGCACCGCCTTTTTTTGTTTTCGGGAAGGCACGGGAGGTAGGCTATCCTGTGGAATGATCAGGCCGCAGCTTGCTCCCTCTTCTCCCCAGCGGGGAGAAGGTGGCCCGAAGGGTCGGATGAGGGGGCCACACGGCACGCCATTCATTGCCCTTCGCTGCGCTCAGCGCATTCGCGGCTTCGCCGCTCACCCCCTCATCTGCCCTGCGGGCATCTTCTCCCCGAGGGGAGAAGAGGGAGCCCCCGCATTCGCCTACCCAACTCTCGCCCTCATCACGGCCGATCAAGATGAATGGTCACCCAGCCGTTGCGCCAGATCGTGCGCACATGGCGAAGCCGCGCGCCGCTATAGGCGGCGATCACCTTCCAGCGCTGCGCGGCGAGAATGCCCGAAAGAATCACCGAGCCGCCGGGCGCAAGATGCGTCGCAAGCTTCGGCGCCATCCGGATCAGCGGCCGGGCGAGGATGTTGGCGATGATCAGATCGAAGGGGCCATGCTCGGAAAAGGCTGTCGAATGGAAACCCGGCGCTGTCCTGGTGACAATACCGGAAGCAATGCCGTTGCGGCGGACGTTTTCGGCGGCCACCCCAGTTGCGATTGGATCGATGTCTGTCGCCAGAACCGGAATGTTCTTAAGCTTGCGCACGGCAATCGCCAGCACGCCGCTGCCGGTGCCGAGGTCGAGCGCATTGCGAACCGGACGCGAGCGCACCACCGCGTCGATGACTTCAAGGCAGCCGGCCGTGGTGCCGTGATGGCCGGTGCCGAAGGCCTGGCCGGCATCGATCTCGATGGCGATGTCGCCGGAGCGGACCTTGTCGCGGTCATGCGAACCATGCACCAGGAAGCGCCCTGCCCTGACGGGCTTCAAGCCCTCCAGCGATTTGACCACCCAGTCGACCTCAGGAATGACTTCACGCTCCAGCGCGGCATCGGGAAAAGCAGTCTTCAGCGCCGTCTCCACCCGGGAGCGCACCTCCGCCTCGTCCTCGGCCATCATATAGATCGAGGCTTCCCAGATATCCTTCTTCTCATCGATCTCGGTGGTGCCGATGGCAAAGTCTTCTTCGCCGAAGACCGCGCTCAGGAGGTCGAGAATCTGTTCGGCCTTGCTTTCGGTCGTCGTCACGTAAAGGCGGATTTCACTCACGATAGGCGGTCTTTCCCGTTTCCGTTGCCCGCCGCCGGTCGAGCCAACGCCCTGTCAGGGGCAAGCCGTCATCCCTTGCTGACGAGATTCTCCAGCTTCTTTACCGCCGTGTCCGGGTTTTCGCCATAGGCGATCGTTCCGGCAAACCGCCCTGCCGAATCGAGCAGAAAGACCGAAGCGGTGTGATCCATCGTATAATCGCCGTTCGGATCTTTCTCGTCGACCGGCACCTTCTTGGCGTAGACGCGGAAACCCTTGATCACCTCGGCGACCTTATCGGGCGCGCCTGAAATGCCGGTGATGCGCTTGGAAACATTGGAAACGTATTCGTTCATGATTTCAGGCGTGTCGCGCTCCGGATCGACGGTCACGAAATAGGCCTGCAGCTTATCCCCCTTCGGATCGACCTTCTCCATCCAGCCGTTCAGCTCGAAAAGCGTCGTCGGGCAGACTTCGGGGCAATGGGTGAAGCCGAAGAACAGCGCCGTCGGTTTGCCGCGCAGCGCCTGCTCGGTGATCGGCTGTCCGCTCTGGGAGACCAGCGTGAAGGGCACACCGAAGGGCGCTTCCGCCACCACATCCCTTGATTTCGTGAGGTTCAGCGTGAACGCGCCGAGAAACCCTGCAAGTATCAGGACACCGACCCAGACGGCGATGCGGAATGTCTTCATTGGCATGATCCTCGATGCCGGGCGGAAATAGGCCGCCCGTCCTCTCCACGCGTGCATATAGTCACGATCGGCAGCGCGCAATTCAAGAATGCGTTTTCTGAGCCGTGATGAATTGCCTCACCGGTTCGGTGGCTGCGGCAAAGCAAAGACCGTGCGCCCGGACCGAGAACGAATGGAAAAGCATCATGCTTCGAACCGTTTGCTTTCGAACGGAACAAGCAACACCGAGATAAATATCGTTAGGAAAGACTTAAGCGATTATATCTATATCTAGTAACGCGTGCGGCGCAATTTATGCCGTTCTGACATGATGTCTGCCGAGTGGCGAAATCCCCGGATATCCGCATGAGGGTAAGAAACACAAATCCCGAGCGGTTTGTGGAAGGGTATTTCATGACGGATTTATCGGTGCGCAAGAATTTGTCAGTCAGCCGGAGACTTTGGACACTCGGAGGTGCCGCCTTTATCGGTTTTGGAGCGATGCTCGCCGTCGGCCGGTTCGAGAACATGCAGGTCGATGCCGGGGCCAGCAGCGAGGTGCGTCGCCAGATTGGCGAAGATGTTCTGCGCATCGGCGAACATATTAAATCAATCGTAATCTCTGCGCGCGAACAATCAGTCGGACTGAATGAAATCAATATAGCCATCAGCCAGATGGATAGGGTCACGCAGAAGAACGCGGCCATGGTGGAAGAGACGAACGCTGCAAGCCATACGCTCGCCACCGACGCGGAAAACCTGACCAGCTGGTCGAGCAATTCAAGATCGGCGAGGGCATGAGCGCCCGGCAAACGCCGCGAGAAGCAAACGCCGCCTCGCATTCGAAACCTTCTCCCGCACGCAGCCTGACTGGCAAAGTCGCGGGCGCATTCAACGGCGGCTCCGCCGCCAAAGCCATCGCCTCTCCCACCGGGGACAACTGGGAAGAATTCTGATCATGAACAACAATGCCATCAAGCAGTCAGGCGCCTATCTCGAAATCGTTTCGTTCCACCTGGGCGATCAGGAATTCTGCATCGACATCATGGCCATCCGCGAAATCCGCGGCTGGGCGCCGGTGACGCCGATGCCGCATACCCCGCCCTACGTTCTGGGTCTCATCAACCTGCGCGGCGCGGTGATCCCTGTCATCGACATGGCCTGCCGCCTCGGCATGAAGATGACCGAGCCCTCCGAGCGCTCGGCGATCATCGTCACCGACATTGCCGGCAAGCTGGTCGGCCTGCTGGTCGAGCAGGTTTCCGACATGATGACCATCAAGAGCGAAGACCTGCAGCCACCGCCGGAAATCATCCCGGAAGCCCAGCGCGCCTTCTGCCGCGGCATCGTCGCGCTCGAAAAGACCATGGTCTGCTTCCTCAACCTCGACACGGTTATCGCCGACGAACTGGCGCAGGCTGCTTGAAGTTTCTCTATTCTGGAATTGGAAGGCCCGGCTCGTCCGGGCCTTTTTTGTTTGGTGCGGAGAGTAAAGCGGGCATGGTTCCGACTTTGCGTAAAACCCCTCCCCAACCCCTCCCCACAAGGGGGAGGGACTAACCCGAAGCGCCCACCTCGCTCCCCCGAAACGTCAAAGATCGGGAAAGCGGGGGCAACAAGTTAAGCCCCTCCCCCTTGTGGGGAGGGGTTTGGGGCGGGGTCTTTCTTGAGAGCAAAAGATGCCGGAACTTCCCCGCCCTACGGCTTCCCATTCTTCCACACAACATTCTGCCCATAGAGCGGAATGGTCGAGATCGACATCTTCGCCGAGCCATCGGTCAGTTCGCGCGAATGGGCGAGATAGATCAGCGTGTCGTTGCTCTTGTCGTAGATGCGGTTGACGACCAGCGTCTTCCAGATCAGCGACATGCCTTGGCGGAACACCTCGCTGCCATCCTTGGACAGATCGATGTCGCCGA
>Ga0307515_10008523_pt1 | contig 19966 bp, 11 predicted proteins | sample 17_EM_MG_FD_194513 | JGI IMG/M metagenome (GOLD analysis project Ga0307515, IMG submission 194513) | Populus trichocarpa ectomycorrhiza microbial communities from riparian zone in the Pacific Northwest, United States - 17_EM | ecosystem: Host-associated > Plants > Roots > Unclassified | place... | reverse complement strand
TTTTAAGGTTTTACAGCTGACTACCACGTCAGCGCCATGCTGGGTTTCCTTTACTTTTATTAATTTCTTGGATAACTTTCTATATAATAAAAATGGAGGACATAAATATTATGGTTATTTATTTTAATAGAATGAAATGATATTTGTTTCTGGTCATTGAAGATTTTAATGTGATTAATAAATTAAGTATATGTCGATGAAATTTATTAGAGAATTGAAGGTGTGATTAAAACATTATATATATATATATATATATATATATATATATATATAATTTAACGAGAATTGGGAATGAATTATAAAATCAGTAGATTAATTGTATGTGATTTTTTTTATTGAAATAATTCAATGTTTGTAGAATGTTTTTCAGGTTACATAACTTTTCTTTTATGAAAAACACTAATATCGGAATATTAATTAAAAAAACCAGTTGTCAACAATGATTGGCTGCTAAAACAATTCGATGACGTTAAAAATGCTTTCTTATACGGTGACTTAGAGGAAAGAGTTTATATGGTTTTTCCTTTGGGTTATGAGCCTAATGATAGTGGTGGTGATGTTTTTCAACTACAGAAAACATTATATGGATTAAAACAGTCATCTAAAATCTTGGTTTGGACGATTTACTACTATTATGAAGCGGTTTAGATATCATCAAGGTAATCATGTTACCTCATTGATTATTTATGTTGATGATATGATTTTTACAAGAAATGATCCTAAGGAGAAAAAAAAAATCAAATATTCAAATTTGAGATGAAGGAGTCGGGAAGTCTCAAGTATTCTCTGGAAATTAAAGTTGCTCATTTGCTGAAGGAATCTTCCTTTCTCAACAGAAATATACACTTGATTTGTTAGCTGAAACTGATATATTAGATTGTAAGTCATCCACTACACCTATTGTTAAGAATCATGCAGTGTGAACCATTTAGGTGGTGGCCCAGTGATAAAAGTTTGAGATCAAGAGATTTGCTCCTTCTGTGGTCTCAGGTTCGAGCCATGTGGTTGCTCATATGATGACCACTGGAAACTTACATGGTCGTTAACTTCAGGGCCCGTGGGATTAGTCGAGGTACGCGCAAGCTGGCCCGAACACCCATGTTAAACAAAAAAAAAAAAATCATTCAGTGTGCCATCATCAAATACCAACCAATAAAGATAGGTATCAAAGGTTAGTTGGGAAGTTTATTCATTTATCTTGTACTCGATCTAGCATTGCCTATGATGTTGGATTGGTAAGTCATTTTATGCACTCTTCAAGTAAAGAGCATATGAAAACAGTCAAGATGATTTTGAGTTATCTCAAATCAACCTCTAGCTAAGGACTCATGTTTCGTAAACATGGACTTATGGATGTTGAAGGATTTATAGATGCTGATTGGACAGGTTCTTCTTCTGATCTTCAATCTACATCTAGATGAGGAAATCTTGTTATTTGGCGAAGTAAAAAAGTAGAATGTTATAGCAAGGTCTTCGATTGAAGCTGAGTATTGTGGTATGCCTCATGGTATTTGTGAGTTACTGTGGTTACGGTTGTTTCTTTCTGAAATAGGTTATCCATCTTCGGGAACTATGAATTTTTATTGTGACAGTAAAATTGCAAGGGAAATTGTCAATAATTCAATTCAACATGATCGCACATATCACGATGAATTGGACTGTCACTTTAAAAAATAGACACCAAGATTGTGACTCTACCTTTTGTTAAGTCTGAAGCTCAGCTACAAATATTTTAATATATACAGTACTATCCAAGAAAGTTTTTTTCTGAATCTCTCAACAGTTAGGCATCAATCAATAATATCTATGCATCAACTTGAGAGAGGGAGTCTGTCATTTCTCTTAACAAGAGGAAGATTATTAGGCTAATTGTTAGTAGAGCAAACTTCCTAAATTAGCCTATTTAATTTGTTCCTTTTTTTAACTAATTTCATAAATAGTAGAGGAACTCTTGTATATATGCGTATCCTGATTGTACAGAATAATACAAGGAAGTTTTTGATATCTCTACTGTGTTAACCCATGGTCAACCCCTCACCTGTATATATAATCCGAGCTTCAGGTCGATTTTCAAATCAATTTTTATAACTATGACGTGAAATATTTATTCATTATAGAGTAGCAAACAATCAATGTTTATTTATTAGATAATTTTTGTATTTTTTTAAATATAGCCATCATGTTTCTGAAAAAATGCAAATGAATAGTGTGAATGAATGCATAAAAAGGTCGATAGCTTACATGATTATTTTCCTCAATCGATGTTCATAGTGACTTCTTCATGTGATGTGTTTTTGTAGCATCATCAAAGTTAGAGTTAATTCTTCAAAATTCATTCTCAAGGATTATACAGACGTGTTAATTTATGTTCATGATCTTGTATTTTAGTTTTTCATAACAATTTAAAACATAATACTTAAATGTTTCATAGTTAATTCCTCGTCTAATAATTCATGCCTCGCAACGTATTGATTAATATTGTGAAGAATTTTGTTCCAAGGTCTTAAAACTATGCTTATGGATCTTAATTACTTGTCAAGTTTGAGAATAAACTGAAGACTTGAAGTTTCACTTCCTATGTTCCCAAGAGAACAGAAATCATGTTCATGGCAGAAGATTTTTAATGCAAAGAGGGCTTTGTGTGATCTGGAGGTGTAAAATTGCACTTGATGAGAAGGTGTCAGCAGCTTGAAGAGGATTTTAACTAAATGAGTAAACTACTACTGATCATTTACACATTCATGGTGCTCCATATACATAATCATCAAAATCAAGCACATCTGGCTTATCTTCTGCCCCATCGAGTTCTGAGAATGATTCCCCCACTAACTCCTCCTCCTTTAATGGTGGCATAAGCAGCTGGTTCAGGCCATGAATTATCAGCCAGTCACTTTGATACATGTCTGGAAAGATAACAGGAACACCATTAAGCACAAGCACATCACCAGACTTAGTCAAATTAATCATGAACCCTCCTGAGAAAGTTGGCAAACTTGTTCCATCATTGAACCCTTCCAAATCTTGCCTTGGAAACAATCCAGGAACCACATGTTTCCGAAAGATCGATGAATAATCACTAACATTCTTTGCATATGCATCCATTGCTTGATCAACTGGTGCAAAGATTGTCAATCTTGTCTGGTTCTTGATCCCAAACAGTTGCGCATCAAGAAATGTTCCCATTATTGAATAACCTCTAGGCATTAGTAAATGGGAAGCTTGGCCAAAAAAATCGACATCCAAGCCTGTTGATTCATTCTGAGAAGTATTGCCAAGACTAGTAACTGGACTAGGACTTGGTGCTGGTGCTGGAGTCAAATTAGGAGAAATCTCAAGAGAAGAATTGAAGAACTCACTCATACCAAATATGATCAGAGACCCAAAATCAACCAAGGCAGATTCTTCAATCGAGATTCCATTGATTGACAACTTTCCATCAAAATAACTCAAACTTGTAGTGACAATCAATGAGTGATTTGGCAACAACGTGGGGATTCTTGTACCAAAAGGAAGACTATCGAGGTAATACCCAGAAAGTCTCACTGGCGAGATGTGATATTGGAGATCAAGAACAGAAAGTTGGCCTAATCTTGCAAATGCAATGTCCAATGGAGCGAATATAGTTGCAGCAGATGATTCAAGATGGAGTCTTTTCGAAGTGATTTCAAGGGTTAATGCCATGGAGAGATAGCCAGAGGTTGAGAGGATCTCCATGGCATTCGAGAAAGGGTTAGAAGCTGCAAGAACTGAGGAAGAGATTAAAAGGAGAATGAGAAGGAAGAGAAGCATGGTTGACATGGAAGGAGTCTGTCAAAGTTTTGTTCTAGTTTTTCTTGTTTCTTTTGTTTGCAAGGTTAAGAGAGTGAAGAAAAGAGAGAGAGAGATGGTATCCGGAGGGTCCAGAGGAGAGGACTTGAAGACAATTTGGGCGGCAAAAGCATTGGGCAGTTAATATGGTTATGTGACCTTGAAAGTCAAACAAAAATCTAGTCATATACGTGGGCTTATAGCAAGGTTAGCTCTCATTCAAGGGAACTTTCATCTTGTTTATTGATTTGTTCTTGCCTAATGAGTTCAATTTGACACTTTTGTAACAAAAGATTGAAGTCACTAGAGAGGGTTGAGCCCTTAAAATTTACAAAGTACATGCCAATAATATTATCATTTTAACAATGGAGGGCTTGCCTCCGCCTATGCTACCGATGTTTGATACATTGATAAACCGAAAAAGTTTGATAATGTGGTGCAGCTCCATAACGAGGCATAAAGAAGGTAACAGTGGAACAGATGATGACAGATCAGTGATCAGAGGAAACAGAACAACAGAGAAATTTCACATATCGTATGATACCTTCAATGATCAAGTTGTGGCCAGGCATGGAGGATTTGCTTTCCTTCTATCCCTATATGAAATTGCAATCATGGCAACATGAAGGTTCAATTTTTACCATTTCAATAGAGTTGCTGCTGTTTTGCTGGCATGCTCTTGTTATTTGAGCACAGCAAGGAAACAGGAGGAATAATTTCAAGAGAACTGCTAGTCTTGAATTTTTACTTGGGCCAAGAAACAATACATAAAAGGTGGGGGAACTCCACAAATAAATTAGTCATTCAACAAAATATGTTCTTTTGTTTATTTTCAGCACATTTCCAAGCAACCAGAGAAAAAGTTACATCGCCATTTATGGATATCTCCAATTCGGCCAGGCATTACCATTAGGTGACAGGTTACACCTGATCACTGCATTGCAAACTCCAAGCACCAAACCAACCATTACCCTACAAACTCAGTGTCGGTTGGTGTGAGATGACTTCGACAGGAACTAAATATCACCAAATATTACACTATAAACTCGAGTGATAATTAGAATTAGAAGGCATCATTGCCATAACCTCTACCACGACCAGCATAGCCATAACCTCTTCCATAATAACCACCATGTGATCGACCACCCCGATCAGGTCCCCAACCACCTCGACCACCCCGATCAGGTCCCCAGCCACCTCGACCACCCCGATGGTGGGAGAAATTACCAAATGCCTGCAATTTTAAATCAAGAGAAATCAGCTCAGTGATAATGAAACAAAAACTATTCCAGAACAAAGAGAAACAGGGTTGATCATGGCATTTGAAAACAAAAATTCATCATTTCAGCAGTTCAGAATGTTTTTGAAACTTCTATTCTAAAACAAAACAAAACAATTTAGACAATCCAACATAATTTAGTAGCTGCAGTAAAAACATTGACAAATTTTATCAGATTAGATTATAAAATTAGAAAAAGTAAACTGATGAGGACTATAGGGAACAACACAGACATTGGTATCTCTTATTGACTGCTGGGAAAACCTAGCCCTCCCATTGCGTGATCCACCATCAAGAGCACCACACGAAATGGAATCAAAAAAGTCATCCTTCACATAAACAGGCTGCAGAACAGGAAATGCAGAGTAAGAACAAGTACAATGGATTGGAGACAGAAGATCCTTTCAATCTTTGCAGCTTTGTGTGTGTGTGTGTGTGTGTGTGTGAGAGAGAGAGAGAGAGAGAGAGAGAGAGTTTACCTTGGCCTCATGTTTTGACGATCCAACATCATCTTCATCTAGTAAATCATCCCTGTCTTGAGCTTTGTGACTCTTACCAAGGTGACCCCATACTTCTTCCTTGTTGAATTTCTCATTCATTGCTGTAAAATCGAAATCCTCCTCGAATCTGGTAGCAGAACGTGCAATCTGCAATCCAAAAGATTGGTTTGTTAAAAATCAAAGTCCACCAATATCATCACCTCAAAGAATATTGGCCATAACTAATTTGGTTTGGAAAAGCAATACAGACAAACTGCTTTTCTGGTGTTACCAATGAACTAGCAGTGATTGAGAAAGAAAAGGAAGAAATTAAGCACAAAAACTAAGACTATTCTGTACCTAGAACTAGTAATTGCATTGTTAAAAAAAGCAAAAATAACCCAAAAAAAAAACGAATAAGGAAAGGGAGAAAAGAAATTAGAGCCATGCGAAACTAAAGTAGGATGTTTTCAGAAACTTTCCATTTAATATTCCTTAGAAGTAACAGCTCATTGGATAATGTAAGGTTCTTATTTTACGTTGGTCATGTCATACAGAATCAAAGTCAAATTTCCAGATCATGATAAAGAAAAAGGTTAAATCTGCCAGTATGGAAAAATGCAAGCAAAACAACAAATACCTCATTTCCTCTTCCCCTTCCACGTCCTCCTCTACTACTTTGGTAAGTGTACATAGGAGCTCCATATACCTTCAAGGGGAAAAGAAACAGATGAGGTAGATTACAATTCAAACAGTTTATGTGAGAAACTTGTAGAAAAGAATTTATCACCAAACAAGGCACCAGGAAACATCAATTTAAAGTGATCAATTTCAAATTTTCTCAAGTCAACAATAATAGAGCTCTCGGCAAATTTGCATACCTTATGTTCAGGTTGTGAAGGTAGGGGTAATATGGATTCCTGTACTTCAGTCAAAGCTGTTGTTGGTGGTGGTGCTGACAATTCTGGTGATGATACCTGCACCACCTCAACATCCTTTTGAGCTATATGTGAAGACTGCAGTGAGGGCATTATAGGGGGGCCAGGCTGCAAAAGTTGGCCCGGCGTAACTAGAGAAGGTGTTTTTCCCTCGTTTGTAACTGAACTTGATGCCCTCATAATGGAGGTTGGAGGTTCAGAAATACTTTTAAAAGGCATTATTGGATCTGGCACTGTCTTGGGTATGTCAGAAACTGATGGTGCAACGGCAATTTTATCTACAGCAGTGGTCAATGGGGAAGCCAATGGCAATTTACTAGGAAGAGTTTGAGTAGAAACCCTATCAGGAATTAAATTTGTTGAGTCTGAAACCATTGCAGAAGACCGTGATGGAAGGGTAGAAGTCTGTAAATTTAATGGTGGCAACAAAGGAGGGGGGTTTTCTAAGAGTGCAGAAGCTGAAGTGTTGGATGCATTCATGGCAGGATACTGCACATATTGCAACATGGAAGGTGGCATTGACAAGTTGGGAGGGGGTCGAAGCAAAGCTTGCTGCGGGGCCTGAACTCCATTTGAGGGCCCATAGTATCCCTGCCAATACATTGGCATGGCAAGCCCACTAGTGTTTGTGGTTGGAGGAAGATGTGACAAACCCCATGGTTCTAAACTTGCACCAGGCTGATATTGGGGAAGACTCCCTTGAAATGTTGCCCTGGGAAGACCATTGGATGAAGCATGGGAACTTGGATCTGTTAGCGGTCCATTAGCAGAAGAAGGCAAATTCATGGATGCAGTTGTTGCTTGAGGATACTGAGACTGCACAGGGAAGTCAAATAAACGATGTTGTGAGTAAGCAAGGCAAGACATTCTTTCACCAGTCCATGTCAAGCCAAGATACAACAAGCACTATTCAGATTTTTATTTTCTTCACCTGGATGATTGCAGGATCATTGTGTACTGGTGTTGCAGTCTGAACAGGTGGATAAGATTTGACCTGCAAATCCTGCGACCAAATGAACCAAAGAAAGAATACAAATGAGCTATCCAATGATAATTTAAATATGAAGACTATCAGAGGCCAACTTAACAAAATGTTTGGCCCATAAACAGTAAAATCAATGATGGTCTACTGTAACTCCTTAAATATTCAACATGATTTTCCAAAACTCAACAAATGAAGGATTTCTTTATGTTTATGTGAGCTGGTGTGCAACAAAGCTTTAATAAATCCAACTGAAACTGATTTTAAGCATGAGATGTCCTAAGAAACAGTGTCAAGAATTGTAGTGGCACTTTATTTATGATATTCTGCACCAAAATTTTTTCTGCAGAGGCAGGGGCTTAACAAGTATATAATTCCCTGTCCAGGGCAGGCAAGCATGGTTGATGAATTCGTGCCCAGAATCAAGCCTAGCACATCTTAGCCAGAACTTCATCTGGAGTGTAAATAAAAGAGACGACACAGCAAAAATACAAAACCATCACAACTACCAACAAGTAGTGACATGGTGTCAAAAAACTAGGCCATGAAAAAAAAATCCTAGTCTGTCTGTGGCTAACAAGTTCAAAGTTGTATGCCTCATTTTAGACTATCTATACAGTGCCAAAGTGTGTGGTTGATAAACGGTCAATCTTTTGAACATGGGGCAGGAATGACCAGAGACAACAATTCTGAACTTACAAACAACACGAAAAAAAAAAAAAACTAAGCATGTTTTCTAGTTCCAAACTGTGTGGTCTAATACAGACAGTTTATCCAAGAAGAAATCAAGCATAAGCAATGATAGCAAGTATGATCATAATACATATTACGCATGTTTCCAGAAAGAGCCTCTTAACACCTAGTCCAGACTTTGGTTTTTCATATGCACAGCATATGATTCTCATTGCAGATAATCAGTATACCTTGATATCAGTTCCTCGGAAGAGTATGAACTCATAAACTTTATCACTTGGAGGAACTTGTAGACCATCCTTTTTCCGCCCTTCTGTTCCAAATGATCTTACTGCAAATTTAAGTGATGCAATTTAAAACCAAAAGATATGCTCTGCATCTTTAAAAAGTAACCAGAAGAAAGAGAGGGAATAAAATACAGAACTTCTAACCAAAGATTTACTTTTAATATCTTTTGAGACTCACAATTTCATTATCCTCAGAAATACAAGAAAGTTGAAGTGGCTGAAAAACATATTAAATCACATTGATTCTAGAAAAATGTGGTTGCTGCTATAGCAATTTAAAATAGGATTAGCACAAAACATAGAAGATTGTGACCCAAATTTACCACATTATGGTTCCAGCATAAGTATAAAACTTTCTATTAAAAAAACTGTATGGTAAAGTGAAAACAATAGAGGGTATTTCAGCAGGCATAAAAGCAACAAAAGCTATTGTTATGTTAAGAAAAACACTTCTATCATGGAAATATCACTGATTTCATATGAAAATGATGTGATATCTGCGTATGTGTTAACAATATTATCTAGCATTAGGAGAGGGTTTCATTTTTTCCTATAAATAATTACATTAGAGATGCAAAGAGGGCACAAGACAAGCACACGGCATATGTAAAAGACTGAAGCAACTTGAATTGTGCTTATAATAATTTATTATGCAGTACATTTCTTTAGACAAATTTGTTTGTGTCAGGCTGTCAGTTTGCTGTCCTACCACCAAAACAATATTTGGTTTTCAGTGAGTGTTTAACTTTTCAAAAATTGCCGTTTTTCCTGCAAAGAAGAGATAATTTAAGAAAAACACCTTTCTTTGGCCATTGATGTAAGAGAAACCTTGGACTAGTAGCTTAGAAAGAGAGTTGACAGGTGAAACAGCTTCATGGTTGGTTTAGCAAATTTTAAACAAGGAAAAACCATCTTAATTAGTAATTACATGTAAACTTGAAAATGGAAGGCCTAAGGGCATCTCCAATTACTGTTTTATGAAAAGAAAGGTATATTAGTAACTAATTTCAAGGTGAAATAGAGATCCTCATGAAAAGGAAAGCAGAAAGAAACAGAAACATGTAGAAAAACAACTGAAACTAAAATAAAAGACCATAAAATCAAGAGATGGACATCTTCCTGGTTGGTTTTGATGACTTCATCAAGATCTGAGTATAAAAGACACCAATATCCAGGATCGGAAAAGAATTAAAAACCAGATTTTCAAATTTAAAAAACTTGTGCGGCACCAGAATGCTTTAGGCCTTTGAATGTTCAACACACTACCATATAAATGGAATGCAAGTTGCCAGTATGTCTTGCCTCCCCTAGTGTGGAAGAGAAATCTAACAAAATGATGTCAGATAAGCAATTTAGTTGGGTCATGGGAGTGAAGAATACCAATGTTATGACCAGAAATGAGAGCTGCAACAGCCACACACAACTGTTAGAAACAATACTGTTATCCTGTGTAAAGGGATTCTTTCAACCATTCTAAGAAAAAAAAGCATTTCGACCTCGATAAGAGATAAATTCTATGATCTACTTTGGATGAGAACTTATCCCAGATTACATACAAATCTCATCAAATCATTCATGAAATGTAACTCATGGAAACAGAAGTGAGATGTAATTCACACTCCCTTGGTCCAGTTTTGTTCTCTTTCCAAACTTACATTTACGTAATATGCAAAATCAGTGACATTCTATGGAGAAGTTGATGTTTAACTAGTTTATCAACGGAATTTCTGGACTTACAAAACCAACAGATCCTTCCAATTAAGACATGACACTATTGAAAATTGTAAAAGATTGCACCAGAGTGTTATGCTCTCCCTTTCATTCTTTCTTCTTACCAACATGGCATCCTTCCTCTCATTGAATAATAGTATACCTTGAATCATAAACAAAAATGTCTAATCCCAAAGAGGACCATGAAGCAGATTCTGCAACCATAGCTGCCTTAGTTCAATCCTCTTAAACAACACAACAACTATTCTTCAGATATATAGCTATGTTTTAATGCTAATATCTTTCACCATTTCCCATTCAGCAAACAACATTGAACTGGGCTCCCAAAATTTTCTTTTCCAGTAGAAATTCTCCCAAGTACAAATGAAGCTTCCAGCATTGAATACAATTAATATTTGAACATCCATATCCATACATAAATGACTAAACCAAAACGCAAAGCACTCTAAAGCTCCAACCCACATCACAATGACACATAATAATAATAAAAAAAAAACCATTCAAGATTGAAAGAATCCCTGTCTCCACAACCTAAAAAACACAAACCCAGAAAGCAAAGTCCCACAAAAAGAAAAGAAAAACCCAAAAATGAAAGATTGAAATAATTACCATTTCTTAAACCGATGGTGGATTCTTGAGTATCGATGTTAAAAAGAACGCCTTCATAACGAATCTCAGACTTTGAAGTCAAGCTAATCAAGCTACCTACATAGGAATCAGCTGATGCCCCTCCACCACTACCTGAAGAAGATCTGGCTGCCTCTGCTGTTGCTGCTGCCATGACCTCAAAACTTAATTCAATAAAGATTGATGCTTTCTTGTTCCTTTGTCAAAGTCGAAACAGTACATGCAGATAGATGCGAAGGGTCCGTCTTTCTTTCTCTTTTTTGGCTTTAATAGTGGTGGCGAGTCTTCTTGGTTTGGTGACGGTCCCTCTGTGTAATGAAATTGCTGGATAAGTATGTATTTGTTCCAACTACTATAATAATTGGAGAAATATGCGCAAGTTGTACTTTATCTGTATTGTAATTTATAAGTTTCGGACAGTATTCAATAATAATAATAATAATAATATATAATTTATTTTATATTAAACTACCCAATTGATCCGCACTATATGGCAAGCCTAGTATTATATAAAAAAACTTAATTGTGAAATGTAAAGGAATTACGTGTATTTAATAAAATAAATAAAAAGTTATATATATTAATAAATATTAAAAATAAGTGTTAGTGTTTGATTAAATAATAAATGAATAGGTTATATTATAGATGTGTATTAATATATTTTATTTTGTGTTGTGAGGAGCTATTTAAAATTTTTTATTTAATTATATGAAAACAAGTTTTTTTTAAGAAAAGTAATAATTTAAATTTTATTAAATAAAATAATTTTCTAGTATAATTCCACCTTTTCTTATTGATCTATATTTTCTCAAAAGAAAATATATAACTTCTTAAGCTATGTTTTTTATTTAATAAATACTAAAAGCAATTAGAATAAATATATAAAATTCAATGATTTGAAATAAAAATAAAAAAAGTTACCTTTTTAACTAAAATTTCTTTATTTTACAAATTTGCTCCCTTTTTTATATAAGAATCATTAAAACAAATTTTAAAAAATAATATTTTAATGATTTTGACATGAATATTCATGTATTAAAATATATAAAAATAATATATTACTCACGTGTTTCCACAAGAAATTATAAATTATACGACAATAAAAATAAATATTCACAAGAAAAACAATGAATAAAATATAAAAAAAATAATAAAAACTCATAAAGGATTGTAAAAAAAGAAAAGAGTTTGCAAATATTATAAAAAGAATGCTATAATATTATTTAAAAAATAAAAACTAAATGATATTTAAAAAAAAGTAACATTCTAAATATATTTATAAAAACTTTATTTTAATAAATTTTAATTAAAATTATGAAGAAAAACTCCACTGGATTTTTTTTGTTTTTTTTTTTAAAAAAAAACAATAGATGATATGTTGTTTGTGATGGTTGAAAACTTTGGACACTAAAATAGTCGGAAAGTTAGGTCCTAACTTCTTAGATATTAAAAAAAAAAAAAACTCATTTTCAATCATGTTTTTATCTGAAAACATCTAAAAAAATCATAGAAACCTTAATAAACTTATTTATTATCTTAAAATAGTCTTTAATTTATCAAAAACCTAAAAAATCATCTTGAATAAAAAAAATTCTCAAGTCCTCAATCTTTTTTTTTAGAAAGACAGATGATAAAAAAAAATATCTCAATGGCTCTCTTTTCATCAAATGAAACATGTTGACACAAATATTAGTTTTTTTTATTGCAAGAATATGGTCAATGATCATTTTTCTCTTCTCCTCTATTTTCCAATAACTTCTTCTATTTTTTTTTCAAACGCATAGACTCAAATGTGAATAAAATAAAGTTTGAGATTGAAATGTCAAATCCTAAAAAAACAAGGATAAAAAATTAATAAATTAAAAACTTCAAGGATCAAAATGTACTTTTCAACTACTCGTGAACAATAAATAAAAACAAGTACGTCTTTTTGTTTAAGTGTACAATCTAGTTCCTAGTGTTTCAATTTTTAAAAAAATCTAAAGTTAAGTTCCGCTCTATAAAATTAAGAATCAATTTAACAATGACACTTTTTTTGACATCATAAGAACTTAATTGTATGCAAAAAAAAAAATTATAAGGCCAAATTTTTTTATCAATTTAATATGAGAAAATAAAATTAAAAAAAATGATCAAAACAAAATAATTTTTTAAAGATAAAAAAAAGGATCGCTTAATTGCATTGTTCCAATTTATAATGCAACTAAGTGTGTGCATAGGAATTGAAATAGTTTTTTTTCCTAAAAGAATTAGTTTTTGTTAATAATAATAATAATATTTTCACTTTTTATATACTAGTCATGGATTGATAAAGGAGGACTAGATGGGTTTTTAAAGTTTATTTTTAAGAATAAGTTTTTACTTAAGATTGAGATCTTTAATAAAACAAGATAGGAATACAAATATCATTTTAATTATAAATTTATTCAAGGTTTTAAATTAATTTAATTTGATTACAAGAATTTTTCTTTTCTTTTTGGTACTATTACCACAATCTATATTAATAAAAGCTAAAATATGAGGAGAAAACATTATAGATTATTAGTGAAAACAGAGTTTATTAGAATAGTGTTTTCACGATATTGGCTTTTCTACAAAAAAAAAAAACTTAAAATTGGCTATTAAAAGCATTGAGGTCTTTTCACAATACCATTAGTCATTACTAAATTGCTTGGGTACAAATAAATCTTTTTCATTTTAAAAACACAATAAAATGATCAAAATGTAATTAAAAGCAAAATATTTAAAACTGGTGTAAATGAGTTTTTTTTGTATTTTCAGAATGTTTTTTTTTTGTCACTATAAGTTCAACTAAGAGGTAATTTAATATTTAAATAAATATTAAATAAATAAAAACAAAAAGCTCAATGAAAAGAACGTCAATAGTCTTTTCGTGTTTTTACAATGGTTTTTTCATCATTATTAGGTCAGATAAGGGACGGTTTGATATTTGAATAAATATAAAAAATAATAAAAAGTAAAAAGTGACTGACACGTGTGGGAGGCACCTGCACCTTTCGGACAGTGCCTCCTATCGGCCAAAATCTCCCTTCATTGTGTCGTTGGAAACATCATGGTATCCTTTTTCTTTTGGGGTAGCACATGAGTCGATGTTGGCATGGTTTATCATCAACAACACTTTATTTTTTTTCTATTTTCTTTCTTCTTTCCTCGAAATTCGCATTAACCATGCAAAAATTCAAACCTACCCTTTTATTTATGGGTATTTCCACTTAGATCCTTATTCTTTTGTTTTTAAATTTTATGTTCTTGGTCCTTTTATAAAATTTTGATTTTTTTTCAATTTCATCATTTAATCATAATTTGGTTGTTATTTTTTTCAATTTGGTCCTTATTCTTTTGATTTTTTTTTCTTTCATTTAATTGATTTTTCTTTTCAATTTTACCCTTCGATTAAATATTTGTTTTTATTTTTATTTCAATTTGATCATCATTTATTTGATTGTTTTAATTTCTTTTTGGATCCTTTTGTTAAATTAAATTTTCTTTTAATTTCACCCTTAAATCAAAAATATTTTTTTTGTATTTCAATTTTGATCCTTATTCTTTTAATTGCTATTTTTTTTTAATTTTGAATCCTTTTGTATAATTGAGTTTTTTTTTCAATTTCATCCTTAAATATTTTGATTGATTGGCAGTTGAGCTTTATGGTTTTTTCATATGGGGTGCTTATGATCTAATAACTCAAATAACATGTTTGGAAAGTTAATGTGGATTAGTTTTTTTAAAAAAAAAAAAATTGGCTTTGTTATTTTCTTTATTTCTTTCTCTATCAGGTTATTTCAAACTCATGACCTTGATTACAGGTTTGACGAGATAACCTGAGTTGGCTCGGCCTTGATTTTTAAGGTTACAAGTTTGTCATGATAACTCGAGTTAACTCAAGCCAATTATTTTATGTCATTTTTTACACAATTGTTTTGTCCTTTTTTGAAGAAAAAAATTCAGGTTATCATGATAAATTTTTAAAAAATTTGGTTAATTTGTTGTCATTGTCTATTTTTTTATCATCTGATTAAAATAAAACTAACTTTTGACCTAGTTAGATCTATGAACCGAGTCACATATTTTTCTTCCTTCTTCAAAACATGTTTGCGACACTTGAATATTATTTTTTACGCAAAGAAATAATATGACCCCTGCAACACAACACAATTCCACACCTAGTGCAACACTGTTAATAATGGTCTCTGTAACATATCAATCTAATAAATAATGATGAATCAATAATTCAAAGAAATCCTCAAATTTAGAATATTAACATGACAATAATGACCACAATGAAATAAAATGTTTAAAATGTATTGCTTGTTAACGTTTTTATTACAAATACATTAAATTTAGGATTGTTTGAAAAGGGTGATCTTAATTTACCTATAAACTAATACGAAGGATACATACATGTAAACTAATTTGAAGATATTTTTTTATTGAATTAAAAAAAATAAAGTTTTAAGGGTTCATAATATAGATTTTGAGTAGCTACTTTGATATTTTGATTAAATCGATACGTGATTTAAATTCCTAAATCTAGTTGTATGATAGTTTTCCTGGAAAAAAATTAATTCATAAATACCAATCAAATACGTTAAAATATATAAATGAAGTGTTGTCCAATAATCACAAATGAGTAGATGATTAACCAAGTGGATCCATCTATTTAGTTTATAATCATGCAAACATATTAAACATGGTAATTTTGCAATTATTATAAAAAAAAAAAAACTAGCATACATACTAAACAAATATATAACTTAAAAAAGATATATATATAAAAAAACAATCCTAGCATGTAAACTAAACAAATTTTTAAAATTATAGGTAAACAAAACTAGTTTAGGGTACTTGTTGAAATTCTTAGAAAATATTTACTTTGAAATTTTTATCGTTGTTAGTGATCAATCATTGTCCTTAAAATTTTATTGTTCATCGCTTTATGTAAAAGGACTAACTTCAATAAGTCTCTCAAGATTCTAACAACTCCTTTTTGTTTAGGTGCACTCCTAAACAAGGATCAATGAACTTAAAAATCTATACTCAATATCTCTCTATAGAGACCGAACATAAGCACTATAGCAGAAAAGAATGAGTAAACGAACAAGTTTTTTTAAAAAATAACAACTAAAGGAGGAAAGAACTCAGGATATTTTTTTTATTGAATTTCCACCCATCAAAGACATCTATTTATAGGACTTGGAAACCAAAACATTAATTACTCATAATTTTTGAATGTTTTATTAATTACGATGAATGTTCAAAGTTCATGAAAATTCATAAATACATTTATTTTTATCACATAATTAATATATTAGTTCATGTACTAAGATATTTATTTTAGGGACTAAAAAAATTATCAATTAAATAAGGATTTAATAGCAAAATATTTTTTTATTAATCAAACCTAAATCTAAACTCATGAGCCCACAAGCCTGCTCCCCGGTCAACAAAGTTGTTTTGGTTTGAAACTTTTGTTATCTAAAGGTTCATTGAGAATAATTTCTCATTCATCTTTAATTAATTGGTTTTTAAAACCATGTTAATATTTTATGTTAAAGTACGTATGTTGGATTACAAAGTCCAACATTAATTCTTTTGGTTGAAGTTTAACTCACAAGAAGATCAATGATTTATTGCTAATGCAAAGTTATTAAACTCAATCCATGTTAAGAGTTGAATGAGATAATTCAGGTTAACCTGATCGATTAATGTTTTAATTTTATTTGAAAAAAATAAAAATAATGTTGCTTCAATTTAAAAAAAAACATTAAAACAATGTCATTTTGTTTTTTTGTTTTTAAATCAAACTAGGTTTTAATAAGCTTAATTGGGTCACCAATTGACCCGTCAAGTAACCCGAGTTAACTCTCATCCTTTTTTTTAAAAAAAAAAACTCGGCTCGAGCCAGGTTTTAGGCCAACCACACATATCTAAGTCGGGTTTAATAATACTATTAATATATCAATTTTCATGTAATTGCTGAATGAAAGAGATATATTCAACACCTCAATAACTCTCAAGACATTCACATTTAAATGACATAGGACAAATGATTTAATGTTTTTTAATCAAACCACAATTATATTTGAGAAAATTGTTGGTTTTAAGAAATCTTTAAACAATACATGCCTACATATGTAGTTACACGCAACTCATCATAACACAAAAAGAAACACAAACAAGAATATAACAAGATAAAAAAATAAAATTGAAATCGAATAGTGTTATCACATAGAACTTTAATTCATAATTTTATTATTGAATATTTCTCTTCAAGTATCATGCCTTATTAAGAGCGTTACAACTCATTAAATAAACTCCAAAATTAACCTAAAAAACTAGAAAACATGAAAAAATAAGGGAATAACAATAAAAGTCCTAACAAACTAGGAAAAATAAAATTATTAAACATAATATTTAATTCCTTAAACTAAATAGGAAAAAAATAAAATAGGTTTTTTTATAAAAAAATCCTCTTGTATTAGTCTCCTTTCCATTAAAAATACCGTACCTGTCAATAACATGCTCAACTTCTCTAACAATGGAACCGAACTTAGTGTTAGGAGGAGATTTGAAAATATGGTTCACAACTTTTATCTAAAGTACAATAACATAAACTTTAGCCCTGTCAATTCCAAAATTTTCCTCAAGCACATGTGAGGCACACATTTCACAATATGCTTGATAAAAAATCACTTTTTGAACCATTTTTAATTTTGTTCCTTTCTCGTGGACATCACACACTAAGAATTTTGCATCTAAATCTTCTCATTCAACACCATTTTCATCGTCCCCATCAATTTTTGGTGGTTGATTTTAAACCATAAAGGAACTAATATCATCAAAACTTTCAATTTTAACATCAGATTCATTCCAATAAAAGAATTATGTTTTTTGCTCATGCCTTTTAAATGGTTTCTCAAAATTAGCCATAGATACGTGATCACTTTTCTTATGATCTCATGGATCCTCACCTTCATCAACTAATAGATTAATTTTGTAATTTATGTTTGCATGTCTTCTATAATCAGTTCCTAAATTCCTTCTTTTTTTTTTTTTTTCAATTTTACAATTTATCTCTACATGTCTCCTAACACCAGTTTCTGAATATACTTTTTCTCGTGGAGGACCTTTGTATCCTCTCTAATACAAGAACACTATATTTCCATTATCTCTTTCAGTAATGGTTATTCCATCACACAATAAAAAAAATAACCATCGGGATAGTTAGGTTCTAATGTCAATTAACATAGATAAAAATACAAACAAAAAGACAACATTAAAGTTGAATAAGATTGTCACACAAAACCTTAATTCATATTTCTAGCACTGAATATTTTTCTTTCAGTAGTCCAACTTGCTAAAAAGTTTAAACCTCCTTATATAAACCAAAAAACTAACCTAAACAAAATAGGAAACATGAAAATAAAGGAAAATAAATAAAAGTCCTAAATATACTAGAAAGAATAAAATTATTAAGCATTATATTTTATTTCCTAAACTAAATAAAAAATAATAAAAATAACTAAGAAAACAAATAACATATACTAAAAAAAATCCTCCTACATCACTCTTTCCAGGTTGAAAAGAACTTGTCATTGAGTTCAAATTGTTGTTGTCTCAATTTCATGGATGTCCAATAAAAAATTTCTAACCCTTTATGTGCTTAGCTTTTCTATTAAAAACATCATATTTGTCAATTATAAGTTCAACCATCTTAACAACGAGACCAATCTTAGCGTCAGGAGAAGGTTTGAAAATCTACTTCACAACTTTTATCCAAAACACAATAACATTAACTTTGACCCCATCAATTTAAAAATTATCCTCAAGCACATATGAGACACGTCTATCACAATATGATTCATAAAAAAATCATCTTTGGAACAATATATAATTTTGTTCCCTTCTCTTTGACATCACAAACAAGAATTTTGCATTTAAATTTTCTTTTTTAGCATCATCCTCATCATATTTTAATGGTTGATTCCAATCCACAAAGAAATTAGAATCTTCAAAACATTAAATTTCAACATCATATTCACCCCGATCAAAAAGTTACTTTCTCTACTCATGCCTCTGAAACGGTTTCTCAAAATTACCCATAGATCCGTGATTACTTTTCTTATGATCCCCCGGGCTCCTGACCTCCGCCAATTGATGGAATAATTTTGCAATCTATCTCCACATGTATTTTATCACTCGTTTTTTAACATCTTTTTCTCAAGAGGGAGCCTCCTTATCCTCTCTTACCCGAGCATGTTCTCTTCTACTATCTCTTTCAACCCATGGTTTTTTCATCACACAACAAGCAAATAACCATTAAGATGATTGGGTTGTGATACCAATTAATACATATGAAAACACAAACGAGAAGAGAACAAGCTAGAAAGACAGAATTGAAATCGAACAAGGTTGTCACATAAAACCCTAATTTATAATTTTATTACTGAATATTTCTCTTCAAGTAGTCTGTCTCACTAAGAGATTTACAACTTCTTAAATAAACTTCAAAACTAATCTAAACAAACTAGAAAACATGAAAATAAAGGAAAAACAATAAAAACCGCAAACAAACTAGGAAAACTAAAATTATTAAGCATAACATTTAATTTTCTAAACTAGAAAAAAAAACCAATAAAACAAAAACTTTTCCTTAAAAAAACTCTTCTCCATCAGGCCCACAACCGAGATAAATCAAACATTCCTGATTTTAACATTTGTGCATCTCTAATAACCCCCTTTTTTTTTCCATGAGAATAAAATCATATTATTATCTCTACTACTATCCTTTTCAATAAAAGCATATGCACTAATCAATACTTATCATACTTTACCCAAGGAAGAACATCTCATGAAAGATGAGTCACCATTTACTCGAGTCCTTCCTCTACTTGAAAAGAAACACTCACATGAGGCTCCTGAGTTCTTTTCACCTTTCTTATCCCTTTTTCCCAGTGGAAAGAGACAGTAGGTCCCTGTTTTTCAGTCTTGGTAAAGAAAGACAGCAGAGTAGTTTAGGCATATGATGACGTGTGCTTTTGTGTGTGTGTGTGTGTGTCCTTGAAATCCACGTGGGACAAAATAGATGCTTATCTTCATCACCCAACAATCCAAATCCAAAG
>Ga0307515_10008522_pt1 | contig 19966 bp, 12 predicted proteins | sample 17_EM_MG_FD_194513 | JGI IMG/M metagenome (GOLD analysis project Ga0307515, IMG submission 194513) | Populus trichocarpa ectomycorrhiza microbial communities from riparian zone in the Pacific Northwest, United States - 17_EM | ecosystem: Host-associated > Plants > Roots > Unclassified | place... | reverse complement strand
TCTAGTGATTTAAAGTTGCAAGTCATTCTTCAAATCACCTCATCTAGAATTCATTAAAAAGGTCAAATTACAAACAAAACAAAAACAAAAATATCAGGATAGAAATGTGAAAACAAATATTGGACTTGTAAAATAAAATATCAATAGGTTAAAAATTGGTGATAAACTCATTAAGAAAACATTAGGGTGACTAGTCTTTGGTCTTTAGTAGTTTGTGCAAGCAACCCCTTAACCAAAATTCTTAGGACAAGTGTTAGATTTTTCTTAGTTTTCACCTTCAAAAAAAATAAAATAAAGTAGTGACTCTACCATTCTCCAAGAGCTTCTTTTCTAGATCATTTAAATGTTTAGGTATGACAACATGAGGACTTCTCTATAAATAACATACTTGAAACTTACCCTATAGATGAGTCCATCTAGGACAGAGAGATTTACTAAAAGCATGTCAAATAACCATGTCTTTGACTCTATCTTTTCAGGACATTATCATGGTCAAGCAAACAAAAATAGAGCATGAGTTAGTAGGCTATAGGTTGGGTCAATAGCTAAGCTAAAGGAGCTAAAGAGATGATTCACATTATTAATTCTTATCCTCACTTTTGTCCATTAAGGAACCTTCGAGAGGGATCAAATGTATGGATCTCTAAGATCTAGTAAGAAGTGCTAAAATATGCTTAGTGCTTGATGCTGTCATTCTAAAAATACACTAACAATGAGGCATCGCAATAAGATGGCGCAGGTCATTCGTGATGCAAGACTCCTAATTTATTTCTTCCACGAGTTTGGATGGCTAGTCTAAGAGGGCTCAAGATCTTGTCTACACGTTAAAACATGCATAAGAGGGCAGCTAAACAACCATTAAAGAACACGCTCATAACAGTGTGGGGTTTGCTGGTCAGTCAGATTTTATCTCCCATTGACTGATTGAGCTAATCTCTAAGCACCCTACGCGTTCTTTGACGCCATGAAAGGGATCCCAAATAGAAGGATCATACTGTAACGAGATGATATTGAAAGAAAACAAATTGGTGAATTAGAATGATCAAACCTACAGCTTCGAAAGTGTGTGTAGATGATTGATGGTAGAACCACTATAAAATAGAGATATCATTACCCATCTTCCTACTCTGACTCTTTCAATTTCTTTTTTTTTTCTTTTTTGTGAATGATACATTGATTTTTGTGTGGATTAGTTTCTTGGAGTATTTTGAATTTCAAAGAAAAAGGAAAGAAACAGATTTTATTTTACACCTCATCGACAGTCTACCCCACTTTCTCCTTCCCTGCCTCACCCCAGGCTTTTCTTCCGTATGCTAGGTACCCGAGCAAGCCTGGATTCCCTCATCATCATTCTGGTTCCTTCCTTTTCTTGTTAGACTTCCTGCTTACTTTGCTTTTGTCTGTTAGATCCAAACCAGGCAATGGCTTCTTATCCAGCATACCCACAGGCTTCAAACTGTTGGTTGAATCTAAGTTCGGCGTGGCCTTCTCGTACACAATCACAGCATCAAGGGAATATATTCGTAGAGCTAGGGAAGCAATTGTCGAAGTCTTGGCAGCAGCAGAAAACGATGACCAGTACCACCACTCATTCCGCAAATAATCTGTCTTAATCATCTCCTCCAATATAATTGTTGCTTGGATCATCTGAAACAAAAAGAGAATTTATTTGCAGGGTTATCATATCTAGGAGCAAAGATAACTAAAACCATGTTGAAATGAGTACAATAATACTCAGATTATATCTAATTATTTACAGTAGAATTTATCTGAAACATAAAAGAAAATTCTATTTGCAGCCTTGCCATATCTAGGAGAAAAAATAACCAAAAACTATGGAGTTGAAATAAATACAATAATACTACGTTTGCTTTTGCAATTGGAGTTGCTTTCACTCCAACTGAACTTACAGAAGTGTTTGGCAATGGAAAAGCTTGTGTGAGACCCATTCAAAATTATGGTCAGACCATTGATTTTGCAAAAGCAACAAAAACATGATTTTGGTGCTTTTATCAAAGGGAATTGATTATTATTGTTTTGTTTAAAGTTAGAAAAATAACCTTTAGATATTGTTTGGAAAAGCTAAGATATAAAAAATATTTTCAATACATGTACCTCTGAGTCATTTTCAGAACATTTTTTAAATAATCTTTTATTCAACCACGTGTAACCAAACACTTTCAATTCAACCTTTTCTCCATAAATGCTTTTTTTGTAACCTGGCCTTTTTTTTTCATACCGGGTAAGCCACAACAATACCAAACACACTTGGATTCTATCTAATTATCTACCAAACAAAATAAAAGACCGGATGGGATGCATCCAACCAGATATGAAGATAACACCAACGAAAAATTGAATGAAGGTTCAATTAAATATGGTCCTATATACTGAAAATGAAGTCAACAACTCAATTCCAATAAATACAGGAGGAAAAAAAAGAACATAAATCATCAACTAACAAATTCCCGATGACCAACATTAGAATTGCATCACTGCAACTAGTACATAGCAAATGTGCTCTTAGTGCCACCAACATAAGCAGAAGCATACATGCCACCACTATCATACAATATGTGCACAAAAGTAAACATATATACATAAATGATTTGTTAATGCATGTCAGGTAATCCTAACCTGGCTGCTATTTTGCCAGATAAAAAATGTACCCGCTTCTATTTCAACAAAAAAAAAAAAAAAGTTGGTTCAGTTAAAAAACAGTCCCACAAAGATCTTTTCTCCCGTGTCTAAATTATTGAGTCTAAATAAACAGTTACAGACTACAGCTTTCCATCTCCATCTCCATTTTTCTTTTTCCAACCAAAATTAGAAGTCGCATTCATTTTTTAGAAAGAAATAAAGTTTCTATTGGTAGAAAAGTGAGATAATATACCATAATAATCTAAAATTTTTGTAATGATGATCATGTAAATTTCATCTTGCATATTGCTTTATCCTGTTTAGATAAAGAACTTTCGAAAACTTCTACTATTTATTAACACAAAAAAACTAAGATGATTGTCAGATTTATAAAAGAAAAATCAAGGGATGGAAGTGTGGATGCATCAACAACAAATAGTTCAGTTGTTCTTTTTAGCGATAACATGGTGAGAGCAAGAACCAATATAAATTAATATGGAAAAGAAAAGGCTAATCTTTGTTTGGTAAAAATGTTCATGCAGGAGAGAATGGTTGCTTGTTTTTTTTTTCAGTTTGGAAATTGTTTCCCTTTGTTAACTAGTGTGCAAAATATAAAGGAGGAATATAGAAAACAACTTTAATGTGTTTTCCAAATCCAGTACAAATTCAGAAAATTGGAAAAGACTTTCCAGTTCTTTAGATGGAAAAATGGTTTATGGACACAGTTGTGTTATCTATTCCTTGTGAAAATTTGTTCTGTAGAACAGCCTTGTTTTCCACAATTAAACAAGCTTTAATGTTTTAGGCTTCTGTCACTAATTTCCTCTTCAAATTTTGGCTCTCTCATAGAAACAACATTTACACCTTGGTTAAGCGGTGAAGCAATAGTAAGTGAACTTTTACACAAATAGGTTTCTATTGAACATTCCACGGAATTTTTAATGATGGAAAAGCACTGACCAAAATTGCAATCTAGTGTAATAACAATTGATCTATCTTGTTTTCATGTCTTCTTATGGTGCTAAGAACATAAGCAGTCATCATGTGGCCATTGGATAGGATTGAAACTTATTACTTGCTAAAGAAGCCAAAACAAGTTAAATAATTATCATTAAACTCTTCAATATATGAATCATGATCTTTACTAAGTTCATGAACATATATCCTAAAAGTGTGTGGCTTATGGGTTAGCAAAATGCCAGCCAACTGCAATGGCTTATGGATTAGAAAAACAAACAGGCATGCGCACATGCATGTGGTTTTCATATTCCCCCTGTTTTTATTATGCTAAGAACATAAGCGGTCATCATGTGGCCATTGGATAGGATTGAAACTTATTACTTGCTAAAGAAGCCAAAAAAAGTAAAATAATTATCATTAAATTCTTCAGTATATCAATCATGATCTTTACTGAGTTCATAAACATATCCTAAAAGTGTGTCGCACAAGTTTATGAAGTCATTGAACTAGAAATGCAATTGCTCCTCCACCCCCTAGCTCGCAGAACATGAAATGATAACAGAAACAGCACAAAAATACGTCCAACCAAAAACAAATTCATAAGCACATCAAAACATATGTAGCAGCACCAAAGGTTTGATAGGCATGCAAAATGCATTCTAATAGGGTAATGAAATTAGCAACCAAAGAATAACAAAAGCAGTGAGACAAACCTCATAGATTGATCCTGCAGATTTAACATACACACGCCAAGCCAATCTTCTATCCAAATGCACTTTTGAGGGTTTAAGTGCTTCTTCAGGAAGGGCCGCTTCCATATCAAGCAAATTGATCTTTAGTCGCCTTAAAATATGCAAAACGTTTCCAGCTAAGGGCCTCAAGGATGACCGAGGAACTACACAGCAGAAACCAGCCCCTATTTCAGGAAAATGTTTATTTGAAGAAGATTTCTTTTTTCTATGTTCCACATGTCCTGGAGGCGGCTTCTCGGTTTTTGATACTTTGCTAATTTCATTTGCAACAGATTTCCATGAAGAATTATCATAAATATTATCAAGGGCTGCACTGCTTTCGCTCTTTTTTCCTTTTGAAACAACCATCCTTCCATCAATACTCAACTCATCACCAACAACACCATTATTTTCTCCATGACAAATCAGCATTGACATGGAATGATTGAGATCAGATGAAAGAGATGTGATAAATGAAGGAACCCCATTTGAACCAATAAGACCTATTTTATGTACCAATTCCTTGTTGGAATCTTCTGTCACAAACTTGGAACTGATTTCACTGAAGTCATAGGGGCATATCCCTTCATTTTGAGATTTAATTAACCTCGACCCAAGCCCAGAGGAACCACTTCTAGAAGTTTCAACCACGTCCATTTCACTGATAGGTACCTTTTGGGTGGTCTGGGATTTCATATTCCCCTTTACTTTTACAAAACCACTGATATATTCACTCTTTGCATTGGCTGGTGTAATTAAATTGCACCTACCGCCATTATGCTCATTGAATTCAATATCATCAGAGAAAGTTCGGTGGCAAGAGAGGCAGTGGTGTCTGGAAGGTAAAATGGGCTCTAAGCAATCACAACGGTACATTTTCCCCTCGCCAGTCACTCTTGCCCTTTTGACCAGCTTGTCACTGGTGTGTAACTCCACCAAGGGACCATACTTCTTCTCCAGAAACATCGCAGCCTTGGTAACAAGATAATTAGCAAATGCAGTGTTGTTGTTGTTTGTGATCACTGACAAAGCTTGATGCTCTTCTTGAACCAAGTCTCTAGCTTGTCGAGTCTCTTGAAATCTTTGCTTCAGACACTGTGAAATGGACTCTTTCAGCTCTCGTTCCTTTTGTACATCATCCTTCAACCAACTAATGAGTTGTTCAATTTCCTCCTCAGTTTCATAAGAAACACATGGCGAGCACATAGCCAGAACATTATTTGAAGTACATTGGAATGGAAAGAAAGTTTTTTGCTCTTCCAGATTTAAACGAGTGCCAAACTGATCTGAATTCCTTTGCTGCAATGTCAAACTTCCATCAACAATAACTCGTTGATCACTACCTCGTCCAGTTGAAGCCCAGTACAAGCGACCTCTGGAATCGGAACCCAAGAACTCCCTCCGCACAGATAGTTTCAAAAGTTGTGATTGTATCCTGCTAATTGAGTTCTGCAGATGAAGAAGATCATTCTTAACGGCACTCAACTCAAGATTGAAGCCTTCTGATTCATTGATAGCAACAGGAGGCACATGCTGACTCACGCGACTGTTCTCTTCTAATGCGGTGCCGAATCCTACATCTGGTGGTGGCAGAAGAGAAGTGCCTCTTCCAGCATATCCTTGCAGGTTACCCTGGAATTGAATTTCATCCATGTCACCAATTATTTGAGACAAATTATTTGGTCCGGATGATTTTTCATTTTCTCGAGAAGGTAATTTACTGCCATCCACAACAGCAAGGGGATCATTTACTTGCTCTTTAGTATCTGTATGATTCACAGTTTGGCTGTTACAACTATGGTTTTTCCCAGAACTTGATACAGAAGGGTATTTATCGAATCCATTAATCCTAGTCCCATCTTGGCCACCATTTAGTGCTGGCACATCATGACCAAAGGAGCTACAGTGGCTAGGTCCATCACTCACATCAGGTTGTTGTCCCGCCTGCTTGGGCTGGTTTGGAATTGCAGAAGCAAGGGCTTCCTTTAAACCAACTTCACCAACTGCACTACCATCCATATCTGCAGCTCTGGAAGCCAAAAATTCTTCTTTTGATTTCATGGTTTTCCATTCCATAGAGAATGCACGCAATTTCTGCTGCAACTCATTTGTTGTTTCTGCGCACTGTTCAAGGTTTTGACGAATAAGACCTGAGTTTAGCAGCTCATCACATAGAAACTTTAGCAAGTAGATTCTCTGCCAATAAAGAGTGAGCTTGTTAAGAGAATATGAAAAAAAGGAGACAAAATAAATAAAAAATCATAAAACTAAAAGCTTAAGCAGACACAAAAATGTTCACAGATTTTATTGCCATCACTGTTATATTGTTCCCATCAATTACATTTGAACAAACATAAGGAAGAGTAACAAATTCTATCAAACACCACAACCTTTTCCCTCATGAGAAAAGAATATCTCACATGTGACAAGACAGAAAAAATCATGTATGAATCACATGGTAGCATCTCCATAAATGAGTCTTTCAGTTCAGTGTTTCTCATCAGCAGAAAAGTGACTTGAAACAATTTACACCTGACATTTTAAAATTAGATATTCATTAAAGCATTCAACAATACATGCATGTGATAATTTATCAAGGGGATCTTGATGTCACATTTGATTAATTTTTTTCTCTTTTTAAATCACAATTCACTGCAGAGTTTTGCAACAAGTTTCTTTGCTTAGGGAATAGTGGGAGGTAAATCTGAGATTGTGGACTTCCATCATGTATAATTCTTCAGCTTTTGAGTTCAAGTAAATAGTGAGGCACATATGTCTAGAAAAGATAATATGAATCAAGACCTAGCAAGGCATATTGGAGCAAGAAAGGTACAGAGCACTAGGTCCACGCACAAACCTCATCAACACTAAACTCCCAATACTCTTTTTCTTTCATTGTAACGGATAAATGTGAGAGTTTCTCCAAGTAAACATGGGTAATTTCTCCCTGATACTTTTTACAGTGGACTATCCCAATAACCTGTGAAATTCCTGATGCCTCCTGAACCACATGTTTGCTGACAACACAAGATGGACAATACCAGTTCCCTTCAGGAATCCTTGCAAGTGGAGGATTCAAGCAATAAGTATGATACTCGGCATCACAAGTATCACATAACAGCACACTGTTATCATCTTTATCAACACCACATACTTTGCAGACCCCTTCATCCCAAGGAGCTTTTGGAACCTCGTGTATTGAAGCAAGAAAATCATCTAATTCTTTCTTTATTTCTGCACTTATGTGATCCAATTTAGCATAACCCTCAAATTTCTTAACAAGGGTGACCACCTACATGAAAAAATAAATACATATATTATATCTTCATAAAGGCATCAATAAATGAAGAGATAAGGAGCGATGAGTCACATTTAAAATTTACCACAAAACAGCAGGAATATACAGAAATAGCAATTATAACTTTGCTTACATGATCACAGATAATTCAAAAACTTTATACCCCAAACCAAGAAATCTACCATTGATGTGTATTCTGACCAGAAAGATGTCTGGATTGATGACGAACCAATTAGTCTAGCGTTGGGTTTCCAAGGAGGAGGACTATTCTCTAAAATGATATAGCAACTCCATCAAAGAGGTATGAAAGAAGGTCCATTTAACAACTCACCTAGGGTACATCATCATCATCACTTCATATTCTTCAGAAATTTGGATTGTCTCTTGTCCATGTTTTAGTTGATGGATTAATAAGACACACCCTTACATTGTGCCAGCTTGGTTAAATCAGTCCCCTTCCACATGTTTTTTTTTGGTTTTGGATACTTAGGTTCACTATCTTTGTTCCATCATTAACCCAACCGTCCTCCAACTGCATGCAATGAATGATTTTGGCATCTGTTAAAAATGTCATAGTGGAACCTATGGTTGTCAAATCAAGTTTCAATTCATGCTAGAAAGCATATTTTAAATCACATCAAATTGTGGATTTTAAGATTTGGAAACAAAGAAAAATATATTGCAGAAGATAAATACCACACTACAAATTTCTAACCATGTTTATTAAAATCTTGGATTCAAATAGTAAAATTCATTTTTGTGTAAGATAATAGTAAAATCGGAATTTTAATAGCTAAAATCATAAAATTGAGATCTTGATGGGATTTTCTAGGACTTTATATCAGCTCAAATTTTTTGGGCTACTTCCTTGTAGTCGGGTTTCCTTTTTGTTTTTCTTGTATTAGTTCATTATTTATTTTAATCTTGGAGCCACTGTTTAGTTTTAGTACTTTGTTTTTTATTTTTTAATTTGAGAAGGTGGATCTTTTTTCTTCACTGTTTAATTTATGAGATATGGATAATGAATACTTCTATAGTGGATTTGATATTTAATATTAAAAAACCAAAATACTAAATATTTTTAATGCCCGAGCGTTTGCTTTTGTTTCTAGGCTGGGTGGATCAAACATCCCTAAATGAAGGTTTGCTATTGTTAAAAGATACATCTACAAAAAAAAAAAAAAATTGAAGTGACAAAATTGCTTTGTTGACTATAAAAACCAAAGTAGAACATAATTTAATCTGCATCTCAAATGCTTTAGAATTCAGTTAAGTAAGAATAATTGGAGATGAGTTTTCAAAACATTGTACATGTTTATTAATTACTATTTTCATCTAAAAACAGCCTATTACTGATTCTTTTCATTTCTTGTTTCTCCTCACATGAATTATTGGTACTTCTTAACTCTGTGAATACGCTTCTTTTGTCCAAAAAAAAATAATTTCCTTGTTTTACTTTATGTGTGTATGTGTACTTCACTTTGATATGAATTAGAGGATGCCCACAAGAATATGATTTTTGTACTAACTGTTTGAATTATGATAGTTAAGGTCCTATGTGTATTCTTATTTTGTAGGGTTTTAATAATTCACAAGGTGTTATGATATTACATTCCAAACTTCTGATCTGATTTTTTGAACCCTCCAATGATCCTAATTAGAATCCCGATTTTAATAACCTATTTTCTAACAAAAAAAAAAAAAAAAACATTTATTGAACAGAAGGTATATCAATTCATTTCACTTAATCAGTTTCAAGTTATTGAAGACTCTAAAGTCTCAAAATTCAAAAGATTAGAGAAATTGTTCCATGGTACTCGGATATCCTAACAAGTAAATTACTTCAAAGATATCCAAAAGCTAATTTCAAACCAGTCAAAATACCAAACCTGGCAATTTTAATAAAAAGTAGTAATCCTCCCTAATATTGATATCACCATTATCAGTATTCTTGCACTGTTTCACCCACTCCTTTCTCTTTCTTTACAGGAATTTTGATTTCTTTACATTTTGTCGTTCAAGACTTCTAGATTTGGAGCATCTTTGATGTTTACCATCTCTTCCAAATTATGCATTTTTCCTCTAAGGTTTATTTTTTATTCGAGTTGACTCTGCCATGCAACAAACCATACCAAGTTGAATTAAATTATAACTGAATTGCATGATTCACATCCATCTATGATTCAGTCTATGGCTCACATGTTTTGTATGTAAATTGTGTTGAATCTGAAGATTTTATCTCGTGATTAAATGTCTACAGATTTTTAGCAACCATATTAACTAACAAGTGCCCCAGATTTTATCTCGTCATTGAGTTAAGCCTCATAGTAGTGCAAAACAACAAAAATACTCTTCTATGCAATTTGTCAGACAAAATGCAATCAAAACACAAATAAGAGGGGATGAAAGAACCCATAGAAGTTCTACCTCAACCAAGAAAGTGATACGACCATCCAGAACATTGATAAATCATAGCTACCAAAATACACCCAAGCAAAAGCACCATGCTAATCCACCACCCAAGAAATTCCTAGACTTGTGGAAATAAATATAACCAAATCATAGAGCAACTTGAAGCAGCGAATCTTCATAACAATGAACTTCACCAAGAGAGGGAAACATTTAATTAACTGGCCACGATTGTTATTGGGATACTTTTGAATGATGGAAGTGTGAAAAGTGATAGAGTGAAGGTGTTTGGTCAGTGGGGAAGTTTAAGCAAAAGGAAAGGGCAAAAAACAGAGAAATTTAAAGAAAGACCCTAATGTGGCATACGATTTATGATTATATGCTTTTATGTGGTACATACCACGTTTTCAATGATATCAGCAGTTAACAGCCACGCCATCATTCATCTAGCAGACATCTACTTTCGGACTTGTTTACCAAATATATATAATTTGACAGAATAAGAAAACTCCAATCAGAGAGGTTTTTCTATTCCCAAATTTTTTTCATACATCACGAATTTATTTTCATAATTTATTCCAATATGACTGTCCTGAAAAACTTCAATTCTCCCGAGATGATCAGCCACATACTTAATAACATGATCATTCAGCTAAAAGTTTAACTTAATGCTAAAAATGAAAATTCCTGACAGCATCATGACATGAATACATGATAAATTTTAATTTATGGACAAAAATTTCTAAATGCGAATACATCATGTTACTGAGATCTTCATTCTTGGCTAACTACGACTGATGCATTAAATACATGTACATAGCAATGACAGAACAAGTTTAGCGAGCTATTGAGAGAAGACAAGGTAGAAGCTATTATTTCCTTGTACATGACTGCTAATAATGAAACAACTTCAGTAAGAAGTGGAGAGAGGAGGAAGCAGAAGTTATTACCTCCTTTTCAAACAATGATTCAAAGTTTTGGGAAAGTGTCTCGGCTAATTCAACCAAATCACCCTGTTCCCTGAATGCCATGCGTACATGGCTCCATAACTGCCAGGTAAGAGTAACAGTAAGTAGATTTTACTACCACTCAAAGAGTAACAGTAGTAAAACATTAGATCATCCATAGCAATCTATCAAGTTAGAAAAATATCACTAACTGAATTCAGCAGAACTGGTTGAGATTATATGAAAAGAAAGCATAAAGATGACTGAAATTTATTTATTTTTCATAGGAACAGAATAAATACTAGACCATTTTAATAAAATGTGGAGGTGATGTAATTCTTAAAAAGTTATGTATAAATAAAGATGACAGAAAAACTTAAACATTAATTTCTCAAGGACACTTACCAAAAAATGAAAGCTATAAAGATAATCAGCCACGAAACTGCATTACAGGTTTGATTCAAACATTCAATCACACATAACATTCAATGGACTTTTGCAACTTTTCCTACTGTACTTGAAAAACTGTTCAAACCTTCTAAAACCTGACTCTTCAGAATTAGGAAAACAACTCCACAAAAGCAAATGGAGAAACAGAAAACAATTGTCTAGATTACATCCTGATTCTAGAATTAATTCTTCGTAAAAAACCAAGAATACAAATTTACCAATCAGTTATCTAGAAACAAGGACCTGGTTTGAATTTCCATTAATGTAATTCTATTGAATTGGATGAAATAACACATGAACCAAACAAGACTGTTGTTTCCTAAGGTGGACAATTTGGGCAAACAACTGTTAGTAGTGTCTACCACTGGCAAAGCAGAAAACACTTTATATTTTTAATTTGTAAACATGTTCTCCACAGCTTTCTATTTTCTGAAAGAAAATATAGAGCTGGAAAATTCTCCACCAGCAAACAGAAACACACGAATCAAGTTTTGTGAGATCCTTAATACATTACAAATGCTAAACATTACACCAAACATGTCTTTCCAAGATGACAGGAAATCTATAACCCACCTTGACAATAAGAAAAGTAGAGCCTCCAAAAAGTTTCAGAAGTGATAGAACATAAAAATTGATACTGAATTTTTACTACAACTTAATCACAGGGCAGAACAAAGAAGTTCACTGCCATATCCAACATATAAATGCAATAAGAGCATTAATTCAAATAAACATACTTCAGGAGTTGAATGAATGAATAGCATACAAAATTAGTTCACGTTTGCAACATGCAAAGGAAAAACTTTCCATGTTAGAAAGCAACGAAAAGCTAGAATCATCAAAGGATTTACATGTCAAGCCAATTCATAATAAGTATACAAACCTCTCGAACATCTTCAAGAAAAGATTCATGTGAACCACCATAGGCTCCAGCTGCTAATCTCAAATCAATAGTCCTAAAATCCAGAGGACGAGAAACCATAGCTGGAGATCCAAGAAGCCCCTCATCATCAGTGTCGCAAGAATTTCTGAGATTTCTTCCCAGCAAGGTGCAAAAAACCTTTGCATCATCCGCGGCAGCAGCTTCCCGCAATACAATACGACATTGTTTCATTATAATGTCAGAAATAGGTATAGATATTTTCTTTTTATTTGTCTTGACCGCTTTTTGCTGGACTCCAGTTAATACATCTGCTAGCACTGAAAGCACAGCTTTCTGTGTTTGATCAACAAACAGCAGTGAATTCAGAATCAAAGCCTATAAATCAAATTCTCATAACAAGAAATAATACTAAGCTTAATGAAGCATACTCTTTCATAAACCATTTTCAACAAGTAAATTATAGGTGAAGGCTATATGAGACAGGAGTAAAGGGAAAACAAACAATTGGAAGAGGTCACTTTCATCAACAATAAGGCACCAAGTTTAATCTTAGGAGCACAAGATTCTTACATACAATTCACCAAATTACTAAACTGAAATAAAAAATTGCTGCAACAAAAGATAGTTTGGACACACATGTTCAAGCAGGAACTGCAGGTCTCAAATTTCAAAGATAAAAGGCATGAAGGTATAGCACATTATTCACATCATTTTGGATCCTATCACCGTTTCTGTTTCTCCAATGGTTTTAAATCCTGGCCAGCAAATTTTCACTAAAACCATTATCTTCAAATTTGTAATGGGTACTTTGAAAAAATGTGCACAATTCAGTTTCCACAGAAGAGTACAATTAAGATAAAAGGCTTTTGTGAGGATACAAATATTGTTTCCATCTCATATTGTCTTTAATAATACAATTACATTTCCAAGAAGCAATGTTCATCAATTTCATTTTTTTTTAAATCATTCATATGCACTAGGGCTTTTAAAAAATTGTACGTCAATGTCTCAAGCTTCTGTTATGAACACAATTGGAGGTTGCAATCAAGTGTCATTATTAATTTCACTTACAAATTTCCAACCAGGTAAGATTTTTGGTTCCTAGAATTTACTTTTCAACCCCACTCTTTTTGTTGTTTAAGAAAAACACTATGGCAACACCACCATTTGAGTTTAAAGTAAAAGTAACATCAACTGTTTCTGCTAGGGTTTGAGTAGTACTGCGCTTCAAAACTTCCATGTTCTTTGGTTTACATATTTTATTTTGAACATCAAAGTCTTAATGTCTTTCAAAAAGGGCCAGAACAACCATGTTTTAAAAATTTTCCATCGAGTACTATAGTACTCAGAAAATTTTTGAGTACAAAGAAAGGTTTCTGCTCAGCATGACTTGTGAGGCAATGGGAAAGAAAACAGATTTTAACTTCATTTTATGTTTGAAAAGCCAATCATCTTCTCAAGCTCTTATTATTTAAATTGCATCCCTATTTTACCCACTGAATTAACAGCACTTTTAAACAGAGCTTAAACTGCATAGGGACAGCACCTTAAAAGATCAAAACAAAGTAACATTCAGGCTACAGTGAAAAAAATAAATCAATAAGCATAAGCACAGAAAAATATACAGAACAGAAGAGATTCAAACAAGGAAACAGATTTTTGTACAGCACCTTTGTAGGTCCTGATGCATTGCCCTTGTACACTTCCTTACTAATTGAATGTTCCAATCTTGTTTTTGCCCATTCTGGTGGACATTTCTCCAGAGCATCGTAAACACACTTTCTGATTCTAGCTCCTACATTAGTGGGTAGCTTTCTAACAGGTTCCAGCACCTGTGCCCACTCTGGGATGTTACCATCTTTCATGTTATTATTTTCATGATCACAACTTGTATCAGCTGTTTCATCCTCTATGCTAAGAAAATCCTTTTTTCTGCTCAAAGAACCAAAAACTTTTTTTGTAGCCTCTGCAAGAAACTGAAGGCAAAGGTTAAGAAATTAGTGTAAATTATTGTTTTTCTTTGTAACTTTCACTGCATCTGGAAGCAGATAACAAGCACACATTAAAGCATATGCACAAACCAGCACCACCAAGCTCAAGTAGATGCATCATGTTGAAGATCCTAACACTCGATTCCTTTTTGAACAAGGCTAAAGATAAATAACAAATTGTTTCTCTCATGCTACTAATAATTTTGAAAAAAGGTCTTTCAATATAATGTTTTGAGTTGATAGGGGGATTAAGAGTCAATCTTACAAGTGCATCTGCTTCCATGCCTGCAACTCCAGTAAGAGCGCCACAAAGCACCCCACCATCACCTTGTATGCAGCGAAACACTCTGCCCATTTCACGACCAGTAATCTCAGCAGATTCAAGATTACCATCCATAGTTAAGACTGCTAAGATGTATCTCCTGGCTAATTCTGGCCAAGTCAATTCATTAATAGGGAGCATATTGAGGTTATTTCTTCTTGTTGGAGCTGAGCTATCTGCGTCTTTCCTCCTTCCCCGTTTTGATTTTGTCTCCCCAGAATCAAAATTTGGATCTACTAGTGGAGCAATCTTGCATTGTAGCTCACTTATTAGCATACCTAACAACGAGCAATGTGCATTAGTCGAAGCTACACCACTGCGACTGATGTGGGTAACAGATGCAACTGTAGCTTGGCCTCCATCCTTCACTCCCATCCTACATCCTTCATCATTAACACATGCATGTGAATTACCCTCACAAACTGTCATGCCAGATTTATCAGGTAAAAATGAGTTTAGTCCACTCATACTATCTGCTTCATAAAAATCTATGGCTTCACTACCATGGACCTTGTTCTCAAGATTCTTTAGAAGATGAGAAAGATTAGACCATGGATTGATAAGTTCTTCTTCAAGTTCCTCTAAGGAAAGAGGCTCTTTCAAACCCAATATTTCATGGAAGCGCCACAATAACTCCAATACCTGCACAGACCCAAAAGTGTGAGCCCTAATGATTGAAGCAACTAAGCTCTCTATCCAGAAAGAACACACTGATTCCTTCAAAATCCTATACAATACAAGTAATTAGCATATGCACACACCTGATAAAAGTCACCAACAAGTACAGGAGGGAGCCTGGAACACAAAGGCCTCCCAGCAGGATATTGATAATCCCCCAAAATCTCTTTAGCCAACCTGGCTTTTTTGGATCTTTGAAATAAAGCATCTGATTCTGATCTACTTTTTCTTTTAGCCATTAAGAATCCATTTCCAACAGTTGGAGACAAAGAATAATGACCCCTATTAATCAGAAATTCATACTTCAAACAGGCTTTTGCACCAGGGAGCTGTTCTATCATTTCTTGAACAAATTCTGTGTCCAACCCAAATCTATCCTGATCCAGCCATTCTGATAATGTAGAAGAGAAAGCCTCAAGTTCACCCTGGCATTCCAATGGGATTCCAACAAAGTTGGGACAGCTGCAAAATTTGGCTAATGAGGCAGAACTTGCATTGCTATTTTCATTCTTGGTATACAAGCCTGGTGAACCCATTTCATTATCTGCATGGTTGCAGGAGACCTTAAGAGTACCTCGCTGTCTATGTATTTCAGAGTAAGCATCCACTAATTTCTGAGATATCACTGTCCATGCTGAAGTTGAGGAACGCTCTTCCACTGAAATCTCACCAATCTCCTCTCCTAATACTTTATCACTGAACAAAAAGTTTTCAGACCTGCTATCAAAGGAGCTAGTTTGCATAATCTCCGATGTTCTATTTGAACTGCCCTGAAGACAGGTTAGAACATCATCATATGATGGCGGGGCAGGGTCTGCAAGAATCAACTCAATATTGTCATCACTTTCGCAATCGATATTGTGGAAAATCATATGATGACAATCTTGGTTATTGTGACTACTATACTGGCCAAAGTTTGTCCTACATAGAACAGTTAGCCCCTGAGGAACAGGCAACAATGAGCATGAGACCCTCCTAACCTTGAAAACAGGTCCAGAATCACCGCCATCTGACACTTCACACAAAAAAATGGATCCAGTAATCTTATCATGCCAACAGGATCTATAACCTACAGGCCAAATCAGGCTAGCATTATGATATGTAGGTCTCACATCGATTTTTCCCAAAGAAAGAACAAAGAAGTCTTCAAACTGGACAGGAAGTCCTTCCTGAAAGAAACATAAGGCACAGTAGCACGCACAAGAATCAGGTAAACAAAGAAAATGCAATATTTTGATGAGCACAAGTTGGACTGTATTTTTATCACCATGGCAGCAGTGGAGAATTACAACTGTATAAATGTAGATTGAATGTGTACTTACATTAGATGGCTGGAAATCAGATATGCCATCTCCTTGCATCTCAGATTCTCTAACTTCACCAAGGTTAGCGTTGTTAATTTCAATACTTTGACCATTGGAAAAAAGCTCCTTGCAGTAGCCGCTCACCAAAGTTGTTTTATGTTCAGAAAAAACATTGGTAAGTGAACATCTTTTGGACTTGCTCTTTCTGGGTAGATGCAAAGTTTCCTGCGGAGAGGGAGACACGTAACTTGTTGAGTCCGTGTCGATTGAATTACGATTAGGCATCAGGCCAAGATGGCAAGCAACCTCAGACATCGAGTGAAAAGTCTTTCCATCTGGAGAGCAATAAACTGCATAGAGGTCATAATTACTGATAGAATGTTTAAATTCGACACTCCAACCTTCTTCCAGAACACCATGCCTTTCAGAAATGAATTCTCTGAGACCCTGCAAGAAAATCTCACTAGGATTGCGAGACAATAATCTAATGGTTGTATTATTCCTGCTTCTAAGGCTTCCTTGAGGGAAACTCATCCCTGCACCCTCAGCACTTGTATCTGCAGTTTGCATAGGACGCATTACGTCTGACAATAATCCATACCCGGTGTAGAAAAGATTTGAATATGTGAGAGGGGGGGCACCAAAAGAATTATCACCCTGACTCTGAGTGTGCTTCCTAAAACAATTGTAAATGGAAACAGCAAGCATATATGAGGCATCTTCAAAATGAAATAAATATGTAGTTACAAAAACCCAAGAGTGCATTTGGCATGAATAAATTGAAAGAATGATTAACGATAATAATCTATGTACTTGGTTAATTAATTAGATAGATAGATAGCAGTTTCACCTCAAATTTGAAAGCAATTCATCCTCGGCATCGCTTGGTGGCGAAGCGTTGATGTCCAAAATCCGTTTAACACCTAATGGCCAACGTTTGCTCTTAACGCCGCCACTAAGGCACTCTCCACATAGCCATTCCGCCGAATTAATAGCTTGCCTTCCAGCGCAACCTAGGTGGAAACCACGCTCGCAACCGTCACAAACAACCACTTGACCCCGCACCTCCGGCTTTCCGCATGCCCCGCACATCGATCCCTCGGCCCGCAACCCAGCAGCCATTCCCGGCGCCGGGTCTGGGTTCTCGTGAAAGGACAGCACCACATCCAATGAATTTTCTGGAGGAGAAGAGGTCGAAGTGGAGGGGATCTCATTGAGATCGATGCCTAGAGGGGAGCGACTCGTTATATCGCTTGAATCGGTTGTGAGTTTCATTATCCGAGTTGCAATAGCAACATACTCCTAGTAATAAGCATTGTTCGTCTGAGTTGTCGTTTTGTTTGGTTTTTGAGAGAGAGACGGGAACATGCTACTAATAAAATATGTATGGTATTCGGTGAAGACTCAAAAGTGAGCGAATAGTCAAGCTGTTGGGTATCACTATTTTTATTTTTATTTTCATTCGGTTCCATTTGTTTTTTTAAATATTTTTATTTAAAAAATATTAAATTTATATTTTTTAAAAAAAAATTATAATTTTAATAGACTAGTGTAAAACAATAAATAAATTTAAAAAAATATTATTTTAATATATTTTTAATTGATAATCCAAATATATTCAACATTACATTACTAAACACATATTATAAATTTAAATTTAATTAATTAGGTTACTGGCGAATTATGTTGGGAGTTAAATTAAAAAAATATTAATAAAAAATAAAATAAAAAAACTTAAATGACAAAAAAAAACAATTCAAATATGAATCCAAAATAAAATATTAAAAAGCCAACATATTAAAATGATTTAAGTCAAATAATCCTATAATAAGGAAATGAAACCAATTAATCCCAAAAAAACAAAATAAAATATATGATGAAAATTATTTTAAAATCAATCAAATATTTAAAAAAAGTTAATTTGATATTTTTAAAAAAAATATTGAAAAAATAATATATTAATTAAAAGTTGATTTTACTAAAAACAAATATAGTGGTAACCCAAATCATTCTTTATGAAGAAAGGTTATGATAGTTGTACTAAATTCTAATTTTATTCAAGCCATTATTCATTTTATTGTTTTTTACTATTATTTGTGAATTTATTTTAAGCCAAGACTAAAGTCTGTAATATTAATATGGAATTATTTTGAAAAAATTAATTGATTCTAATTTTTTTATTATTTTTTTTTGGCTTTTGGAATTCAAAATTAGCGACACAAAAAAATTATACTTAGAGGTGCGGTTCATTTATTTTTTATTCAAGTCTATTTATTAGATCTTCTAGCGTTTATAGCGTTACCCAGCCCATTGGGATTTTTTTCAAATCAAATATTTACATCTTGCCAATCTTATGAAATTAAAGATGAAGAAGAATTAATTCTTACATTAAAAATTCACTAAGTGTATCAATCTCCAAGAATTGGCAGATACATGAAAAAGAAAAAAACAATTTTTTTTAAGTTATTTGTGGAATCAATCTCAAAATTAAGAATCTTGTCCAATTAAAATTTGATTCCATTAAATCTTCGATAGTGTTTGGATATGCTGGTGCGACTGCGCCTAAAATTAAAATCAGTTTACACAGTGTTTGATTAACACCAACCACGGTTTTTTTATGTGGGTCCCAGTCCAAATTGAGTTTGAACTGCAATTTGTGAAAAGCAATTACGCATTGCTTTTCATGCGTTTTCTCCTCTCTCTCACCACCAACACTTTCTCATTACTTTCCCAACGGTCCTAATTACTTTCCCAACGGTCCTTACCCTCCCAAAATTGTTCACAGAACGATTGCAAATCAATGTTACCATTGATCTAACTCCCATTTTCTACCTTCCCCGTATTGTCCCTTCATGCGTTTTCTCCTCTCTTTCTCTCTCACCACCGACACTTTCCCATTACACGGTCAATTACTTTCCCAACGATCATCTACCCTCCTAAAATTTTTCCGTTACGGTTGCAGATCAATGTTACCATTTGTAAACACCCAAGAGAAAATATATGTATATATATATATATGAAATGATGACTCAGTTTTCGCTGCCGAATTCTGCATCGGCAGCGATGCAGTTTTCGCTGCCGATTTCATGATCGGCAGCGACGCAGTTTTCGCTGGCAATTTCTGCATCGGCGGCGACGTAGTTTTCGCTGCCGATTTCATGATCGGCAGCGACGCAGTTTTCGCTGCCGATTTCTGCATCGGCAGCGACGCAGTGTCTGTTTAAAAAAAAAATTAATTAACTTAAGGAGCTGGGAGGGAGGGGTAAAACCGGTTTTAGATAGACCAAAACAAGGATAAGAACACATCTAAACCAACCCCCAAACAACCCACCTCATTTCATGGGGAGTATAAA
>Ga0307515_10008521_pt1 | contig 19968 bp, 17 predicted proteins | sample 17_EM_MG_FD_194513 | JGI IMG/M metagenome (GOLD analysis project Ga0307515, IMG submission 194513) | Populus trichocarpa ectomycorrhiza microbial communities from riparian zone in the Pacific Northwest, United States - 17_EM | ecosystem: Host-associated > Plants > Roots > Unclassified | place... | reverse complement strand
ATTAAACGATTTTAATTGTGATTTTTTTCAAATTTAGTAATTATGTTTGAAACGATGACCAAACATTGTTCCAAAAATTGTAATAGTTACACAAATAAGTAAAAAAAAATGATTTATTAAAATAATCAAGAGTTAAATATGAAATATTTGGAAATTTTAAATTCTTTATTTACAAATAATAGAAAAAATTTCGTTTCGAGAACAAAGTCGGGCTCTCTGGCCATCTTTCATTCCAATGACGAGTTTCCGGTGAGTGGCGACCAGCTTTTTACTTTCAAACAAAACCCCGACTTTTTTTACCTCACCGGTATCGACCAGGAGCAAAGCATATTGCTGCTATACCCCGATTGTCCTAATAAGGCATACAAAGAAGTACTTTTTTTAAGACAAACCAACGAACATATTGCCGTTTGGGAAGGGCACAAGTATACAAAAGAGGAGGCAAGGCATGTTTCCGGGATCGAAAGCGTTTACTGGCTGCATGAGTACGATACAATTTTGCATAGCATCATTAACTACGCCGAGCATATTTATATTAACACAAACGAAAATGACAGGTATGCCCATACCGTACCTTACCGGGATATGCGGATGTACGAAGCATTAAAACTTAAATACCCTTTGCATAAATACGAACGATCTGCATTGATATTAAGGGATTTGAGGGTTGTTAAATCGGCGATGGAAATTGACCTGATCCAAAAGGCCTGTAACATTACCAATGATGCTTTTGTGCGGGTACTTAAATTTATTAAACCCGGCGTTGCCGAATATGAGATAGAGGCCGAGATAACACACGAATTTTTAAGACAACGCGCTACAGGCCATGCTTATAGCCCCATCATTGCATCTGGCAAAAATGCCAACGTGCTGCATTATATTGATAACAACCAGGTTTGCAACGGTGGCGATGTGATCCTGTTTGATTTTGCCGCCCAGTATGCCAATTACAATGCCGATATGAGCCGGTCGGTACCGGTTAACGGCAGGTTTACCCAACGGCAACGTGCCGTTTATGACGCCGTTTTACGGGTTATGCGCCAGGCAACCAGCATGATTGTGGCCGGTATCGTTTTAAGCGAATATCAGGATGAAGTTGGCAAAATAATGACCAGTGAACTGATAGGCCTTGGCTTACTTGATAAACATGATGTTGAAAAGCAGGATGCGAGTGCGCCGTTATACAAAAAATATTTTATGCACGGCACGTCGCACCACCTGGGTTTGGATGTTCATGATTTTGCCAGCAGGTATAAACAATTTGAGGTTGGAAATGTACTAACCTGCGAGCCAGGTATTTATATACCCGAAGAAGGCCTGGGTATACGAATTGAGAATAATATTTTAATTACCGAAAATGGTAACCGCGACCTGATGGCCAATATCCCTGTTGAGGCAGAGCATATCGAGGAGATCATGAACGGTTAATTAAAATATGTGAAAAGGCTATCTCAAAAACTATAAATATGAGTCAACAAAAGTATAAAGGTTGAAATTTTTGTGATTTAAAGCCTCGGTAACATCCTGCTGAAGCTTTTTTTTATCTATATGCTGCGTTAATTTGTGTGCTAACAGCTTGTACGCCTTCTCGGTAAGTAGTAACTTTCGGCGCGGATTTTTTATTTGCGCCGGTGTTTTTATAAACGCGGCAATTTCGGCAATGCCTGTTGCCTGCGATGCAACGGTTTTAAATACAGGCGGTTGTCCGTCTTTTTTTTGACCGATTATTTTTTTAAGGTTATTGGCAAATACATCTGCATCGGCCCTGTCGGCCTTGTTAACAATGAAGGCATCGGCAATCTCCATCAGGCCCGATTTAATGTGCTGCACTTCATCACCCCCTTCTGGTACCAGTACCACAAGGGTAACGTCGGCCAGCCCGCTTATTTCAATTTCCGACTGGCCAACACCAACGGTTTCTATCAGTACATAATCAAATCCGGCGGCATGCAGTACATCCGTCATTTCGATGGTTTTGGCCGATAAACCGCCCAAGGAACCGCGGGTAGCCAGCGAGCGGATAAAAACATCGGGATGGTTAAAGTGCGATGACATACGGATCCTATCGCCCAGCAGGGATCCAAAATTAAATGGCGAGGTTGGATCAATGGCCAAAACAGCTATTTTGCTGCCATCCTTTAAAAGCAGGTCTATCAAAGTATTTACGAGGGTGCTTTTGCCGGCGCCGGGCGGGCCGGTTATGCCAATTACTGGCGCAGGTTTATTAAACGTAAGGCCTTTTAATAGTTCCTGGCTTCCGGGCAAGTCGTTTTCAACAATGGTTAGTGCACGGGCAACCTGCTTAAAGTCGATGTTATTCGTCATTCCGGGTTCATTAAAAACAGCGGGCACATTCATATTTGTAAATGCAAATGACGAAAATTATCATCACATAAGGCAATTTAATCTTTATTATTGCACCTGTATGGCCGGTGTTAAGTTGTAAGTAAGTCATAAGATATAAGTTCATAATTTAAAGGAGATCAAATGCGGCTTTCAACCATGTGTTTCAATTAAATACCCTATTCAACGTTTGTGATAATGCCCCAGCCCAGCAAATCAAAAGTACAACATATATTAATCAGCCGGACGGATGCTATTGGCGACGTGGTGCTTACCTTGCCCATGGCCGCCTATATTAAAGAGTTGATACCTGAGGCGGTTATTTCGTTTTTAGGGCGCACTTATACCCAGCCGGTAATAAATACCTGCGCAGCGGTTGATGTTTTTATTAACTACGACGAAATAAAAAAACTATCCCAAACAGAACAGGTTAACTATCTGAAAGCTAAAAAAATCGATGCCATTATTCATGTATTCCCCAATAAGCACGTGGCGCAAATAGCCAGGGCGGCGGGGATTAATTTGCGTATAGGCACTACAAACCGTGTTTTTCATTGGTTTACCTGTAATAAGCTGGTAAAACTAAGCCGTAAAAAATCCGATCTGCACGAAGCACAACTCAATCTCATCTTATTAAAACCTTTGGGCCTGGCAACTGTACCCTCGTTGCAGGATATTATTGAACATATCAGTTTTGAAAGCAGGACTCCGCTCCCTGCCGACTTTGCCGATAAACTATCCGGTGATAAATTTAACCTCGTCATCCACCCAAAATCGCATGGCAGCGGTATGGAATGGGGACTTGATAATTACGCGGGGCTTATTCATACCCTGCCGTCATATATATTTAATATTATTATAACCGGGTCTGATAAGGAAAAAATATTGCTGGCCGACTGGATTGTAACCCTACCCGGTACAGTAGTGGATATGACCGGAAAAATGAGTTTGCCACAACTTATTAGTTTTATCAGCCAGGCAGATGGGCTAATAGCATCGGGTACAGGCCCATTACATATTGCGGCTATGGCGGGGATAAATACTCTTGGTTTGTTTCCCTCGGTAAGACCTATTCACCCTGGTCGTTGGGCGCCATTGGGTAAGAAAGCCGGATTTATGGAGAGTGGTACCGCCGATCTGCTGCCACTATCGGTAAACCTTGTAGCCGAGAAAATAACCGGCTGGTTGCGACAACAGATAAACGACGGCCTTTAAAGCCAATTATTGTACTTTTGCCCAATTCATAACGCATAAAAATTAAAAGTTAATGGCCCTGATAGATAGCAAACAGATAAAGCATATTTTAATAAACAGGATTGACGCCATGGGCGATGTGGTATTGCAACTGCCCACCTGTATTTATTTAAAACAGTTATATCCGGATGTTACCATTAGCATGTTGGGCCGTAGCTACACCAAACCTGTCGTTGATGCCTGTAAGGCAATAGATCATTTTATTAATTACGATGAGATAGGCGCTTTATCAACAAATGAGATAGCCGCTATTTTTAAGGAAAAGGGCATCGACGCCATAGTGCATGAGTTTCCGAAAAGGCATATTGCCGAAGCCGCCAAAAAAGCAGGTGTAAAACTAAGGATAGGTACCACGAGCCGTAATTACCATTTTTTTACCTGTAACCGGTTGGTCAGGTTAAGCAGGGGCAAATCGGATTTGCACGAAGCACAGCAAAATATTTATTTGTGTAAACCGCTTGGCGTTACCCACGTACCAACGCTTGGTACTATATCATACTATTATAAAGATAACTTTAAACCATCTATTGAATTACCCGCCCGGTTTAAAGATCAGTTAACTGACGATAAGTTTAATTTAATCATTCACTCCAAATCAAACGGTAATGGCAGGGAGTGGGATATGGACAAGTTTACCGCCCTTATTAAGCTTTTACCCGCAGATAAATTCCGCATTTTTATCACTGGGTCTGAAAAGGAACACGAATTGTTTAAAAGCTGGATCCCAAAACTGCCGGCACATGTAATTGATTTAAGCGGCAAAATGTCGCTTAACGAATTGATTGCCTTTATATACAACGCAGATGGTTTGCTTGCATCGGGCACCGGACCGCTGCATGTTGCGGCCGCTTCGGGCATTCATACGCTGGGTTTATTCCCAATTTCCAGGTCAATAAATGCCACCAGGTGGGCACCACTGGGCGTTAAAGCCGAGCATATTGAAAGCGACTCAGATACCCTGGATAGTATTTCTGTGGGGATGGTTTTTGACAGGATAAGCAACTGGGTAAAGTAGTGGCGATACTTACTTTTTAAGCCTCGCTTTCAGCAAGCGGAATAAATATCTCGTCCATATTTTAATTCCGAAGTATCTTAAAATAAGTTTTGACTTATCCTTTTCAAAAACGTGGTCAACATTGGTGCCTGATACCCCTGTGTGGTTAAAGTAAGCTATAATGTGATCTTTATACACAAATTTAAAAGCACCGTCGTCATAGCATTGCATATTTAAAACATTGTCGGCTACAATTTTATATCTCGTATTAAAACTATATTTTTCAAAAACGGCCCTTGGGTAAATTATAGCCTGGTGATATATGCCACCTTTAGCCATATAATACGGGCTTAACTCGCCCGATTGCTTTTTACCGTTTGATAATACACTGCCATAATAAATATTGCTGCTATCTTTCAATTCATAAGCCATTGCAGAAAACTCTGAAAAAAGTTCATCATCTGCGCCTAAAAAGTAAACCCACTCGCCGGTAATATGGCCAAGGGCTTTGTTCATGGCATCATAAATACCCTGGTCCTTTTCACTTATCCAGAATTTAATCTTCGTCGCATTGTTTTGAATAATCGGCACTGTGCCATCGGTGCTTTTACCGTCAACAATTATGATATCAATGGCCGGATATTGCTGGCTGTAAATGCTATCAAGGCATTTTTGTAAAGTGGCTGCGGCATTGTACGTTACTATAATGATATTGATTTTGGGCAGCATACCTTACGCAATAATATTTTTATAAAGGGGTTATATATAAGGCAAAAGTACAATTCGGTTAAGGATAATACGCCCGGTTTGATGTTTTAAAAGTCGTTTTATGTTACTTTGCAAAAAGTGCGGCCTTAAATGTGACGGGCAGGTTATTAACCACACCGGTAAATATTAGCGGTAATAGTTACTTTTGCACATTAATTTCTATAAATGAAGACCTATTTCAGGCTACTATCTTTTGCTCGCCCCATCGGAAAATTCGCTTTTCCATACTTTATTTTGACACTGCTGTCCATTCTATTCAACACATTAAACTATGCGTTGCTGGCACCTCTATTAAAAGCGATCTTTGACCCTGCGGCAGGAAAGCTACTTGTTAAGCCTGAGAACTGGTGGAACCCATTAAAAGATCTTAACTATTTTGCCCAGGTTGCCAATTTGCATTATGGAACTTTAGGGGCGCTCAAATTTATTTGCGTGGCTATTGTCGCCTCTGTTTTGCTTAGTAATGTATTCAGGTATTTTTCGCAGCGAATTATGGAGAATCTGCGCATTTATACCTTGCTTAACCTACGCCGCACTGTTTTTAATAATGTGATGAACCTGCATTTGGGATATTTTAATAACGAACGCAAGGGGGATATCCTTTCAAAGATATCCGGAGATGTTCAGGTTGTGCAATTTTCAGTTACAGGCACGTTGCAGGTAGCTTTTAAAGAGCCCTTTCAGTTATTATTTTACCTGATTACTTTATTTGTTATTTCAGTTAAGCTAACGCTATTCTCGATGTTAGTTATACCTATTTCAGCTTTCGTTATTTCAAGAATAGTAAAACGGTTGAAAGATCAAGCTAAAGCATCGCAGGAAACATATAGTAATATGATCAGCAATCTTGACGAGGCTCTTTCGGGGATCAAGATCATTAAGGCTTTTAACGCAACGCAGTTTATAAAAAACAGGTTTGATCACGAAAATAAAGAATATTCCAGGATAACGCGTTCGATGGCCAAAAGGCAGCAGATGGCTTCGCCGGTATCGGAGTTTTTGGGGGTTTTGATGGTGGCGGGCATCGTTTTGTACGGGGGATCATTGATAATTAATCACGAAGGATCGCTAACGGCGGATAACTTTATTGTTTATATAGCCATGTTTTCGCAAATTATGCGACCTGCAAAAGCTATTTCAGATTCATTTAGCAACATTCATTCGGGTATCGCAGCAGGCGAGCGGGTATTGGCGTTGATAGACGAAAAACCGCAAATAACCAATACAGCAAATGCCGTTGAATTAACTGATTTTAAAGATAAAATCAGTTTTGAAAATGTATTTTTTTCATACGATGATAAGTTAAGTTCAAAGATTCCTGCCACAATGGGGATTAATCCCATAGATGCTGATAAATCAGTGTTAAAGAATCTTAACCTTGTAATCCCAAAAGGCAAAACAGTTGCCTTAGTTGGGCCGTCCGGTGGCGGAAAAACCACGATGATGGACTTGTTACCCCGCTTCATGGAAACAAAGTCAGGATCAATTTTGATAGATGGTCACGACATTAAAAGCGTAACAATGGAATCGTTGCGTGCTTTAATGGGAATTGTCAATCAGGAGTCTATTTTATTCAATGACACCATTTTCAACAACATTGCATTCGGGAAAACGGACGTTACACAAGAACAAGTAGAGGCTGCTGCGCGAATAGCAAATGCCCACAACTTTATAACAGAAACAACTAATGGCTATCAAACCAATACCGGTGATAGAGGTACGAAGTTATCGGGCGGACAACGGCAACGCATTTGTATAGCCCGTGCAGTATTGAATAACCCGCCCATAATGTTATTAGACGAGGCGACATCGGCATTGGATACCGAATCTGAAAAGCTTGTTCAGGATGCCCTGAACAACCTAATGAAAAACAGAACCTCGTTGATTATTGCACACCGGTTAAGTACCATCCAAAATGCCGACATTATCATTGTATTAGAAAAAGGAACTGTTGTTGAACAAGGCACGCATCAAGAATTGCTGCAGAATAACGGCCTGTATAAGAAGTTGATTGACATGCAAACATTTAATACCGATTAATGCAAATCAGGTGGTATGAATAAGGTAGTAGTAGTTATTCCTATATATAAGCCGAAACTATCAGTCTTTGAAGAAATTGCTTTTGCACAATGCCAGGCAATACTATCGAACTATAAAATTGCAATAGTAAAACCGGCAGGCCTGAAAATTGATTTTGAAATTGACGAAACACGTGTTTCAGTAATTGAATTTGAAGATCATTATTTTGAAGACATTCATGGTTACAACCAGCTAATGCTATCGGCTGGTTTTTACAATCGTTTTAATAACTATGAATACATGCTGGTGCATCAATTGGATGCTTTTGTGTTTGATGACCAGTTAGCATACTGGTGTAACCTGGGTTACGATTATATAGGGGCTCCCTGGTTTGAGGAGAAGCTAAGAACCAATGTTTTTGACAAAGCTATCGCGCGCATTAAAAATTACCTGTATGTGCGCTATAATGTAAAGTATAAAGATGGCATGCCCAAAATTGGCAAGCAATTGGCCGGCCGGGTTGGCAACGGCGGGTTTTCATTACGAAGGATTGCTGTGCTTGCCCAGCTTTGCATTCATCATAAACCATTAATTGATCAGTACTGCGCTTTGCGGCACCCCTGGTTCAACGAAGATATTTTTTGGTGCATCGAACTTAACCGGAAGAAGCGGCAGGTAAAAATTCCTTCATTTAAAAAGGCAATAAAATTTGCATTTGAAACGCATCCCGACCGGGCGTTAGCTATAAATAATGGAAAACTACCTTTTGGCTGTCATGCCTGGGATAAAAACCTTGACTTTTGGCGTCCTATATTTAAAACCTGCGGTTACCAGATATAACTTGCTAAGGAAGGTTTTGATTTGAGGTATTTTTTAATGATGTAAAATTTTAGTTTAAAAAACAGCGCCGAGTCGAGCTGGAAAAACCGTTTGTTTTTCCAGAGCATCTTAAACGCGGTAGATATAGGGTAGTTGAACTTAATCAGTTCGTCGATGAAGGTTTTAAATGTGCTTTTTTCAATAAGAAACACTTGCTCATGGGTAAGATTGCATGCTTTTATAGGCAGGTGTTTGTTCCATTTATTGTGAAGTTTTAGGTTTTCCTGCATCCATCTATCGTCATATAAACCTTCCGAAAAATGATCGAGCAGGATATCGAAGGTAACAGCTACCTTATATTTCTGGCTTACTGATAACGAAAAATCAATATCATAGGCATGAAACTTTTTAAAAGTGATCTCATCAAACATAAACTCCTCGGCAATACCTCTTGTGGTGACCATGAACACACCATCAACGCACACCACTTCGGCAGGACTTTGTTGTTTGTCGGGATTACTATAAACATGCTTCGATTTCTGTTTTTTGTATTTATACGATTGTATAAGGTTACTATAATGCGTATTTACACCTATTCCGCCTACCCCCGAGGGAGCCAACGGTTTATAACTACTACCCGCTATGCCCACCAAGCCTAATTTGGGGTCTTGCTCAAATAAGGCCAACAGTTTTTGCCCCCAGTTATTAGTTTTTATCAACACATCTTCATGTATGAAGCATAAAATATCATACTGGGCACGCATCATGCCCTTGTTATATACCTCACAGATTCCTTGTTTGCCTTCGCTGTTATCGGTGGCGATTATTTCAAATGGAACGCCGATTGTGGCATTGATATTTTCACTTACCTGTTGCAGATTAGCTTTATTAACAGATGAAATAATAATTGATATCATTCGGTAAAATATGTTTTTCTGATAAAAAGTAGTATGTTAGTAATGTAACGAATAAAAACCGCATTTAATACAATTTTGGTTTCGTTTAAATCAATTACGTGCGTTTTTGTTAATGTGATACAGCATTCGGCAAAAAATGTTTTTTTATTTTTTTTAAATCAGCAAAAAAAATACAGCATAGTATTTGTTGCTTTGTTGCAGATATATAAATTTCGACGTATGCCATAAAGTGGCGATGACGTTAATGATCGTGCCGAATTTGAAATTGATAAACACAACAAGCCAGTTTTGACGAAGGATTCAACCCAAATAAAGTGCCAGCCTGCAACCAAAATATACATTTTTTGCCCTGCAGGATATGCCACCGGCGGCCCCGAGGCCTTGCACCAGTTGGGCGCTAAATTAACGCGCCTGGATTTTAATGTATTTATGCATTACTACTCAACTCCTGATAGCGTGGATATAGTGCATAAAAATTATGAAAAATACAGTGTGCCCGTAGCCGATGAAGTTGACAACGTTTCCAGGAATATCATGATATTGCCCGAAACACACCTGCTCCCCATTTTTGATGATAACTATAAACATGTACGCAAGGTTATCTGGTGGCTTAGTGTGGTTAACTATTACATAACTCAAGAAAATTTAACCCAAAGCCTTAAAGGCGAAAAATATTTTAAACTACGTAACTACCTTGGGCGTTTTCCAACGGCCTCATTCAGCAGGCTTAAACGCCGCAAGGATGTGCAGCACATCAGCCATTCTTACTACTCGCAGGTGCACCTGGCCGAGAATGGCATAAAACCGGTTGGCCGGATATCAGACTACATGAACAGTGCTTTTTTTGATATGGTAGATGAAAGTACGCCCAAAGAAAGCCTGGTAATATACAACCCCATTAAAAACGATGCCTTTTTAGATAAGATAATAGCCCTTACACCCACCATAAAATGGGTGCCTATCAAAGGCATGACACCTGCCGAAGTAGCAACCCTGATGAACAAAGCCAAACTATATGTGGATTTTGGTTTCCACCCCGGCAAAGAGCGCATGCCGCGCGAGGCCTGTATTATGCGTTGCTGCATGATTATTGGTAAAACAGGTTCGGCGGCGTATCAGCAGGATATGCCTATCCCTGAGCAATACAGGTTTGATAAAAGCGAGGATCAAATCCCGGCAATTATTGAACGCATTGGCCAGTGCCTTAATAGCTACAAAACCCTGGTAGCCGATTTTGCCCCTTATCGCGAAACGCTTTACCGGGAGGAGGAGCAGTTTGAACAGGATATCCAAAAAGTATTTGTAAAGGGATAAATAAAACGAGCCACCCGGCAATCCCGGGCGGCTCGTTTTCAATAGCTTTCAGCTTTAGGCCTTCGGCTTTAAGCTTAACAAGCTTTATTGAAATTTAAACCCTAAGCCAATCTGCCATACCTGGTTGCGGTAGTTGGGCAAATACGAATCGTCTTCGGGGCGGCTGGTGGTAAGGTCGATGTTGTATCTTCCCCTTAATTCTATGTTCCGGCTCAAATCTACGCTCAGGCCAATAACACCGCTTACATCAGTATGGTCGCCGCGGTTGTTGTAATATTGCTCCTGCTCGGTAATAAAACCAGTTTCGTAAGTGTTTTTAGTTGATGCCAAAAAGTTGATGGATGGGCCTACCAAAAAGTTAAATTGAGGCGCCAGCTTCACTTTTAACAGCAGGGGCACGTCAATATAATTGGTGCGTTGGGTAAACCTGCCATAATCGGTATTAGCTGTATAGCCTTTACCCGAGTATAAGATCTCAGGGGCAAATGATATCGGGTAGGCAATGGGAATATCCAATGTTAAACCACCGTTAAATCCTGCCAATGAATTGGTGCTGAAGTTAGAATTATCGGCATCAATAGTATTTGCAATGTTTAAACCTCCTGTTAAACCAACTTTTATACGATAAAAATCATCGCTTTGCTGGCGGCGTTCGTGCCTTTCAGTCCGGGGGGCTGGCCTGCGGCGAGGGGGGCCATAATAGCGTTGCGCGCTGGCCGTGTATGCTGCAAATAAGCAAAGGGTAAAAAAAAGAATCTTCTTCATGTTAGTGTGTTTTAATATACCCATAGATTAAAAAATATCGCAAAGGTTTAATTGCACACTAATGCCACGAATTTTTTCTAATTACACTAATCTGCGTGGATTTTATCTGCGTCATTATCAATTCGTGCAATTCGCTTTAATTAGTAGTAATTCGTGTTTCAAAATTCGATTTAATTAGTGACAATTCGTGTTTCGTGTTTACATTTGAAAATGCCAAAATTTAAAACCTGCTGCTGTTTCGCATTCATAATCTCCCTTAATTTTATCGTTATAAACGCTTTCGCGCAAAAGGAAAGCTATATCCAAAGCCTCAATACGCAGAATCACTGGGTCGATTCGGTTTATCATAAACTGAGCCGTAAACACCGCATAGCACAATTGTTATTTGTGCGTGCGCATACCAACAGAGGGCAGGCCTATGCCGATTCGGTTGGTAAAGTAATTAAAGACCAGCAAATTGGGGGGCTTGTATTTTTCCAGGGCGGCCCCGGCAGGCAGTTAAACCTGGTTAACCAATATCAGAAGCAGGCAAAAATACCGCTACTGATAGCCATGGATGGTGAATGGGGCCTGGGTATGCGCCTGGATTCGACCATATCATACCCTTACCAGATGACGCTTGGCGCCATACAGGATAACGCCCTGATATACAAAATGGGCCGGCAGGTGGCTGCCGATTTTAAACGCATCGGTGCTCATTTTAATTTGGCGCCCGATATGGATGTGAACAATAACCCCAACAACCCGGTGATCAATTACCGCTCTTTTGGCGATAATAAATATAATGTGGCCAAAAAAGGGATAGCCTATTTTACGGGTATGCAAGATGCTGGTTTGCTTACCGCTGCCAAACATTTCCCGGGTCATGGCGATACCAATGTCGATTCGCATTTTGATTTGCCCCTGTTGCCTTATAGCCGCGCCCGGCTGGATTCATTGGAAGAGTATCCCTTTCGCGAGGCCATTAACGCCGGCATTAGCGGCGTAATGATAGCCCACATGAGTATCCCCTCGCTGGATAGCACTACACATTTACCGTCTACCTTATCGCGCCCAATCATTACCGGTATTTTAAAAGATTCGCTGAAGTTTAAAGGCCTGGTGGTATCAGATGCCATGGAGATGAAAGGTGTTGTAAAATATTTCCCCAATGGCGAAGCTGATGTAAAAGCTTTTATTGCCGGCATGGACGTTATTGAACTATCCGAAAATTCCGATCGCGCCATTAAACTTATCCGCAAGGCATTGCGCCATGGCGCTATCAGCAAAGCTGAATTTGAAACCAAGGTTAAAAAAGTACTGGCTGCCAAATACTGGGCAGGCCTTAACCAGTACCAGGGAGCAGCGCCTGCAAACCTCAATACTGATATTAACAGCCCGGCCCAAAAAGAATTGGTACAGCAACTGAGCGATGCCGCCGTAACCGTATTAAAAGGTAATGCTTCAATGCTTAAGCTTAACCCATTTTTAAAAACAGCCATAGTAAGCATTGGTGTATCCGCGCCAACCGTATTTCAGCAGGAGGCCGCCAAAAGTTTCCCCAATTGCAAGTTGTTTATGGTTGATAAAAACACCCCGGCTATCGGCCTCAAAAATATACTGGCCTTATTGAGCCAATACCAGCAGGTAATAGTTGGCGTGCATGATACCCGCCTTCGCCCCCAAAGCAAACTGGACTACAGCAGCGATGTGAAATTGATGATAGCCGATCTGGGCGGTCGCCCTAACACGGTGATCAGCGTTTTTGCCAATGCCTACACCATAGCCGGCCTTCCAGGTATCGAAAAAGCCAACACGCTAATGGTTTGTTATCAAAACAGTCCCGAACTGCAAAAATCGGTAGTGAAAGTATTGGCGGGAACATTGAGGCCTACCGGTAAATTGCCGGTGAGTGTTAATATGTTTTTCCCTACGGGGACGGGGAGCCCCCTCTAAATCTCCCCCGGTAGGGGAGACTTTAACCGGTTTGAGTTATCAAGGTATCGATTTAGCGTGAATCAAACTTGAAGTTTTCAAAACTTCTCAAGTTTCTCGGTATATGATTTTAACTTTTGAAGCTCCTTTGCCATTGCAAGAGTTTCATCCCAGGTAAATGATTGTCCTACGCCGTTTTGATGATCGGTAACTCTTTTGTCTAATTCATTACGCATCTCAATACACAGATATTGTTTTTCTTTTCGTCGTTTTTCCATGCAATTCAGTTTTTAACCGTGGTTTTGCCTTGGGTAATTTATTGAATTAAGTTGAAATAACTTTTTATCAGGATAAATTGTTCAATAAAAAAGGTGTTTCTTATCGATGGTTTAATAGTTACCGTGTAGGCCGTTTTCCATTTATATATTTTAATTTTGATATTGAGAGGGACTAACGCGAATATTTCAAAGATCCATCTATCATCAGAAAGAATTTTAACAACAAAACCAAAAGTCTCACCTACCGGGGGAGATTTAGAGGGAGCTTATGAACAAATACAACGATAAATTCCAATCTGCCTTAGCCGGCCTAAACCCCGAGCAATTGGCGGCCGTAAATAAAATGGATGGGCCGGTACTGGTAGTAGCTGGGCCGGGTACCGGCAAAACGCAGATCCTGGCGGCGCGGATTGGTAAAATATTGACCGATACCGATGCCCTGCCCAACGAGATCCTTTGCCTAACCTATACCGATGCCGGTGCCGTGGCCATGCGTAAGCGCTTGTTTGAGTTTATCGGGCCGGATGCATATCGCATCAACATTTACACCTTCCATGCCTTTTGTAACGAGATCATCCAGGAAAACCTGGAGTATTTTGGCAAGCTGAATTTGGAATCGCTGTCTGATCTGGAATCGGCCATGCTGTTTCGCGAATTGGTAGATGAGTTTGATAACGACCACCTGCTGAAACGTTTTACCGGCGATGTGTATTACGATACCAAGCGACTGAAAGACCTGTTCAGCACCATGAAGCGTGAGAACTGGGATGCGGTTATGATTGAAAAGGCCGTGCAGGAATACCTGGATGATATCCCCAACCGCGAAGAGTTTGTTTACAAACGCGCCAACTCCAAAACCGGTATTAAGGTAGGCGACCCCAAACAAAAGGATATTGATGCCGCGCACGACCTGATGAAAAAACTGGTAGCCGCCGTGCGCGAATACCAGAACTACGATGTGAAAATGAAAGCCAAAGGCCGTTATGATTATGACGATATGATCATTTGGGTGCTGCGCGCTTTCCGCGATAACGAGGAGATACTGCGCAAGTACCAGGAGCGTTACCAGTATATTTTGGTTGATGAGTTCCAGGATACCAGCGGATCGCAAAACGAGTTGCTGCGCTTTTTGCTGAACTACTGGGATGTACCTAACGTGTTTGTGGTGGGCGATGATGACCAGTCGATTTTTAAGTTCCAGGGGGCCAACATGAGCAATATTCTTGATTTTGCCAGCGATTATGTGAGCACTCTGAAAACAGTAGTGCTGAAGCATAATTACCGGTCGAACCAGCACATCCTGGATATTTCCAAAGCACTGATTGATAATAACCAGGAACGGTTAACCAGGCAACTTAAACTGGATAAGGAATTGCAGGCATCTCATCCGCGCTTCGTGGATTTGGCTGTTGAGCCGTTGATCCGAGAATACGAAAACCCTGACCAGGAACTGGTAGATGTATCGGCACAAATAAAAAAACTGATTGATAAGGGAGTCGAGCCCGGCGAGATAGCCGTGATTTACCGTAACCATAGCCAGGTGGAGGAAATGATCCAATACCTGGAGGTAAAAAAAATAGCCGTAAACACCAAGCGCAAAATTGATATTCTTACCCAGCCCTTTGGCGAAAAGATCATCAATATTATGCGCTACCTGATGCAGGAGCTCGATTCGCCCTATAGCGGTGATGAGCTGCTGTTTGAGATACTGCACTACGATTTCTTTAACATAGCCCCGATAGAAATTGCCAAGGCCAGCATAGCAGTATCGCAGGAAAACTTTGCCACCACCCGCGATAAGCACCGCACATCCATCCGCCGTTACATCAGCGAGTTGCGGCCACCTGCCCAGCCAGATCTGTTTGCGCCCGATAAGTACATGGAGATGCGGTACCTCATGAACAATATTGATGATTTACTAAAATCGGCCGTAAACGCTACGCTGCAGGCTTTTTTCCAGGATGTGATTGCCAAAATGGGTATCCTGAAATACATAATGCAGCAGCCCGATAAGGGCAGCTATATGCAGATGCTGACCAGCTTCTTCGATTTTTTAAAGGACGAGAGCCGTAAAAATCCGGATATTAAGCTATCCGATTTGATTGCCACCATCGAACTAATGAAAAAGAACGGCATCCGCCTGGATTTGAACAAAGTGATTTTCAGTGATAATGGCGTAAACTTTTTAACCGCTCACGGCTCAAAAGGGCTGGAGTTTGAGCACGTGTTTTTTATAGGCTGCGATAAACGTACCTGGGATAGCAAGGGCCGTAACAGCGGTTTTAGTCTGCCAGATACGCTTACCCATTCGGCAGCTGACGATATTGCGCAAAAAGAGGAGGCCCGCCGCTTATTTTATGTGGCCATTACCCGTGCCAAGCAATGCCTCATGATATCATACGCAGGCAAGGATAAAAAAGGGAAAGACCAGGAAGCAAGCCAGTTTATAGGCGAAATTTTGGCCAGCACAGATATACAGCTGCAATACCCCAAAGTACCGGCCGATACTATGGTTGATTTTATTGCCACCCAGTTTAGCGAGGTAGAGAAACCAAAGGTTGAGCTGCTGGATAAAAATTACATTAACCAATTGCTGCAAAGCTACACGCTATCGGTAACGCACCTGAATAACTACCTGGATTGCCCGCTGCGGTTTTATTTTCAGTGTTTGATCAGGGTGCCATCGGGTAAAAGCCCGTCGGCCACGTTTGGGCAGGCGGTACATTGGGCGCTGAATAAAACCTACAGGCTGTTGAAGGAAAACGAAAACGAGTTCCTGTCGACCGAGCAGTTCATGAACGAATTTAAATGGTACATGGCCCGCAACCGCGATTCGTTCACCAAAGATGAATACAAGCTGCGCCTGGCATATGGCGAAAAAATATTGCCACCCTATTACGAGCAAAATGTTGTCAGCTGGAACAAAATAGCCGTAACCGAAAAATCGATCAAAAACATCGAGATAAACGGCGTACCCATTAAAGGTAACCTGGATAAAATGGAGTTCGACGGTAAAAACGTTACCGTAGTTGATTATAAAACAGGTAAGGTACGTAACGCCAAAGACAAGCTGCTGCGCCCAACATTTGATGCCCCCATGGGCGGCGATTACTGGCGCCAGGGCGTGTTTTACAAAATATTGGTAGACCATGACCGCACCAATGATTGGGAGGTTATTGACACCATTTTTGATTTTGTTGAACCTGTAAGCGAAGGTGAATATTACAGCGAAAAGTTTGTAATAACGCCGCAGGACATTGATGTAGTAACACAGCAGATCACCGAAACCTATCAAAAAATTATGGCCCACGATTTCGGCACGGGCTGCGGCAAAAAGGAATGCGACTGGTGCCATTTTGTAAAAACAAATTTTAAACAGGCAGAGGTGGTTTTAAACGCGGTGAGCGAGGAGGAAGAGGAATAGTTTTAACGGGAGGCAATATGCATTTTTTGTAGAGACGCATCACATGCGTCTCTACGTTGGAAGAATTTTATTTTTACTGTAGAGACGCATAATTGCGTCTCCTTTAGGATATTCAAAATTTGCAAGGCCGGAAGCTCAAATCAAGCAATATAAAACGCCGGACTACCTGTACAACAAATGGAAGATAAGTACCAAAAGAAATATAGGATATCATCGCCCCGGCTCGCAGGATGGGACTACGGTTCGCATGGTTTATATTTTGTGACTATTTGTACTAGACATCGTATTCATTATTTGGGCGAGGTTATTCAACCCGAAAACCAGGGCGACGCTTTTGTCGATTACACGGATATAGGCAAGATTGCCCATGATAATTGGTTGAAAATAACGAAATTTCATCCATTTGTTAAGCTCGACGATTTCTGCATAATGCCAGACCATATGCATGCGATCCTGTTTATTGACAAGCCTGATAAAACATCATGGGAAGTAAATAAATTTGGCGCACAAAAAGGAAATCTGGCGGCGGTTTTACGTGGGTACAAGTCCTCGGTAACAACATTTGCCAATGATAACGAGATAGATTTTGCCTGGCAGCCCAGGTATTATGACAGGGTTGTCAGAGATGATAAAGAATATAACAACATTCGCCAATATATTTATGATAACCCAAAAAACTGGTTGTCAGATAACAACGGATTTGAAAAATTTTATCTGTAGAAATAATTTTATATCCAGTAGAGAACGCATAATTGCACCTCCCGCAGGATTCAAAATTTGCGGGGCCGCATTGTCCGTTCGTTAAATGAAAAATTATCATTATTCCGATGGGTATCACGGAATACCCAAACATTGTACCTGAACGCGGGAGACGCAATTATGCGTCTCTACAAAAAAAATAAAATCCACCATATGAAATACATCACCTTCCTCCTCCTCTTCGTCACCACCATTACCTCTGCCCAAACCATCATCAAACCCGATTCGCAGATAAAGCAAATGGTTGATGAGGTATCGTCCAAAAATATCGAGGCTACCATTCGCAAACTGGTAACTTTTAAAAGCAGGCATACTTTAAGCGACACCACCAGCAAAACCACCGGCAGCGGCGTGGCGCGAAACTGGATCAGGGCTGAAATGGAAAAATACGCGCTGGAATCAAACGGCCGAATGACAGTTCAGTTTGATACGTTCACTCAGCCAAAAGGAACCCGCATTGATAAACCTGTAAAGCTTAAAAACGTACTGGCGATATTAAAAGGTACCGACCCCACTGATACCCGCGTTTACCTGGTATCGGGCCATTACGATTCGCGGATTAATGATGTGATGGATGCCAACGGGGTAGAGCCGGGCGCCAATGATGATGCGTCGGGCACGGCACTTTCGATGGAGCTAGCCAGGGTGATGGCCAAACGCCAATTCCCGGCAACCATAATTTTTATGGCCGTAGTGGGCGAGGAGCAGGGGCTTTACGGGTCGGCCAATGTGGCCAAACGCGCCAAAGCCGAAAATTGGAATGTAGATGCCATGCTGAACAATGATATTGTAGGCAATACCCATGGCATGGAAACCGACCTGAAGGATAACCGCAGTGTGCGCGTTTTCAGCGATGGTATCCCCACCAATGCTACAGATAAACAGGTTGCGGCGCTGAAATCATTAGGCGGAGAAAATGACAGCCCCTCGCGCGAACTGGCCCGCTATGCCAAGGAAACCGGCGAACGCTATGTTGACCAGCTGGATGTAAAACTCATTTACCGCCGCGACCGCTACCTGCGCGGCGGCGACCACCTCCCGTTTTTAGAACAAGGTTTTACCGCGGTAAGGTTTACCGAAATGAACGAAGACTTTAACCGCCAGCACCAAAACATTCGCACCGAAAACGGTGTAGACTACGGCGATCTGCCCGACTTTGTTGATTTTAACTACGTACAAAAAGTAGCCCGCATGAACCTGTCGGTACTGGCCAACCTGGCATTGGCCCCCGCCCGGCCCCAAAACGTAGGCATAGTAACCAGCGACCTCACCAATAAAACCAAACTAACCTGGGAAGCGCCCGGCACCGGCAAAAAGCCCGCAGGCTACTACGTACTGATGCGCGAAACCACCAGCGCTTTTTGGGAACGCAAGTTTTACGTAACCGATACAACGGCTACGCTGGCGTACTCAAAAGACAATTACTTTTTTGCGGTGCAGGCTGTAGATGGCGATGGGCACGAGAGTTTGCCGGTGTTTCCGAAACCGGTGAGGTAAGAAGCCTCACCCAATCCTCTCCAAAGTAGAGGGCTTTAAAAAAGGGAATGTCATACGTTAAAAAGCCTAACCAAAATGCTACTAAACACCACAGCAAATTTTATAGCCTCCGCTATTTTTAGTGGCACTATTATAATAACCCCATTTCTTGTCGTTGTTAATCTTTTTAAGATCAGGTTATACAAAATTGATAAGTTGTTGCTAATAGAAGCCATTAATACCTTGCTGCTTTTTGCGGCTTTGATATACTGCCTGATATGGTTAACCGAGATTTACATTGCTTACTTTTCGGGCGGTGACTATGAGCAGTATAGATTTACCAATCGCCTGTTTGGTTCCTATTGGTGGGCTACGCTTGCTTTGCTGATTAAGAGCGTTTTATTGCCGCAGATTTTATGGATCAGAAAAATTCGCAGATCATTTATTGCGACTATCATCATTATCTCTGTTTGGGTTGTTATATATATCCCTTTGATAATCGACAGTATGATGGTTGAAGGATTTAATTTATGGAGTGATTTTTATTGGTGGTTAACAAACTTAGTGCAACTATTAGCCTGCATTGCGCTTATAACAGCTGTCTATTTTCTTTTGAAAAGAAAAAAGTTAGCCGGCTCAAAACCCACGTTTGCCGGTGGTTGAGTGTGTTCACAATTGCCACATAAATCAAAAGCGTCAGGTGGCACCTACGGAGCCGAAAAATGATGTCGTTAACATACTATAAACACGGGGCACCTACGGAGCCTGAAAAATAATTCCGGACTCCGGCGGAGTCACGTGTTGTGTGCCAGGCATGGATATTTGCTATAGGGTGCAAGTCCCGAATACGCCCTTACAGTGGGAAGTATTAGCCAAGAGCAAGGGTGTCGCGGGCGACTGCGAATCTGAAAGAAGCTGGCGGCA
>Ga0307515_10008520_pt1 | contig 19969 bp, 16 predicted proteins | sample 17_EM_MG_FD_194513 | JGI IMG/M metagenome (GOLD analysis project Ga0307515, IMG submission 194513) | Populus trichocarpa ectomycorrhiza microbial communities from riparian zone in the Pacific Northwest, United States - 17_EM | ecosystem: Host-associated > Plants > Roots > Unclassified | place... | reverse complement strand
GACAGACCCTTCTGGAATTGCACCCGATTGATCGACATGACCCATCTCCTTTGCCGTTGATGCGTCCATCTTCTCAGGCCGGTAGCTCACCACGTGAGCCCGCTGAGCTTGGGGGCTAATCAAGAAAAACAAAGAGGAATGTCATGATCACTGGAATCCAGTCCACGACCATTGCGTCGCCCGACCAAGAGGTCGCAAGTGAGAGCGAGAACGACATCGATCGGGTCTGCCGCGTCATGGCGCGCAAGGACTTCTGCTTTCTGTCTGCGGCGCGAACCCAGGCCCTTCTGCGCGGCGTGCACGAGGCTCCTCTCGACGACTGGGTCCGATTCCAGAGCAGCTGGTCGGACCTGCATCTGGACGACTACATGGCCGATGGTGGCAGGTACCGCAAGCGCCGCCATGCCACCCTCAGCGCCTTGCCATCCAGCCGGTGTTTTCAGCTTCAGCCGCATCAGCCCCACTACCAGAGCCTGAACTACAACACCCTCAATGGTGGCATTGCGCGGCACTACCAGCCGATTGAAGCCGACATCATGGCTGGCCCGACGATGCAGTCGCTGATCACGCTTGGTTGCGAGATGTTTGGCCGCCTGGCGCCGTATTCGCCGTGGCACATCGAGGTGCACCAATTCCGCATCGAATGCGAGGCCGGCGAGGCCGGCAAGCCGACGCCCGAAGGTGTGCACCGCGACGGCGTCAACTTCGTGATGATGTTGATGGTTCAGCGCAAGAACCTCGTGAACGGTGCGACCACCATCTACAACAGTGACAAGGTGCGGCTGGACGAGTTGACGCTGCAGCAGCCGCTTGAGATGGCGATCGTCAACGACGAGCGTGTGTTCCACGGCGTCACCCCCATCGTGCAACTCGACATCGACAAGCCCGCGGTTCGCGATGTGCTGGTCATCACCTTCCGTCGCAAGGCTTGATCGGCCTCATTGCATCGAAACCAACCTCGGGGAAGCCCATGATCGAACTCCTGGCCGTGGCCATCATCACCATCCTCGCCGTCATCAGCCCCGGCGCCGACTTCGCCATGGTGACGCGCAACAGCCTTCTGTATGGCCGAGCAGCAGGGTTGTTGGCTTCCCTGGGCATTGCGATTGGCGTCCAGCTGCACGTGCTTTACACGATGCTGGGCGTGGGCCTCCTGATTCGCAACACGCCTGAATGGTTCTCCGTGATCAAAGTGGCGGGGGCGCTGTACCTCATCTATGTGGGCTACAAGACTTTCGCCAGCCGCCCGGCCTCCGCGGCTGCACCGGGGGCGCCGAGCGGACTTGGCGCGCTGGGTGCCTTGCGTACGGGCTTCTTCACGAATGCACTGAATCCCAAGACGACGCTCTTCGTGGTCAGCGTCTACACGCAGGTGGTACAGCCGGGAACGCCGCTTGCGGTGCAGATCGGCTATGGGCTCTTCATGTCCATGGCGCACTGGGCGTGGTTCAGCCTGGTTGCCACGTTCTTTTCGGACGAGCGCTTGAGAGCCAGCATGTTGAAGCGCCAGGTGATGCTGAACCGCGGCATCGGCGGCGTGCTCGTCGCTCTGGGCCTTTCCTTGGCGCTGGCCCCCGCCGCCATTCATTGAGGAGAACGCATGGACATCGCCTGCATCGACATGGAAGGGGTGTTGATCCCCGAACTTTGGCCGCACATCGCCGAAGCCACAGGTATTGGGGAGTTGGCCGTTACCACGCGTGAAGAACCCGACTACGCCCGCCTGGTGGCGTTTCGAATCCGCACACTGCGCAAGAACGGCCTGCGCCTGTCCGACGTTCAGGCCTTGGTGAGCACCATCGCACCGCTGCCGGGCGCCACAGCCTTTCTGGCCGCGCTGCGCCCGCGCATGCGCGTCGTGCTGGTGTCCGATGCGTTCCAAGAAATGGTGTTGCCCCTGTGGCGCGCGTTCGGTGAACCCGAGCTGCGGTGCCATCGTTTCGTCTGCGATGACGATGGATTCGTCAGTGCCGCGCAGTATGTTCGTGCGCATGGCAAACACGAAGTGATCGACGAGTTTGCCGCGCGCGGTTGTCGCACGCTGGCGGTGGGCGATGCCTTCAACGACCTGTCGATGCTACGGCGCGCGTCGATGGGCTTCTTGTTTCGTCCGTCGCCCCAGACCTTACTGGCTGCGCAAGACTTGAAGGTTGCGCTGTCGTACGCCGACATACTCGACCACATCGACCACATCGACCACATCGACCACATCGACCACATCGACCACATCGAGCGCGCCGATGGCCGCATGTCGCGGCATGCGATCCCACGCGCCGCTGCCCAGGGGCCTGCCATGCATCTCGCCGGGCTTGATCAGCATGCTGCCGCGATTTTCGAACCAGAGATCCCGGCTGCGATGGCGCCAACCAGCAGCGCCCTGCTTGGTTGAACAGGGGCGAGGGTCACCGTACTGCGTGGACGGCACGGTGCCAGGTTCGCACCAAGCATTGGTCGCCGATGGGAGATTTGACCCCAATCCGGAGGGTTTGGCGCTCACTTTCCGGCGACGACGGCGAGCAGGGCCTTTGGGTTGCTGCGCGCGATGGCCAGCAAAGTACGGGCGGCCCCCGCTAGGCTGCTTGTGACCTGCGTGCCGAACATTCCGCGCTCTCTCGCCACGATCTCCAAGTCGCCCAGCAATCTGGCGGTCGTCGCCGACAAGGCCGTCATCAATGCAACGAGCTGGCGTCCCTCTGCGTCATGGCCGCATCGATCGCCGCGTTGAGCATCGCAACGTTGATCGGCTTGGTCACGTGCTGAAAGAAGCCCGCGGCCATGCTCTGCGCGCGGTCGCGGGGCATGGCATTGGCCGTCACGGCGATCACGGGGATCTGCTCGGTGGCCGGGTCGGCGCTCAAGATGGCGCGGGCGTCGGTGCCGCTCAGGCCGGGCAGGTTGATGTCCATGAGGATGACCTGCGGCCGGTGGGCGCGCGCCAGCTCGATGCCCAGCTGGGCATCGGGTGCCGACAGCATGCGCAGGTCGCCGCGGAAGGCGACGATCTCTTCGACCAGGCGCAGGTTGGCCGGGTTGTCTTCCACGTACAGCAGCAGCGGCGCTTTCTTCAGCCCAGGCGATGCAAGAGGAACCGGGGCGGTGCGCTCTGCGTTGTTGGCCGCTGACGCTGCCGGCGCAAGCGCCTGCTTCAGTTCGATCCAGAACTCGCACCCGCTGCCGGGTGCGGTGACCACGCCGATCCGGCCGCCCATCAACTCCACCAGGCGCTTCGTCACCACCAGGCCGATGCCCGAACCTTCCACCATGCCGGCTTCCTGCCCCAGGCGGTTGAAGGGCTGGAACAAGGCGGCCACCTGTTCGGGGCGCAGGCCGGCGCCTGTGTCTCGCACCGACACGCGCACGCCGTCGTGCGACACCGGCGCGCATTCGACGATGACGACCCCGTTCTCGCGGTTGTACTTGATGGCGTTCGACAGCAGGTTCAGCAGCACCTGCTTGAGCCGCGTGCGGTCGGCGACCACGCTCAGCCCGAGCGCCGGCGGGAACAGCATGTGCAGGCCACGCTGGCGCGCCGCGGGTTCGAGCATGCTGCGGCACTCTTCCAGCACGTCGGCCACCACCACCGGCTCGAGCGAGAGCATCAGGTTGGCCGACTCGATCTTGGCCAGATCGAGAATCTCGTTGATCAGGTTCAGCAGGTGGGTGCCGGCCTTGAGGATGTGCTGCGTGAACTCGGCCCGCTTGGTCGGCGGCAGCGTGACGCCGTCGACCGAGAGGAGTTGCCCGAAGCCGAGGATGGCGTTCAGCGGCGTGCGCAACTCATGGCTCATGCTGGACAGGAACTCCGACTTCGCACGGTTGGCCTTCTCGGCCGTTTCGGTGGCCTGGGCCAGCTCGCGGTTGGAGGCTTCGAGTTGAGAGGTGCGGTCGTGCACGCGCAGTTCCAGCTGCTCGTTCAGGCGCATGACCTCTTGTTGCGCAACGCGCCGCTCACTGACCTCGCGGGCCACTTCGGCCAGCGCGGCTTCGTTCTCGAGTGCGCGGCGCTCCGTCTCGGCCATCATGTCGTTGAACGACTCGACCAGCGCACCGACCTCGTCGTCGCTCATCTTCTCTGCACGGCGCGAGTAGTCGCGTTGCTGCACCACCTCTCGTGCGACGTTGGCGATCGACAGGATCGGCCGCGTGACGAGCCGCTGCAGCCGCATCGATGTGAGGTAAGCCACGACCATGGCCACTGCCAGCACCACCACCGCAATCAACGCGTAGCTGAGGATGCGGTCGTACAGCTCGTAGTCGGCGCGCAGATAGACGGTGCCCACGAGTTCGCCGTTTTCGAACACGGGGGTGAACACCAGCAGCTCCCGCTGCTGGATGCGCACGCCCTCGGCTTCGGGTGCAGCAGGGAACGCGGTGCGGTCGTCGGCGGCGGTGTAGGTGGCGAACAGCTTGCCCCGGGCGTCGTACAGGGCAGCGGCGCGAACCTGCGGCCGGGACTGGAGCACCGCGAGGTGGTTGGTGGCGACCTTGCTGTCGTCGAAAGCCAGCGCCGTGGCGGTCGTCTGGCCCAGCAGCTGCGCCTGCGCGGCCATGTCGTTGACCCAGCTCCGGTGGTAGGCGCGCAGGTCGTAGGCAATCATCGCGCCGAGTGCCACGACGAGCGCCACCAGCGTGGTCAGCAGCACCACGCCGACCAGCTTGGCCTGCAGCGAGCCGGAGCTGCGGCGCGGCATCATGGCGCGGCCCCCTGGATGCGGCGCGCAACACCGAGCAGCCGGGAGCTGATCTTCAGCCCGTTGCCCTCGTTGGCACGCAGGCTGACGTCGAACCGCACCTTGTTGTCCACGAGCACGAAGTTGATTGCGCCGCCGATCGCAAACGCTTCTTCCGAATCGGTGACGATCAAGATGGGCAAGTCTCTCGCCGCCGTGATGAGCGCGGCTGTGCGCGCCGCAGCCTGGCGCCCGATGAACAGCACGTGCACGCCGGCGAGGGACGCCCCCGCAGAGATCTTGCGGGCCACGATGGGGCGCCCGTTGGTCGACCGGTTGGCCACCATCGGCGCCAGCTCATCGGCCAGCGCATCGGTGCCGCTGACTCCGATCACGAACGGGCTTTGCGCTCCGTCGAACGCACTCGCAGGCCAATCGACGAAACCGAGGAACTTGTAGAGGTAGGCCGCCTTGACCTGCTCCTCTTGGGCCACGCGTTCGATCTCCGCGCTGCACACGGCCGCCGGCCAGAGGATGCAAATGAAGGCGGCGCGCCAGAAGGTGCCGACCACACCGCGGCGGTTCACAGCGTCAACCTCAGCCACAGCGCAATGCTGGCGGGGAATTCGCTGCGGGGCAATTTGCCGAACTCGGAGTGCTCCGAGCCGAAGAGGTTCTGGCCGACGAGAGAGAGTTCCACGTCGCGGGTGACGCGCCATTCGTAGCGTGCATCGACGGCGGTGTAGGCCGGCACCTGGCCTTCCGGCAAGCCGGCGACGCGGCGCAGGGCCACGTCGATCTCATGCCCTTCGGCCGGGTTGAAGGCGGAGCGCAGCGACCATTGGTAATCGGGGTCGTCGCCCAGCTTGACGGGCCCGTCCGGGTCGGTGCTGCCGGGTAGGAGATGAAGGTCTTTCTGCAGCGTGCTCAGGCCCGCGCTGAGCCGCCACGTGGGCAGGGCCTGCCAGGCGGCCCATGCTTCCACGCCGTAGGTCTTGCCGTCGATCATGTTCTGCACCTGGGCATTCGGGGGCGTCTGGCCGCTGCGCAGGCGCTGCCAGTCGTGCAGGAACGCGGTGGCGGAATAGCTCCAGGCGGGCGTCGGCTGCGCGCGGTAGCCGAGTTCGAGCACGTTGGCGACTTCGGAGACGAAGTCCGGCCCGCCGGCAATGATGTAAGGCGGCCTCGGCGGCAGCCGGAGGTCGCGGTCGAGCTGCGCGGGCGCCCGTACCGCGCGCGACACTGCCCCCCATACCAGCTCACCGGCAGCGGGCTGCCAGGCCAGCCGCAGGTTGGGCAAGGTCTCTGTGCCGGTGAAGTCGTTGCGCTCGAACTTGAGGCCGAGCGTGAGCTCGAGGCCGGGTTGCAGCTTCACGCCGTCTTGCACGAACACATTGGTCCAGGTCAGCGTGCGGCTCGCGGGAACGAAAGCGAAGAACACGCCCGGGTCGATGTGGTCTTGCGCGCGCCGATAGCCGGCGCCCCACACCAGCCGATGGTTGTCGAGTGCCATGCTGTGCTGGAACTCCGCGTCGCCGATGTCTGTTCGCGGGCGGTACAGCAGCGCATCGTCGCGTTCGCTGTGGTCGAAGTAGAGCTGGACGCGCAGGTCGGAGTCGCCACCCAATCGCCGCGTCCAGCGGCCGAGCACGTTGGTGCCGGCCGTGGCGATCGGCGTCAGTTCGAAGGGGCCGAACCTGCCGCGGTATTCGGCACGCGTGCGGTAGGTGTCGCCTTGCAGCGTGTAGGTGTCGGCGTTGCTGTTCCAGTCGGCCCGAAAGCCGAGCTGGTGGCGCTCGGTGCCATCGGCCACCGCGGTGTCGGTGACGGTGTCGGTATGGCGAATATTCGCGGTCTTCGCGTAGAAGCGCACGTGGCCGCTGTCTCCCAAGGCCGCGCCGTAGCGCAGCGCCAGGCCGCGCTCGCGCTCGCCGCCGCCCCCGACGGCCATCAGCCCCTGGGTCTCGGCGCTGGAGCGCGTGATGACGTTGATGACGCCATTCACCGCGTTGGCGCCCCACAGCGTGGCGCCGGGGCCGCTGATGACTTCGATGCGCTCCACGTCGGCCAGCATCACGTCTTGCTGGTCCCACAGCACGCCCGAGAAGAAGGGCGTATAGACCGTGCGCCCATCGATCAGCACCAGGAGCTTGTTGCCGAAGGTGTTGTTGAAGCCGCGGGCGCTGATCGCGTACTGGCTGGCATTGATGCGCGCCACCTGCAGGTTGGGGGCGAGACGCAGCGCCTCCGGCAGCGAACTCACGCCGGCACGGTGAATGGCATCGGCGGTGATGACGTAGATCGAGGCCGGCGCCGCACTGAGCGGCTCGGCGCGCCGCGACACCGAGGTCACCTCGATGCCCGCCAGTTCTTCCAGCGACAGGTCGGCGATCTCTTTGATGCTCGGCACCGCGGCCTGTGCGGCTGGCAGCACCAGCGAGATCGTCATTGCAAACAACCATGGTGATCTGGTCAACGGGGTTCTCCAAGCCGTTGGTGGGCGGACTGCATGGTCCATTCGAACAGTGCCGCGCCTGCCTCGCCACTGTCAGACCTTACATGCTGCGCAGGCACCGGGTATTCCCCAGATCGGCAGCATTGATGTGCATTGCTCAACGGACTTGCTGGTTGCGCTGCGTTGCTTGCAATCAAGAACCCATACCGCCGGTCGATATGACCTGAACACCCCCTCGACAGGCTCCGCGTGCGCACGGGCCGTGGGGCGGGTTGTTCTGGAGAAAGCTGGTGACTCTATTTGCAAAGCACCGGCCGATGGTTTCGGCGAGCCGGCGGTTGGCGCGCCCCCTCTGCCGCGCCCTGGTTCTGGCTGCCTGGCTGGCGGGGGCCGGCCATTCCCTGGCCGCGCACGCGGCTGACGACCTCGCTTCGTCTCCGCTGGATGCGCTGCTGGACCTGGAGGTGTCGGGCGCTTCGAAGCTGGCGCTGCGCGTCAGCGAGTCGCCTTCATCGGCGACGGTGATCGGGGCCGACGAGATCCGGGCCCTGGGCTACCGCACCTTGGCCGACGTGCTGCAGTCCGTGCGCGGCCTGCTGGTCTCGTCGGACCGCACCTATGCCTACCTGGGCGTGCGCGGGTTTGCCGCGGCCGGCGATTACAACACCCGCATCTTGCTGCTGATCGACGGCAACCGCGTGAACGACACCGTGTTCGACCAGGCCTTCCTCAGCACCGACTTTCCGCTCGACCTGGCGCTGGTCGAGCGCGTCGAGTTCATCCCCGGCCAGGGCTCGGCCGTGCATGGCGGCAACGCCTTGTTCGGCACCATCAACGTCGTGACGCGGCGCCCGGGCACCGCGGCGCTCAACCAGGCCGCGGTCACGGTGGGGCAGGGTGGCTTGAGAAAGCTGCAGGCCACCACCACCCGCTCGTTCGATGGCGGGGGGCGCCTGCTCGTCTCGGGTGCAACGCGGCGCTTGTCTGGAACCGACGTGCGCTATCCCGGTCTGGCGGACGCCGACGGCAGCGAGATCAGCCACCGCACCGACCACGAGCGGGGCGACCAGTTCTACCTCAAGTACGAGTGGGACGAGTGGGTGGCCACCATGCTCCACGGTGACCGCCTCAAGGGCGTGACGGCCACGCCCGGCACCGTGTTCGGAGACGCCGGCAGCCAGTACCGCGACATGCAGACCTTGGCCGATGCCACCCTGTCGCACCCGCTCGGCGTGGCCAACCTGTGGAAGCTGCGGCTGTTCGCCGGCCGCTATGTGTTTCGAGGCGACTTCGTCGTGGACTACCCGCCGGTGACGCTCAACCGCGACGGTGTGGAATCGCAGTGGTGGGGCGTCGAAAGCCAGCTGTTCTCGCAGCAGTTCAAGGCGCACAAAGTGGTTGCCGGTGTGGAGCTGCAGTCGTCTCCGCACCGCGACCAGAGCAACGTCGACGTGGCGCCGGCAGCCACCTACCTCGATGACCACCGCAGCAGCATGCGCCAGTCGCTGTTTGGCGAAGACCAGTGGGAGTTGTCGCCGTACTTTGCGGTGACGACAGGCTTGCGCTGGGATCGCATCGCCGGCGATTCGGGTGCCACCCAGTTCAGCCCGCGGCTGGCATGGGTCGCGCGGCCCACGGACAAGGTGGTGCTCAAGTTCATCCATGGCACAGGGTTCCGCCCACCGAACGCATTCGAAACCTACTACGCGGTGGACGGCACGGTGGGCTACAAAGCCAACCCGGCGTTGAGGAACGAGCGCGTGCGCGGCAACGAAGTCGTGCTCGAACTGCGGCCATCGCCGGCCACGCGCTTCACAGCATCCGCCTATGCCAACGAGGCCAGCGGCCTGCTGGTGCAGGGCCTGGACCCGGCCGACAACAAGCTCGTGTTCAACAACGCCGGATCGATGCGAACGCATGGGTTCGAGCTGGAGTTCGAGCGCGTGTGGACCCAGGGCGCCCACCTGCGCGCGAGCTACAGCGCCCAGCGCGCTCGCGACCTGTCCAGCCAGGGGATGAGCGAGCGCAACGCCGAGCAGCTCGGCAAGACCGCGCTGGTTCTTCCGCTAGGCCACGAGTTCACGCTGGGCAGCCAGGTGGTGTTCGTCAGCCGGCGTGGGGACGTGCCGGGCTATGGGGTGACGAACCTCACGCTGACCCGTCTTTGCCCGCTGCTGCATGCCGAGTTCTCGCTCGGCGTGTACGACGCGTTCGATCGGCGGCCGGTCGACCCCGGCAGCGATTCGGTGCTCCAGCCGATCTCTCCGCAAGACGGGCGCACCTGGCAGTTCCGCGTCAACCTCAAGCTCTGATCTCTACTCCGTGCGCAACCACCTCTCCGCCTGTCGCTGGCCCGCCGTGCTGATGCTGGTGGTACTGGCCTGCCCCAAGCCGGCCCGGGCGGTGGACGAAGACGAACTGAAGGCAGCCATCATCTTGAACATCATGACCTTCGTCGACTGGCCGGCCGATGCGTCTCCGTCGGCGGGAGGCCCGTGGGTGCTGTGCGTGGGCTCGAGGTCCGCGCTGGCGCCCGCGTTGAAAGCGCTGGAAGGGAGGCCGGTCCACAGCGGCCGGCTGCTGGTGCGCGACGTCCAGCCGGGCGCCGTCACGCCGCCTTGCCACGCGCTGTACGTCGAGGCCCGCGACGGGCTGCACGCCGCCAACCCGGCCCAGCCGGGCAGCTTGGCCGGCCTGCTCGTCATCAGCGACGACGCGGTGCTGCCTTCGCCCGCGGCTTCGGTGATCTTGCGTGCCGTGGGCAGCCGCCTGGGGTTCGACGTCAACCTGCATGCGGCACGTGAGGCGCGCCTGCAGCTCAGCTCCAAGCTCATCCGCCTGGCCAAGGTGGTGAAGCAATGACGACGGAACGCCGCCGCGATCGGTTTCGGGTGTCATCCGGCGCCGGGCTGGGCGGGCGCGTGACGCGCGCGGTGGGGCTCGGTGCCGGCGCTGCGCTGCTGCTGAGCGGCCTGATCCTCGACACCTTCGTCTACGTCTCGCTGCGCACGGCGTTGGTGGACGACCTCACCATCCAGGCGCGCATCACGGCCGAGAGCAGCTCGGCCGCCATCGTCTTCAAGGACGCCGCCGCGGCCACGCAGATCCTGGCCGCCATGCAGGTTTCGCCGTCGGTCGAGCACGCTGAGCTGCGCGACGCCACCGGCGCGCTGGTGGCGCAATACACGCGGGCGGATGCGATTCAGAACTCCCTCGGCAACCCGCTCGCGCTGCCTGTGGAGGGCCATCGCTTTGCCGATGGCCGCCTGCACCTGAGCCAGGCCGTGCGAGAGGCCGGCCGGGTGGTCGGTTCGCTGCGGCTGGCGGTGACGCTCGACCCCTTCTACCGGCGCATGCTCACCTACGTTGGCATCACGCTGGTGGCGAGCGTGCTCGCGCTGGGCCTGGGCTTCGCGCTCGTGGTGCGCATCCGCCGCGAGATCAACCGCACCGAAAGCCGGCTGGATTACCTCGCCTACTACGACCCGGTGACCGGGCTGCCCAACCGCCACGCCGCCAACGAGCGGATCCAGCGGCTCATCGACACCGTGGGGCGAAGCAGCGAAGGCTTCGCGCTGCTGCTGATCGACCTGGACGACTTCAAGGTGGTCAACGACACACTCGGCCACGCCGTCGGCGACGAGCTGCTGCGTGCCCTGGCAGGGCGCCTCACCGAATTCATGCGGCCCAACGACATGGCCTTCCGCTTCGGTGGCGACGAGTTCGTGATCCTGGCGCCGCGGGTGACGGGCGAAGTGCACCTGCGGCAGGTCGGGCAGGCGGCGATGCTGGCGTTCCAGGGCACCTTGCAGGTCGGCACCCACGAGCTGCGTGCGCGAGGCAGCGTGGGCATTGCGCAGTTCCCGCGCGACGCCACGAGCGCCGAGGCGCTGGTCCGCGCGGCCGACACGGCGATGTACGAAGCCAAGCGCCAGGGCAAGGACAGGTTCGCGCTGTTCGACGCAGAGATGTACCGCGGTGCGACGCGGCGCATGCGGCTGGAGACGGACTTGCGCGAGGCGGTGGCGCGCAAGGAACTGAGCCTCGTCTACCAGCCGATCCTCGACCTGCGCAGCGAGCGCCTCTGCGGTGCCGAGGCCCTGCTGCGCTGGGCGCACCCCGAGCTGGGCATCGTGTCGCCGGCCGAGTTCATCCCCCTGGCCGAGGCCAGCGGAGTCATCGTGGACATCGGCCTGTGGGTGCTCTACACCGCATGCCGGCAGATGAAGGTGTGGACCGACCAAGGCCACGACCACCTGTTCATGGCCGTCAACGTCTCGGCCCGTCAGATCATGCGCGGCCTGGATGAGCAGGTGCATGCCGCGCTGTCAGCCACCGGCCTGGACCCGCACCGCCTGGAGATCGAGATCACCGAGCATTCGATGGTCGAAGACATCGACAGCAACGTCGAGCAACTGCGCTCGCTGCGCGAACTGGGGGTGCAGGTGGCGGTCGACGACTTCGGCACCGGCCTGTCTTCGCTCGCTTACCTGAAGCGCTTGCCGATCGGCAAGCTCAAGATCGATCGCGCCTTCGTCAAGGACTTGCCCGAGAGCGAAGACGACGCCGCCATCGCCTCGGCCATCATCTCGATGGCCCACCGGCTCGGGCTCACGGTTGTTGCCGAGGGGGTGGAAACCGAAGCGCAGCGCGACTTTCTCGCGGCCCAGGGCTGCGACTGCCTGCAAGGCTTTCTGTACAGCCACCCGCTGCTCCCGAACGCATTCGGCGAGCTGTTGGCGGCTCAGGCGGCCGAGTTGTCGCGGGTGTAGCCGTGGCTGCGTGGCCGGGTCACTTCTTCTGCCAGACCTTCACGTAGTCGACCTCCATGCTGACGGGGAAGATCGTGTCGTCGACCGTGCCGCCCATGTCGCCGCCGATCGCCAGGTTCAGCAGCAGGTACTGCGGCTTGTCGAACGGCCAGCTCGCCGTGCCCTGGTGCTTGTTGGCATAGGTGTGGAAGGGCTTGTTGTCGACGCCGATCACGAGGCTCTCGGGCGTCCAGGTCAGCTGGTAGTTGTGGAAGGCGCTGCAGGCGTCGTTGACCTTCGTTTCGCTGCCGTCACCGTTGGTGCCGGCCGTCGAGGTGTTGTGGATGGTGCCCTCGATCACCGTCGGGTTCTTGCCCACCTGCTCCATGATGTCGATCTCGCCGCCGGCCGGCCAGCTGCCGCTGGTGCCCAGCATCCAGATCGCCGGCCAGGTGCCCTTGCCGCACGGCAGCTTGGCGCGGATCTCGAAGAAGCCGTAGGTCCAGCTCGCCTTGCCGTTGGTGATCAGGCGTGCCGAGCTGTAGTCCTGGCCGCCGTAGTCCTTCATCGTGGTCAGGCGCTCCTTGCGGGCGGTGATGACCAGCTTGCCGTCGCTGATCTTCGAGTTCTCGGGCCGTGCGACCGCGTAGTACTGCAGCTCGTTGTTGTACCAGCCGGTCGCGTTGGCTTCGGTGTCGTAGACCCACTTGCTCGTGTCGGGCAGGGTGCCGGTGTCGAACTCGTCTGACCAGACGAGGGTGTAGCCCTCGGGCGCGTTGCTCGGCGCGGGGGCCGGTGCTGGTGTCGGCGTAGGTGCCGGTGCCGGTGCCGGTGCAGGCGCGGGCGCTGGTGCTGGTGCTGGTGCTGGTGCTGGTGCTGGTGCTGGTGCTGGTGCTGGTGCTCCGCTCACCGGGGACGGGGCTGCCGAATCGTCACCGCCGCCGCAGGCGGTCAGCACGGTCGCGAACAGCGCGCACAGCAAGTTGATGTGCTGTGAATTCAAGCGCGCTTTCATGGGGTGACGGTTCTCCAAAGTCCCGAACGGTGGTGGGCCGAATACAGCACCCGGTGGTCATGGTCGTAGTCGAGCCCCCAGGGGCCGCCATTGGTGCCCATCTGCGGCCCGGTGATGCGCGTCCACGTCGTCGGGTTCGCTTGCGAGGCCTGGCTCAGCACCTGCGTGCCGCTGCTGAAGACGAAGCCGGTGTAGATCGTGGTGCCGGTGCCGACCAGCGACGACGTGGGCGGGCTGCCGGCCATCACGCTCCAGGCGAGGCCGCGGTCGGTGCTCTTGAGCATCCCCTGGTCGGACGGCAGGTACATCACGCCTTGCGTGTCGAGGATGCCGCCGTCGGAGCCGCTCTGGCCGACGAGCGTCCACTTCTGGCCGCTGTTCGTCGTGAGCCACAGCCCTTCGTGCGAGGCATGCAGCCAGTTCGTGCGCGTCAGGATGTAGGCACGCGCGCCTTCGGCCCAATGGCCGAGCGGCCCGGGCACGATGTGCCAGCTCGTGCCGCCGTCGGACGATTCGGCCAGGCACCCGCCGACGTTCGGCGCGATGCAGTTGGCGTGGAAGTTCACCATCAGGTGCTGCGGATCGGCGGGGTCGATCGACAGGTCGCCGCCATAGCCGTCGAACTCGACCTGCTTGGCCACGTCGTCGCCGTAGAGCAGGCTCCAATCGACGCCGCCGTTCTTCGAGACCAGCATGCGCAGCGTGCCGCCCAGGCCCTGGAAGTTGTTGACGTACAGCACGTCACCCGCGGTCGTGGCCACCATGTGCATCGAGAACTGGGTGCCGAAGTCGAGCAGCGCACCGTTGCGGCCGGTGTTGGTCTTGGCCCAGGTCGAGCCGCAATCGGTCGACTTCCAGATGCCGTGGTTCAGCACGGAGACGTAGACCGTTCCCGAGTGTGCGGGGTGCGCGAGCACGCGTGCCGCACCCCACTTGAGGCCTTCTCCGGCCGCGCCGGCAGGCGGCCCGTTGCCGGGGACGGGCGAGATCTCTTCCCACACGCCGGCCTGCGGCAGCTGCGCGCAGTTGCCCACGGTGTGCGGTGGTGGAGGTGGCGCACTCACCGGGGGCGGCGCAGCCGAATCGCCGTTGCCGCCGCAGGCGTTCAGGGCCAGCACGACGGCGCACAGCACGGCCAGGCGGGCCATGGTGGAACGTTGGGGGTTGTTTGCGTTCAAGGTGATTCCTCTGGCGCGGAGCATGACCTAACACCTGCACGGAACCTGCAAGCAAGCGGTGAAGAGCACTACACCGTGTAACCGCTGCCGTGCTGAATGAGCGGTGTCGCCATGCCTGCCAGTGGCGACGGCTTCGCCGTCGGCACTGGCTTCATCACGTGCCGGCGTCGAGTTCGCGCGTGGCTTCGAGCAGGAGCCGATCGAGCTGTTCGATGTCCATCGGCTTGACGAGGTGGTGCCGAAAGCCGGTGGCACGGCTTTTCTCGAGGTCGCCGCTCATGCCGTAGCCGCTCATGGCGATCGGGTAGCCGGCGTTCTCGACGCCCTGTTCGCGCAGCCCCTCCATCAGCTGCCAGCCGCTGCCGTCGGGCAGGCCGAGGTCGGAGATCAGCACGTCGTACCGATGGCCGGGCAGGTGCTGCAGCGCCTCGCCCATGGTCGAGGCCGAAGCGACCTCGTGGCCCCAGCTCATCAGCAGCAGGGTCAGCATCTGGCGGCTGTCGCTGTCGTTCTCGACCACGTAGATCCGCAGCGGGCGAGGTGGGCGGATTGGGGGGCTGGCTGTCATCGGGCGGCTCGATCGGATGGGTCAGGTCATGGCGGTGCGAGCGGAAGCTCGACGGTGAACTGCGCGCCGCGGTCCCGGCCGTCGCTTGCGGCTCGCAGTTGGCCGCCATGTGCCGCGGCCGTGGCCTTGGAGATGGACAACCCCAGGCCGAGGCCGCCGAACTGCTGGGTCACCCAGGCGCCGCCCTGGGTGAAGGCGTCGAAGATGCGGGGCAGGGCGTCAGGGTCGATGCCCGCGCCGTCGTCGGTCACGGTGGCGATGAAGGTGTTGCCCTCGACGCGCGTGGCCAGGCCGATGTGGCCGTGCGCCGGAGTGAATTTCGACGAATTCTTCAGCAGGTTCCAGAACAGCTGCTGCAGCCGCTGGGCATCTCCGGTGAGCTGGTGGGCGGGGGCGCCCAGAGACAGCGTGAGTTCCTGGTGCTTGCCGGCGATGTCGGGCATCGAGATCTCGACCGCGTTGCGGATCACCTCGTGCATGTCGACCGGCTCACGCAGGATGTCGAGCGAGCCGCGAGAAATGCGCGTGAGGTCGAGCAGGTCATCGATGAGTCGCGCCTCGACGCGAATGTTGCGGTGGATCACTTCCAGCGTTTCGAGCATGCCGGGCGGCAGGTCGCCGCGCTGCGTCAGCATGTGGATCGCCATCACCACCGGCGTCAGCGGCGTGCGCAGCTCGTGCGAGAGCACGGCGAGGAACTGGTCTTTCGCGGCGTTGGCGCTTTCCAGCGCCGCGCGCGCGCTTTCGTTCTGCGCCAGCGCGGCCAGCAGCTGCTGCTGGCTCAGTTCGAGCGCCTGTTGCGCATTGCGTGCCTCGGTCTGGTCGCGCAGGATCTTCACGTAGCCGACGATGGGGCCGCCGGAGTCGTGCATGGCCGTCATCACGCCGCCGGCCCAGAAGCGGCTGCCGTCCCGGCGCTGATGGAAGCGGTCGTCGGAGGCGCGGCCTTCCAGGCGGGCGGTGTCCAGCTCGTAAGCCGGCACGCCGGCGGCGCGGTCTTCGTCGGTGAAGATCATCTCGGCGGAACGGCCCAGCACTTCGCTCTCGCTGTGGCCGAGCAGGCGCTCGGCGCCGGCGTTCCATGCGGTGATGCAGCCGTTGAGGTCGGTCGAGAAGATCGCGTAGTCGCGTGCGTTCTCGATCACCAGGCGCATCAGTTCGGCACTGCGCCGCAAGGCTGCCTCGCCATGCTTGCGCTCGCTGATGTCGACGAAGGTCAGCACCACGCCGGCAATGCGGTCTTCGATGGTGCGGTAGGGCCGCAGGCGGGCCAGGAACCAGTTGCCGTGGCCATCGACCTCGCGCTCGATGGGAACGAGCTGCTCCAGCACGCGCCTGGCGTCGGCCACCAGCGTCGGGTAGTGCAGCTGCGTCGAAAGGTGGGTCAGCGGCCGGCCGACGTCGGTGGGGATCAGGTTGAACAGCGTGACCGCCGACGGCGTGTAGCGCGTGATCTGCAGCTCGCGGTCGAGAAAGATGGTGGCGATGGCCGTCGCGTCCATCAGGTTGTGCATGTCGCTGTTGGAGTGGCCGAGTTCGTCGACCTTCAGCTTTAGCTCGAGGTTGACGGTGGTCAGTTCCTCGTTGATCGACTGCAGCTCTTCGCGGCTGGTCTCGAGCTCTTCGGTGGCCGAGCGCAGCTCTTCGTTCATGGCCTGCAGCTCTTCGTTGCTGGCCTTCAGCTCTTCGGTCGAGGCTTCGTACTGTTCCACCGTGTCGCGCAGGTGCGACTTGAGCCGCTCCAGCTCGCGGTCGAGGTGCTGGGCGACGGCGTCGGGCTCGGCGCGGATCGTCAGCTTGGCGCCGTCGATGGTCTTGTCGACCATCTCGGGCTGCAGCACCACGAGATAGAGGCCGGCGCCGACGTCCGGTGCCGGCGAGACACGGATCGTCACGATCACCTGCTGGCCATGCAGGTCGAGCGGCAGGCGGGCCGCTTCTGCGGAATGGCCGCTCTGAGACGCCTGCGACAGCATCGCGCGCAGCTCGATGCGCAGGCTCGGGTGCACGGCATCCAGCAGGTTCTTGCTGGGTTCGCCGCCGTTGAACTGCAGGAACCGGCCGGCCGTGGGCGACAGGTGCAGGATGTCGTAGTCACCGTTGATCAGCACCGATGGCGGCGCAAAGTGCTCCAGCAGGCGCAGGTGCATGTCGCCCCAGGAGCGGCTGCGCGGTTCGTGGCCTACCCCGCCCGGGCGGGTGGCTACCGGCATGGACTCGAAGTTCCGGCCGGCCACGCTCGTGGCTTCATTCGCATGCTGCTGGGCTTCGAACGCCAGCGCCAGCGTGCCGGGGCCGGAGCCGATGGGCAGCGACATGCGGGGCGCGGGGCGATGCACGTAGAGGCGGTGCTTCTTGTCGAGCACGTTGAACAGGAGGCTTTCGTCTTCGACCGACTCGGATGAGCCGAGAAACAGGCGCCCGCCCGGCTTGAGCGCGAAATGAAAGATGTCGAAGGCGCGCGCCTGCGCGTCGCGCGTCAGGTAGATCAGCAGGTTGCGGCAGGTGACGAGGTCGAGCCGGGAGAAGGGCGAGTCTTTCAGCAGGTCGTGCACGGCGAAAAGCACTGTTTCACGCAGCTCGCGCCGCACGCGGTAGCCGCGCGGGTCGCGGGTGAAGAAGCGGCGCAGCCGGTCTTCGGATACATCGGCCTCGATGGTGGCCGGGTACACGCCTTCGCGGGCGGACTGCACGGCCTCTTCGTCGAGGTCGGTCGCAAACACCTGGATCAAGGGCGGCGTTTCCAGCGTGCGCGCATGTTCGCTCAGCAGCATGGCCACCGAGTAGGCCTCTTCGCCGGTGGCGCAGGCCGCCACCCACACCCGTACCGAATCGCTTTGCCCCTTGCCGCGGAACAGCTCGGCCACCTGGGGTTCCAGCGCAGCGAAGCAATCGCTGTCGCGGAAGAAATTGGTGACGCTGATCAGCAGGTCTTGCAGCAGTGCGCCGGCTTCGCCGGGCCGTGTGCGCAGGCAGTCGAGGTAGGCGGCCAGGTCTTGCACGCCGTTGACCTGCATGCGCCGGCCGATGCGCCGAACGATGGTGGCGCGCTTGTAATACGCAAAGTCGCGCCCGGTGCGGCTGCGCAGGAAGGAGAGGATGTCGCGCAGCAGCGCTTCGTCGGCGGCCGGCGGCGCGGGCACCGCCTGGGCGGGCTGCGGGCCGTCTTCGGGCGGCAGCCGCAGCTTCTGCCCGAGCCGGTGGTATTCGAGCAGCCGGGCCGGCATGTCGGCCACGGGCAGCACCCAGTCGACCATTCCCGTTGCCAGGGCAGCGCGCGGCATGCCGCCCTGTTCGGCTTCTTGCGGGTCTTGCACGATCGTCAGCCCGCCGCGCTCCTTGATGCGCTTGATGCCGATGGCCCCGTCGCCATCACCGCCCGACAGCACGATGGCCGATGCGTGCGGGCCATGGGTATCGGCCAGCGTGCGGAAGAACAGGTCGACGGCGACGTGCCTGCCGCGCTCGGCCTGCAGGTCGGCCAGGTGCAAGCTTCCGTCCAGCGTGGTCAGCGCCTTGCGGGGCGGGATCACGTAGACCGTGTCGGGCTCCATGTGCTCGGTGTTCTGCACCTGCACCACCCGCATCTTCGTGGAGCGCTGAAGCACGTCGGCCAGCAGGCTCTCGTGCTCGGACGAGAGGTGCATGATGACCACGAAAGCCATACCCGAATCGGGCGGCATGGCCTCGAAGAACTGGCGCAGCGCAGTGATGCCGCCGGCCGAGCCGCCCAGCCCCACCACCCGCAGCATCTGGTAGCCATGGGTCGGCACGACGTTGTCGAGCTGATCGGCGGTGTCTTCCTCGGCTTGGTCCGGGGCCAGGTCGTTCATGCGGTGGGGTTTCCTGGTGACGCTTGCGCTCGATGCTCTCGTTTGCTCATGCCGGGCGCACAGGGGTCTTGAATTATGAAGCGCGCTGCAGGGCAAATCGGCATCGCAAGCCCAAGTCTTCAGATCGAAGAGCGGCATGCCGATTGCCCTTGGGGCCACCGTGGCAATGATGACCGGCGCGGAACGCGGCTTGCTTCGTTCCCGACAGGAGGAAATGGGCGATGCGCATCACCCAAGTTATGGAGATCCACCCGCCATGACCACCGCCAAGACCCCAGCCAAGACCAGCCGCTGGTCGAAGAACGTCACCGAGCACAGCAACGCGCTCGATCTGGAACAGGGGCGTGTTCGAGCAGCACGACCCGAAGCGCATCGCCAAGTCGCTGAAAGAGTCGGCAGAGCAAAGCGAGCGGCGCAAGAGCAGCCCCTACCGCTCGGCGATGTCGATGCTGAACTTCTACATCAACCGGGCCGGCGACAAGCTGCCGCAAGACCAGCGCCGCCGGCTCGAAACCGCGAAAGACGAATTGCGTGCGCTGTACGACCGGCCGAAGAAAGAAACTGCATCGGGCTAGGGCCTGCCCATCGAGACGACCGACGGCTCCGCCGGGGGCATGGCGGCGCGCGGGGTGATGGCCTCTGCTGGCGGCAGGTCGAGATCCGACAGGTTCTGCTTCAGCAGGCCGTAGCAGTGGCGATAGGTTTCCGCGGTGGGGTGAACCTGGTCTGCCGCGATGAAGCGCGAGGGGTCGGTCGAGAAGAAGGCCTTGTCGCGGGGCTCGCAGAAGTCGACGAAACGCACGCCCGAGCGGTCGGCGCAGCGCTTGAACAACGCACAGGCCTGCACGCTGCGCCGCGACAGCAGCCACGAGAACGGCGGCACGAACGCGGGCAGCAGCCCGACGTCGGGCGGCCCGAGCCAGACGACATGGCGCGCCAGCGGCACCAGCTGCGCCAGCAGCGCATCGGCTGCTTGTTGCATGCGAGCCGGCGAGGTGCCGCGAAAGATGTCATTGCCGCCGGCATGCAACAGCAGCAAATCCCACCGTGCGCCGGAGCGCGGCAGGTGCTTCAGCTGCTCGGCGATGTCGGCCAGGCGAGCGCCGTTGCGGCTCACGTTCAGCACTTCAGCGTCGGGGCGGTCGGCGGCCAGCAGCGCGGCGAGCGTAAGCGGTAAGCCAGCGGCGTCGTTGCCTACGAGGCAGCGGTACGGTACAGGTCCGATCGCAGCGGCTGGTCGGCGAAGAGCGTCTTCCAGTTGCGAGGTGTGAGTTCGGCCACGCGCGAGGCCGGGTGCTGACCCACGCGCTGCAGCACGTCCACGAGATAGGTGTACGGATCGACCCCGTGCAGCCGGCACGTCACGATCAGGCTCTGCACGATGCCGGCGTGCCGGGCGCCGACTTCCGTCCAACAGAACAGCCAATTTTTGCGCCCCATCGGTATCGCACGCAGCGCGCGCTCGATGTGGTTCGTGTCCATGGGCACGTCGGCGTCGG
>Ga0307515_10008519_pt1 | contig 19973 bp, 12 predicted proteins | sample 17_EM_MG_FD_194513 | JGI IMG/M metagenome (GOLD analysis project Ga0307515, IMG submission 194513) | Populus trichocarpa ectomycorrhiza microbial communities from riparian zone in the Pacific Northwest, United States - 17_EM | ecosystem: Host-associated > Plants > Roots > Unclassified | place... | reverse complement strand
TAGTTTAATTGCTGCCATAGTTTAGATAATCACAAACCAAATCCCCCCAATTACATAACGTACAACATAAAAATCTGACTTGAAACTTCCTCGTGGGATCGACCCCTTGCTTGCTCTATACTATCTTATGTGTTGTGTTTGAAGCTAGGGTAATTAATTTGTGCGACCACGACATCGCAACACACAGACTCCTCAGGGAATTGATTCGGTACACCACACAACCTCGTCAGCGAACTGATTCGCAAAAGCACAGACTCGTTAGGGAACTGATTCCCTAAAGCACAGACTCATCAGCGAACTGATTCCCTTGAACACACAACCTCATCAGCGAACTGATTCGCTGAAGCATAGACTTGTCAGGGAACTGATTCATTAAAAAGCAGACTCATCAGGGAACTCATTCGAGGCACCACACCACTTCATGAGGGAACTGATTCGATGCACCACACCACTTCGTTAGGGAGCTGATTCGCTGGAGCACACACTCGTCAGGGAATTGATTCGCTGGACCACAGACTCCTCAGGGAAATGATTCGATGCACCACACAACTTCGTCAGGGAACTGATTTGCTGAAGCACAAACTCGTGAGGGAATTGATTCGCTGAAGCACACACTCGTCAGCGAAATGATTCCGTGATGCACAAACGCATCAACAAACTTATTCCCTACTCCACACAACCCCGAAAGCAAACTGATTGGATAAAGCACAGACTCGTCAGCGAACTGATTCCCTAGAACACACAACCTCGTCAGTGAACTGATTTGCTAAAGCATGGACTTATCAGTGAACTGATTCCCTAGACCACACAACCTCATCACCGAACTGATTTGCTGAAGCACCGACTCGTCAGTGAACTGACTCCCTAGACCACACAACCTCGTCACCGAACTGATTCGCTGAAGCACCGACTCGTCAGTGAACTGACTCCCTAGACCACACAACCTCGTCATCGAACTGATTCGGTGAAGCACAGACTCGTCAGGGAACTGATTCGCTGAATCACACACTCGTCAGCGAACTGATTTCGTGATGCATATACGCGTCAGCGAACTTATTCCCTACACCACACAACCCCGAAAGCAAACTAATTGGATGAAGCACAGACTTGTCAGCAAACTGATTCCCTAGAACACACAACCTCGTCAGCGAACTGATTCGCTGAAGCACAGACTCGTCAGCGAACTGATTCCCTAGACCACACAACCTCGTCTGCGAAGTGATTCGTTGAAACATAGACTCGTTAGGGAACTAATTCACTGAAGCACATACTCGTCATGAAACTGATTTGATGCACACACAACCTCGTTAGAGAACTAATTCGTAGAAACACATAGTCGTTAGGGAACTGATTTGCTGAAGGACAGACTCGTTAGCGACCAGATTCGATGCACCACCCAACCTTGTCCTGGAACTGATTCCCTTAAGCACAGACTCTTCAGCGACCTACTTCGCTACACCACACAATCTCGTCACCGAACTGATACGCTTAAGCACAGACTCGTCACCAAAATGATCCGCTACAGTACACACTCGTCAGGGAACTGATCGGCGAAGCACAAACTCATCAGCGAACTGATTCTGTGATGCACATACTCGTCAGCGAACTGATTCCCTACACTAAACAACCTCGTCAGAGAATTGATTCGCTGAAGCACACACTCATTAGCGAACTGATTCCCTAGACCACACAACCTCGTCTGCGAAGTGATTCGTTGAAACATAGACTCGTTAGGGAACTAATTCACTGAAGCACATACTCGTCATGAAACTGATTTGATGCACACACAACCTCGTTAGAGAGCTAATTCGTAGAAACACATAGTTGTTAGGGAACTGATTTGCTGAAGGACAGACTCATTAGCGACCAGATTCGATGCACCACACAACCTCGTCCCGGAACTGATTCCCTTAAGCACAGACTCTTCAGCGACCTACTTCGCTACACCACATAACCTCGTCACCGAACTGATACACTTAAGCACATACTCGTCACCAAAATGATCCACTACAGCACACACTCGTCAGGGAACTGATCGGCGAAGCACAAACTCATCAGCGAACTGATTCTGTGATGCACATACTCGTCAGCGAACTGATTCCCTACACCAAACAACCTCGTCAAAGAATTGATTTGCTGAAGCACAGACTTGTGAGCGAACTGATTCGCTGAAGCACACACTCATCAGCGAACTGATTCCCTAGACCACACAACCTCGTCAGGGAATTGATTCGCTGAAGGATAGACTCGCTAGCAAACTGATTCGATGCACCACACAACCTCCTCGGCGAACTGATTCATTGAAGCATATAGTCGTCAGGGAACTGATTCGATGCACCACACAACCTCGTCAGGGAATTGATGCTCTGAAGCACAGACTCGTCAGCGAACTGATTCCCTACATCACACAACCTCGTTAGGGAACTGATTCGCTGAAGCACAGACTCATCAGCGAATTGATTCCCTCAAGCACAGAATCGTCATCGAACTGTTTCGCTGAAGCACAAACTCATCTGGGAACTGATTCCTTACACCACACAACCTCGTCAAGGAACTGATTCGCTGAAGCACTAACTCGTCAGCGAACTGATTCGTTGAACCACAGACTCGTCAGCGAACTGATTCCCTAGACCTTATAACCTCATTAGGGAACTAATTCGCTGAAGTACAAACTCGTCAGCGAGCTAATTCGATGCACCACACAACCTTGTCAGCGAACTGATTAGCTGAAGCACAGAGTCATGAGGGAACCAATTTGCAGAAGAACAGACTCGTCAGCGACCTGCTTCACTACACCACACAACCTCATCACCGAACTGATTCGCTGAAGCACAGACTCGTCATCGAAATGATCCGTTGAAGCACAGACTAGTCAGGGAGCTGATCGGCGAAGCACAAACTCGTCAGAGATGCATATACTCATCAGCGAACTGATTTCCTACACCTCAAAACCTCATCAGCGAACTGATTTGCTGAAGCACAGACTCATCAGCGAACTGATTCCCTAGACAACATAACCTCATCAAAGAACTGATTCGTTAAAGCACAGACTCGTCAGGGAACTGATTCGATGCACCACACAACCTTGTCAGTGAACTGGTCCACTGAAGCACACTCTTGTCAGGGAACTGATCAGCAAAGCACAAACTCATCAGCGAATAGATTCAGTGATGCACATACTCGTTAGAGAACGCATTCCCTAAACCACACAAGCTTGTCAATAAACTGATCCGCTGAAGCACAGACTCGTCAGGGAATTGATCGGCGAAACACAAACTCGTCAAAGAACTGATTCAGTAATGCACATACTCGTCATCAAACTGATTCCCTACACCACAAAACCTTATTAGCGAACTGATTCGCTGAAGCAAAGACTTGTCAAGGAACTGATTCGCTGAAGCACAGACTCCTCATCGAACTGATATGGTGATGCACATACTCCTCAGCGAATTGATTCCCAACACCACAAAACCTCGTCAGAAAACTGATTCGCTGAAGCAAATACCTGTGAGCGAAGAGATTCGCTGAAGCACAGACTCATCAGCGAACTGATTCCCTAGACAACACAACCTTGTCAGCGAACTGATTCGCTGAAGCACAGACTCCTCAGCAAACTGTTTCGCTACACCACACAACCTCGTCAGGGAACTGATTCGATGCACCACATAACCTCGTCAGCGAACTGATCTGCTAAAGCACACTCTCGTTAGGGAACTGATTGGCAAAGCCCAAACTCATCAGCGAACTAATTCAGTGATGCACATACTCATCAGGGAACGCATTCCCTAAACCACAGAAGCTCATCAGCGAACTGATCCGCTGAAGCACAGACTCGACAGGGAACTGATCGGCAAAACACAAACTCGTCAGCGAACTAATTCAGTGATGCACATACTCGTCAACGAACTGATTCCCTACACCACACAACCTTATAAGCGAACTGATTTGTTGAAGCACAGACTCGTCAGGGAACTACTTCGCTGAAGTAAAGGCTCCTCAGCGAACTGCTTCGCTACACCACACAACCTCGTTAGGGAACTGATTCACTGAAGCACAGACTCGCCAGCGAACTGATTTGATACACCACCTAACCTTGTCAGCGAACAGAGTCGCTGACGCACATACTCCTCATCGAACTGATATGGTGATGCACATACTCGTTAGTGAATTGATTCGGTGATGCACATACTCCTCAACAAACTGATTCCTTACAAAGCACAGACTTGTGAGGGAACTGATTCACTAAAGCACAGACTCGACATCGAACTGTTTCGCTGAAGCACAGACTTGTCAGGCAACTGATTCCCTACACCACACAACCTTGTCAGGGAACTGATTCGCTGAAGCACCGACTTATGAGTGAACTGATTCGCTAAAGCATAGACACATCAACGAACTAATTCCCTAGACCTCACAACCTCGTTAAGGAACTGATTCGTTGAAGGACAGACTCATCAGCGAACTAATTTGATGCCCCACACAACCTTGTCAGCGAACTGATTTGCTGAAGCACTGAATCGTTAGGGAACCAATTTGCAGAAGCACTGACTCGTCAGCGACCTGCTTCGCTACACAACACAACCTCATCACGGAACTGATTCCCTTAAGCACAGACTCGTCAGCGACCTGCTTCGCTACAACCTCGTCACCGAACTGATTCGCTTAAGCACAGACTCGTCACCAAAATGATCTGTCGAAGCACATACTTGTCAGAGAGCTGATCGGCGAAGCACAAACTCATCAGCGAACTGATTCCCTACACCATACAACCTCGTCAGAGAAGTGATTCGCTGAAGCATAAACTTGTGAGCGAACAGCTTCGCTGAAGCAAAGACTCTTCAGCAAACTAATTCCCCGCACCACACAACCTTGTTAGGGAACTGATGCGCTGAAGCACATACTCGTAAGGGAACGGATTGATGCACCACCCAACCTCATCAACAAACTGATTCGCTGACGCATATACTCCTCATTGAACTACTACGGTGAGGCACATACTCGTCAGCGAACTGATTCAGTGATGCACATACTCCTCAGCGAATAGATTCCCTACAAAGCACATACTTGTGAGGGAACTGATTCGCTGAAGAACAGACTCATCGGAGAACAGCTTCGCTACACCACAAACCTCATCACCTTACTGATACTCTGAAGCAGATACTCATCAGCGAACTAATCCGTTGAAGCACAGACTAGTCAAAGAACTAATTCGGTGATGCACATACCCATCAGCAAACTGATTCCCTACACCTCACAACCTCGTCTGGGAACTGATTCCCTAAACCATAGACTCCACAGTGAACTGATTCACTGAAGCACAGACTCGGCAACGAACTGATTTGATGCATCACACAACCTTGTCAACGAACTGATTCGCGGAAGCACAGACTCGTCAATGAACTAATTCCCTCGACCTCACAACCTCGTTAGGGAACTGATTCGTTGAAGTACAGACTCCTCTGCGAACTGATTCGATGCACCACACAACCTCGTCAACAAACTGATTCGTGGAAGCATAGACACGTAAGGGAACTGATTTGCAGAAGCACAGACTCGTCAGCGAACTGCTTCGCTACACAACACAACCTCGTCACAAAACTGATTCGTTGCGGTACAACCTCGTCAGCGAACTGATTCAGTGATATTCATACTCGTCAGCAAACGAATTCCCTACACCACACAACCTCGTTAGGGAACTGAGTCGCTGAAACACAGACTGGTGAGCGAACTGATTAGCTGAAACACAGACTCGTCAGGGAACTAATTCCCCAGATCTCACAACCTCATCATGAAACTGACACGCTAAAGCACAGACTCATCAGCGAACAACCTCGTCAAGGAACTGATTCGCTGAAGCACATACTTGTGAGGGAACAGATTTGCCGAAGCACAAACTCGTCAGCGAACTGATTCCCTCAAGGACAGACTCATCATCGAACTGTTCGGCTGAAGCAAAGACTCGTTAGCGAACTGATTCGCTGAAGCACAGACATGTCAGCGAACTGATTCCCTAGACCTCACAACCTCGTTAAGGAACTGACTCGCTGAAGTACAGACTCGTCAGCGAACTGATTCACTTCAGTAGAGACTCGTCAGCGACCTGCTTCGCTACACCACACAACCTCATCATCAAACTGCTTCGTTTAAGCACAAACTCGTCACCGAACTGATCTGCTGAAGCACATACTCATCAGAGAGCTGATCGGCGAAGCACAAACTCGTCAACGAACTGATTTTGTGATGCACATACTCGTTAGCGAACTAATTCCCTACACCACACAACCTTGTTAGAGAAGTGATTCGCTGAAGCAAAGACTCGTCAGTGAACTAATACCTTAGACCACCCAACCTCGTCAGGGAACTAATGCGCTAAAGCACAGACTCGTAACGTAACTGATCGAGGAACAAGAAACCTGTCAGCGAACTGCTTCAGTGATGCACATACTCGTCAACGAACTGATTCCAGACACCACACAACCTTGTCAGAGAACTGATTTGCTGAACCACAGCTCTGTCAGCGAACTGATTCGCTCAAGCACAGACTCGTTAGGGAACTAATTCGCTGAAGCACAGACTCCTCAGGGAACTGTTTCTCTACACCACAAAACCTCATCAGGGAACTGAATCGTTAAGGCACAGACTCATCAGCGAACTGATTTGATGCACCATCCAACCTCGTCACCGAACTGATTCGCTGACGCATATACCCCTCATCGAACTGCTATGGTGAGGCACATACTCGTCAGCGAACTGATTCAGTGATGCACATACTCCTCAGCGAACTGACTCCCTACAAAGCACAGACTTGTGAGGGAACTGATTCGCTAAAGCACAGACTCGTCAGAGAACAGCTTCACTACACCACACAACCTCGTCACCGAACTGATACGCTGAAGCAGATACTCGTCAGCGAACTAATCCGCTGAAGCGCAGACTAGTCAAAGAACAAATTCGGTGATACACATACCCATCAGCGAACTAATTCTCGTCACCTCACAACATCATCAGGGAACTGATTCCCTGAACTACAAACTCCACAGTGATGTAATTCGCTGAAGCAAAGACTCCTCAGCGAACTGATTCGATGCACCACACAACATCGTCAACAAACTGATTCGTGAAAGCACTGACACGTAAGGGAATTGATTTGCAGAAGCACAGACTCGTCAGCGAACTGCTTCGCTACACAACACAACCTCGTCACAGGACTGATTCGCTGCAGCACTACCTTGTCAGCGAACTGATTCAATGATATACATACTTGTCAGCGAACGAATTCCCTACACCACACAACCTCGTCAGGGAACTGGTTCGCTGAAGCACAGACTGGTGAGCGAACTGATTCCCTACACCACACAACCTCGTCAGGGAACTGGTTCGCTGAAGCACAGATTGGTGAGCGAACTGATTCCCTACACCACACAACCTTGTTAGCGAACTGATTAGCTGAAGCACAGACTCGTCAGGGAACTGATTCCCTAGACCTCACAACCTCATCACGGAACTGACACGCTGAAGCACAGACTCGTCAGCCTGCTTCGCTACACCTCCCAACCTCGTCCCTAACTGATTCTATGAACCACAGACTCGTCAGCACACTAATCCGCGTAAGCCAAGACTCGTCATGGAATCGATTGGCAAAGCACACACTTGTCAGCGAACTGATTCAGTGATGGACATACTCGTCACCAAATTGATTCCCTACACCTAACAACCTTGTCAAAAACTGCTTCGCTGAAGCACAGACTTATGAGCGAACTCATTCGCTGAAGCACAGACTCGTCATCAAACTGTTTGGCTGAAGCAAAGACTCATCAGCGAACTGATTCAGTGATGCACATACTGGTCCCCAAACTGATTCCATACACCAAACAACATCGTCAAGGAATTGATTCGCTGAAGCACAGACTTGTGAGGGAACAAATTTGCCGAAGCACAAACTCGTCAGCAAACTGATTCCCTCAAGCACAAACTCGTCATCGAACTATTTGGCTGAAGCAAAGACTCGTTAGGGAACTGATCGGCGAAGCATAAACTCGTCAGCAAACTGATTCCGTGATGCACATACTCACCAGCGAACTAATTCTCTACTCAACACAACCTCGTCAGTGAACTGATTCGGTGATGCATGTACTCGTCATCGAACTGATTCCCTATACCGCGCAACCTCATCAGCAAACTGATTCGCTGAAGCACAGATTCATCAACGAACTGCTTTGCTCCATCACGCAACTTCGTCAGGGAGCTGATTCGCTCAAGTACAGACTCAAAATCGAACTGAAGCAGAGACTCGTCAGCGAATTGATTCGGTGCACCACGCAACCTCGTAAGCAAACTACTTCGCTCAAGCACAAACTCGTCAGCGAACTGCTTCGCTACACCACCCAACCTCAAAGGGAACTGATTCGCTCAAGCACAGACTCGTCATCGAACTGATTCGATGCACCACACAACCGCATCAATGAATTGATGCGCTGAAGCACAGACGCGTCAGCAAACTGATTCCCTACACCACACAACCCCGTCAGCGAACTGATTCGCTGCAGCACAGACTCGTCAACAAACTGATCCGTTGAAGCACAGACTCATCAGGGAACTTATCAGAGAAACACACACTCGTCAGCGAACTGATTTTGTGATGCACATACTCGTTAGCGACCTGATTTTCTACACCCCACAACCTCGCTAAAGAAATGAGTCAGTGTTGCACATACTGATTCGGTGATGCACATACTCGTCACCGAACTAATTCCCTACACCAAACAACATCATCAAGGAATAGGTTCGCTGAAGCACAGACTTCTGATTGAACATATTCACTCAAGCACTGACTCATCACCAAACTAATTCCCTAGACCTCACAACCTCATCAGCGAACTGATTCGCTGAAGGATAGACTCGTCAATGAACTGATTCGATGCACCACACAACCTCATCAGCGAACTGATTCCGTGATGCACATACTCGTCAGCGAACTGATTTTCTACACCGTACAACCTTGTTAGAGAACTGAGTCAGTGATGCACGTACTCGTCATCGAACTGATTCCCTACACCGCACAACCTCGTCAGCGAACTGATTCGCTGAAGCACAGACTCGTCAGCAACCTGCTTCGCTACATGAAACAACCTCGTTAGGGAAGTGATTCAGTGAATCACGTACTCGTTAGTGAACTGATTCCCTACACCACATAACCTCTTCAGCGAACTAATTCGCTCAAGCACAGACTCGTCATCGAACTAATTTGATGCACCACACAACCTTGTCGACAAACTGATGCGCTAAGGCATAGACTTGTCAGCAAACTAATTTCCTTCACCTCACAAGCTCGTTTGGGAACTACTTCGCTGAAGCACCGACTTATGAGCGAACTAATTCGCTAAAACACAGACTCGTCAGCGAAGTGCTTCCCTATATACCTCACAACCTCTTTAGGGAACTGATTCGCTAAAGTACAGACTCGTCATCGAATTGATTCGATGCAACACACAACCTCGTCAACGAACGGATTCGCTGAAGCACAAACTCGTCAACGAACTGATTCGCTTAAGTACAGACTCGTCAGCGACCTGCTTCGCTACACCACACAACCTCGTCAGTGAACTTATTCGCTGAAGTATAGACTCGTCAGAGAACTGATTCCGTGCACCATGCACCTCGTCAGCGAACTAGTTCGCTGAAGCACAGACTCGTCAGGGAACTGATTCACTGAAGGACAGACTTGTCAGAGAACTGATTCAATGCACCGGAAAACATCATCAGGGAACTGATTCGCTAAAGCACAGACTCGTTAGCGAACTGCTTCGCTACACAACACAACGTCGTCACCGAACTTATTTGCTTAAGCACAGACTCGTCAGCGACTTGCTTCCCTACACAGCACAACCTCATCACCGAACTCATTCCCTTAAGCACAGACTCATCACCGAACTGATCCGTTGAAGCACAGACTCATCAGAGAACTGATTGGCGAAGAACATACTCGTTAGCGAACTGATTTAGTGAGGCACATACTTATCAGTGAATTGATTCCCTACAACACACAACCTCGTGAGATAACTGATTCGCTGAAGCACAAACTTGTCAACGAACTGATTCGCTGAAGCACAGTCTATTCAGCGAATTGATTCCCTAGACCACACATCAGGGAACTGATTCGATGCCCCACACAACCTCGTCAGGGAACTGATTCGATGCACCACACAACCTCGTCTGGGAACTGATTCGCTGAAGCATAAACTCGTCAGGGTACTGTTTCGCTGAAGGACAAACTCATCAGCGAACTAATTCGATGCACCGTAAAAACCTCGTCAGCGAACTTATGCGCTGAAGCACAGACTCGTCAGCGACCTGTTTCCCTGAAGCACAGATTCGTTAGGGAAGTGATTCTCTACACCTCACAACCGCGTCAGGGAACTGATTCGCTCAAGCACAGACTCATCATTGAACTGATTCGGTGAAGCACAGACTAGTCAGCGAATGGATTCCGTGCACCACGCACCCTCATCAGCGAACTGATTCGCTGAAGCACAGACTCGTCAGGGAACTGAGTCGCTGAAGGACAGACTTGTCAGCGAACTGATTCGATGCACCGCAAAACCTCGTCAGCGAACTGATTCGCTGAAGCACAGACTCGTCAGGGAACTGATTCGCTGAAGGACAGACTTGTCAGCGAACTGATTCGATGCACCGCAAAACCTCGTCAGCGAACTGATTCACTAAAGCACAGACTCGTCAGCGAACTGCTTCGCTACACAACACAACTTCGTCACAAAACTGATTCGCTTAAGCATAGACTCGTCAGCGACCTGCTTCCCTACACCGCACAACCTCATCACCGAACTGATTCCCTTAAGCATATACTCATCACCGAACTGATTAGCTGAGGCACAAACTCGTCAGAGAACTGATTGGCGAAGCACATACTCGTCAGCGAACTGATTCAGTGAGGCACATACTCGTCAGTGAATTGATTCCCTAGAACACACAACCTCGTGAGAGAACTGATTCGCTGAAGCACAAACTTGTCAGCGAACTGATTCACTGAAGCACAGTCTCTTTAGCAAACTGATTCCCTAGACCACACAACCTTGTTAGGGAACTGATTCGCTGAATCACAGACTCGTCAGGGAACTAATTCGATGCCCCACACAACCTCGTCGGGGAACTGATTTGATGCACCGTAAAACCTCGTCAGCGAACTGATTCGCTGAAGCACAGACTCGTCACCGACCTGCTTCGCTCCACCACACAACCTCGTCAGGGAACTGATTTGGTGTAGCACAGACTAGTCAATAAGCTAATTCGATGATGCACATACTCGTCAGCGAACTGATTCACTGCACCACACAACCTCGTCAACGAACTGATTCCGCTGGAACGTAGAGTCATCAGCGAACAGATTCGCTGCAACGCAAACTCGAAGTGAACTGATTCGCTGAAGCAAATACTCGTGAGGGAATGGATTCGCTAAAGCACATACTCGTGAGGGAGCTGATTTGCTGAAGCAAATACTCGTCAAAAAGTGATTCGTTGCACCTCAACCTTGTCAACGATGAACTGATTCATTGCACCGCACAACCTCATCAGCGAACTGATTCCGCTGGAACGTAGAGTCATCAACGAACAGATTCGATGTAATGCAAACTCAAAGTGAACTGATTCGCTGAAGCAAATACTCGTGAGGGAATGGATTTGCTAAAGCACAGACTCGTGAGGGAGCTGATTCGCGGAAACAAATACTCGTCAGAAACTGATTCGCTACACCTCAAACTTGTCAGCGACCGGATTTGGTGTAGCACAGACTAGTCAACGAGCTGATTCGGTGATGCACATACTCATCAGCGAACTGATTCACTGCACCACACAACCTCGTCAGTGAACTGATTCCGTTGGAACGTAGAGTCATCAGCGAACAGATTCGCTGCAACGCAAACTTGGAGTGAACTGATTCGCTGGAGCACATACTCGTGAGGGAATGGATTCGCTAAAGCACAGACTCGTGAGGGAACTGATTCTCTGAAGCAAATACTCGTCAAAAACTGATTCGTTGCACCTCAACCTTGTCAGCGATCGGATTTGGTGTAGCAAAGACTAGTCAACGAGCTGATTTGATGATGCACTTACTCGCCAGGGACCTGATTCACTGCACCACTCAACCTTGTCTGCGAACTGATTCGCTGAATCATAGACTCATTAGAGAACTAAATCGGTGAAGCGCAGACTCGTCAGCTAACGGATTCGCTGAAGCATGGACTAGTCAACGAACTGATTCGGTGATGCAGATACTCGTCAATGAACTTATTCACTCCACCACACAACCTCATAAGCGAACTGATTCCGCTGAAATGTAGAGTCATCAGCGAACTCATTTGCTACAACGCAAACTCATCAGAGAACTGATTCACTTCACCTTAACCTGGTCAGCGAACGGATTCCGCTGAAAAATAGAGTCATCAGCAAACTGATTCACTGCAACGCAAACTTGTAGTGAACTGATTCCCTGAAGCACATACTCGTGAGGGAAGGAATTCGCTGAAGCACAGACTTATGAGGGAACTGATTTGCTGAAGTAAAGACTTGTCAAGGAACTGATTCGCTGCACCCGAATCAGTTCATCGGCAAAACTGGTGACACATACTCATCAGCAAACTGATCCACTAGAATAGAGAGTCATCAACGAACTGATTCGCTGCAACGCCAACTCGTTAGCGAACGAATTTGCTGTAATGCCAACTCGTGAGCGAACGGATTCGCTGAAGCATAAACTCGTCACCGACCTGATTTACTAAACCACAGACTCGTCAAGGAACTGATTCGCGGAAGCACAGACTCGTTAGGGAACTTATTTGCTGAAGCATAGACTAGTCAGCAAACTGATTCGCTGCATAAGAAGTTCGGTGGCAAAACTGGGACACAGACTTGTCAGCGAACTGATCCGCTGGCATAGAGAGTCATCATCGAATTGATTCACTGCAACGCAAACTTGTTAGCCAATGGATTCGCTAAAGCACAGACTCGTCAAGGAACTTATTCCCTGCAACACACAACCTTGTCAGCGAACTGATTCACAGAAGCACAGACGCACAAACGCATCAGTGACCTGATTCTCAGCACCTCAACCTCGTCAGCGAACTGAATCGGTGAAGCACGGACTAGTCAGCGAACTGATTCGCTGCACCACAAGTTCGTCGGCAAAACTGGTAATAGGGACTCGTCAGTGCACTGATTCGCTGAAGCTCAGACTAGTCACAGAACGGATTCACTGAAGCAGAGAATCATTAGGGAACTGATTTGCTGAAGCATAGACTCGTCAGAGAACTGATTCGCTGAAGCACAGAATCATCAGGATCCACTTCTGTCCCTATGTCACTCACCACAAATCCCAACAACTTCCCAGATTTTACCCCGAATGAACACTTTGTAGGGTTAAGCCTCAACTTATATTTCCTTAGTCTTTCAAACAATTTCTTCAATATTTGGACATGATTCTCTCCCCCTCTAGATTTAGCAATGAGAAGCTATGTGCTACATTGTCAACTAACATATCTATGTGTGGTAGAGGAAAATTGTCTTTAGAGCTAGCCCGATTTAAGTCCACAAAGTCCATACAAACTCTAATTTTATCTTTCTTTTTTTGTGTACTACCACTATGTTGGACACCCATTGGGACTACTTCCAGCATTCCACTACTTTTCAATTTCTGTGATTAAGACATCCAGATGAAAAAAACAAATATTCAAAGTTTAAAAGAAAATGTGTTTTAGCATGGATTTCTTAAACACAAATTATTTTCGTGCATTTTGAATTTTACAACATGTTTGTAAATTCCAAAGGGTGTTGGCCAATATTCCAAAAATATAAAAATCTTATTTGTAACACCCTACCTTACATGACACATTAAGTCCATTAATCATAGTAATATGACTCCTTTAGGAAAAAAAAATTTATATAAAATAGTCACCTTAACACGTTATCATATTTGCATTTCCATGTGGAAAGAGTCTACCGAAATTTCAGTAGAGTTTCCTTTGTATTTATATCGTACCAAGTTATCGACTAATTCATAATTACCCTAACCACCATCATTACATAGTCCAACCATCCTGGACTTACTTCTATCATCATTACTCAACACATCACACAATTCATTCATCCATCATATATACCTTATGAACAAGAACAATATAAAAGTAGTACATATATCATCAATTAAAGTCTAGAAGAAAGAAAAGGGCATTACCACACAAGAATTACTAAAAGTTACAAAAGGATTATTTACAAGATAACAAAGGAATTCTAATTAATACACACCTAGGAATATACCAATATAAAAGATACCTAACATTGCTAATTATCCTAATAACCAATTAGCTCTGTCCTGCTGCATGTGATGGTCCAACACCTATATACAACAAAACAAAATAAAAATTACATGAATAAATAATTTACTATTACTAAAGGTCATCCTCGAATCATTCTGAAGAACATAAATGATTTAATAAGTACAAATAATTATCTTATCTTTCTATAAACCACTTTCTTGATAATTCATTTCCTATATTGAGCTTATCAACCCACCATCTAGTTATCTCCACCTTCACAACCTTTTCCACGTCTTAATTCCTTACATACTCCTATATCCTGATATGAGTTTCCATATAATACATCATTAACTTCCATTCAATAAAGGAAGCAACATGTAGTGATTTTCATCAACCATGGAAACAACAAACATTGGCCTAAAGCAACAAAATAATGGTTTCCATTCGAAATGAAAACAAACAGTGGCTTTCATTCAATAATGAAAGAAACAAACATTGGTTTTCATCCAACGATGAAAACAACATAATCAGTGGCTCACCTCGTAATGGAAGCAACAAACCAACTTTCTTTTCCTGTCTTCACATAATCTCTCCATTATCATACCCTTCACTACTAAATCATCTTCTCATACACTCGCTCTTCAACAACATCATTTCTTTCTGAATTAACACATAGCCAAACATAATATTTCTACATATATATAATCATCATTAATTTAACCATTATCATCTCTAACTAAGCCTTTCTTGAATATAAATTCCTTACAATCACTTAATAACATTAAAGCATATACATAATATTATAAGAATTTAGATACTGAATTAAAAGATTAAGGTGCAATAGCACCTACCTGAATCTCCAATTAAGTGTGCTCCTCCAGCTACCTAGGATGCTGCTCCAGAAACTCCTCCTAATCCAAGGAAAATATAACGATTAACATTTCATTCATTTCATTTCATGATATACCTAAAAAGTCTTTTAAAACTAACTTATAGTTTCAAAGTCATATTCGGTATTTTCCTTTCTTTGTTCCTGAATATATTTATATAGAAATTTCCTTCTATTCTAGTTTGTCCTTTTCATATAACTACTCAAGAATCAAATTACATACCAACTCATCACTAAAATCTTTTCCTACACCAATTCTTCATTTTCGGTCATAAAGCCTTTTTCCATTTCTTTTCTTTTCCAATTCTTTTCTTTACTTCTAGCATAGTCTAAAATCCAAATTATATTCCATATATTACATAACCAAACACACTCCTTAAGATATTTCCTCTAATCTTTCCTTTCTTCACTCACATTACTAGAATTCCAATATATTAGTTAACCTTGATATTATATATCATTCCATTCCAAACTTTACTCATTTATCATATGTTCTACACTAATGACCATATTTACTCACATATCGTTTCTTTTAGATTGACCGGCCATGCAAGGAGCTTTTCCCACTAAAGTAATTAATTTTTTTCTTTCATTCTTTCTTAACATCAATTGACATTCATAATACTTATTTTAACATTTCTATAAATCAATTGAAAAAACCCCCAAAATTCACATATAAACTCTAATGACATAATCTTAACACATTCAATCACAATTAATCAAATTCATATTAATCAATTCAATTAAGTTTAAAATATCTTATAAGTCACTCAATTTACATTCATAATACTGATTTTAACATTTCTAACAATCAATTGACAAAAACCCCAAAATTCATAAATAAACCCTAATGACATAATTCTAACAAATTCAATCACAACTCAATCAAATTCATATTAATCAACCTAATTAAGTTTAGAATATCTTTACCGATCACTAATATATCCTCCAAAAACTAGCCAAATTGAAATTGCTCCAAGCTTTCATCTTTTTCCCTCACTTTCCTTATCTTCTCTCATTAAACTCTACTTTCTCTTAATTTCCTATCTTAATCACAAGTGTATAAGTGTTTAAAATCATTAAATCTCACAAACCTCCTCACAAATCCATGATCTCCTTTATTTTTTTTTTCCTATTATCTAACTAAGAAAGATGAATAATTTTCATTCCTAAACATTTCTATAAGTTTCGGCCAACAAGCCTATTTATAGGCAATAACTTTTAAAAAATTCCCTTTATGTCCTTGCCTTGCACCTTTAATTTTTCACGGGTAATTTTTCCCGGGTCCTGACCCTGGTTTATACCAAACTTAAAACTGGTGAATTTGAATTTCATTAAATTACATGTTACTATTATTTATTTATTTTTATTTTCTTTCATATAATTTTTATTCTCATTTTTGTCTTTTTTTATTTTCTGGTATTTTTCAAGTTTCCATTTTTTAAACTCGGTACAAAAACTTTTCAGTCAAAATTTCTCAACCCAATGTCATTCCTCTAAGGTAAATATATATTTGACATGCTTAGTGTAATATTTAATTCACTATCCTTCTAGGTTTACATTTATATCATAATATTTACACTGGTGTGTACATAAAAATAATTTTCCCGAATAATATAAAAAATCCAATACCACCCCCATTAAGGTAAATATTCAATTTACTGTATCAGACAAATATTTATTTCCCATTCCGTGTAGATTTATTCGGGGGTTTCATATTATTTTTGGGGAATTCCTTTATTATTCACTGTCAATATTTGGATAAAGTGGTTAATATCCAAAATACTTTTCTAGGAATAATAAGTCATTATCCTTTAATAATATAAGGACAAAGAAACCTATGAAAGGTAAATGTCTAAAATATTGTTGAGAGTAATACAACTTGTTCATTTTTAACATAAGGGTAGATTTATGCCCAAAATGTTATTTAGAACAATTTAATTGCACATCATTGAAAGAGCCTCAATTATAATTGCGGACATTTCAATTTTTGTTCCACGGTTTATGAGTAGTGAAAGTATGAAATACTAAGGCAAAAATGAGCTTTTAAAGCACCTTGAATTTCCTTAGATTTCTAGCTTAGTTTTTTTGTTTCTCTTCCTTGCGATTTACGAGTCGCGAACACTTGAAATACCAAGGGAAAAATGAGCTTTTAAGCACATTGAATCTCTTTATATTTCTATCTTAGGTGCCTCTTAATTCATAGGTTGTAAATTTAGTTCAAATCAAACATAAATTTCAAGAGATCTACATCGGTTCTCCTTGGGACTCTATAGACATATTGGCCAAGGGTTCTTTCTTTTAGACTTTGAACCTAAGTTTGTTCATCATAGCAAACTTATCCTAGGAAACTGATTAGAGAACACCAACACCATAGCAATTATAAGGCAAACCAAACACCAAGCAGCTTACCATAGGTAAGGAGTACTAGGAGTGCTAAAACCTTCCCTTTACGGAACAAGTCCCTTGACTTATAATCTCTGAAGACCAGTTCGGTTTTCTAGTAACCATAATACTAGGTGGCGACTCCCTTTTACATAAAACAAAGACCCCAAAATCAATTCCCCGCTCCGGGAAGGGTCGTCGCGCTCTCATGAGGGTGCGATATCGTCAGCGAACGGATTTGCTGGAACATAAAGTCATCAGCGAACTGATTCATTGCAACGCGAACTCATCAGCGAACGAATTCACTGAAGCACATATTCATCAGGGAACGGATTCGCTGAAGCATAGACTCGTCAGGGAACTGATTCCCTGCACCACACAACCTTGTCAGCGAACTGATTCACATACTCTTAAGCAACCTGATTCACTGCACCTCAACCTCGTCAGTGAACTAAATCGGTGAAGCACAGAATTGGCAACAAACTAATTCGCTGAAGGATAGACTAGTCACGAAACGGATTCGTTGAAGCACAAAATTGTCAGGGAACAGATTTGCTGAAGCAAAAACTCGTTAAGGAACTGATGCGCTGCACCTCAACCTCATCAGCGAACGGATTCGGTGAAGCCTAAACACATCGGTGAACTAATTCGTTGAAGTAGAGAGTTGTCAGCGAATTGATTCACTGAAGCACAGACTTGTCAATGACCAGATTCGCTAAAGCGCAGACTCGTCAGTGAAACTTGTGACATGGACTCGTCAGCGAACTGATCTGCTGGAACATAGAGTCATCAAGGAACTGATTCGCTGCAACGAACACTCGTCTGCGAACAGATTCGATGTAGGATAGACTTGTCAGCAAACTGATTCTCTAAAGCACAGACTCGTTAGCAAACAGATTAGCTGAAGCACAGACTCATCAGTGAACTGATTCGCTGAAGTAAAGACTGCTCAGCGAACTGATTTGCTGCAACGCAAACTCGTCAGTGAACTGATTCGTTGAACCCTAGACTCATTAGTGAACTAATTTGCTGAAGCATAGACTCATCATCAGCCTGAATCGCTGGAGCACACACTCGTTAGCGAACTGATTTGTTGATGCACATACTCGTCAACGAACTCATTCGGTGATGCACCTACTCGTCAGCGAACTGAATCGCTGAAGCACAGACTCGTCAGCGAAATGATTCGCTGAAGCACAGACTCGTCATCAACCTGAATTGCTGAAGCATAGACTCGTTAACGAACTGATTAGCTGAAGCACACACTTGTCAGCGAACTGATTCGCTACACCGCAAGTTCGTCAGTGAAACTGGTGACACAGACTCATCAGCGAACTGATTTGCTGCACCGCAAACTCGTCAGCGAACGAATTCAGAGAAGCACAGACTCGTCAGTGAACTAATTCGGTGATGCACATACTCATCAGCGAACAGATTCAGTGATGCACATACTTGTCAGTGAACTAATTCGCTACACCACATAACCTCATCAGGGAACTTAATCGCTTAAGCACAGACTCGTCAGCGAACTGATTTGCTGCAACGCACACTCGTCAGCGAAATGAATCGCAATGAATCGCTGCACCTCAACCTCATCAACAAACGAATTCAGTGAATCATAGACTTGTCAGCGAACTGATTCGGTGATGCACAAACTCGTCAAGGAACTGATTCGCTGAAGCATAGACTCGTCAACGACCAGATTCGCTAAAGCACAGACTCGTCAGCGAACTACTTTGCTGCACCTCAACCTCGTCAGTAAACTGATTCGTTAAAGGACAGACTCGTCAGGGAACTCATTCGCTGAAGCACAGGCTCGTCAGCCTCCTGATCAGCTGAAGCACAGACTCGTCATCCTCCTAAATCGCTGCGAACTGATTCGCTCCAACGCAAGTTTGTCAGCGAAACTGGTAACACGATCTCGTCAGCGAAATGATCCGCTGCATCGTATACTTGTCAGTGCACTGATTCGTTGCACCGCAAACTCATTAACGAACAGATTCGGAGAAGCACAGACTCGTCAGCGAACTGATTCGGTGATGCACATACTTTTCAGCGAACTGATTCATTGCACCACACAACCTCGTCAGTGAAAAGATTTGCTGGAACACATAGTCATCAGCGAACAGATCCTTTGGAGTAAAGACTCATCCGCGAACTGATTTGCTGAAGCACATACTTGTCAGTGAACTGAATCGTTGAATAACAGACTTGTCAGCGAACTAATTCATTGAAACAAAGACTAATCAACGAACTGATTCGCTGCACCATAAACTTGTCATCGAACTGGTGACATGGAATCGTCAGCGATCTGATCCGCTAGAACATAGAATCATCAGCGAACTGATTCGGTGCGCCACACCTCATCAGCGAAC
>Ga0307515_10008517_pt1 | contig 19974 bp, 9 predicted proteins | sample 17_EM_MG_FD_194513 | JGI IMG/M metagenome (GOLD analysis project Ga0307515, IMG submission 194513) | Populus trichocarpa ectomycorrhiza microbial communities from riparian zone in the Pacific Northwest, United States - 17_EM | ecosystem: Host-associated > Plants > Roots > Unclassified | place... | reverse complement strand
AAATAATGACAAAAAAAAATTATTAAATTGAAAGAAAAGATTCTATTGAGAAAGAGGCAAATTCCTTATTCCTACTTTTGGTTCTTCCTAGAGGTTTCCTTCTTCCTTTTCATTATATATTTTTTCTATGTCACAATTTTATTGAATTTGGCAATCCATGCCCTGTATCTTATGTTTTTTCATTTTATATATATAATGTTAAATATAATTTTCTATTTTCTTTTTTAAGATTCATATTTTAATATAAAACTTTATTTTTTTAATATTTTTTTCTTTAAATTAAAGAGATGAAAGAGAAAGTTACCGGAAATGATGACGAGAGAAAAAGTCACTAGTTTAGCTACGGATGTGAAAACCATCTTTTTTAGTGTTGATAAATTTTATTGAATAGAGGAGTTTAATGTTATTCAATTTGAATCTTAATTCTTCAACATGAAAGAAAGGTGATATTATGTTTAATTTTTCTTCCTTCTTTTCTTTTCTTTTCCACTTGGTCAAAAAGAGTAGAGACAATGGTTGCCGGGGATTAGGGATTGTTTGGCGGAGGTTAATCTATTGTTTTGTTATTTTTTGAAAAAAAAATAGTTTAAAATATTTTAATGTTTTTTAATCATTTTAATCGTTTTAATAAATTTTAAAAAATATATTATTTTAATATATATTTAACCAAAAAATAATTTAAAAAGCAATCTCTAAACAAAAAAAAATATAAAATAAAGTGGAGATATACCCACGGGCCACCAGCACATATGGCATGTCAAGTTGTAAACTTCCTCCAATAATTCAAGACTTCAGATTACCGGCAAAAAAAAGCAAAATCAAGTGTGGATAAAGATGGCGAGGTTATCATGTGAAATACTCGTAAGATACTTCCTGTCAATAATATTAAATAAACTCTGCTGAGAAATTCCTAATACAAAATGTTACACAATATGGATAAATATATTACACAAAGGAGCAACGACCATTCTACTAACCTTAGCTTCTCTTGCATAATCATGGGTTTTTGTCGACAAGAGAAGTGAAATGACAGCCCAATCACAACGATGCTGATCTCTTTAAGGAGATTGCCGATCATCGTATGAATTTCTGATCATAAATCCCACTAATTAATTAATTAATTTGATCATCATCCTTCGAAGATAGACACTTCGACATGGGACTACCTAGCTAGTTGACCACAGATCTCAGTTATGATTCTTCTCTGTCATTATACTGCAAACATAAGTTGAAAAATAAAAACAGGTTACGGTCCTTACGGATATTATTAATGACTTTTCTTTTTTATTCTCTTAAATTAATGGATTCCTAGCTGTCCTAGCCAGCGAGCTGACTTTGAAACTAGAGAAATTTAAGTAAGAATCTTTGAAGAAATAACTTGTGACAAAAAAAAAAAAAATGAAGCTAGCTGGAACTGCATTAGAAAGTGACAAGTCCAAGAGTTATCTCCATACATGAATTATAGACTGAAAGATGATGGTGAAGATGATACCCTATGCATAATTAAGGGAAGTTAACTGCGATCAAGACAAATTAAACATGATTATACGTTCTTTCACGTTAACGAAAAATCAAGATAAATTAAACATGATCATAATAAACGTATGATTATGTTTAATTAAGGTAGTTGATTGTTTGGTGTTTTTTTAGTTGTTAAATTCGATTTGAGTGGCTTTAGGGATGTTTATTGTGTGTTTTTAAATGAAAATAGGTTAAAAATTGATTTCAAACCATCATTAGTGGTTGAATTCCAGCAAGAATAGGCAATGTTTAGCCTGCTTGTTTTTTTTTTAAAAAAAAAAAATAAGAGATGAATAAAAAATCATTTGTCTTTTAAAAATATAAAAAATAAATTTATAAGTTTTTATTTTCAATTTTAACATTTAATATTTAATTGATTTTCAATTTATCTCAGTTAATTTGTTTCAAATTGCTTTCTATGAAGTTAACATGATCTAAAATAAATATTTTATTATTTGGTTTCTATATTTGCTATCTTGTAATTAAATAAGAAACGATGTAAGAAAACAAAGTTATTAAATCAAGTAAATCTCATTATCCGGGTTGTAGATTTGACAAGTTGAGTCACGAAACTTGAGTTTATCTAATATGTTATCATCTTAATATTTATTTTTTTAAAAAAAATTCAGTCCAGATCAACTTTCTAACCGTATAGTCTATGCCTTTTTAATCTTTAAGTTTCAGCATGAAACACGCAAAGCCATGTATATTATATTTGAGCATGAGATAGTGTAATCTTGCCAGCTACTGATCACTCCTCATAAGCAAAATTTTATAATAATTACATGATGACTACTTGCTGCAAAATCTGCAAACTTTAAGAAGATTGAATTTCCTACCATCGTGCAATAAGAGACAAAAAAAGATTAATTTTGTGTTTCTGAAAACAAAGATTTTGGCATGAAATGTCAGCTGAAGTTTGATACTATACACTTTAAAATTAGATCATGATCTCCATGGATAATTGCAATTCACATGGCCCGATACTACATTTTATTTGATAGAAATGGCTTTTTCAAAGGACTGCGTGGAGCTTGAGTGTGTGTGTGTCATCTATATATATATAAAGTTAAATTATTATTTTTTCCCTTTGGTTGAAAAAATTAAAGCCTAGTTACGGGAGTATTTCAGTATTTTTATTTTTCACACTACTTTTTTGTATAATTTTCTATAATTATTGGAGAAATTTTAGAATTGTTTTATTATCAAGACCTAAGGCTCTTGGACCTGGTATGGTTGTCGAATCCAAGTCGTTTGGGTCTGTATTTAGATACGACATAGCTGTCAGATCCATATTACTTGGGTCTGATAAAAAATTGAGTGGATGTTTAAAAATTAACTCATATAATTAGGTTTAATAGCACTATTAAAATATTTTTTATATTTTTTATATATTTTAAAAAATAATATTTACCGCTACATAGCATAGCATGGAAAATGAATTAGCATTTTCTAGAAATATCATGTTGTTCCTAGGATAACAGGAAGGTTATCCATCAAATTCTTAGTTGGTAGGGTTTAAATTTTCTTAGGAAATGTCAGAAAAATTAAAGACCGCCATAAATTATGTTAACAGGGAGGTTATCCATCAACTTCTTAAAAAGTAGGTTAGGTTTGGCGGAATCAACTTCTCATAAATTAGGTTGTGTATGTGCGTAATGTTCATTCATGTCTCCATTCAATTGTTTTTGCTATTAATTTTCTTTTTTAATACGAATATTCAAGCTAATCCTATAAATTAATAATTATGTAAACCTCAAACCCAAGCAACGTATATCGATCCTTGCCAGCCTTGTGGACGTTACTGTAACAATTGAACACAAGCAACAACCCCAACCGAAGAGTCCCTTCTAGAAAGCAGCTTCACTAACCTGTAAATCTCGCATCTTATCTCATCTTTCCTTTGTTTTTTCTGTGGTTTCCTGGAAACCAAACAGTGTGTGATTTAATTGAGAGCATGAAAATGGATGCAAGCAGATAAGGAACTGAGTGTCACGTGCATGGGAAACATAAATGAAAAGGCGGTAAATTCAGCAAGTCAGGATTGGTGGGGAAAAGGTAAAAAGCAACAAAGAGAAAAAGGAGATACGAAATTGAATGGATCGGGAGAAAAAATGGTTAAATGAAACCACAAACATCCTCAATAAATCGGCAGTAATGGAAAAGATTGGACATAACTCGGCTAAAGAAGAAAATAATCGGCAAATAAGCGTGGAGTGTTTGTTTTTAAATCCCAAACGATCGACAGGGTAAATAACCAGCAGTGAAATGGAAGCAAACAGCAAATCACTCGGAAAACTACCGATTAAATCAGGAGTTGATGGGTGATTAACTACGGGTGAAAACGATCGGCAATCGGATAATAACAGGCATTTTAATCGGTGGGCGATTATTTTGAGATTTTAACCGGCGGTTAATATGCATTTGCTTGTCAACTAATCGGGGACGATCCAGTGAGTGGTAAATCGGCAACATAATCGGGGACGATCCAGTGATCCTTGAGAAATTCACTTCCTAATCTGCCTTTCATTTCAATATTGATGGTGGTTAAATCGTTAAAATATGATATAAAATTTTGAAAGGATTTTAACCATCAAAGAGCATGTTGAAACAATTTTCTTAGCATTTATTTTTTTTTCATTTTAATGTCGTCTTTCTTGTACTTTTTTTCTTATTCAAATGAAAATAAATCCTAAATAAATGCACCATTTGATACCTCTTTTTCTATTTACTTTATTTCATATCTGTAGAAAAGAAAATGGAAAATGAATTTTTCTATTATCAAATCCAATATAATATGAAATAAATAATAGGGAATTTGAAATAATAAAAGGAGGACTTGTGAGATGATTACAATGGAAAAGAAATTGAAAATCTTGACACTTAAAATGAGCTTTTCTTATTGATTTTCTTTCTCTTCCTTCGTCACTCTTTTCATAAGAACTGAATGTCTCAAGCATGAGCTCTGTGATTTCAGGCAATGATTGTTGAGTTTTTCTTAGTGGGATGTATCCTTATACTTTAGCGTTGCATGCCATTGCCAGATCATCGTATCTTTGAATCTCTACTGTTTAGTCTGTAATTTGGTTGTTGATTTTAGGACTTCCATGAAATCAGATTGCGATCAAGATAAATGGCGTAGCCACCGGTAGATATACATTCATCAAAACTAGCAGCCCAACTGGCATCAGTGAATGCATGGAGCTAAAGGCCTGAAACAGTTTGGGTTATTAAACCATAACCAAGAGTACACTGAAGATACCTCAGAATACGCTTAACAGCAGACCATCGATCTTTACTTGGTGAATGGACAGGCTTTGTTCACAGAGTTCCAAATGTCAAGCCTTGTAAGAGTCAAATACTGAAGGCCTCCAAACACCTTGACGATATCGAGTAGCATCCAAACATGGCTTGGAGCCTGCTACCGAGAATTAAAAGTAGTGGAAAGAGTTGCAATGGGACGACAAAAGGACATACCAGACTTTTGCAACAAATCTTGAATATACTTGGGCTTGGAAAGCAACAGTTCAGTCGTCAATGTCCTGGTATACGGAAGTTATGATGGATGGAGCAGTATTCTAATGGAAACCAATAAAACTTTGCCAACATACAACCATGCAACAGAGCAAATCTTGTCAGACAAAATTACATGACAATAAAAGCTAGGAATTGCACAAATATGTTCCTTAGATCCCTTTCCTTTCAGTGATAAACAGGATATCAGTTGATGTAAATTTTCAGTGACAGCAAGATTTACATTACACTCATGGACATTATCTGACGAGCAAGACCTGGATCTTGCTGGAAAAGTTCCCTCAGGTTGTTCTCAACCTCTGACATCTGTTTTTCCAAGTATTCCCTTGAGGTCTGCGCGAAGCACAGCAAATAGATCATTTCCACTAAATTATCATGGAAGAAAAATAAACATATTGTGTTTAAAGTACAACTAAATTAATCGAAAGGATGCTTACAAAAATTTTAGAAAACTAAAGCAAAGGATGGTTCGAATATAGACCAAAAGCAGCAGAACGATTGGCAACTCTTTCATCCATGACTCTAATTGCAATTTATATGTGTACAAAAAATCTAACATGGCCTGATGGATAACTTGTTCAAACTGTGCAACCTTCCACTCTCATGACTAAACTAGGAAATTTTTCGTCGTGCCACTTGTAGATTGAGACTCCAGCTTTACATAGCAACTGCCTATCTTAATGATCTTCTTTTGATTTTATTTAAAGCCATGAAGAAAGGTTTTAGCATTCGTGAAGGGAATTAGCTTCTACAGTTTGCCAACAAGTAACATAAATTCAATAGAAAAACACTTTTGAAAAGATGATAATACAAGTTTGACCAAGTACAAAACTCCAGCATAACTGGGAATAACTTCAATATAGTAATATTTGCTGATCACCCGCAGACATTCATTGATATTCATCATTATAAATTAAATCCTAAAATGTATAATTCATGGCCTACTTAATTTAATGCAAGAGGAAAAATAGAACAGCTGATATTGAATATAAGAGAATACAAGGTAGACCAAGCATTAAACTCATGGACTACTAAACTCAGTACATCTGATATCAAATATAAGATAAGCCAATAAGAAAGTGAAATACATCATGATTTTAACAAACAATAACTCTGAAATAGATTGGGAAGATACAACAGATGAAAAGAAGAAACAAGTCCCAGGCAACATGGAAATAGAGCTGGTTTGGACATGCATTTATAGAAATAAATGGATGGTTTTATCGCAATGTGAGTGTGTCTGTGCGTGAGAGAGAGAGGGGAGGAGGTGGGAGAGGGATTTGCCTCTGTAGTGAGGATATTGCGGTCTCCCTATCTTTGAGTTTCTGCTCTTGTTCATTCATTAAAACTGAGTTTGGCTCCAAGGCAAACCTGACCACCATGTGACAAAGAAAGCATGAGTTCATAACAACCTGCCATCAATTCAGACAGCTGACCACCATGTGACAAAGAAAGCATGAGTTCATAACAACCTGCCATCAATTCAGACAGCCCGGAAAACACGATTCAGTCTAAATCATTTGACCTTTGCACCACTCACGTTCTCCCTGGAAAACAACAAAGAGATGAATGTCAAATTAGAAACCCATCCACAGATACAGAGAAGCACATATAATCCAAAATAACCATTAGAGGTTCACTTTATTAATTAAAGATGTGACCTCAGCCATAATGTGCTAATGCATTCCTGTGGGACAGCAAGTGCCTCCGCATGCCTATAGATTTGTATGTATTTGTATCATCAAGAACTTGCCGCAGCTCCTCCAAGGTTAGGAAAGCACGCTTCTTTTCTCCCTCCTTGGTTCGTCTCTGGTTCTGGACCTGAAGGCGAGGGATTACTAACTTCACAACTCAGTGTTAACTAATCTTTCTACAGATACAAATAAAGGACACAGAAATTCGCCACGAAACCAGGCAAGAAAATATTAACATCGCTAATGTACTCTAAACACCAACGAAAACAACAAATCAAGAACAAATATCAAGACCTACAGACCTACAAAATAAATTTAGTTCAGTTCATAGACTTTGAAAGAAAACCATTTCAAATCCAAATAAACAAGTATACAAGTTGTCTTTTTTAAACTGTAAAGTTGCATTTGAAAGAAAACCATTTCAAATCCAACAAGAAAATGACATATAAATTGCACCAAACCTATTCTATAATAAAAAATCAAATCCAAGTTACCTGCTTGAATTTGGAAGTGGTCTCAATCATGCGGTCTTGTAGCTCTATAAAAGCCTGTTCTTTTTGTCCAAATAACAATCAAATCAAATTGTATGCTTAAAAAAGTTGACAACTTCGATCTTCAAATGAGTTTTTTATCAGTCTCTCTTGTCATGTACAGAAGAAACAAGGATGCCAAAAGACTGAAACTTTAACAGGTGGAAAGAGAGGGGAGTGAGAATAGAAAGGACTTGCGGTTCTGTTGGCTTCGTCTGCCATTGGAGAAAAGTGGAAAGCTTCAGACTTTCAGAGAGTGAAGCGAATTAGCAGGGAAGAAGATCCAAGCTAGGATTTCTTTTGGATCCGCTTGGCCCATTAATAGCCCATTTGATTTTGACGCTCTTGGCCCATAAAAGGTTTTTAAAGGCCTTAATAAAAACAGTTATTCTTTTTTTTTTTGTTATTTTTTATCATGGATTTTTTTAATCATTTCTATATTAAGAAAAACTTCAGAATTGTTTTATATATTTTAAAATCAAGTGACTAATTCCATTAAAAAAAAAGTATGATATAACATATATTTTTATAGTTATTTTTGTTATAAAAATAAGGGGTAGTGACTATTGATTGATATTTTAATCAAAATAATAATTTTGAATGTTATTTATTATATGGATTAATTAAATAATGATTTTTGAATGGATTGATTACATCATAAAATTTCATTTCTCAAAATATTTATCTTAATATCTTTTAGGATTTTGATTACATATTCCATCTTAAGATTTTTTTATATTAAAACTTTTAATATGGAGTTTTAAAATACAAAAAAAAAACAATTAATGGTGCGGATGGAAATTAATTTACCAGTTCTGGTGTTCAATATTATATTTATAATTTTTATTCAATATAATATATTTAATTTTTACATTTTATATCCAATTATATCTCATTAATTACATATATATATATATATATATATATATAATACACAATTGTTTTTTCTTCAAATTGCAAAAATTGTTTCAACAACAATTAAAACATTTTCTTTCTAGTTGCAATTACAACCTTAGTAATATGATTGGTTTAAAAGAAAAGGAAAAGGATACAAAACCTTATATAGTTTATGATACAAAAAGTTATACTCGTCTGCATAATCTTTTGGAGACTTAGAAGAAAAATAATTTATACATAAAATTTATTAAATATGCTTTCCTTGTAAACCCCATAATAGAGTTTTTCATATTAAAAAACAAATCCAAACGGGTAAGAGATGATGAATGAAAGTTAGAGAAGTGAGTTTTTTTTTTTACCATTTTATTTTGAGTTAGACGTCGGATTTCTCAAGGTACATATATATAATAAAAATAATAAGTTTAATATTTTTTTAAGAAGTTTTAAAATCTTGTTAAACAGATCTAGAGTTGTTTAGATTTTGTATAAAGATTATTCGGAGATCAATTTTTTTTTCTTTGGATAATTATTTCAGGGTTGAATTGTCACAAATCACAAGTTGTCTAAATATTTAGCTTCTAACGATAATTCACATGAACTGTTAGTGAAAAATCTCTTAAATTCTTATAGAAAAGAGGGATTGTTATACATTTAAATATTAACTTTTTTTTATGAGTTTTCAGGTTTTCTTTAACTTACGTGATTTATACACTATTTACCATACAGAAAATAAAAGCATGAAATTCTATTTATAGAGAAACCTGAAAAATTCTTTTTTGAATTAAAAAAAATCACAATCATATACACATGTGATCATATAAATGATAAAATATTAACTTACCTCCTTAATATTATCACATATATTATTTTAAGATAATTTTAGAAATTTATTCGATCAAGTCTTTACTTGAATTTTACATGTCTGGAACTGTAATTTCTTGTATAAATTACATTATAGTCCTCAATTTCTATAATTTATTTATAATCAAGTCACACTTGATTAATCATTTCATTTTCATTTCTGACCAATGGTTCTTATATATATGTGACCTATTAGATTATCTAATAAGTTGATCCAACTATAAATTATAATTCTAAATAAAATAGGATTAGATAAATTAATTTATTATCAATTTAACAATCGTTTGATTTATATTCGAAGACCAAGAATAATGTTTAGAAACATATCATAATCTCTCAAATATTAGAAAAGTCACAGGTGCTTTGATTTAACCTTTCGGTTATCAGTTTCTTAGTGTTATTATCATTATTTCATCAACAATGTTTTAATTTAAAAATTATAACATGAAGTGTGTCTACTTTGTTAAATTATGCTTGTTTTCAATACCATAGTCATTGACTCTTATAATAAGATTTAAAACTTTTTTTAAAATCTCATTCCAGTTTATGTAGAGATTTACAATAAATATTATTTCATAACAGAAAAATATTTTTTATAATTCACTTACGGTGTTGAGCTCTCTATTGATTACTCAAGTATTTTAACATAATTCATGTTGTACCCAATATCTGCTTGTTTGTTACCTCTAATTAGGACAACGTGTAGCAGAATCAAAGTATATAATTTTTTATATAAGATAACTTAGTTATCTCATGTGTAAGGATTACTTACACAACCGTCACGTGAGCATTTTCATAGATACATGTGATATCTCTATATGAAATTTTTATAAGGGTCAGTTTAATGTATATGTTATCTGACAAACACCATCATCTAAATATCCTTTATATTTCAGTTTATGAGAATAACTATTTCTTTTCATAAAGAAAAGAATATAATATGTATTAGTCCCAACAACTTTAATTAATATCAAGTTTTAATAGAGTATTGATTGAGAACTTTTATGAACAATGTTTTGATATAATAAAAAATCTATATAATAATTTAATAATTTTTTTTTGTAAAGTATTTTCATTTCGGAGACTGTATTTCTACTCTAGATTCATTAATCAAACATTAAATTCATTAATAAAATATTTCAAGAATAATAAACACAAATAAGTTTTTATTAATAAATTAAACATATTTATATAAATAAAATTAAAATCATATATAACCAATAGATTCGCTCTAACAAGGTAAATAAAAAAATATTACAATTGTTTTCGGTAAAAAGATTTTTTAAGTGGATTTTGATATTTTGAAGAAGCATGTCCGCAAAACCAGAATCGTAGATTCATCAAAGAAAGACAAAAGGAGCCTACGTATATGGATGAGGTTGGTGAAGACTTTGCTTGAAGCTGATGAAAGATGGGAGGAGATGACTCCAATTAATGAGAGTGAAAGGTTATTTTATATAATTATTATTTATGAAAATGAAAGGTCATTTGGTCTTCCGTCGAGCCACATTCCTTCTAAGAATTTAACTCCTGTAATTCTTCAGATAACATTTTGTCACCTTTTTAATATAACGACAAAGAAAAAAACAGAGATGAGATAGTTGGGATTAAAAGAACATATTTTTATTTTTAAAAATACATAAATTTATTTTAAAATTATTATAAAAATTAATTTTATTTTATGTTCTTATTTACGTCTTTATAATAAAAATATTTTTGCTTTTAATATTTTTATGGCTTCAGATTAATTAAATACGACTATGTTTTTCTAAGAAGTTATTTCTATCTAAATCAAAACCTTTATTTTTATGCAATAAAAAATGATGAGAGTCTCTTGCATTGTCACGTATAGTATACCATCCAGCGTGAGACGTCACCTCACCTCACCTCACCATTGATGAACAATAGATTAGAAAATTTTCATTGAAAGCTCAGGTCAATTTTCATAGGTAGACTCACCCACCACCTTCCCACCAACAAAAACAAAAAGACCACATTTATGGAAGAAGAAAGAAATGCCCCCTCAAATATGGAAATTTAATGGCAAAATTAGTCTACAAATTAATTAATATTAGTAGTAATTTGTGTTGTTGCATTAAAAAGAGAGTAATCCAGGGCTTAAAAAGATAGGTCTTACCTGAAGGGGCCCGCATGCTTTGGCGTTTTTGGCGGCTATTCTTACAAGATATCACCTTAACTCATCCTTCCATTACCAATCATTCTCTTTCTCTCTCTTCAAAAACACCAAGTAACTTCCTTCTCTCTCTCTGTGGGCCCCCCCCCCCCCCCCCCATTTTATCGTTGTAGTCCTTCCCTTACAACTTTGAGGTTCTGTCTTTGTTTGTTTCCTGAGAAAATCCGTACATTTCGAGGTGACCCTTTTGAGATTTGAGTGAACCCAGATCAGATCGAGACTCGTTTTGTCATTTCTTTGGTCTTACTCTTTTTGTTACAGCAACCAAAGAAGAGGTTTTTTAAAATTTTTTGGTAGAAGGGGGCTAATGTGGGCGGGGTTGATATATGGTGAATGTGAAGATGAAAAGCAATCATAAATCAAGATTTGGTCTAAAGTCAAAATTAATGGGGATTTGTTTCAGTGTTGATGGCGACAAAATCCCACAAGAACAACGGCAGTTATCTTCTAAGGGAAACCAAGGTATAGTGCTTTATAAAGTCAACATCTTTTTAGTATTTGTCTGTGTTCTTTGTGTTTATTGTCTCTTGATTTCTTTTTTTGCGTTGATTTTTATTAGGCATACTTGATGAGGGAAATGAGGTTTGTTTGGATTTTTGTTTTGTTGTTATGCCCTTCATGTTTTTAGCAACAAAACGAAGCATTTTAGTGAAGTGGATTCGTTTATTGGACTCTTGAAAGTGTTTGCGTGTAGTTTAATGTGACTTTGGCAATTTAAGGAAATTAATTCGTGTAAATGGTCTCATATTTTCTGTTAATTCGTGAAATTATTAGTTTACATCATCATATAAAAGGTTTTCTAACTTGTTAAATGCTACTTAAATTGCCCTTTTATACAAAAGGTTTAGGGTTTGCTGATTTGTGTGCGTGGTTAGTGAATGCATAGTAGCTTATTAATAATTGTTGTTGTGAAAAAAGCAGGGCATGTCTATGATCAGTCTCCAAGTGGACCAACTGAGCCGGAGTTGGTTGAGACCAAAAGAGCAACCAGCACGCCTTCAGTTCCCAAGAATGTTACAGATCTCCGTAATAGTCCTGGTTATGGTAACGTTGATATCTTTACATACGAGGAAATGAAGCTGGCCACAAAGCAATTCCGGCCAGATTATATTCTTGGTGAGGGTGGATTCGGAGTTGTTTACAAAGGAGTCATAGATGAGAGCGTAAGGACTCTTTACAAGACCACATATGTTGCAATCAAGGAGCTTAATCCTGATGGGTTACAAGGTGACCGAGAATGGCTGGTAGTCACCTTTGCATACTTTCTCAGAACATCTATTTCTTTCCTGTGTTATAGTGGTACTAATTATCTGTTCTGGGTTCATGTTTACTATTGCCTCAATAAATGGCTGGAAGTGGGTGAACTTAACTTCCTTTTAATTTGGATTAGGAGTGTTGTAGAAGGTTTATCTGGGAGACTTAGTTATGTATCCATCAATTTGTGGTTGAGGAGGATAATAACACATGCTGATATGTTCGAGAATTGAGAGTGAAATGAATGATATTAGAACCTAGTATCACGTTTCATCGTGCTCAAGAAATGAGCTTACCTATTTGGATGTGAGAATTTTCTATTGTTTGAATGGAGAGGGAGATCTTAAACAACAATATGTATATATCTATCTCTTGAGAATGCCCATTAGCATTTGGGGGAAGGAGATTGGATAGTCATGATGATGCTATAATCTTTGTTAGGAACAGCATAATTAAACCATTAAAACCAAACTTGTTTTCTTATGCAAACACTAGACTGTCAAAGATGGCAATCAGTTAGCTTGTATTTATAGTATCCTGTTTGCTTTGCAGGCAGAAGTTAACTATTTAGGTCAACTCAGTCACCCAAATCTTGTGAAGCTCATTGGGTATTGCTGTGAAGATGAGCACAGGCTGTTGGTCTATGAATACATGGCAAGCGGGAGCCTTGAAAAGCATCTGTTTCGGAGTAAGTGGCTTTTGAATATTTGAATTTTTGGTGCATATAGGGAGTGAAGTTGTGTACAGTGTTGTGAGGAATCTTATACATTAGCATAGAATTAATCAATTTATGACGGATCTAAACTTTAACATAACTATCTTAAAATAACCTTTTGGGGTGTTTCTGTAGCTTATATTGTTGATTGAATGTGAAGGGATTAGGGAATGGGCTCAACTCTTTAAGCAACAGAGATCTGAGATGTTTGATCTCATGGTTCAGGTTGTCTATATATATATATAGATAGATAGATAGATAGATAGATAGATAGTCAGTCAGTCAAGGTGTGTTTGGCCACAAAAGGGAAAAGGAAAACATAAGAACATTTTATTGAGGTGGATAGTACTTCGTATTAGTATTAGATTATGCTGTCTCTCAATGTTTATTCTGTCATACCCTTGATAATTTTGAAGCTTAAAAGAATCTCTCCCTTTGGAAGAAGATACAAGTTCTTATTCTTCCTATTTGTTTGTTAGGAGTGGGTTGTACTTTGACATGGTCAAAAAGAATGAAGATTGCTTTAGATGCTGCAAAAGGACTTGCTTTTCTTCATGGTGCAGAAAGATCTATCATATACCGTGATTTCAAGACATCAAACATCTTGCTGGATTCGGTTAGTTATCTTTCCACCATTTGTTATTATTTATCAAACAAATTCATCTCCTTCTTGGTGCTGTTTCCTCCTTTCAAAGTTCAAAAAACTGGCAAACCAGGCATCATCTTACTGAAAATTTGTCTTACTTCTAGTGTCTCATTGGTAAATCGAAATTGTGGTTCCTTGAAAGAATAAAAATGATCATTGTTTCGTGCACGATGCTGTGGAATTTTTTCTTGGCAAGTATCATTTATTCAATTAAGTGCACAAGTCTTCAAGAAGTGAGTGGTCAAGCTTGAGGAGGTTTTCACTAGTTCTGTTGCTGAAGTTTTAATAACAATGTGCAGGATTTTAATGCAAAACTTTCAGATTTTGGACTTGCTAAAGATGGACCGATGGGAGATCAGACTCATGTGTCAACACGTGTTATGGGGACATATGGATACGCTGCTCCTGAATATGTAATGACTGGTGAGTGCTTAGTGACATATTGCGCTGATCATTCCAACATCATTTTATGATATGGTAAACCTATTTTATTTTTCTATTTTTAAAGTTCTTCCTCACTAGTCCATCTCTAGGTACATTCTTTTAGGAAAGATGCTTGTATTTGGTGCTGAGATCGGGATTTAGTTCTTAAGATGAATTTAAACATCGACAATCTATTTAATGTTCAACTGAGATCATTGATATGAATCCATCATTAAATAAGCTTATATGATTTTTCTGAGCAGGGCATCTAACTGCTAGAAGTGATGTTTATGGGTTTGGGGTAGTACTACTTGAGTTGCTTCTTGGAAGGAGAGCTTTGGACAAGAGCAGGCCTAGCCGAGAACACAACCTTGTTGAGTGGGCTCGCCCTCTCTTGAACCACAATAAGAAGGTTCTGAGAATCTTAGATCCCAGAATGGAAGGGCAGTACTCATCCAGAATTGCAATGAAAGTGGCTAACTTGGCATACCAATGCCTTAGCCAAAATCCGAAAGGTAGACCACTCATGAACCAGGTGGTTGAACTACTTGAGAGTGTGCAGTCCAAGGATGAAGAAGCCATGTTTGAAACCACTGGAAGAGGTGTAACCCTTTATGAAGACCCAAGGCGCCCTCCTCACTCTCCTGGGAAGGAAAGAAACCAAGCTAGAAATCATGATTATAGAGAAGGGGAACCTTCTCCTTACTCTTCTTCTGAGAAGCAAAGAAACCGAACTAGAAGTCATGATCACAGAAAAGAGGAACCTTCTCCTCACTCTCCTTCTGAGAAGCAAAGAAACCGAACTAGAAGTCAAGATCATAGAGAAGAGGAACCTTCTCGCACTCCTTTGAAGGAAAGAGATCAAACTGGAAGTCATGAACGCAGGGAAGGGGAACCTTTTCCTCACACTCATGAGGAGGAAAGAACCCAAACTAGAAGTCATGATCATAGAGAAGGGGAACCTCAAAGGAGGAGCAAACCTGCAAATGCAAGGAGCAGAACTGAGCCCCTTACTGAGAGTGATCTGTATAGCCCTCCTGATTTTAGAATCTCAAGTCCTATGAGATAAGCATCAGCATTGAGTTGAACTTGTTCCAATATGGTTGGAATTTGAAATTGTAAGAAATGTCTATCCATTTTGTTGTTTTTGGAATAGTAGTTATTCTCCATTCTTGGAATTCCAGATTCTCAAAACAAATATGCTGCTGAAGCATCACTTTCTCTTCTCTTATTTCATAACTTACAATCATATGGCAGTTGCTTTTTACTTACATGAGGTTCACATTTATTTTATGGCTTAATTTAAGCATCGCAGATGTAACTGCTAATAACAATTTTTACTTTAAGACTTGTATGATCATTATAATTTTTCCATTAAAAAAGAAGGTAAGGCAACACCAACATCCAGATCTCAGATTACTAAAGGCAGGAATCAGGATTGTTTAATGGGATTTGGAAAATGAGATGGAAGCCGTCAGCTCAAATAAACTTAAATTTTCACGTACACTTCAGTATTTTTTCATATTGGCCTATTTCTCGCAAAATCGACCTTGTACCATTAATTCATTCAGTTATCCTACAATCCTGCTTCTTTCTGCGTTAAGAACAGCAGTCACGATATGAAGCAAACGACTCATAAGAAAAACATCCCAGAGCAACTACCAGCATCCATCTGACTCCATAACAAACACCTGGGCTTCTTGAGCAACTAAACTCATTGTGGAAAACTAAGGTTTCGAAGTGGAAGGTTCAACATTGCTCGTGTGAATCCCTATGTGGAAACAACAGATGGATTGGAAACCATGCTTCAGATGGGACTAAAATTACCAGGAAGTCTTCCCTGCAGCCAAAAAAAAAAAAAAAAAGAAGCGACATCCAAGTTTTATCATCAATAAAATGGTGACATTTAAGTCCTGAATCGCACAAAATAATTCCCTTCTTGTTTATGCATAGAGAACAAGATAATCAGGTCCATTGATTGTGCTCAAGTACACCACCTAGAAGGTGAGAATTTCAGAGGGTTTTTAGTATAAACTTCAAACCACTGAAAGTAATTGAAGCGCAGTAATGAAAGATAAAATATGAGAAAGTAAACTACTTGCCTACTGAAACCAAGGGGTTATATATTTTGTAAACCTGTGCTCCAAGAAGTACAACGAAGCCAAAGTGCTAAGAACATCACCGGCAATGGGGGCAAGCTTTCCAGTACATGACCAGTTCTATCAATAAGCTCAATCAGAACAAGTTCATCACCAGAAAAGATAGCTTCCTCATTAGCGGATTCCATGTCCCCTTCACATAGAAAACCTTTCACACACTTCCACGTGCAATTTTTGCTCTCTGAACCGCTTTGTCTAGCATTGGCACTAGATAGGGAAGCAAAGACAGAATCAACTTTTCTTGTCTGACCCATCATGCTCTGACATGCCCCCTGCTCAGAGCATTTCTGCATGTCCTTTCCTATAGCATTCCTACTAATCTTTACAGTGGGATTGGTTGATTCATCTGCTCCTGCTGAATGTTTTTCCTCCCATAGATCAGATTTCTTTGTAGAAAGCAGTGAAGGTTTTCTATTGCGAATATCTTCAGATGGCCTAGGAGGGTATGTTGAAACTCTGGGAGAAGAAACACTTTGATTCTGCTTCTTAAGTCTAGATATAGCTGAATCAGAACGTCTCCCCTCTAGCATAGAACCTGAGCTATTCTATCTCCGTCATGTTCTAAACCAGACACGATCATCACTCGAATGCTCAGAATTATAATTACATTGCTTTGAATAATCAAACATTCATTAATCATTCGAATTAAGAAGCATTTAGATTTGCAAAGGCGAAGACAAACAGTTCATAATTTCATAACATCCATTTTAACACTTCAAGTGAATTAGCATGGACACGAAACCTTTTATAAAAGATCCGGTTTCTGAAGGTTCAGGGGTATCAGACCATCTTACTCAAATGGGGTGGTCCCACTAAGCCCTCTGAAAACTCATCAATGTAGCTATCAAACTAACACCCCCCGCACTCTTCTTCTGCTCCTCCTCCTTGTCCGTATCCAAAATACAAGAAAGGAACGGGGAAAACCCTTCTCGGGTTAAACATTGAGCCAGTTTTTGAAGCTCATCAACATCAATGTGACAAGTATCTCCATCAGCAAGCTTGTTCAAAGCAAGATCCACCTTTTGCTTAAGCTCAAAACCACCATCTGTTCATGAGTATTATTATCATTAGCCCTCCAAGAGGAGGAGGAGGAGGAGGAGGAGGCTCTGATCATCTCTCTCTCTATATATACACGTCTTTACATTAAAGAAAGTAAAGGAAGCCCAACGAGAAAACCATTATGCTTATTTAATTACATTGCAAAACACACACAGCATGATCATAAATTTAACCACACACAATCTTATTTGATTACACCACAGGGTGGTGAAGGAAGTGAATTAACAAGATCAAGAATAATAGGAAAATCAAGGGGTAGTTGCCTTCTTTCCATATGATGATGCATTATATAAAATAATTAGATTCGTCAAGTTTTAGATGCCTGATTCATTGATAAATAGGTTTGCTTTTCACATTGTGATCCCGATTGAGATTGGAATGTTGGAAGAGACGGGAAGAAAGATGCTTTATTGCGAATACATCAATCCTTATCTTAATTAGATTCGAGATTTAGGATTAGTCTGTCTACGGGTCAATCGCATTTCAAATTACGGTTAGCCTCGCAAAATACAAAAAAATAAATGATGATTTTTGCGGTCAACCGAGTTTGAACATGAACAAACACACTTAGTTTTGATATGAGAATACAACACCGAAAAAACCCTTACCTTCAAGACCTGAGAAGAAAAGGAAAAAAAATGAACCTGCCATGCATTGATGGTGCAAGGGGCAGTGAATATGTTTCTTAGTCCCTTCTCATCAAGCAACATGCTTGTTACAAAACGAGGAAGTCAGACAACTAGATCATTGTTTTGACATTAGCAAATACAAGTCAATATGATCTTGAAAATATAAGATGCAGAGCTTATTAGAATATCGCATAATATATATCAGCTGAAGGGCTGCGTTTCTTCAAAGAATGGAGCAAATCTGAGCCTGATAATGGGGGGGAAAGCCAAAGGCAACAAGCTCACATTCCTTGCAACAACTAGGGAAGCCAACTGTTATATAATCTACTTTTTCTTCGTCTGGCTCTTTCTTAGGCGGCCCAACACTAACGACTTCTACCATTTTTCCAGATTTTCTGAGTTTTTTAGCCACCAGCACTGGGTCTACAACTCCAATTACTGTTAGTGTTCCCTTCGCAATATCAACTGCTATCTCATCAATGCCTGTTACAAGCTCAAAAACCAACTTATAGACATAACTACAGTTACAATATTTTCTACATCTTGCAATTTTAGAGAACTTAATATTTTCTGTCATGAATCCCAAGAGAAAGCTCTAATTGAGAAATCGAAATTGTTTATAGATAAAATTGATACAGAAAATTGTTTGCGAGTCAAATTGATACTAGACAAATAGTTGAGCCAAAATCGATACAATAACGTTAATGCATACAAAAAATATACAAAATAAATCTAGATTTAAAAAATTTTAATTGCAAGGTGAATAGAGAACGGTCTAATTTAGATAAAAATTATCATATATAGTCACCTTCAAGCTTGGCAGCGGTTTTCAGCACCTCCGTCTGGCATTTCATGCAATTGATATTGACTTTTAGCACTGTTTTCTGCATAATTGTTAAGAGAGAAAAAAAAAAAGATTAACGTGGCAAATGCAGCATCTGTGAAGGTTTTCTGTCTATAGAATGTCGTAGCTAGATATATAAAGATAGGCATGCAGAAGCCATTGCCAATATGATGATTCAATACCTTCATGGTTGCTGGAGATCAATGTTGCTCATGTAAGTATTGAACTTGTCATAGCCATGAGTGGGTGCAAATGTAGCCTTTTATAAACCTCAAGCTGGCCATAGCTCAATAGCTAGCTAGCTCAATCTCAGTTTAAAATAAAAAAGATAGTCTTCTCCAAACACCATTTGACTTTGGGCTCCACCCCCCACCCTCCTTCCTCCAATAGGCTTGAGAAACTCATTTGAAAAGAATATGGACATTATGTATATATCTACTGGTTGACCATTGGCCCATTCCACAAGGGGGCCAGAGAATCCCCGGCGGCCGCCACTTCGGCCACCTTTCCCCGGCCCTTCATTGAGAAAAAGAACGTTGATGAACTGCTATATACATGGAGCATGGACCCTTTCAAAACTTTTTTTCATTGTATCCCTGCCTCGAATTATCTTAGAGCTTAGTTTTGGTTTTTGATTTCTCCCATTAACTCCTGATATGCACTGATCAACTAGTTTCATGACAAACCAATACATTAACTTTTTTCTTGTTGTTAATTGGAGAGCATCTTTCTGAACAGAACCAATCTGTGGGACGTCATTGGTACGTACGTATAGTTTATCTTCAAAGGTATGAGGAAAATTCTAATTTAAGGAAAGTAGAAAAGTAAAGTCATTTTTTGGCCTGTGCCTACGAGTTGTATCTTTAATTATTTATTGGGTCTCTAGTTAGTTGAGTGCTTGTTGATGATTGATCTTTATAATTAATGTCTAGAATATATACTTAATTAGTTTGAAGGATTCACGATCGACATGTGATTGATTGATTACTTGCAAATGGAAGCATTAATTTCTAT
>Ga0307515_10008516_pt1 | contig 19978 bp, 19 predicted proteins | sample 17_EM_MG_FD_194513 | JGI IMG/M metagenome (GOLD analysis project Ga0307515, IMG submission 194513) | Populus trichocarpa ectomycorrhiza microbial communities from riparian zone in the Pacific Northwest, United States - 17_EM | ecosystem: Host-associated > Plants > Roots > Unclassified | place... | reverse complement strand
TTGCCATTCTCAATCCGGACATGACGCCCGGCTATTATTTCGAAAACAGCGAAGATCCTTTTGCCGAGATCGGCGAGCCGCAGTTTGCGCTGGCCCGCCGGCTTACCGGCGGCAGCCAATTGCGGGACTGGACCTATCTGCACGATCAGCAGACGCGACCGTTGATCGTGTATTCGGAATTCATCGATCCGGTGACCTTCAGCCGCCCGCTGCCGAGCGCCAAGAAGAATGCGCTGCTGGTTCAGGTGGCCATCGAGCCGACACAGTTTCTCGGCATGCAGCGCACGCTGCAGAAGGAATATGACGCGGCGATCGACTTCGACACGGCACCGTCGCCACGGCTCTCCGAGAATCTCTCCGCATCCGTCCGCCTCGCCCCATCGCTGTTTGCCACGCTGGCCGTTCCGCCGTCCCACAAGTCCGGGAATATGGCGCAACTGAAGCTGCTCCTCGGCCTCGGCGCGCTGGCCATGAGCCTCATCTCGGTCGGGCTTATGATCGTCCTCATCCGCCGCTTCATCACCAATCCGATCTCGGCGCTCGACCGGCAGGTGACGGCGGTGATGAGTGGCGAGAACGATGGCATCAGGGAAAGCGGCGCCGCCGGCGAAATCGGCCGGCTGACGGGCAACATCAAGCAATTGCACGACCAGTCGCAGCGCGCGCTGAAACTTGTGCAGCATGCCTCCTGGACCGACACGCTGACCGGCATCAGCAATCGCGGCCACTTCAATACGCTTGCCGCCGATATCGTGCAGCAGGTCAGGAACGAGGGCGGGCATTGCAGCCTGCTGTTCATCGACATCGACAACTTCAAGTTCGTCAACGACAAATACGGCCACGAGGTTGGCGACGAACTTTTGAAAACGCTGGCACTCAGGATCGAAACCGCAGTCGGCGAGATCGTCGCGCGCAGGGCCTTGCCGCCGGTGATCTTCGCCCGGCTTTCCGGCGACGAGTTCGCGGTTCTCGTTCAGTCTGCCTCGGGCGACGGCACGATCCGCGAAATGTGCGCCATCATCCTTTCGCTGTTTGCCAACGGTTTTGAAGTGCGCGGCAAGGACTATCCGGTGACCGCCAGCATCGGCGTCGCCATCTGCCCGACGGACGCGACCAACCTGGCCGAGTTGATCTCCAATGCCGATGCGGCCATGTACCAGGCCAAGACCAACGGCAAGAACCGCTCCTCGCGCTTTTCCCGGGCGCTTCAGGACAAGCGCGACCGGATCCGCCATATCCAGGAAGAGCTGCGGCTGGTTGATCCGGACGAGCAGTTTCACCTCGTCTACATGCCGATCGTCGATGCCAGCGGCAAGGTTACCGGCTGCGAGGCGCTGCTGCGCTGGGTCTCCCCCACGCTCGGCAATGTGACGCCGGACGAATTCGTGCCGATTGCCGAGAGCTCGGGCCTGTTCACCAAGATCGACTGGTGGGTGATCAACCGGGCGATGTCGGAGCATCACCGGCTCAAGCAGCTGTTCGGACAGGATACGGTGCTTGCCATCAACATCTCGTCGGCGGAGCTGCACTCGAAATCGATCAGCGATTATTTCTGCGCCTGCCTCGACAGGCACGGGCTCGATCCGCGGACGATCGAGATCGAGCTGACGGAAACCTTTGCCGTCAAGCTTGGCGACCAGTTGCACCGAAACATAGAGACCCTGCGCGCGCGCGGCTTCCGCATCTCCATCGACGATTTCGGCGCCGGCTACACCTCCGTGCAGCAGATCATCGAATACACGGCAGACACGATCAAGCTCGACCGGGCGCTGGTGGAGAACCTTGCCAACAAGGAATCGCTGCCGGCATTGAAGGCGATGATCGCGCTTTGCCACGCGCAGAACATGTCGGTGATCGGCGAAGGGGTCGATACCCACGAGAAGCTGGCGATGCTGACGGCGGCCGGCTGCGATCAATACCAGGGCTATCTCATCAGCAAGCCGCTGATCCTGTCCGATCTCTCGATCTGGGCACTGAAGCGGACGGCGGAAATCGCCGGCCGCGACGGAGACCGCGTTCTCGTCAAGGACCGCAGACGCCGCGCCGGATCGTCGAGCCTGCTGTGAACCGCCTGTAATGGCGGCATAGCGCCGATTTGTCCTTGACCTTCGATTGCCCTAGCCTTAACCGGCAACGCATCACGGCGGGCTGCGGGAGTAGGCGATGAGAGTTCTGTTGATCGGGTCGGGCGGGCGCGAGCATGCGCTGGCATGGAAACTGGCGCAATCGCCGCGCCTGACGGCGCTTTACGCCGCCCCCGGCAACCCCGGCATCGCCGAGGAGGCAACGCTCGTCGATCTCGATACCGAGAACAACGACGCTATCCTTGCCTTCTGCCACAAGGAAGCCATCGACTTCGTCGTCGTCGGCCCGGAAGCGCCGCTTGTCGCCGGATTGGCCGATACGCTGCGCGACGGCGGCATCGTCGTTTTCGGCCCCTCGGCGGCGGCGGCCCAGCTTGAAGGGTCGAAGGGCTTCACCAAGGACATCTGCGCCAAATACGACATCCCCACCGGCGCCTACCAGCGCTTCATCACCGCCGAACCGGCCAAGGCCTATATCCGCGAACAGGGCGCCCCGATCGTCATCAAGGCCGATGGTCTTGCCGCCGGCAAGGGCGTCACGGTGGCCATGACGCTCGACGAGGCGCTTCAGGCTGTCGACAGCTGCTTTTCCGGCACATTCGGCGCGGCAGGCGCGGAAGTCGTGGTCGAAGCCTATCTCGATGGCGAGGAAGCCAGCTTCTTCTGCCTCTGCGATGGCAAGAGCGCGCTGGCGCTGGCCTCGGCGCAGGACCACAAGCGCGTCGGCGACGGCGATACAGGTCCGAACACCGGCGGCATGGGCGCCTATTCGCCGGCGCCCGTCATGACGCCCGAGATGGTCGAGCGCACGATGCGCGAGATCATCGAGCCGACCATCGCCGGCATGGCCGATAGCGGCCATCCCTTCACCGGCGTGCTGTTCGCCGGGTTGATGATCACCGCCAAGGGCCCGGAACTGATCGAATACAACGTCCGCTTCGGCGATCCGGAATGCCAGGTGCTGGTGATGCGGCTGAAGAGCGATCTGCTGCCGCTGCTCTATGCCGCCGCCACCGGCACGCTTGCCTCGGTCACTGCGGATTGGCGCAACGAGGTGGCGCTGACCGTGGTGATGGCCTCCAAGGGGTATCCGGGCGCCTACGAGAAGAACACGCCGATCGCAAAGCTGCCGCACGAGGACGCCGCGACCAAGGTGTTCCACGCCGGGACGGCGCTGAAGGACGGGCAGCTGGTCGCTACCGGCGGCCGGGTACTGAATGTCACCGCCATGGGCAAGACGGTTAGCGCCGCCAAGGACACGGCCTATGCGGCTCTCGATCGCGTCGTCTGGGACAACGGCTTCTGCCGCCGCGACATCGGCTGGCAGGCGATCGAGCGCGAGAAGGCCTGACCTGCAACCGCTACTGCCCAAGTGTTACAGCGGCAAATCGAAAAACTCATTCAATCTTTACCAATTCTCCTGACGGGAACGTAACGGAGAACGGATATTTTCCTCTGACGATTTCAGAGGAGAATGCCGATGCGCGCCCTGTTGTTCACACTCGCCAGCCTGGCCGCCGCCGGCACGGCCGGCGCGTCTTCGGTCGAGAATGCGACGTCGGCATCGGACGGTGACAGCATCTCGCAGCTTTCCTGCGCTCATTGCCCGCCACCGGTGGTCAAGAAGAACACCAGCTACATCGTCCCCGAAGTCGCCCCCGGCACCGAGCGGGTGGAGCTGAAGGAAATCAACGGCGAGATGAAACTGGTGCGCACCGAAGCCTGGCTCGGCGGCTCGCCGGTGGTCTTCATCACCAAGGCTTCGGACGAAGCCATCAAGGCCGCACAGGCCAAAATGCCGTCTTCCGAACATCTGGCGAAGGCTGCGACGGCGGATGCGCTGCCGGACGAAGCGGAAGCGACGGCCACTCTTTCCGTCATTGACGGCACGGCGAAAACCGGCGCTGTTTCCACCGCGTCGATGGCCGGAATGGCTGAAGTCACGCCGCAAGACAGCCATTCACAAGAAGTTGATCTTAAAAACTTCCAACTTCGGCTAAAATGACCCCGTACTTCCCTGTCCCTGCCCTAGCCAGCCGCTTGAAAGGCTGATCGGGCATTCGCCCTCCAGGCGAGAAGTTGCGCCCCTGAGAGAAGCAGGGGCGCAATTTTTTGTGCGCTGCAAAATCCTGGCATCTGCCGGCCGGCGGATAGGTCTTTTTTAAGCATATTCGGATTAGCGTAGTCGCGGAAATGATTTCCGGCGGTCGCCTCGGCGACGGGCCTTACCCCCTGCCTCATCTCAATAGATTTGCCGGCGATCCCCTGACCGCCGGCGCTTGGATCGCGTGAAACACCATGAAGAATCTCAAGATTTCGCGACAATTGCTGTTGCTGGTCACCGGACTGTTCGTTGCCTTCGCGGCGGCCGTCTATTTTCAGATATCCACCTCGAGCGACGCGCTCTACCAGGCCCGCTACGACACGCTGCGCACCCAGGTGCAGTCGGCCGTGTCCGTGCTCAAGGCTTTCCACGAACGGGAAACGGCAGGCGAACTGACCCGCGACGAGGCACAGGCACAGGCCTTCAAGACCCTGACGGCGATGAAATTCGATCCGGACGGATATTTCTTCGGCTACGACTATGATGTCATCATGAAATTCCATCCCGACGCGCGCAAGGTCGGCAAAAGCGCCAAGGGCGTTGCCGATCCGAAGGGCTACAAGTTCCGCGATGAACTGGTGAGGCTTGGACGCGCAGGCGGCGGCCAGACGGACTTTTATGCCAGCAAGCCCGGCCAGCCGGACGACGCGTTCTTCCGCAAGAGCAGCTATGCCATGGCCTTCGAGCCGTGGCAGGTGGTCGTCGTCACCGGCCTCTACATCGACGACCTCGACGCGCAGGTCAACGCCACCATCTGGAAGGCGCTGTCTCTCGGGCTGATCGTTTTCGGGTTCGGTATTGCCGCCGCCTGGTATGTCATCCGCGGCATCGTCAAGCCACTGCAGGCGATCCACACCGCGCTCCGCGCGGTTGCCGACGAGAACGTGTCGATCGACATTCCGCACACGAACCTGCGCAACGAGGTGGGCCTGATGGCGACGGCGACGCAATCGCTGCAGCAGAAAGTCCGCGAACGGCATGAGATGACCCGCCGCCAGGCCGAGCAGCAGGCCGAAATCAACGCCGAGCGCCAGCACAATCTCGACCTTCAGCGCGAAGAGGCGGAATTGCAGGCGCATGTGGTGGCGACGATCGGCGAGGCGATGGAGCTTCTGGCGACCGGCGACCTGACAATCCGCTGCGGCGATCTCGGCCCCAGCTACTCGACGCTGCGTGAACACTTCAACAATGCGCTGGCGCGGCTCGAGGCGGCAATGTCGAAGGTCAACGGCAAGGGTGCCGATATCGGCGGCAGCAAGGAAGAAATCCGCACTGCATCGCTGGAACTGGCCCGCCGGACCGAACAGCAGGCGGCCAATCTGGAAGAAACCGTCGCCGCGGTCGACGAACTGTCCGCCTCCGTGCGCCACACGGCCGAAGGGGCTGGCGAAGCGAGCAAGCGCGTGCAGGCCGTCAGCGTCGATGCAACGCGCAGCGAGGCCATCGTGTCCGAGGCGATCGAGGCGATGAGCGGCATCGAGAAATCCTCCGACGAGATCTCCAAGATCATCGGCGTGATCGACGAAATCGCCTTCCAGACCAACCTCCTGGCGCTGAACGCCGGTGTCGAGGCGGCGCGTGCCGGCGATTCCGGCAGGGGTTTTGCCGTCGTGGCGCAGGAAGTGCGCGAACTGGCGCAACGCTCGGCCGCCGCTGCCAAGGAGATCAAGGAACAGATTTCCCGCTCCTCCGGCCAGGTGGTCAACGGCGTCAAGCTGGTGGGCGAGGCCGGTGATGCGCTGAAGCGGATTTCCAGCCAGATCCAGGCAGCCAACGAGATCGTTGCCAAGATCGCCTACAGCGCCAAGGAACAGGACACGACGCTGCGCAGCATCAACGGCTCGATGAACCAGCTGGACGTCGCCACCCAGCAGAATGCCGCGATGGCGGAAGAGACGACGGCTTCGGCCCAGGTGCTGGCCGACGATACGGAAGAACTGCTGAACCTTATCCGCGGTTTCCGCATCTCCGACGGCGGCGCACCCGTCGAGGCTCGCCGGCAAACGCAGTGGCGCAAGGCAGGTTGATCCCCAAGGATACACAAACAGGGATACACCGACATCGGAAAGGCAGCGCTTGCGGGCGCTGCCTTTCTTGATTCAGGCGGTTCGGAAATGGTCAGTCGGCAAAGCCCGCGACTTCGACGAGGGCGTCGATGTCCCTGCCGGAAAAGACCTCGATGCCGTTTGCCCTGAGCAGCGCTGACGTGACGCCCTCGCCCGGCCGGCGGCGGCCCGAAAAGCTGCCGTCATGGATGAAGCCTGAACCACAGGACGGGCTGCCGTCGATCAGCAGCGCATAGCCGCAGCCGGTCTCGATCGCCAGCGCCAGGGCGTTCTCCGCCGCCTGCCGGAACTCAGCGGTTACATCGCCGCCATTGCTCTCCAGCACGCGGGCAGCGCCGGACAGAACCTCATCCGCCGATCGCCCCGGTTCGATCTCCGCCGACAGGCGCGGCACCGGCATGCCCGCCGACATTTCCGGACAGATCGTCACCAGCCGCCCCTCCTGCCGCCAGCGATCGAGCGCCGGATGCACCAGCGGCTTGGCCTGCCCGTCATAACGGACGGCATGGCCCATGAGGCAGGCGCTGACGAGGATTTTTGCCCCCATCGGCTTGTTCCCTCAGCCGCTGATCTTCGAAAAATCCGCAACCGTTCCCGTCGCTGCGCGGATCAGGCCGAGCAAAGCGAGGCGGTTGGCGCGGATGGCCGGGTCTTCGTCGTTGACCAGCACGTCGGCGAAGAACTGGTCGACCGGACCGCGCAGCTTCGACAGCGCTTCCATGGCGGAGCGGAAATCTTCGCCGGCGATGGCGGCGCTTGCTTCGGTGGAGGCTTGCGTGACGGCGGCGTAGAGCGCCTTTTCGGCGTCGAGCGTCAGGAGCGCGGGATCGACATTCGCTGCGACCGCGGTGCCCTTCTTTTCCTCGGCAGCCAGCAGCTGCGTGGCGCGCTTGGTACCGGCGAGCAAGTTGAGGCCCTCTTCCGAGGTGACGAAGGCTGTCAACGCCTCGACGCGGCGGGCGACCATCAGGAGGTCATCAGCGTCGGGCGTCAGGACGGCGTCGATCAGGTCGTGGCGGGCACCGAGGTCACGGAGGTAGACTTTGAGGCGGTCATGGAAGAATGAGAGGAGATCTATAACGACTTCGGATATCGAATAGATATCAAACCCAGCCGGGTCGGATAGCAAGTCAGTGGACTGCAAAGAGTCGAGTCGCTTCTGCTGGTCAGCCGAGAGTCCTTCAAATTCGGCCGCGACTTCAAGATCAATTATTTCGTTTACCGGAGTAACCCAGCGCCCATGAGCAACGATAGCTCCAGCAATGTTGAGCATATTTATGAGCGGCAACCGAACCTTCCGCTCCAGCAAGATCCGCACAACACCCAGTGCCGCACGCCGCAACGCATACGGATCCTTCGAACCCGTCGGCTTCTCGCCGATGGCCCAGAAGCCCACCAGCGTATCCAGCTTGTCGGCCAGTGCAACCGTCAGGCCGACGGCGTCGGCAGGCAGGCGGTCGGAAGGCCCCTGCGGCTTCCAGTGATCCTCGATCGCGGCGGCGACGGAGGCCTCCTCGCCCTGCAAAAGCGCGTATTTCCGGCCCATGAGGCCCTGAAGCTCGGGGAATTCGCCGACGGCTTCGGTGCGCAGATCGGCCTTGGCCAGCACGACGGCACGGTCGACCAGGACCGGGTCCGCACCGGTGGCCTTGGCAAGTTCGGCCGCCAGAGCGCGGATGCGCTGGACGCGTTCGCCCTGTGTACCGAGCTTGGCGTGGAACGTCACGTTCAGCGCATCGAGCTTGGCCATGCGCTGATCGAGCGGCTTTTTCAGGTCGAGATCGAATTTTAGCGCCGAGGCTTGCAGCGTTTCGAGGTCCGGCAGGTTGCCCTGGTCGCGGGTCCAGAAATGCTTGGCGTCCGACAGGCGGGCGCGAACGACCTTGCCGTTGCCGTGGACGATTTCCTTGCCGCCGTCCTTCGCTTCGATATTGGCGACGAGGATGAACTTGTTCGACAGGGTTTCCTCGCCCGGACTGCGGGTGACGAAACATTTCTGGTTGGTCTTGATGGTCAGCCGGATGATTTCCGACGGGATCGCCAGATAGTCCTCCTCGAAGGCGCCCATCAGCACCTGCGGCCATTCGACGAGGCCGGAGACTTCCTCAAGCAGCGCTTCGTCCTCGACCAGTTCGAGGCCATTGGCAAAGGCGATATTGGCGGCATCGGCGGCGATGATCTGCTTGCGGCGCTCGGCATCGAGCACGACCTTGGCCTTTTCCAGCTTCTCGATGTAATCGGCAAAGCGGCGCACGGTAATGGCTTCCGGCGCATGGAAACGGTGGCCATAGGTGATGTTCGACGCCACGATGCCGTCAACCTCGAACGGGATGACCTGCGTTTCCTCGTGTTCGGGGCCGAACAGGCAGACGATCGATTGCAGCGGCCGCACCCAGCGCAGCGAGCCGGGCTTCGCCGAAGCGGCGCCGGAACGCATCGGCTTCGGCCAGGGGAAATTGCGGATGATGCCGGGCATGACGTCGGCGACGATCTCTTCCGTCGGACGGCCGGGCTTGACGATATGGGCGACGTAGAAATCGCCCTTCTTCGGGTCGCTGTGGACATGTGCCTGGCCGATATCGGACAGGCCCGCACTGCGCAGGAAACCCTCGATCGCCTTTTCGTTGGCACTCGTGCTCGGCCCCTTGCGATCCTCGCGCACGTCGGCGGAGCGGGTGTTGAGACCCCGGATATCCAGCGTCAGGCGGCGCGGCGTCCAGTATTCCCGCGCGCCCTCATAGGTAAGGCCCGCCTCGACCAGAGCATCGGTCAGAAGCTTCTTCAGGTCGCCGGCAGCCTTGCGCTGCAAACGGGCCGGGATTTCCTCGGAGCGGAGTTCAAGCAGAAGATCGGGCATCAGATTTCTTCCTCACCCTCCCCGCGATGGAGAGGGGCGGCACGCGGTGCCGGAGTGGGGTGAAAATGGCTGGCTTCTGCTAGCAAAATTTGACGTTGCTGCACAATGGCAAAAATCGTGTCGAGGACGGCATCGAGCTCTTCGAAGACATCAGAATTCCAGAAACGGAGGACATGATAGCCTTGGCCTTGCAAGAAGGCTGTTCTTTTCTCGTCATGCTGGATCCCCATTGGAGATGCGTGCTGGCTGCCATCGAGTTCGATGACCAGGCCGATCTGATGGCAGGCAAAATCAGCAAAGTACGGACCGATGGGAACCTGGCGGCGGAAATGGGTGCCTTCAATCGGAATGCGCTCCAGATGGCGCCAGAGTTTCATTTCGGCATCCGTCGCGCCATTGCGCAGGCGGCGACTGTTGGCGATCTTGAAGCGATCCAGTTTTGACGGTTTTTTCGGCATGGCCCTCTCCTCGCCTCAAGATTGCAAGCGGGATCGCCGGATGGCAACACCCTCCCCTTGAGGGGGAGGGTCGGAGCGAAGCTCCGGGGTGGGGTGATCCACGACATATTCAATCGGCCGTGATGCTCGCGGTGGTCACCCCCACCCGCGCATTCGCGCGACCTCCCCCCACCAGGGGGAGGTAAAGACTACCACCCGCCCCCGCCTCCGCCACCACCACCGCCCCCCGAGGAGCCGCCGCCCGAGGAGAAACCGGAAGACGAACTGCTGGGCGGCGGGGGAAGCGACGAGGACATGGTGCTGGCCATCGAGCCGGCAAAGCCGCCCATACGATCACCAAAGGAGCCGGCGGCGAAGGAATTGCCGTGGTACCAGGCCGGCTGGTAGGCGGCGGCACCGGCAGCAGCCGCAAGCAGCCAGCGATCGAAGGTCTCCGACCAGGGTTTTTCGACACCAAGGGCCACCGCATAGGGCAGCAGTTTCTCGAAATGCTGCGGCGACATTTCCGGGGCACCGGCCATGTTCATCCGCTCTTTTTCGGCAAGCGTCAGATATTGCCGCAGGCCGTCGATGCCATCCATCATCTTCGAGCCGAGCGGCGTCGGCGCGCCCATCAGATGGAAGAACAGCATGTTGACCAGAACGATACCGCCGACGCCGATCAAAAGCGGCACCTGATGCGTCGACAGGGCCGTCGTCACCACAAGCGCCAGCACGCTGAACCCGATGGCGGCGATGAAAAAGCCGAAGAAGGCGACGACGATGATGGCGCCGATGCGGGCGAACAGGCTGCCCTTGCGCATGAACAACCGGCCGAGGACAACGGCGAAAATCGTGATGACGATCGACGCAAACACCGGCAAGAGCACGATCAGCACAGTGGTTTCATTCAGAAGACCAAAAAAGAAGATCGCCAGCAGGAAGACGACCGACAGCGCGACGCCGCCGACCACATAGGCGGTGTTGGCATGGTAATATCTGTTGCGGTGTTCCTTTTCCATCGCGCTGCGGAAATCGATGCCTGCCTTCTGCACCGCCGGGCCGTTTTCCTTGTCGATTGTCAGTTTGCCGCCGTTGCGCTGGACGGCGGCCAGGATCGAGGCCTCGCCCGTTGGCAGCGACGCCGGTAGCGTCTTGGACGTGCGGGTGATGACCAGCGAATTCTTCAGGTCCTCCAGCACAACATAGCCGTCCACCGCGAGATTGAGCGCGGCGGCCGACAGCGCGGTCCATCCCTGGCCGGAAAAACCCTTGTTGTCGATATAGTTGACCAATGCCGGCGAGATGCCATCGGGCGCATCCCAGCGCGGCACGATGACGCCGCGAACAGGATCGCGGCCGACTTTCAGCCACATGCGGGAATAATAGAGCGCTGCGATCACAAACCCCGCGATTGCAAGGATGGGCGGCAGGTGGTCGTAGAACCACCAGACCCGTTCCTGCGATACCGACGGCGGATCGATACTGCCCCTGGGCATCTTGACGGCGATGGTCAGCCCTTCGTTCGCCTCGAGGCGGCGCGTCGTGGTGAAGACCAGCCGGTCGCCATCCTCGATCGCACGGGCGTTCTTGTCGGTGGCGCCCTGGCCGCCCGTGAAGACATCCACCGCCTGCGCCTTCACGCCATCAGGCAGCGTGACCGTTGCAGACGCTTCCTCGATCGGAAACGCCCATCCATTGCCGGTGACGTTCCAGTAGAGTTCGTCGTGATCGTCGAAAAAGCGGATCTGGCGGGCGGTCTCGTAGGTGAACTGGAAGACATGCTCGCCACGCGGCAGGAAAACATCCTTGTCGCCGGTATAGATGCGGATGCCGCCGCCGATGCCTTCGGTGCGATACGGCTCCTCATTGCCGTCGCGCTCGACGGAGATGAGCTTGAAATCGACCTTGGCGACGCGGCCGTTCTTGTCGGTGAAGGTCAGCGGAAAATCGCGATAGATGCCGCGCCTGATCTGGTTGCCTTCGACATTGGCGGTGATCGTTTCAGTCACCGTCAGCAGGCCGCTTTTCGCAACATCGATGGCGGAATGATAGGCGGTGAAGATTTCGTCCGCCCGCGCGGCACCGGCGGCAACAAAGAACAGGCCGATGACGCCAAGCGCCGCGAAAATACGTTTCATGCGATCCATACTTTCCCCGTTCATTCCGCCATCGTCTTTTGCGATTTAGGGCTTGTCGCCCTCAAGCCCGACGCCGAGCGAGGCAAGCTCGTCAAAGTAGCGCGGATAGGTTTTCGCCACGCAGCCGGGATCGAGAATGGTGATGCCGTTGATCTTCAGCCCCGCCAGCGCGAAGCTCATGGCAATGCGGTGATCGGCAAAGGTGTCGATGTTGGCGGGCAGCGTCTGGCCGGCAAGCTTCGGGTCGGCGGCGACGACCAGGTCGTCGCCCTCCTCGATGGCGAGGCCCGGGCGGATGTTCGACAGTCCGGTGGAAAGCGCACGAATGCGGTCGCATTCCTTGACGCGCAGGTTCTCGATGCCGACGAAGCGCACCGGCGTTTCGTTGAAGGCGGCCAGTACGGCAAGCGTCGGCACGGCATCCTGCATCTGCGATCCGTCGATGACGGCGGGCATGTGCGGGAAGCTGGCGATGACCTCATAGGCCTTGGCATCGGGCTGGGAAAAGGCGGCCGCGGCAACACCGAGATCGATACGGCCCCCGGTCAGCACCTCCGCCGCCCAGAGATAGGTGGCGGCCGAGGCGTCCGGTTCGATCAGATAATCGGTGGCATGGTAGCCGGTGGGCGCGACCCGCCAGATCGACGGGCTCGCCTGCGTCACTTCGGCACCGAAGGCGCGCATGGCGGCAACGGTGAGATCGATATAACCGCGTGCGCCGATCTCCTCGCCGGCCAGTTCGATATTGACCGGACGCGAACCGCCGGCCGCCGCCATCAGCAGGGCGGAGACGTACTGGCTGGAGAGACCGGCATCGATGGTGACGTGATCCCCGGCAAAATCACCCGTGCCGGAAACCGTCACCGGCGGGCATCCGGTTTCGGCTTCGATCGTCACCCCGAGCGCGCGCAGGGCCGTGACCAGCGGCGCGATCGGCCGTTTGCGCATATGCTGGTCGCCGTCGACCACCACCGCGCCATCGACCAGGGCGGCGGCGGCCGTGAGAAAGCGTGTCGCCGTGCCGGCATTGCCGAGGAACAGCGGCTTTTCAGGGGCTAAAAGCTTGCCGGTCCCGGTGACGATGAAGGTCGTATCGTCCGGCTCGGAAATCTCCACGCCCATGGCGCGCAGCGCGTCGGCCATATAGCGCGTGTCGTCGCTCTTCAGCGCGCCGGTCAGACGGCTCGTTCCCCTAGCAAGGCCGGCAAGCAGCAGTGCCCGGTTGGTGATCGACTTCGAACCGGGCGGACTGACACGGCCTTCCAGCGGATGGCCCGGCGGCAGGATGGTCAGTTTCTGGTCTGCGTTGCTCATGCTCATGTCTCTTGATGCCTTCAGCGCGATCTGTTCATGGCTGCGCGCACTCTATCGATGATGGACAGCCGTCTACGACGGAATGGCTTTTCCGGCTAGATCAAAACTTCACCACCGGCACCGCGCGGTCGGCTTCGTTGGTGATCTCGAAGAAGGCGGCCTTGGCAAAGCCGAACGGGCCGGCGATGAAATTGGATGGAAAGCTCTCGACCTTGACGTTGAGGTCGCGGGCCGCGCCATTGTAGTAGCGGCGGGCCATCTGCACTTCGCTTTCGATGCCCTCCAGCGACTGCTGCAACTCGGAGAAATTCTGGTTGGCCTTGAGGTCCGGATAGGCCTCCGCCAACGCGAAAACCTTGCCGAGCGCCTGGGTCAGCAAACCTTCGGCCGCCGCGCGTCCGGCAACATCGCCCGTCGGCACGGCCTGTGCCCGGTTTCGCAGCTCGACGATATCCTGCAGCGTGCCCTTTTCATGGGCGGCGTAGCCCTTGACGGTCTCGATCAGGTTGGGGATCAGGTCCGCCCGCCGCTTCAGCTGAACGTCGATGCCGGACCACGCCTCCTCCTTCACCTGCCGCGCCTTGACCAGGCCGTTATAGATGAAAATCAGGTACAGGATCACGACCGCAGCAATGGCGAGACCGATCATCGGGGTTTCCTTCCGCAGTTATAGGTTTTCTGCAACTTAAGGATCGAACGCTGCCGTTGAAAGACAAATTTCAACCGCCCGCTCCGCCTGACGATTTTTCCCGTTTCAGCCGCATCGCCCTGTTCCGCCGGGAACCGCGCGGGGGCGGCGTTTGATCGATAGTGGGTCCATCAGATCAACGCCGAACGCGCAAAGTACCGGACCCATGAAAACGCTCGCAACCCTCATCAACGTCATCGCCTTTTCGGCCTTGTTCTTTGCCTATGCGAGCGGCGCTTCCGTGGAAAAGCCGACCGGCGTTCGCCGCGCGCTCCAGACCTATGCCGGCCAGCTGCCGACCGGCACCTTTCCGACCCTGAAGCCGGTCTGGCAGGTTGGCGTCGATGCCAGCGATCTGGTCTGAATCAATCAATAGAGAAGCCTGCGGCCCTGCATTGAGACGGCGCAAGTCTACGCCGTTTCGTTCCGTCGCGTCTTGCGCGACGGCATTGAGCCCGTTTCCAGGATCTGGCCGAAGCAGACGACGGCCACGCGCTGCTCGGTCGTTTTTGCGATGTACATATATTCGTCGGCTCTGCGGACGAAAGAAGCGGGCGTATCATCCGGCTGGAGGAACGTGACGCCAACAGCCGCACCGGTATAGGTGACCTTTCCGTCAATGGCGATCGGCTTGAAAACCCGCTCCATGGCATCCTGGATATTCTGCTGCACGTCGGCGGCAAGCTTCAGATCGATGTCGAGCAAGACGACGAATTCATCGCCGCCGATCCTTGCGATGAAATCCGTGGCGCGAAAGCTCTCGCGCAGGCGGCTGGCGATGGTTCTGAGAACCTCGTCGCCGGCGGCATGCCCCATCGTATCGTTCACCGTCTTGAAACCGTTGAGGTCGATGAAGGCCAGTGCGAGCTTGCGGTCGTTCAACATGCTGCGCGCGACGGAATCGGCAACGACCTCGTCGAAACAGGCGCGGTTCGGAAGACCTGACAGCGTGTCGGTCCTCGCCGATGTCTTCAGGGCATTTTCGATTTCCCGCTGCTGGCGGACGCGCGCCGATACATCGACGATGACTTCGACATCGAAAGAAACTCCGTCGATGACGGTTCTCTGCGCCGAGATCAGGGTCGGAATGACCGTGCCATCGGCATAGGCGATATCGACTTCCTCCAGCTCGTAGGCCCCCTCTTCCGCCAGCAGACGATGGCGGCGGTCGCGGGCGGGATTGTCGATCGCCGCTCCATCCGACGTAAGCTTCTTGCCACGGATGTTTTCCCATTTCAGGCCGGTCAGCCGCAGATAGGCGTCGTTGACCTTCGCGTAGCTGGACGTCTTCGCATCGCTGGTGGTAATCGCCATCGCGATCGGTGCGAACTCGAACATCCGCATCAGCATCGAGGCTAAAACCGCCGGCGGGAGAATGTCCTCGTCTTCCATAGTGTGTCCTGAGTTCGTCGCTTGCGACCACTTTAGAACAAACTCTTTAAACGGTTGCTGAACAGCCCGGAAAATTCAACAGATTGTTTTCTCTTGAAAATTGTCTAATTTATGTTGATCAATCATAGATTGTACTTTTGCGACAATCTCGTTCTTCTTCGATCGAAACGGCTTGCGCGCATAGTTATAACTCGCGATTGCCGTCGATGACGCAACGCGTATCCTTCAGCATTGTTTTCAGCGTAAGTGCGACAGTTCATGCCGCGCCATTGGCCATGAAGGCTGCTCCGAAACCTTACGGCGCAACGCAGAGCAAAGCGAACCCGCCCAACCATCGGTGAAGTGCGAAACTTGAAACATGACCATCCTCTCCATGATCACCCTCTCGGCGCTGGTTCTCATCTGCCTGAGCCACATGGCAGCCAGCCGCGCGCAGAAACAGCAGCGCGAGCAGAAGAGCTTCGTACCGGTAAGGGTGCGCTATTCAGGCAGGCGCTGACCCCGGTTATCACCGAGCAGACGTCTGGCCGCTTCGACCCGTCACACCCGGTTTCGGCCGGCTTTCCACGCAGGATCGGACGTGCCTGGTGTTAGTGCCTGGGACTAGCGCTCAGGCAGCCTGATTGACCAGGTTTACCCCGCCCGCGTCCGTCAGCAGAAACGCCTCGCCGCAGGCCTTCGCCAGCGTGCGGACGCGCAGGATGTAGCTCTGGCGTTCGGTGACCGAGATGACGCCGCGGGCATCGAGCAGGTTGAAGACGTGGCTGGCCTTGATGCACTGGTCATAGGCCGGGAAGACGCATTTGTGCAGGGCGGCATTGGCGCCGATATCGGGCGCACCCGCTGCCAGAAGCGCCAGGCATTCCTTTTCGGCATCGACGAAATGCTGCTGCAGCATCGCCGTATTGGCATATTCGAAATTGTGGCGCGAATATTCCTGTTCGGCCTGCAGGAAGACATCGCCGTAGCTGATCTTCTCGTCGCCTTCGCGGCCGTTGAAGTTCAGGTCGTAGACGTTGTCGACGCCCTGCACATACATGGCGAGGCGCTCTAGGCCGTAGGTCAATTCGCCGGAGACCGGCGCGCATTCGATGCCGCAGACCTGCTGGAAATAGGTGAACTGCGAGACTTCCATGCCGTCGCACCAGCATTCCCAGCCGAGACCCCAGGCGCCGAGCGTCGGGCTTTCCCAATCGTCCTCGACGAAGCGGATGTCGTGAAGCAGCGGATCGAGGCCGATCGCCTCCAGCGAGCCGAGATAGAGCTCCTGCAGGTTCGACGGATTGGGCTTCAGGATGACCTGGTACTGGTAATAATGCTGCAACCGGTTGGGGTTCTCGCCATAGCGCCCGTCGGTCGGACGGCGTGACGGCTGCACATAAGCGGCCCGCCAGGGCTTCGGACCAAGCGCCCGCAGCGTCGTTGCCGGATGGAACGTGCCGGCGCCGACTTCCATGTCATAGGGCTGCAGAACCGCGCATCCCTTGTCCGCCCAATAGGCGTGAAGCGTCAGGATCAGCGCCTGAAAAGAGCGCTTCGGGTTCATATGGTCCGGGAGTGCTGCGGCGGTCATGGGCGTTAGTCCAGGTTGAATGTGTCTGGCTGTCTGGTGCCATGATGGGCGAAAGGGGTCAAGGGGTGGGTCAAGCCGGGGAACCGAAGGTATCTCGGTGCGTGCCCTGTCTCGTTGCAGACAATTCGCCCATTATGATAGAATTGCCTTGAAGCAAGGGATCAGCACATGACCGCCAAGATCGCCATCGAACTGGGTGAAACCCACCGTGAATTCGCGGAGAAAATGGTGAAGGACGGTATCTATCCATCCATTTCCAGCGTCATTCAGGCGGGGATCGAGCAGATGATGCAGAAGGATGCGGTTCCTGCCGATTCTTTGGCGGGAATGGCGGACGAAATCCGACGGCGGATGGAACTGCCGAGGGATCAGTGGATACCTTGGGATGGAGATACGCTGTTCAGCGATATACGCGCCCGCCTGGCGGCACGAAAATAGTAACCCCGTCGTGGTAACGAAATCAAATATCACTCCGGCTTCTTCAGCCGATACTCCCCCGTCACCGGGTCCTTGACCAGCGTCCCCTGCGTTCCGGTTTCCTCACGGCGGCGGGCTTCCTGCTGGCGGCGCGCGAGCTTCTCCGCGTCGGCCACGAACTTGCGGTAGCCCATCCAGGCGACGGCTGCGAACAGCAGCAGGAGTATCAATTGCGGCATGCGCCCCCCGTTTTTCTTCTATCGCTCAAAGGCCGAAGCGGCCCCATAATGCTCTTTCCTCCGCCACCTCGGCAAGGCCTGAAACGGCGGATGCAGCAAAGCGCTCGGCCATCCCGCTTGCGAGCGACGCCCCCGGCTGACGGCGGCCGAACAGGCCGCGCGAGGCGGATACCAGTTGCAGCTGGGTCTTTGCGCCAAACCGCTTCTTCAATTCGCCGCGCATGTCGCCAAGGCTGTCGACCAGCCCGAGCTCCTGGCCGCGCCGGCCGGTCCAGAACAGGCCGGAAAAGATATCCGGCGTATCGGCAAGCAGGTGGCCGCGCCGCGCCTTGACCATGCCGATGAAGATGTCATGGATTTCGAGCTGAAGCCCCTTCAGGAACTCGATGTCCTTTTCCTTTTCCGGCTGGAAAGGGTCGAGCATCACCTTGTTGGAGCCGGCGGTATAGACACGCCGCTCGACGCCAATCTTCTTCAGCAGTTCCGGGAAGCCGAAGCCGCCGGACACGACACCGATCGAGCCAACGATCGAGGTCGGATCGGCGATGATCTCGTCGCCGGCCAGCGCGATCATGTAGCCGCCGGAGGCCGCGACATCCTCGACGAAGATGATAACGCGCTTCTTCTTTTCGTCTGCAAGATCCCGGATGCGCTGGTAGATCAGCCGCGACTGGACGGGAGAGCCGCCGGGCGAATTGACCGAGATGGCAACGGCCGGCGCATCCTTCATCGAGAAGGCTTTCTCAAGCACCGGCGCGATGTTCGCAAGGTTCAGCGCGGGGCGAAACTGGCTGCCGCCCGCCATGATCGCACCATGCAGCCTGACGACCGGAATCGTCACACCGTCCTTGCGAAAACGTTTCGGCAACAGCTTCCTGAACAATCCGGCCATCTGAACTCCCTGCATTCATTCCATCATTGTGCGTGTTGGCATGTATGCATTGGCGCGGCAAACGCAATGGCCTTGCCGATCATTTCTGCTTCGCCCACCCGCTGCTGCCGGAAAGTGCTTTGCGGCAATCCAGCCGGGATTGGCAAAAGATTTCGCTTCCAGCCGCAAGATTGAACGGCATGGCCTGTGCCGAAGTCGACAAAAATTGTAGATTTCAGACAGTAGTTCCAGCAGGAGACTTTCATGGCAGCCCATACGGCAACCGTCATTGACTTGCAAACCTATCGGCAATCGCGCGCCAAGGCGGACGCTCCCGTTTCTGCGGCGGTACGTCCTGCCGTTGCGATGCAGCCGATGTTTGTATGGGTGCCCTACTGGGGCTTTATGCCGGTGATGATGATGGGCCATGGCGCCTAGCCCGCTTCTGCAGCTGGCGGATGAACTCAAAGTCGATCCCGCCGACGAGATAGCGGCGCTGACCGGGCGCAATCTGCGGCGTCTTCGAACCCGCCGCGGGTACTCGCTCGATCGGCTCGCCAAGATTTCCGGCGTCAGCCGCGCCATGCTGGGCCAGATCGAAACCGGCAAGAGCAGCCCGACGATCAGCATTCTTTCAAAGATAGCCCTGGCGCTTGACGTTCCCTGCGGGTCGCTGATTGCCGAGCGCGACGAAACAACGTTCTTCTCCCTGACCCGGGCAAAATCGAAAATCCTGTCCTCCTCGGAGGGAAAATTCCAGACCCGTGCGCTCTTCCCGTTCGAGAGCGAGCGCAAGGTCGAATTCTACGAGCTGAGGATCGCGCCGCATCACGCGGAAATCGCCGAAGCACACCAGCATGGCACGGTGGAAAACCTGGTCGTGTCCCAAGGGACTGTCGAAATCATCGCAGGCAAGCACCCGCCGCAAATTCTCGGCGAAGGCGATGCCGTGCTATTCGACGCCGACGTTGCCCACACCTACCGCAACATGACCGGCACCGAGGCCATCCTCTACCTGGTCACCAGCTATGTCGAGCAAGTGGGGACGTAAGCGTCTCGCACCGGTGATGGCGAAGACATACCCCGGCTTCAACGAAAAAGGCCCCCGAAACCGGAGGCCCTGAAAACGACTCAGCTGTCGGGCGCCTCAGGCGGCCATCGTGCAGCACATCATCATGCCGCCGCACATCATCATCATTGGCATGCCGCCGGACATCATGGACATCATGCGCTTGCAGCATTCTATGAACATATCCTTGTCCATGCCGTCCATCGGCTTCATTTCGCATGTCATGCCGTCTGCCGTCATCGTGCAGGTCATCATGCCCATCATCATCGGCATCATCATGCTGTTCATCATCGGCATGCCACCCATCATCGGCATCATGGGCATGCCGCCCATCATCGGCATCATGCCGTTCATCATTCCACCCATCATCGGGTTCATCATGCCGCCCATCATCGGGTTCATCGGCATCATGCTGTTCATCATCGGCATCATGTTCATGGCGGGGTTCATGGGCTCTCTCCGAGTTGCGTTGGCGGCGTTTCGTGCCTGAATGATTTTTGAGATAGATCAACCAATTCAACGTCACAATATAAAAAATAGTTCTACGCTTCTTTCCTCCAATAGAATGGTCTCCCTGTCCAACAGGACTCCATTATAACACAGCATCACGGATTTTCATCTGTTATCGCGGAGATTTGCGCTGCCGGGCCACCGCTTGCCGCCCATAGGAGGTGCGCCCGTTGTTCAGGTCGTCGACCAGCGCGGCGAATCTGTGCGTCCCCACTT
>Ga0307515_10008515_pt1 | contig 19981 bp, 7 predicted proteins | sample 17_EM_MG_FD_194513 | JGI IMG/M metagenome (GOLD analysis project Ga0307515, IMG submission 194513) | Populus trichocarpa ectomycorrhiza microbial communities from riparian zone in the Pacific Northwest, United States - 17_EM | ecosystem: Host-associated > Plants > Roots > Unclassified | place... | reverse complement strand
GCCTCCGCGAGAGACTTCCCCCTTAACACCTAAAGTAGATAGCTCTACATTTTATATAGTTATAATATAAATATATTTAAAAGTATACTACAGAAATCTATGGAAATATGTAATAATTTGGTTATTATGTAATATAATTATAATTTATATAGTTACAATTTGTACAATTCGTACAATTCGTACAATTCGTACAGTTTTTACAATTTGTACAATTCGTACAGTTTGCGCACTATTTATTTATAGGGTAGCGTTTTGCCGCAATTTGCTATCAGGTGCTGCAAATTTATTGCAAAACGCGCAAATTACTATTAGGGTGCTGCAAACTTATTGCAAAACGTGCGTTTTACGCAAATTGCTATCGACCATATACATCTGCCATAACCGTACGGTTTGCGGCAATTTGCCGCAAACCGCAACAACGACCCCAAAAAAAAATTTCCTGATGTTTACTCTATACAGGCAATCTAGTGCTAAAATGTATAACAAATACTATTATAAAGCCTATATATATATTAATAAAAATAAATAATATAAATAAATGTCTTACGTATTTGTGTCTCTTTATTTAATGTTATCTTAATTTAATTCTATTAATTTATTAAGGAAGTGTATAAGAGTTCGCGACGTTTATATTATAACTTAGATATAGTAGCATAATATTATAGATATATTATACTTTTTCTCACAATTTATGTATTCTTTCTCAGTCCTCTACTATAATTTACTTATAATAAAAGTTTTATAGTTAAGGGTCTAAATATTCGCAATAAAATACGCCTAAATAGGGTATTTGTCTTTTAAAATACTTTTAGAGGCCAAGAAGAGGGCATATTATACTTATTTTGTTCTTTAATATGCATAAGTATTACATCTATCTATATTAGAACCAAGTTATATATAGGATCTATCTAGAATATAGTGTCTTACATTTTTATACATCTTTATAATATTCTTATTGTTTAGCTATAGGCTAGATAAATCTATAATATATCTAATCCCGTGCTTAGAGAATATAAGATATTCCAGTATCTCTTAACTAAATATAAGTCTTTCTACTATAAGCAATCTAGTTTATATAATTAATATTAAGCCTGGCTATATTATAGAGATAATTAGTTTATATATTATATATAGCTCGCGTTATATAATTCTACTTACTACTATTATTAAAGAAGAGGCGTTAGTAAATCGTTATAGTATAGGCATTTAGGATTAAATATCTTAGTGGTACTCCCAATATAAGCCAGATATATCCTAATTACCGTCTTTAATGTTCACATATGTGCGTTCCTCCTGCACCCGTTGCCCTTTATAGAAGAAGTCCTCCCGTAATTATTCTAAGTCTTTAATTAAAGGCTAAGTTTCTTCTATTAGCAGTAGTATAGAAAAACTACCTAAGATAGGCAAGTACGCAAGGGTACCTAAATTATATCCTAGATATATTGTTAATCTATCCTAGATATATCTTTGCGCACTTCGGGATGCTTACATATTATTAGCCATTTTTAATGCTAAAATTTGCACGATCTTAAATACGCTAAAGATAGAGTATAGTTACAATATTATATAATAATGTATAGCTTTAATATAATAATCACGATAATTTTAAAGAATTTTGTATTAAAAGCTTATTAGGTGTGCGCGCACGGGGCTAAAGTTCATCAAGTGTAAGATTTTGCGACGTGGCGTATTTGAACACTCCCGGAGCTTTCGGCTACACTCTCCGACCTTCAGACTCCTGTGACGTGTCACTCTGGCAGTTACTTTTACCATGGCTTGAGCACATATCTAAGACACTCTCGTTTTTCGTACGTCAAGTAGATTTCCGGAATTGATTTAGAGTAGCTTTAACGTTCAGAGAGCATGGACCTCGTGGTTTCGGTGATTGGAAGAGGACTATCATCCAATTGAAGCATGCGCGACATAGTTTTGATGCATACAGGTCAGATCAGCACAGGCTAATAAAAGTCTATCCCAGACCTCAAAGTGATAGAGAATCAAGTCCTAAAGACCGTCCTGCGCATAGGCAGCCCTATCACTAAAACCCTCCGTCCTTCAATGATCTCTTCGACGATTTACGTTACGTCCACAATAACTTCAACTATCGCGCCCTCAGATGTCTCACAACTCTCTCGTTCTCAATTACCCTTACCATTATCGACCAGACGACGACCACAATAACTACAAACAGTACAAGTGTGGCCCAGAACACTATCAGTACAACTGTAACCTCCTACACTGCATGTGCTACCAACAATATCCTCGGCCCCACGCTCTCCAGTGGCGGAGTCATTGGCAACATCTATCTGAACTCCGCAGGATCAAACTGCAGCGTATTATGTGTACACATTAGGGGGTAGTAGTTATGCGTACGCTGTGAGCAATTGGCCATGTGGTTATCTCTATGATGGTGGTTTGGGGTTTTTTTTTAAATAATGATGTGTAATAACGAGTATCTAGTTCACCTAGAAGGCGGTTGCAATACACTAAGAAGAAGCCAAGTTTAATGTAAAAGTGATAAAAAATTGCTTTGTAATGCAAGGACTTTGCATTCAATCCCAGCCTCATATCTAGCGTTTGGTCTTCTGGTTTAAGGGCTGACGTTGCCGAGGAAGACAACAAGGACTGCACAATATCTACGAATAGGTCAAAATTCGGTAGATCTTAGAAGTACTTCGAGTACACTTACGCGGCAGCGGCAGCAAGGGTCTCGTGTCGTCTAGCTCGTGTGAATAGAGATAGTACTGCCGAAAAAGCGAGTGTAGACACTAGTAAGACGCCTATGCATATAGCATAAGCTCTACCAGTGTTAACGTCATGGATTAAGTGATAGAGTATATAGATTGGAACGACCAGGAGCAATAGAATTATAAGTGCGATCAGCGTGTTTACGAACGCATTAATGCGAGAGCGATCATAATAAACCTCAATACCACGAGATTTCAATTTGGTTTCCTGTGCTCAAAAACAGTGTTAGAAAGCGGCCATTCGATAATAGGGAAGTTGTTGACTAGTGAGCAGCTGTACCTTGGAGCAAAATAGCCACTTTAGACTGATTAGCATTAGTAAGACTCATAATTTTAAGATAACGTACTTCAATAAGTTGGCAATGGAGGAATCTCAATAAGCGCTCAATTCCGGTGTCCAGCCAGGCATGTTCTCGCCCTGCTCTCAGAGTAATCATATCCTCTTTGCAATAGATCCACGTTCGTTCATCTTCGACAACCGGCTCCCTATTATAGATGTAGTTCGCAACGCTCTGATAGTCGCTCGCAGCAGGCCGATTAAAAGCCATCAGCGTCTGTGCTGTGGTAAGGATATGAGCTATCTCAATGATTAGATAATATTGAGGACTTGATGAGTGCTCGCTCGTACCGTATTCACAAAATCTCTCCTCAATTGCCTTAAAAAGCTCCCGGCGAGGACCCGCATCTTGTTCTTTTAGATCTCGTGTGATGAGCCTCTTGGATCTGTTTTCCTCATCCTCTTTGTCCATTTCGTCAAGCTTCTCCTCTAATTTCCGCATTTCATCCTGTTTATCTAGCAGTAGCCGGGCCTGTAGGTAGCCGAAGCGTCGGTAAAGCGTGAAGCTTTCATTGCTGTCAAGGAAGGCAGCAAGGTTCGGATATCCTCGGGGGCATTGCTCCACTTTAACGAGTGGTACCTGTCAGTAAGATATACAATCTGTCTATGCGCTTTTTCATAGGCGAACTAATCAGAGCTAGAGCACTTACATTGCCTAACATTAACTGGAACATTATATGAGGGTCGTCGTGGAATGCGTTTTATCAGCTTCGTAAAAGACGGTACGAATGTAAACCACCCTTTCGCTCCACATCGTTTTACATCTGTGGGTAAACCATTAGTCTGACAACAGCCATCATTTTCTATAAATCCGCTACCTTTTGTTGGTTCGATTATAGCATTCTTCTCAGATTTTGAGACGAATGATGAAGTTCGAGTTGTCCCTGCAATTTCTGTTTTCCCTGTCAAGCTTGGCAACAGCTCCAGGGTCTGAGCACACTCTTTCCCCACCTCACCCTCCTCCATAACTTTCAAGTCATTAGTGGAGTTGTTCATAGTTCAATTGCAATAATTAAAGAGAAAAAATTAAGGTAATGATGATATGTTCATGGTCGTTTGCGCCGGACAGGTTTCCCTCAGCTGTGCTCCTTACTGCGATCTATATACTAACCCACCATTAGCCTCGTATAGAAGGCTGAGAAATGGTTACAGGGATTGGCTAACGAGTTTGCCTTCAATCAGACCTATGACATTTCATATCCGGTCATTCAAACCCCCTCACTTGTTATTACTCAACGAACTCTCAGAAAACCACTGCGGTTCAGTTGTATAGTCTCGTAGGTTGACTTGCAGTCCAGCCTTATCCTCTACTTTGTAAGACCAACGCCCGGTCTCACCGTCTGGTTTACTAGCTGTGATGGTTACCTCTGCCGCAGGCTTTCTAGGCACCTTTAACCAGACTTTATCGTGGATTTCGAATTTTGGTTGTAACTGCGAGCACCATAGAACCGTTAATGCCGAGCAAGACAAATGCTGTACACCGTCGCCTAGAAGCTTGGCCAATCCGACCATCACAAATTCGTTCCTCTACTTACATTTACTGCATTACGATCAACAGGAACATACGCACGATAATCAGGTGAACCTTCCGCCTAGCAATGTTAGAATTCGGAAATGTTCTTTGGGATGAAGTTATTTCTAGCTGCCTTACCACGGAATTTTGTGCTCTGGTATCTCCTGATACGCCACGTCCTTCACGCATAGTATCATCCTGACTAGGCATGCTGGTGAACGCAGGTGTGCCTTGAGAGGAGCCTGAGGGGGACCGGTGAACCAGGTGTGGTCACGATCAGGCTGGAAATGCGGCCTTATATGAAGTTTTGGCCTGAGAAGGCTCGCTGGTCTGCGGCTCCAAAACAAGCTATCTCCTGGTTGGCCAGTCGATAATTCATTCTGTAAGTTTTGGGAGGCTAGTAGCTTTCACCGATCATTGATGTGGCTTCATGGTGAGGCGAACAAAGGAGGGCAGATGATCGAGCTGACACACCTTGATCAGCATAACCAATAGCCGGGACATGCCACCCACACTGCAGCACTACCTATCCGGTGGGGCACCAAGAGGCCCTCTTCCAATAAAATTGCGTTGGCTTTTTAGCTTCAATGGGGCTGCGCCAGCACGAGAGACTTCCGCCTTCTGAGACTTCGAAATTCAGCCTTGCCTCCTTCCAAGAACGAGTCTGGCCGCAGCAACACCTTTTAAAGTGAGCGTGTGGTGAGTTACAGTTATTTTGATAAGGCACCCACTTGCCGGGCGGGAGCTGTCGTCAAACCACACTTCTCTTCTACCAGCTCATTATTTCCCTACAATGGTTGCCCGACATCCATCTCCTCAATTGGCTCAGATCGACACTGATAATCCTCTAGCAGGCCCTGTCTTTGACAGTCCATCAGAATGTGATCTCCCATATACTTCTAAAGCGGAGCGGGATCGGATAGAATTAGAGAAGCTTCAAAAACTGTTTGACATAAACATGCACCATTCGGTTAAGCCAGTATGCCATGACAAGACTCACGTTTTGCTTCTTTCTTGGGAAGCAGCTTGTGATGATTTAAAAACGGAAGACGAGGTACTTTGGCTAGTTGAAACGTGCCAAGAAGGTTTTCTGACAGAACGCAGGTGAATGAACTCGCGTCCGTCTTTAAGGATATTTACAAGTTTGAAGTTAAAAGGGGAATTCTGAAGGAGCAACGTCCACAGAAGCAGGTCAATTTTCATTTAGCAGGCTTCGTAAACGAGCACGACAAAGAGCACGCTCTTCTTATCATATATTATGCTGGCCATGGCTGGTCTGATGGGCAGGAACTTCGGCTCACTCCGTAAGTAATTATAACATCCAACAGCAGCATGACTCTAACGTTTCAGCAGGAAAACTTCTCATAGCCCAGGCGACGAACCCCACGATCGCGACAGTATTGCCTGGGGAAGTGCTGAAATTAACCTAAGATCGACTGATGCCGACATTTTGGTTATTTTTGATTGCTGTGATGCTGGGGCTTTGTGGAGACAGAACCGATCGCCACGCCGTTGCTTCGAGTTCTTGGGCGCCTGTGAAGAAAACCAAAATACGAGGAAGCCTGGTCCTCAGTCCTTTACCTCAGCCTTGATATGGGCTCTCAAAGAACTAAGGACACGACAGACCTTCCAATCTTCTGAATTACGAAATAAGATTGAGGAGGCACCAAACTTCCCCGATGAACAGCATCCACCGCTTTTCTCACGCTTCGCACCAAGCCCTGAACATATATGGATCGCTCCACATAACTGCACCGATAATCAGGTTCTTGAGCCTCCGAATGGCGAATATCGAGACGCGGGAAACGAATACTTGGATCTCAGGTTCCATTTTCACCATCATCTCAATGAGAGTGATATAATCGCTACAGCTAAAGCTCTCAGTCGCTTGATGAATGACACAGAATATGACTTGTCAGCTCGAAGGATCAGTCTTAAACGGAAGTACTCTCTTAAGCAAGAAATCGAAAGCATAGCTCATGAATGGAAACAACATGCTAAAAAGAGGAGAAGGGCCTCAGGCGGAAGCTCCGTTCTGGTTCCTAGCCCCCCCAATGGTAGAAAGAAATCAGGACCATCGGGTCAGCAATCGACGCCTCGCATTATCGAGCCAGATCCTAATGAGAAAAATCTCGATAGCAGCACTCTTGTTGCAGCACCAATGAACGTTACAACCACTTGTACCATGGTCATGTACCAAGAGCAACAAACCCCTTACCGAGAACCACTAAGTGGATCAGAAGCTATTCATCCAGCCATGAAATCCGTTATTGAATCAGATAGCGCGCATACAAGCGATATTACCGCAAGAAATGATGGTGTAGCATATCATTTTTGGATGCTCCTTTCACGCACTACTGAGAAGGGTCAGGCTGCCTTGGAATGGGTAAGAGATAAGGTACTTAACACTCAATAGATATTTGTAGGAATGCATCTACTAATCTCCTTAGATTACTCCGAGTACGATAGTATCACTACAGCCCATTAGAACTTAATAGATATAAAAAAAATTTCACGACGTGAAGCCTTAAGCTCCTGTTTTCAGCTTATATTTCTATTGCCAGCTACTAGATGCGTTTAGTCCATTATTCTCACTTATCTTTTATACAGTCTTTTATACACACATATATAATCGTACTTAGGCTTTTATCTTCTTAAAATAATAATTAAAAGTTTAAAATTTTTAATTGGAAAGCTAGGTAGGTTAAAGCCTGGTTTAGTAAAGCGTTAATAGATATCTACGCCTATAGTATAACCATCACCTATAATAGGTTATACTTTACAAATGCTATATTAATTTAAGTCTAATTCCTTTATAGAGACCTTTATATTAAGATGTATTTATTATTATAGATAAAAAAGCCGCTATAGTAGCAGAATACGCCCATTAATTATCTAATAAAAAAATAACTATCTCCAATTAAATCTATGGCATATTATACCCTAAAACTAATATATATAATATAGCCGGAAAGCCTACGCGATATAGAAGGGTCGTAATAGACTTAAAGAATGGGCGTAGGTAAGGTATGGAGAGTATACCAATACCTATAATGCTAAGGACTGCTCTAAGGATAAAGAAGTTAGATATATAAATTATAGTAAAGAATATATAGTATAGTAGAAGTTAGAGTATAAAACCTACTAGGTGTACCTAGAAGCTACTAGGATAAAATAAGCCTAGCTATATTAGAATATAGCTATACTATATAGAAACGTATATAAGGTAAAGAAGATAAGTAGGGTAAATAATAATAGGTATATAATTATATAATAGAAGAGATTTAGGGTACCTACCTTAGTAGGGGTAATATTTATCTAACTAGTAGTAAAATGGAGCGTAGGGTAGCTATAAGGTAGTATAAATACTACTAAAGACTTATCTTAGTAGAGAATCCTAATTATAACGGCCTTAAATAAAACGCCCTAAATATAAAGGAAAGACGCCTATAAGTCGCTAAATAAGCTATAAAAGGGTTAATAATAGTATAATATAACTGCGGATACTTAAACTAAAGAATAACACGCCCTTTATTTAATAGCCTAGACTAAAAAAAACAGATAATAGCCATATAGAACTTGTATATAATAAGTAAACCTATAAAATATATTAACTAAAAGGATACTACCTTATATATAAACTAGACCTAGTTACCTATATATACTTCCTAATTTGCTAATATATTAATATATAGTCGTAGAGCTACTATAATATTAGCCCTAATATAGTTAAATTATAAATAGTTATAAATAAGGGCTAAATTAGTATAACTAATATTTATAACCTAAGAAATAATAAACTCTAGATAACTATGTGGGGACTACTATAATATACTATTAATATAGTAAAAGGCAAGGTAATAGTCCTAGGGGACTTTAATATACACTATATAGTATAGAAAGGATAGTAGGCTATAGTAAAAGTATAGGTAACGCACCTACTTAATAAACTAAAAACGTAAGGCCTTGCCCTAACTACCCTAACTAGAAAACCTATTTAAAAAGAGGGATTTAAAAGAGTATAATTAACCTAGTATTTATATAAGAAGTATTTATAGACCGGCTAGCCTTCTATGGGCTAAAAAATATATAGGTAATTACTATAGACTATATACCTATACGAATAGCTCTTAATATTAACGCCCTAATGTAATAAACTTGCTAAAGATATACTATATAAAAACTTAACTAGAAAAAATACTGCTAGGAAATTACTAATAGACTAGTAGTAGTACTGGAGGTAATACTAGAGGATAATTAAAGGATTATAAGTAACTACTTAAAAGAGTACTACTTAAAAGCCTAGCTCTATAAATATACTTAGTATAAATACTTACTAGAGGCGGTATAGCTACTTATAGGTATAAGAAGGGTAAGGCGATAGTATAGCGTAATAGGTAAAGCCTACTACTATTAAAGCTATAAGGCCATAAAGAGTAGGCTAAAGAAGATAATATAGAAGGAGAGTAGAAATAGCTAGCGTTAATTCCTAAAGGAAATTACCCTAAACCCTACTAAACTATATAATTAAAGCCTCTAGTATATATTAAAGTGGTATAGGAGAGCTATAAGGGAAACGCTAAAAGATTTTTATCTACCTATACTCCGCTAAATAGAATAAGATTAGTATGTAAATAATAATAAGGGGAAAATAAAAATATTAGTAAAGAGATTCTTTCTAGGCACGTACTAGGCGGACCTATAGGATATTAGTAGTTAAGACTACCCCTAACCTCTAGAGATAAGCTAAATAGTCTTAATAAAGGAAATAAAAGATACTATATAGAAACTCCCTACTAGTAAAGCGGCTAGGCTAAATAGGATCCTAATAAGGCAATTAAAGCTATATTAAAAGCTATAGTAATACTATTAGCTAATACTGTAACAATCTGCCTCCTTAAAAGTAAGCTGCTAAAATGCTATAAAGAAATAATTATAGTTGTTTTATAGAGAGTAAATAAAAAGAACTACTCCTTAGGAAGCTATTAACTAGTCGTCCTTAAAACCACATTAGGAAAGCTTCTAAAAAAGATAGTTATAGAATGTATATAAGAAGCTATAGAGGCGTAAGAGCTACTACTATAGATGTATATAGGCGTAAGAAAGAAACAATTAACCCTCTTAGCCCTCTTAGCTCTCTTCTTAATTACTTTAAGCGTTTAGGCGGCGTGGTAAGCCTATTTAGGCTGCGTAGTATATGTACTAAGCCTAGATATAAGTAGAGCCTTTAACTACGTATTATATAAAAGACTTCTATAAATTCTAAAAAAAAGGGCCTATTAAATTAGACGGTTAAGTTTACCTAAGCCTTCTTTATAGGGTGTACTACTAAAATAGTATTTAAGGGTTATAAAAGCAAAACAATACTAATGCCTATAAGTATCCTAAAGGATTACCCCTATTACTAATCCTATTTCTATTTTTTATATCTAAGCTACTAGAGATATTTAATAATAACTAAGAAGAACTGTTAAAATCGGACTCTATACTTATATAAAGTAATAGCTACAAACCTACTAGTCTTTAGATTTAGCAAAGCCAACGCAGAGACGCACATACGGCAGCGCATCGCAGGCGCTGCAACGTGGTAATAATGGGAAAAAAAATTCTTACTAGGAGGGTAAGCCCTAGCAGAGACTTAAGAATATATTTACTACGTCTTAACGTATAAAATCGAGTTATTAAACTACGGCAAATTAGTACCTCCGGCGACCCCTTCCCTCCTATATAGTATAACTACTATACGCGTATTCTATATATACCTTATAGGCAGGCCTATAATAAGCCTCTTATTCCCTACCCTATCTAACAGCCTAGACTTACTAATATAGTATTTTGTCTTCCTTTATATCTTTAAGTAGGAATATATATAGGGGACCTAGGTTAGGGCCCTAGGATAAGATACCTAGATCTAGATCTATATTTATCCTACTATTTCTTTAAGGTAGAAATTATACTATAAGTAGGAGGGCCTAGGCGACGTATATACTAGCGTCTATATATTGCTTAGTAGTATCCATCTCGGCAACGAATAATACTAAGACCTCCTGCAATATTCGCGAATATTAAACGCAGTTACTACGTGGCTAATTCGCTTTTAATATCGCTAAACTTATTAATATTCATTATTTATTTATTATTTATTTATTTAACTGGGATATTTATACGCGTATATAGTAAAACCTCGTTATTACGTTTAGCTCGATGGTAGGGGGTTTAAACATTATGTTATAGAGAAACGTTATATTACGAGTTTACTTATTAATCGCTGTAAGGGGCTAAAATAACTCTTCTCTCTACCCATACTACTTAAAGAAGCACGTGATAGTCGTCTACTTTACTTATATAGATCGACGGCCTCGAATTACTCTGTCTACCTTTATAAGAGTTGCAATTAGAGCCTTATTATCCCCCTCTTACTACCCCTTATAGAGCTTAAGGCGCTCTAGTGTATCTAAAGCCTTATTAAGCTTAATAACTTATAGTTTATTAGTGTCGCTTTCCTTATTATCTAGCTCGTTATATAAAGCTATAATTAAGGCCTTAGGCTCTACTAAGGCGTCCTCCCCCTCTAGATTAATAAAGCTACTAATAGCCATTAACTGCCTAATTTGCCCTACCTAGCTAAGCTGCTATATATATACCTGCAATTCGGCCTTAATCTAAGGCTTACTATACCCGCTTGGCTAACCCTAGGGGCCCTTATAGGGTCCAAAGATTGTTAAATACGTAAAGCAATTTATTACGGTTTAAGGGCTGATCTTATACTAAGCTATAGTAGCCTATTAAGCAGCCCTAAGTACGTTTATTAACTTAAGGGGGTTCCTATCTTATTCCACCTAATTTACTATATAGCATAGCCAGTAGCGGCGGTAGTAGGCTTTAAAGGTTTAAATTATACCCTAATCTAGGGGCTAATAGAAAGAGGTAACGTTTTTAGGTAGAAATTTAACCCTAGTATTAAGTAAGCTAGCAAGCTCTAATACTATATTTATGCTAGCAGCGTGGCCAGGAGTAGAATTAATAAATAGAAGGACCTTTCTGCCGCCTATTAAGCCATTAAACTACTTAATATAATTAAGAAATATTAACGCTGTTATTTAGGCCCTCTTGTTAAACCTCTAGGCGAAGTTAAGGCCGCTTAGGTTGCTATAGTACTTGCTGAAATATTAAGGATTTATTGCTTTTCTAATAATCTATAGGGGTATAATATAGCTGCCGTCTGCGTTGCTATAGTAGACGGTTATACGCTCTTTCTGCTTTTTAGTGCCTAATTACCCTTTAGTTATAAGTCTTATATCCAGTATAGCCTTATAAAAAAGCCCTGCCTTATCTATATTATAAACGTCTTAATTTAAGTACTTGTTTATAATAGCTCTAAGCTCCTATATGCGCTCTTAAGTGCCCTCTATATTAGCTAACCCGGCCTCGCTATACAGCTTCCGTCTTAATATACAATTCCTCTTTTTAAAGTTATTAACCCAACCGTTTAAAAAGCTAGGCTGCTATTAACCCTAATAGTACGCTATTATATTCTAAAGCTTTATTACTATAGCTTAAATAAGGTTGCTGGTAATAAGTATAGCAGCTGCCTATATACGCTATTACTATCCAAATAGCGCTTCTTTAAGCTTACGATTCTTAGGAGCTTTACGTCTTTTAAAGCCACCCTTACTGCGTTAAAGGACTAGTGAATTAAGGTACTTATATTTAGGCTTTAAGGAGTCTAATATAACAGACTATTGTATAGGGCGTTAAAATTAATTAGTAAAATAGTGAGTAGCGTCTCTCTAAGGGTTTCTAGGGTTTTTATAGTAGTATACCCAGATCTACTGCCTCTTACGCTCTAAGACACTATAACGGCGAAGGCACTTAAGGTCCTTAGGCTTCGCCATAGTAAGAGGGGTGTTAAATTAATAAATATTAATGGTTGCGGTACTGGTTTATAGGCTTAAGAGTAAGGGGTAAATATATAGCGCTAAGTTACGCCTAAATTAGCTCCTAAAAATAGGGGTTTTAATACTATAATAACTCGCGCTATACCGTTCTTATATAAAAGGGCTTTAAACATAACGGCGTATTAAATTTAAACGTAAGCCTATAGGAAAATTAACTGTTTTTAGCTATTAACTAGTATACTATAGAGGAACGGTATACCAAGATAATGGTAAAACGCGGTTTTACTGTATAATCCTAATAAGTATACCCACCTAGACGACCTACCTTAACTATACCATTGTCTACAACCGCTACGCCCTCCTCTATTAGTCCTATAATGCCGTCTAAAGCTAATATACGCGCTACTGCTATAGAAGAGCGTAAAATTACTAAAAAGTAAAGGGAACAAGCCTAAAATAAAAGGGAGATTTAGAAGTATAAGGAAGAGCGTAAAGCCTGCCTAGTAGAGGAGGCTTACTAGTATAAATGCCACCTAGCTTAAATGGCTTAATTATAGTTAGGCTTGGCCGCTTCGACCTTATAAGCTACCGCAATAGCTACTTTAGCTAATATCCTTAGTAAGCCTCTCCCTCCTAGCGTAAAGTTACTTAAACTCCGCCTTCTTAGCGTTATAAAAAGGGATTACCTAGACATTTTTAAGGGTACCTTTAATCTAGTAAACCTTGCCCACCTTTAAGTCTATACCGCTTAAATTAAAATCGCCAATAAGATATAGATTAAGAATGGTACTCTAGTTATAAGGAAGGCAAAGGTAAATAGGAAGCTATTTATAAATAAAGGCGTCTAGTTTAAAGGGTTTACTAACTATGTAGTTATTACTAGCACTCTCTATATATGCCTACTAGACCTTATTACTAGCATACTTCTTTAGATAAATATAATTCGTATCTTATTAACCTAATATATCTAGGTAAGTTATATACTTAATTTAGCACTTAACTATTACACCTTTATAATAACTAATGGCTAACTAAAGCCCGCTAATTAGCAAATACTAGCCTAGTATATAACGCTATACCTTATAATATATAGTACTATCAGCTTTGCCGCCTTAAAGAGACCTAGGTTAGATACCTTCTATACCTTTAATACCTACTATAGGTTTAATAGCAGAGGCTGCAATAATATAGCTTATAAATACCCGAATTGTAAGGCAGTATTGCTAAGGTGTATAGTAGGGAGTAGGCAAGCCGAGCATAAGTCATATAGGGAGTCGATGGAAGAGGACGATATGGTAATAAGGGTAGGTAATAGCCTAAGTACAGAGACGAACCAATGAGGAGGGAAGGGCTGCAAGCCTAAGGTGCTTATAAGGAGGTGCCAAGGGCTAGCCGAAGGCTAGCCTTGGCGACCCCTAAGAGCCTCTAGGCGATGCAGCCGAGTAAGGGCCAAAATAACCCTTACACGAATAAGTGCTTAAAGTATAGTAAAGATTATACCGTATTATCTAAAGCTTGCGCCTAGGAATAATAAGGCGAACCTTATAAAGTAGGGTTTAGCTTAATAATAATAATAACTTTAATTATACGCCTAGGACCTAGGCCTAATATATTACTATTATTCCCTATCTTTATAAAGGCGAAGGCTCTTTACTACTCTCTATTACCTCTAAGGATTTTAATATAGCACTTCCTTCTATCTAACTACCTAGGTAATTTACTAGCTATCTTAGTAGGCACCCTAACTTATAGCTACGAGATAGGAGCTAAATTTATCCCTACTTTAAGATCTTATAGAAACTATAACTCCTTTTAGAATAACGCCGACCTTATCTTTAAGAAGATAATATTAGACCTTAAAAAAGGATATATTAGAATCGCGATAAGGCCTATTATAGTTTTACCTCTTAGCCTAGTGCTAAAATTAAATAAAGGATACCGCTAAATTTATAATCTCTCCTTTTTACTAGCATCTTTAATTAATAACGTAATCCTAAAAGAATATAGAGCACTAGTATGCACTACAGTTACTGCTATTTAAGCCTACGTTATTTCTATAGGTCGTAGATATCTGCTGCTTAAAAGAGATATTAAAAACGCGTTTTATATAGTCCCTCTATCTTATAGGGTAAGAATATTAATAGGCTTCTTTTAGGAAGGTGTTACCTACTAGAAATATTGCCTATCCTTTAGTCTTTAAACTGCGCCACTTACATTTAACCTCTTTACAGAAGGCCTATACTAGATACTTTATTTACAACTGCCTTATAAGGTGGAATACTACCTAAATAACTTTATCTTTATCTTTACCAACTCGAACAACTTAGCGGCTATTACCTAGACTTATATCTCTATTACTAACTTCCTAAGTATTTCTTAAAATGCTTTTAAGGATATAGTAGGAACTGTTATTAAGGTTTTAGGATATACTATTAATACCATATAAATATAAACGCGATTCTTATTATATAAATAATTACGCACTATTAAGAAAGTCACTACTGCACTTTAATACGGCTTATTATTATTTCTTTAAGCCTAGTAGCTTACGGGCTACCTTATATAGTACGCCTACGTAATTAAACTTAGTTAATCTTACTCTAAATCCCTTTAGATCTTTATTACTACTTAGCTAGAGACTTTAGTAAATAAGTATAAACCTAGGCAATTTAGTTTTAAGTTACGAAGTGACTTATATATCTAGCTTAACCTACTTACTATAAGTAATATGGTATTATTCTTTAACGACGTTAAGCGTACCTATATTTATCTCTTTACTAACACCTTTACCTAGTTCGTGTTTAGCGGCTTTTACTTCTTTAAGGAACTTAAATACGGGGATAGCTAGTAGTGATATATAGCTAACCTCCCTTAATCTTAGGCTTTTAGTATACTGCCTAATCCTAGTTAATAAGTAGACTATATTAACCCGAAAAAGATATATACTATTACTTATACATTTAATCTATGGTCTACTAACTAGTAGTATAGCGCGCTATCTATTTATATTAATAGTATAGTAGTTTACTAGGGTATTAAGAAGACCGTTATCTATAGTATAGTAAATAAACCACTCCGTAAGATTATACTGGCTATTATAGCTTATAATATCATAATATCCGCGAAGTAGATCCTAGGTGATTTAAATGGCTTAGCTAATATACTATTTTAACTCTAAGCCGTGGCTATTTACCAGTTCTGCCCACACTGGGCCCTTAATTTATTACTACTAAAGCTAATAAGTTTTTAATAGGTGCTATAAACCTAACGGACTACTTATAACCGCCTATAAACTTTAAAGATAATATTAACACGCTATTTAACCTTTACGCGCTCCTTTTCTGATACAGTCTTACGCTAGCAACCTATAGGAACTATTCTTTAGCAGTTAACAACTAGGAGTCATACTGCATACTTAAAGAAGTCTCCCCCTACTTAGGGGTTCTAACTAGATTTAAAGAATAGTATATAAAGGACTGTTATAAAGCAGCAATAATAAGATATTTTCTTATAAATAGATTATATACGCTTATAGAGCTATACTAAAAGCGGCATAGGCAGCGATATAATAATAGTTAGAAGGATTTTTACCTATAGCTAGACTAAAATGTTATTTAGGACTAAGTAATTATAGAGAGACGCATAAGTTATATTAAGGAAGCATTAATTATAATGTCTAAAAACCTGGAAGAAGGATTAGAGGACTAGAGATAAGAAAAATAGATTTTAGTACCTATAAATAAAAGACTAATATTTAGATTAGCTAGATAGAGGTTTAAACTTAGGAGTAAAGATAAGCTAAGAGTTAACCTAAAGCACCTAGTATATTATATATTGGTATAGATAATATATCTAATATACATAAAAACTTATAAAAAAAAGAATTAAAAGTACCCAATTAGTATATATCAGGCGCTAGATAAGCAATAATATAGGAACACTAAGTATATATATAGCTAACGTTTAGTAAAAGTTTAGAAGTTAAACAACTTAATACTTTAACTAAAAGGATTCCTTATAGAAGAATACTTAGATAGATAATAGTAAAAGTGTCTAGAGAATATATATTTATAGTATATTAAAAATAAGAAGTAAACTAAGTATTAGCTAAAGAACGAGCTAAATATATAAGAATTAAGCAGCTAATAGTTAGGAAAAGTAGAGGCTTATAAAACTAAGGGGAGCTAGTAGTAGAGCCTTAGACCCTTAAAGGAATTTAAGGACAATACCTAAATCTATAAGTTAATTAGTAAGATTAGTAGTTTAAAGTATTAATAGATAGTGGAGTAATAAGGAACTATATCTTACTAGTAGCAGTAAAAAAGATAGGGCTACCATATAGATAAAAGAAGTACCCTTATTTATTAGTTATAATATTAGGAGATCTAATAGCCTATAGAGAAGGTATTATTAACCTTAAAACAGGACCTATTTAGATAACTATTAAAGGAAGGCGAATTAAGATATCTTTTAATATCCTACTATTAGGATAGGATAAAGTAGTATTAGGAATGCCTTAGTTATAGGAATATAATCTAAAGATTAATTAGGTTATAGGTTAAGTTAATATTAGAGATACTTAATAATGTAAAAAGCATATAGTAACTAAGCTAGTATAGTACTAAGTTAGAGCGATATACAAGGAAACTAAGAAAGGGCTATCCTATATACTAAAGAGATACTATAAATATAGTAAAAAACTATAGAGCCTAGAAAGTAAAAAGCTGTTAAAGTATATAGCGTAGAACTATAAAATAAAATTAAAACTAGGAATAAGTCTAAAATTCTTCCCAATTTATAAACTAATTAAAGAAGAGTTAAGAGCACTTAAGGAGTTTATTTAAGAAAGCTTATTAAAGGGATATATTAGACCATTATAGTTATTAGTAGGTTATCTAGTACTATTTATACCAAAGAAGAATAGAAAGCTTAGACTATATATTAACTATAAATAGTTAAATAGCATTACTAAGAAGGATAGGTATTCTTTACCCTTAATTAGCAAGATTTAAGATAGGATAGGTAATACGTAAATCTTTATAAAGATAGATCTAAAATTGTCATACTATTAAATTAGAATTAAGGAGGGCGATAAATAAAAAGCAGCCTTTAGGTTAAAGAAAAAACTATATTAGAAGAATACTTAAATAAGTTTATTATAGCATACCTTAATAATAATATTATCTACTTAATAACTAAGGAAAAATACAAAGAATACATTAAATAGGTTTTAAAAAGACTATAAAAAGAATAGATACTAGTAGTAATTAAAATATATAAGTTCTTTATAAGGAAGACAGATTTTATTAAATTTATTATTAAACTAGGTTATATTAGTATAGACTTAAAGAAAATAGAAGCTATAGTAAGTTAGCAAAAACTAGAGAACGTAATATAATTAAGGTTATTTTTAGGGGTTTGCAACTACTATAGAAGGTTTATAACATAGTAATTAAAGAATATTAAACTATTTACTAGGCTTATTAAGAAAAAGGAACTAACGTTTTACACAAGCAAGCGCCGCACACGGCCGAGCGCCGTATCTCAAAACCCCACCAAAAATTAGAAAATTTATACTTTAATATTTTAACAACCACTTAATAATAAATTCTAATAATTTAAATTTAGACTTTTATATACACTCTATAGCTTCTATTAAAGTTATATAGTAAATAGTTTAGTAGTTTTTAAGATAATAGTAACCCAGCCCTATTTTAGCCTCTAAGCTTTAATATCTTAAAAACTACTAAACTATTTACTATATAACTTTAATAGAAGCTATAGAGTGTATATAAAAGTCTAAATCTAAATTATTAGAATTTATTATTAAGTGGATATTAAAATATTAAAGTATGAATTTTCTAATTTTTAGTAGGGTTTTAAGATGCGGCGCTCGGCCGTATGCAGCGCTCGCTTGTGTAAAACGTTATAGGTATAGAAAAAAGAGTAAAGAAAGTTATTTAAAGAACTTAAAAAGTTATTTACCTAGGAACTAATCCTTAAAATCTACTAATTAGGGTTGGAAATAATTATGGAAATAAACGTATTAGACTTTATACTAGGAGTATATTTACTATAAAAGTATAAGAATATATAGCATCTAGTAGTATACTATAGTTAAAAGATAATACTACTAGAATTAATGTAACCGACTACTAGCACACCGCTAGAGCACTATACTGACTCAACTACATATCGAACTGTCTCCATTTCAGTCACCTACCTCTTAACTTACTCACCGACTTAGTCACTAACTCGGTCACTGACCCGGTCAATTACCCCTTATTATCTGCACCTTTCTCATATATATATACCACTTGATTTCCATAGATTTACAATTAAGTCGCTCGTTTAATTTCCACACACTGCAAAAGCTTATAATTAAACTATAACATTTATAACAAGGAGTTATTAGGTATAGTTATAGTACTTAAGGAATAAAGATCATTCTTAAAAGGTATAAAGAAACTATTTATAGTTAAGATAGATTATAAAAACCTAATAGGGTTCCTAATAATAAAAGAACTTAATTAGAAATAGGTTAAATAGGTAGAGATGCTTATAAAATGTTATTTTAAGATTTAGTATACTAAAGGTATAGAAAATGCGAGAGTTAACGTACTAAGTAAAAAAGCTAAACTATAAAATAATAAGAAGCTATTAGGGGCTATATTATAAAGAATAAAGATAGATTAATTAAATATAATTATCTAAAAATCGCTATAACCTAAAAGTATAATTTACTAAAGAGTAATTAGGCGAAAAAGATTTTAAAAGTATAGAACAAGGATTTAAACTTAGAGTAGTATAAAAATAGAGAAGTAATATATATGTCAAGAAGTATTATAAAAGAATTTATTAAAGATTTCTATAGGGGAATAACGTAAGGATATAATAGAGCCTAGAGGTTAGTATTAAGACTCTAAGAGGAGTATATTATTTAAGGAATTTAAGGCTTAGTAAGAGAAGTTATAAGAGAATATTTAAATTGCTAAAGAAATAAGCTAATAAAATATAAGCCATATAGAAAGCTATAGCCTATTAAAACACTAGAAAGACTATAGGAAGTTATATTATAGAACTTTATTATAAAGTTACTAAAGTTAAAAAAAACTCTATTACTAGATAGGAGTACGATATAATCCTTATAATAGTAGATAAGTTAACTAAATAGGGCTACTTTATAGCATATATAAAAGAAATCTTAGCGGAAGATATTACTAGAATCTATATAAAAAAAGTACTCACAAGATATAAGCTCGGACCTATAGAACTTAGTTACCGCCCGAACTCGGTTACGTTTCCTATACAAAACGCCGATTTTCTACCTCTATAAAAACAGTATTAGTAATATATTATTAATAATATAAAGTCCTAAACTTAAAGCTTATATAGTCTTAAGTAAATTTATAAAAAAATATATATATATAAATCTCTTTATGCGCTTAAAATATAAAATAGTTTATTTTATATAGTAATTTACCCC
>Ga0307515_10008514_pt1 | contig 19982 bp, 7 predicted proteins | sample 17_EM_MG_FD_194513 | JGI IMG/M metagenome (GOLD analysis project Ga0307515, IMG submission 194513) | Populus trichocarpa ectomycorrhiza microbial communities from riparian zone in the Pacific Northwest, United States - 17_EM | ecosystem: Host-associated > Plants > Roots > Unclassified | place... | reverse complement strand
CTTGATCCCACGTTAACAGAGATACAGAATGATTTCTATTTCAACATTTAGGTTGTTGACTTTTGAACGTTTCGTGTTTGCCTTCCCCAGAACATTTAATTAACATTATTTATTTGGATTTGATATAAAAAAACAAAGCGAAAATTTAACACACGTCTCCATCAGCATGATGCCATGATGATGTGTTTGGCGTCAATACCGATTTAATTATATTATTTTTTTATCTTTTTTCCAATCAAGAAAATAATTCTTTATATTATACTGATTTTTTCAAGATTATCAATAAAGTATTTCCATCCAACTTGCATCAATGACGATGTCATTGGATGATGCGTGGTTGCTCTATACTAATAAACTACGATATTGCCTTTTTATTCTTGAATGAAACTTTCATTTTCATTTTATTTTGTGATTTTCTATATTTTAAATATAAAAAAAATTATTATACAAAGAGTTATAAAGAGAAAAATAAGTTTCCTCTGGAAGGATAAAATCATAATTTAGTAATTTAGAGTGAAGAACATGTCATGTAATGAAACAATTGATAAAATTAAATGAAAAACACTCGATCAACAGTTTTGAAATAATTAAAATATTAAGAGTCCGTGTACATTAGCGCACAATAATGGGTTTGGAAAAGGACTAATCTCCTAAATGCATCATAGCTGCATATAAGAGTTTTGAAATAAGAGTTTTTTTTTAAAAAAAAAATAATTTAGGTGTTCATGCTAGTTTATGTGCATCTCGACTAATCTCATGGGTCCTAAAGTTAACGATTATATAAATCTTTAATGATCTGAAATTTATGAAACTCGAATTAGTAATTTTTTTTAATATAAATTTAAAATTTAATTAATTAAATATTTTTTTATGATTTTGAAATAAAAGTATTTTTTTAGGGAATGTTTGCTTTTTTGGCACTACAAATTGGCGTCGCAAAATGACTAATCAACATGTCCAAAATAGCTGATCTAGCCACTTTGAAAACCAAGTCATGGTGTTGAAAGTGGAAGTTGGAGACATCCTCCGTACCTAAATCTAATGTAAAAGGGGATTTTCACTTGTTGCGGTCGCTTTCTTACCATTAAAATCTTAAAGTAAATTAAAAAAAATAAAAGTCTTCGTACTTTGACGGTAAGCTTTTACTCTAATCACCGTGCATTGGAACAATATTATGATATTTATGCGATTTGTGGCAAAACTGAAAATTATTGCTTTTACGATATTTTTATCTTTTCATGATGGTTCACGTGGCATTGCTGGACTAATTGAGACAGATTAGTCTTCACACATTTCCTGCACTAGATTTAGAGTAATTTTGATACTGTGGTAGCTGTTATGGTTATAATTTAAAATAAAATTGTTTTATAAAAAGTAATTTTAGTTGAAGTTGGTTTGGAAAAATACATGTTTGGTTAAAACTGTGATTAAAATTGAGGTTGAACAGAAAGTAGTTTAATGTGTTTGGTTAAAAAAATACTTTTTAAATTGAGGTTATAAAATAATTAATATATATTAATATTGATGGTTTTTAATTTAAATATTATAGATTTAACTATCACTATTATATCATTAAATAAATCATATTTTATATCAAATATTTTTAATTGTTCCATTAACTTATCTACAATTTCATCACGTATGAAATTCATCCGATAAGGACTACAATTTTCATGGTTTTTTGAGCGTGCAACAAAATCAGGTAAAATATCATCAGAAATAAAATTGGAATTGCGATCAAATTCCACAAATGTTACGTCATCATGCAATCTCCTTCCAATTTATATAGTGTTATTAAATAATATTAAACACTAGTTTTTCGAGTAAAACACAATTTTAAAAAAATTAAATTTTTTTGGGTCGGACGCGGTTCAATAAACACGGTTCACATAAATAGAACAATAACCCATGAATTAATTCACCCGGTTCAATGCATTTAGGTTTGGGACGGACCCAAGTCAATAAATTTAGGTTTGGACCGGACCCGGTCCGACCCATATGGACTGGGCTAAACCTAGCCAGCCCAGCCGGTCACTGGCCCAAGCCAGTGACCCCGCTAGGCAAAGCAACACGCGTGTTGCTACACTGTTCAAGTGAATTAAAATTCACTTGAACAGTGTAATGTTGATAAAAGCAAAGCGGGAGGGAATGAAGATGAAAGTCGAGCACTTTTCTAGCTATTCCTCTGTTCTGCTCCTCCTCTCATGCTATTCCTCTGTTCTGTTCCTCCGTGTCTGTATGCTGGAGTTGGGTGACAAAGCTAGCTACTTTTTCCCTGTTTTCCCCAGCCCCTCATTCTCCTTCTTCTTCTTCTACACTTCCATTTCTCCACTGTTCACATGAACAGTGGAGACATGGAAGTGCAGAAGAAGAAAAAGTTGCGCGCCTCTGGTTACTGGAAGAGGAAAGTTGTGCGCCTCTTGTTACTGTGCTGTAAAAGTTGCTTCTTCTCCCCCTACGTTGCAAACGCAGTAATCAATAGGGCCCATGAACAGTAAATTCTGTTTTTTACTTAACTTAAAATGCTGCGGTAGCCGCGTAAACAAATGAATTCTAAAAACTTACCCTGGAATTCAAAAAAAAAAAAACTAGTTTTTTTTTTATAATTATCGAATTCAAAGAGGAGTTGTTGCAATAATATAATAATTAACCTAGAGGGTGCAAGGGGTCCAAAAATTTTGTGGTGGCTTATGTGGCTAATTTATGGGGCTCGAAGGTAGCTTTCAAGGCGGTGATGGAATCCTTTTAACGATCCCTACTTATCAGGCGGCGCGTGTTTTTTCTGCACCTTTGGATCACTGTGAACGATCGTTTGTTTTTTTTCTCTCGTCATAGAAAAGTGTGTTGTCCCTTAAAAATATTCAATGCAACCCTTTAATTAGTTTTGTCATCAGATTTAGTCATTGGTCTTTAATTTATTTAATTTTTGAAATAATTAATAAAAAAAATTATTTTCAATTTCATACCCTGTGAAATTTTTTATCTTTTAAATTTGATCCTTAAAAAATTCAATGCAACCCTTCTGTTAGTTTTTTTTCCTCGATTTGGTTCATTGTTTTTTATTACTATTTGTTTTATTTGAAATAATTCATAGAATTAATTTTTTATTTTCAATTTCACCCCATGGATTTTCTCATGTGTTTAATTCGGTTCCTATTATTTTAATTTCTTTTTATTTTGTTTAAAATGGTTTAAATAATTAGTTCACTTTTCAATTTCATTCTCCTTGAGTTTTTTTTCCTATCAATTTTTTTAACTTTAAAAGTTATTTTAGTTTGTGATTGCATTCTTCAATATTAAATTTTTTTAATATTAAATTTGTTAGGTGTTGAACTTCTTATTTTAGCTCGAGTTTAAAGCTTAACGAGTTATGATTTTAAAATATAAATGCAGTTGAATCTTACTTTTTTTTATCTAAAAGATATGTTATTTTATTTTTAAAAAAGATTTGGTATAAGCAATAAGCATGCTTTTATCTAGGGACATAAACTTGGTCAACACTTATATAATAAGCTAGATCATAAATATCATTTAATAAACGACGTACCACACTTCTTAATTTAAAAATGAAGGTCCATGCTAACCAGTTTATAACGTATTTTGCATGTGATGCGTGTTTCCGACTGCGGTTGTTAAATCACGGCAGGTCTTGATCAAATTATGAAGCAGCTCTTGCTGACAGAAAATTTCAACTTTTAGGTCACAAATGTCGAATTCCTTAAGCAGCGTGGCGTGCTTTACAAATTATTTATTTTTTTAAATTTTTTTTAATATATTAATATCATAATTAAATTTTAAAAAATAAAAAAAAATTATCTTAATATATTTTAAGGTAAAAAAATAAAAGCCAGTAAAAAATTCAATTGACTCATTCAAAAAGTACTTTGAAAAAATAATTTTTTTTTTGCCGTGTCAATGTTACCGGTTTATTACCTTTTAAAGTTGAATAGATGTACTGTTTGATACATTTATGAATAGTGGCCTAAGAATAATGTACTGCTAAAATCATTAAACAAATATTGCGTCCTGTGGCTACTCGTAGATATTTTTAAGTTACAAACCATGTTAGAACATGATCAATATTTATAACTAGACTCGAATTTATAGCTTCAGCCAGCAGCGGAACCGGAGGGTTGGGCCTGGGCCACTGATTTTTTTATTTGTTTTATAGCCCAGCTTAAATATACGTGCTAGAAAAAAAAAATTGATCAGAAAAATAAAAAATAAAACACCCAGTTCTCTCTCTCTTTGAACGCCTACACTAAAAATTCTTTGCCCCAACCATCTAGGTGGTGGTCCAGTGATAAAAGCTTGGGATCAAAAGGTTTGCTTTCTCTGTAGTTTCAGGTTCGAGTCCTGTGGTTGCTCATATGATGGCCACTGGAGGCTTACATGGTCGTTAACTTCAGGGCCCGTGGGATTAGTCGAGGTGCGCGCAAACTGGCCCGGACACCCACATTAAACTAAAAAAAAAAAAAATCCTCTGCCCCTCTCTCTCTCTCTTCGTAAGTCTCTTCTTGCTTTTACGTTATTCTATTGGCATCATATTTTGTTTTTGCATCTAGTGGATTGTCATCAATTTTTAATTTTGATTAAGTTTTTGTGAATTTAAGTAGAATTAAGGTTGCCCGCTTCATCAATTTGTGGTCTTGATCTTTGTTGTTCCTAATTTTGAATTCTTTTAATCAAGGCCATCCACCATTAGATTTAAGTTTTTTTTTTGGATTTTGATGGTGATCTCAGTGCTGCCAAGCTTGAGATAGAGTGGAGGTGGAGAAGATACGGCCGGGGTTTCAGGTTTGTGTGGTGGCGCGCGGTAAATGGAGAGTAAAGGGAACCTTGAGTTTGTCCGTCTTCGGAACTTTATCATTCGAACCACCTCTTTAGAGATTATTACTTGAATATTTGAGACAAATATTAGTAAAATATAGAGTTGTCTTTAAAAAATGTTTTAGATTGTATGTAGACTCGACAGGGTCTAACTAGAAATTCAATGATTCTATTATCCAATTGATTTTCTATTTTATTAAGTATTTTTTATTTAAAAATATATTATAATAATAATTTATTATTTTTTTAAAAAATATATTTAATATTAAGACATCAAAAGAAACACGTTCTTGCTCCAGTCTTCCATCCTACCTCAATTAAGTTCCTATAAGTTGTTTTGTTCCCCATAATAAACAATTGTTGCAACAGAAATTCCGCTAACTGAATTTATTAACGCAAATATTCTTGGTATTAGAAGCACTATTTTCGGTTCTAAACCATACTTTAACATACACAATTGTAAGAAATTAGATTCTTGGATTAATCCTTGTGAAAGAGAATAATAAATATCGAATGAGAGTTTGCGGAGTTGTTAGAATTTGTTCTCTGTTCATTTATTTTTTCACCATGCTATTTTTTTAACATGGTAAATGAATAAAAAAGTAGAATAAGTTTTGCATTCCTAAAATATTTTTGAAAAAATTATATTTTTTTTAATTTTTTATTTTAAATTAATATTTTTTATGATTTCAAATTATTTTAATATGTTGATGTTAAAAATAATTTTTAAAAAATAAAATAATATTATTTTAATATATTTTTGAGATAAAAACATTTTAAAAAACAATCATCACATTAAACGCAGTGATACTGATTTCACAAATCGGTCAGATGAGATGAGATTTCATTTGACTTGAGGAGGCTGGCCGGTATCATGAAACAGAAAATTAGCACGTCGGAAAATTCACAACACAGCTTGATTAGGCACAATTGCTTATGATCATACTGAAGACAAACTAATACAAACAACAATGGCCAAAACCTGAGAGGATGAGTTCCACTATTTTTCCTTCCCATCTTCGTACAAAGAAGCAAGAATTTGCTTGAGTGTCCTATTGTAGGCCAAGGGGCACTCCAATTCCACCAAGTGACCTGCCCTCTCTATGCAGTGCACCGTTGCTTTGCCTTCTAGTAGCCTGTGATCACAGTTTCAAGTACCGTAACATTACTAATGATGAACAACATAAAAGCTCATTAAATCTATTTATTTAATCGGTAATATTTGTATAATTATTAATTGGGGTAGATGCAATTCTTCCTCGAAAGTTGGTGTGTTCTACGCCTCTACGGTATCCTTTGTGAGTTTTCACTGAATCTAATTTACGATTTGGTAATATCATTCCTGAATGAATACAATATCCAATTAGACGTACTCTTTCAAGTTGCGAACTTCTTCCTTGTCGAAAATTATGTCATCCCCTCCCCCCAAGAGATATATCCTCTGCACTTGGAATCATAAATAAAGAAAAAATTTCCCGAACTAGTTAGAACTTTGAGGAAGAATGGAATGGCTGCAATACAATTAAGGCCTGTGTAAAACGATCAACTTCGACTCTCATATTTGAACAAGTGAAAGTATATATGTGACAAAATAAAGAGCATCTTCCATGCTGTCGGTTACAGGTTAAATCCCATTAATCTGGACTAGCAAGTTTAGTAATAACAATCTTTATGTTAGTTCCTTTCTGACCTGGGTAAAACGAGGGACAGTGAAATCCTTGTCCTTCACAATTGACGCCTCTAAAAGTTCATGCCTCTCCTTCTTGTGGTCGAAATACAAGGCCTGCTACCCATGTCAAGAATTTATTACGGTCAAAAATCAATTCCGAAAGTTTAAATATGACTTCCATTAATGATATGTAGAAATATTCTACTTGTCAACTGAAGATCCCCGTTTGACGGGGAACTACTATATTCATGAATTGCTCCTCTCGACTGTGAAGTCAAATCTAGCACTGCTTTGCCAATATGTGGTTGCTTGCTAAGATAGAAGGATTTGATAGTTGGAGCATTGATGTCTGGGTACTTGCATGCTAATTCTAAACAAGTAGGAAGGATTGATTAGACTGGGAGATTCGGTGTCATGATAAGTGTACAAACACCATGAATCGAGGAGAAAATTAAAATTAAAAATGGGATGTACAGTGTGATAGTTTAGCTAACGAAGCTTACCTCCAAAATGTGTCTGTAGACAAAATCAGGTATCCATGGCAGCTTGTAGAAAGCAACTTCTAGCAGTTTCTTCACGCCCTCGACAGTTTCAGGAATCAAATAATCTGCCCACGATGAGAAGCCAATTCTTTGCAGGCCAGCACAAGTGATGGACTCAGTCAAGGCCATAACTGAACAAGTTATCACCATTGAATCAACCAAATTAGGGAACATCTCAGCCATCTTGAAACCAACAATCCCTCCATAGCTCAATCCAACCAAGGTGCACTTCTCGACGCGAAGCTTCCTTAGACCCTTAGCCATGCATTCTGCTTGAAAAGCCGGTGACCGTTCAGTTTTATCGGTGATTGAATCTCCAAAGAAGAGGAGATCGGGAACATAAACTGCGTATTTCTTGGCCAAAGCTAGCGCCTGAAATTGCCATGTCAAAATCCCATCACAACCAAAACCATGAAGAAACACCACTGCAGGTTTATTCGTGGTAGTGGTTTCACTCGGGATCCAGAAATGGATGACTGTCCCTGGCTCGATCTCTACTGCTCGGGGTGTGACCCCAGCTAGCTTCATTAAGCCTTGCAACAAGGGCTTGTACAATGACAAAGTGTTCACCATCTCTCCTTCTCTAGAAAGGTAGGCTCTTCCAAACCTTGTATGAATGATAACTACAGGAGTCGTGTTATTTGTTTTCATTGAATGACATGTTGTTGATCTGTAATAGTATATATTGCTGTCATTCATGAATGACAATTTATGATGGGTAGTTGGTTAGATAGAAAATTACTTTTTAAAAGTTATTTTAAATATTTCTTTTTGTATTTGTTTATTATTAGAAAAATTAGTTAAGAAAAAATTTTTCAAGTCTAAAAAAAATTTGGTTTAGTTTTTAGAAAAATATTTTCTTTTTATTTTGGGTGGAAAATACTTTTTAAAAATTTTAAAAAATTTTGAAATATCATATTATTTGCTGATTATAACAAATTTGATCCTCAAACTTTTAATTGCTGTATATTTTGTTTTGAATTTTTTTTTTAATTTCACCACTTAAAATTTAATTTAATTTAATTTTTATATTAATTTTGATCCTCATTTTTAGGATTATTTTTTGTTTTTCTCTTATTATTTTTTTAATTAAAATTTTTTATTTATCAAATTTAATAATAATTTTTTTTATTATTATTTTTATTTTAAATAATTTATGAAATTAAACAGATTTAATTAACGTTATTTATTTAGATTTGATATACAACAACAAAGCGAAAATTTAACACACGTCTCCATCAGCATGATGATGTGTTTGGCATCAATACCGATTTAATTATATTTATTTTTATCTATTTTTCAATCAAGAAAATAATACTTTATATTATACTGATTTTTTCAAGATTATCAATAAAGTATTTCCATCCAACTTGCATCAATTACGATGTCATTGAATGATGTGTGGTTGCTCTATACTAATAAATTACGATATTGCTTTTTTATTCTTGAATGAAACTTTCATTTCCATTTTATTTTGTGATTTTCTATCTTTTAAATATAAAAACAATTATTATACAAAGAGTTATAGAGAGAAAAATAAGTTTTCTCTGGAAGGATAAAATCATAATTTAGTAATTTAGAATGAAGAATGAAGAACATGTCATGCAATGAAACAATTGATAAAATTAAATGGAACAATATTATGATATTTATACATTTTGTGGCAAAACTAAAAATTATTGCTTTTAGGATATTTTTATCTTTCCATGATGGTTGACTTGGCATTGCTGAGCTAATTGAGACAAATTAGTCTTCACATATTTTTTGTACTGCACTTAAAAGCAAAATAGCATATAACAATCCTTGAGGATATTTTTGGCATTTCATATTTAATTGCATACTGAATTATAGAACTTACCTCTGAAACCCAAAAAAAAAATATTAATTTTTTGGGTAATTATATAATTGAGAAAAGAGTTGTTACATCTGGATACAATATATTATTTAAATAATTAATCTAGAGACGCGCCGGGGGTCCAAAAAGTTTGTGATGGTGTGTGCGGCTAATTTACGTGGCTAAAAGATAGCTTTCAAGGCAGTGATGGAATCCTCTTGACGATCCCATCCTGATCAGGCGGCGCGTGTTTTATTTGCGCATGTGGATCGTTGTGAACGAGTGTTTTTTTCTCTCTCTCATACTAGGAAAGCGTTTTGTTCCTTTAAAAAATTCAATGCATCCCTTTAATTAGTTTTGTTATCAGATTTGATAACTGGTCTTTAAATTTTTTTTTTAATAATTTATAAAAAAATTGTTTTCAATTTAATCCCTTGTGAATTTTTTTATCCTTTAAATTTGGTTCTTAAAAAATTCAATACAACCCTTCTCTTAGCTTTTTTTTCTCCAGATTTGGTTCCTAGTTTTTTATTAGTATTTTTTATTTGAAATAATTTATAGAATTAGATTTGTTTTTCAATTTCACCATGTGATTTTTTTCATGTATTTAATTTAATTCCTCTTTATTTTATTTAAAATTATTTATATAATTTATTTTGTTTTTCGATTTCATCGTTATTGATTTTTTTTTCCTATCAATTTTTTCAACTTTAAAAGTTATTTTAGTTTGATTTTATTTTGTGATTTAATAATTTGTTAGGTGTTGAATTTCTTGATTGAGCTTAAATTCTTGATTGAGCTTGAATTTAGAGTTTAACGGATTGTAAGTTTGAAATATCTTGCTCTTGTTACCTAAAAGATATGTTCTTTTATTTTATTTTTAAAAAAAAAAGATTTGGTACAAGAAATAAGCATGCTTTTATCTAGGGACATTTTATCTAGGGACATAAACTTGGTCAACGCTTATATACTAAGCTAGATCATAAATATCATTTAATAAATGACGTATCACACTTCTTAATTTAAAAATGAAGGTCCATGCTAACCATATTATGCCATATCTCGCATATACATGCACTTATAAAGAATGCATAAGATATGTGAATGCTCATAATTGATATGGGCTCTAAGCCAACTTGTGTGCACCTTAATTAATTTTTATAGGTCCTGAAGTTAACAATCATGTAAGCCTCCAGTAGCCATCAATATTAATAATAACATTGTTTGAACTTGAAACCATAAAAAATACAAACCTTTTAATCTCAAATTATTACCACCTAACCAGGGGCGGAGCTAAAATTATTTATTAGGGGGGGCAAAATTAATATAATAAGATATAATATTTGTTTTAATGTATTATACATGAGTTGTAAAATAAAACTTGTATAATTTAGTTTTATTCAAATAACTTATTACAAATATATAATGACCTTATTATAATGTAAAAGGTTTGGAGCAATATCAAATTGAGTCAAAGTAATGAAGTTAATTTCATCTTCATAATGTATCCATCACTTTAATGTTGTTGGTCTTTATATCTATCAAATATAAACATACAAAGTATATAATAAACATTAGCTAAAACGAAGCATTATTTATGTTAGATAAACTTTGAAATAAAGCAAAAAATAATAAAGAATGATTCTTATATATTTTATTTTAATTGTGCTCGTCGTTCTTTTATAAAATAAAAATCATCGATTATCATATCAATTGTGAATCTTTCAACAATTTCTTTTTCTATATAGACAATCAAATAATTTACAAGAAAATCATCCTCCATCCTATTGCAAAGTCTTGTTTTAACAATCTTTATCGCTGAAAAAGCTCGTTCGGTAGTTGTTGTCGAAACAAGAAGAGTCAAAATAAGTCGAATCAAGCTGTCAACTAGCGAATAAATTGTTGATTTTTCTGTTTCAACCAATCCTTGACATAAATCAGCAATCGATGACATGTTCTTTAACTTTGGATGATTGGGTACATGATTGGATGACATGTTCTAAAATCAAAACATATATCTTAAGAAAAAATTGATAATTTTGGTGGCTCTGCTTAAAACAAAACATAAAAAAAATCTAAGTATAATCAAAACAAACCAATAAAATATATCTAATTAATTAGAAAAAAAAATCACCATAACAAGAATTCAAAAAACAATTGGTAGAACTAGCAGATTTGAGAAAAAAAAATGAGCAAAAATGATAGAATTATAAAAAAAACCTCATCAAATTATTAACAAACATCTCAAAATAAAACAAAAAATAGATTTAAATTTAATTTACCTTGTTTTATTTCACCTTAACAAGAATTCAAAAAACAATTGGTAGAACTAGCAGATTTGAGAAAACAAATAAGCAAAAATAGTAGAATTATAAAAAAACCTCATCAAATTATTAACAAACATCTCAAAATAAAATAAAAAATAGATTTAAATTTAATTTACCTTATTTTATTTGATGAAAGTTAAATTAATTGGTGGCTCTGCTTCAATTTTTTTGTAGAAAATTTTTACTCATGATTTGTGTTTTTATCGGCTGCAAGATTTATATATATTAGGGCTACACAAGGTAATGACCTTATATTTTTTTCTTTTCACGTCGGTCAAGAGTAAATAAAAAATCAAAAGTAAAGTTACATTTAATTACTGTTAATAAGGCCACTTTTTTAAAATAAAAAAATTCTATCAGTCAAATTTTGCCATGTTATTTTTATTTTATTTTTACATAAAAATAAAGTAAAATTATTATAAATAACTTGTAAAATAATTTGTGTGTGTATGTGTATCTTGGTCAATGAAAGGAAACATACATGGAATGCAACTACCTAGAACACAACAAACACAAAAATAAAAACTAAAAGGCAGACCTGTTTGGCAAGTTTGCAAGCAGGCCCGGGCCCCTACTTGCCGCCCCTGCACCTAACCACCTATTTGATGGTCACATTAACCGTATTTTAATAATTGGAGTTAATCACATGGGAGGTCCCCGTAATTAATGAAGGACACTAAACAGCTGGTGCATCACTGTACGAAAAGTGAGAAAAATTTGTTTCAGAGGTCTTTAAAACGTGTGGAAGTACGAGGTGGGTTAGAGTTTTTTTTTTAAAAGTTGTTTTTATTTAAAAATATATTAAAATAATTTTTTTTATTTTTAAATTTTTTTTTTCAACATTAACATTTTAAAATTATTTAAAATAATAAAAAATAATTTTAAACAAAAAAATAATTTTTTTTAAAAAATCATTTGAAACACAATTCTAAACAAATCTTCCTGTTTATTTTTGCGTTTCAAAAATATTTTTGAATTTTTTTTATTAATATTTTTTTAGTGTTTTCATGTCATTTTGATGCGATGATATCAAAAGTCATTTTTAAAAAATAAAAAATATTATTTTAATGTATTTATAAATGAAAAGTACTTTAAAAAATAATTTTTTTTTTGCCATTCACGTGTCAATGTTACCGGTTTATTACCTTTTAAAGTTGAATATATGTACTGTTTTATACATTTATGAATAGAGGCCTAAGAATAATGTACTGCTAAAATCATAAAACAAATATTGCGTACTGTGGTTGCTCGTAGATATTTAAGTTACAAACCATGTTAGAACATGATCAAAATTTATAACTAGACTCGAATTTAGAGCTTCAGCCAGCGGCGGAACCGGAGGGTTGGGCCTGGGCCACTGATTTTTTTATTTGTTTTATAGCCCAGCTTAAATATATGTGCTAGAAAAATAAAATTGATCAGAAAAATAAAAAATAAAAGACCCAGTTCTCTTTCTCTTTGAACGCCCACACTAAAAATCCTCTAGCCAGTGGTTCAGTAGGTGACCCAATAATAAAAATTTAGGATCAAGAAATTTGTTTTTTCTGTGATTTAAAGTTCAAACCATGTGGTTGTTAATATGATGGTCACTGGAGATTTAATTGGTTGTTAACTTCAGGATCTGTGGGATTAGTCGAAGTACGCGTAAGCTGACTCAGACATCTACGTTAATAATAATAAAAAAAATCCTCTGCCCCTCTCTCTCTTCATAAGTCTCTTCTTGCTTTTGTGTTATTCTATGGGGCATCATATTTTGTTTTTGCATCTAGTGGATTGTCATCAATTTTTAACCTGAGAGGATGAGTTCCACTATTTTTGCTTCCCATCTTCGTACAAAGAAGCAAGAATTTGCGTGAGTGTCCTATTGTAGGCCGAGGGGCACTCCAATTCCACCAAGTGACCTGCATTCTCTATTCAATTTGGCTTGGTTTTTTCAGTTTAACTTAATTTTGGCTTGATTTTTTTTTTTGTTTTTTTTAGTTTGGTTTGAGTTTTTCAGTTTTAGGTTTATAAAACCGAACCGAACCGGTCTATTTTTTCAAAATTTTAATCGGTTTTTTTTCACTATTCGGTTTTTTTGGTTATTTTTTTTTCCAGTTTTTTTGGTTTAATCGGTTTTCAGTTTTTTTGATCACCCCTAAAATAGATCAAGTCCATCACTTGGAGAATAGTGTGATAAAAACCCAACACCTACAAAACATTTCTTTTTAGTGGGGTTTAGGGACCCTCAAATGATAAAGTTAATGAATTTTTAGTAAGGAACCGGAATAAATGAGAAAATGAGCTTTAAATTTCAAAAATAAAAGTGTTTGTTCTTGGTTTTATATGATAAATACTATGAGAATTAAAGTATAAATATTTAGAGAATATAAATTGTGAACATGAGGTTTGAAAGATTCATAAAATATTTATAACTCATAAATCTTGTCTTTTTATGTAGTGGGGGAGCTAAAAAGTCATTTTGCCGTTACAAATACGTTAATGAGGGATAAATATCTCTTACAAAAATATTAATAATATAGAAATATGATAGAATTTTAAAAGAATTTTTTATATATCTAAGAGTGTAGGAAAAATAAGATCTAAGATGTATTTGATCAGTAACTATAATGACTGAGTTCTTTCTCTAGAATAAGTCCACGAGAACTAGATTATTTTTTTTAGACAGAATCCATGAGGGTTGACATCTTCCTCAAAGCTAAACTCATAGAAATTGAGTTTACATATATTACATATATCGCCGGAAACCATGAGTTTTTAGGTTTTTAATAATTTTTTAGACTTGTTAAATTTAGTTCCAAAACATATAAAAGTTATCTTCCAGTACACTTTGAGAAGAACAGTAGTCCGCAAAATTTCTAACTAGAAAAACGCAGAAACTTACACAAGGATTTGTTCCTTTCAGGAATTTTTTTTTTATTATTGTCTATATCTCATTCACAGTAAATATTTCTCATCATCTACCCTTGTCATTTTCAATTTCTTCTGAAATAGCATCACTGGTTAAAGAAATTGTAAAAGCTGACACATCAAGGTGCTATTGTGACAGATTAGTCTTCACATGGCCTGCTGCTAGTGACTCGTGAGCAAATCAAAAACCTGTTTCGTATTCCTTTCAAAAGTTTTGGATTTGATAGTAAACTTGCAAAGTGGGGCATCATCAAGATTGATTTAATTTGTTTTCAAGCATCACCCCTTGTTATAAGATGAATGTTCTGTTCCTATACATTGATGTGAGTACCATCCTGGACTTACTTCTTTCAAGAATTGCAATCAAGTGGTCGCAACTATGATTAACTGTGGAATTTGTTAGTTTTTGAAGGAAAGCATTCCAACTTTCCTGGTCAATCTAGAATAATAGGCTCACTGTCTCAAACACAGATTGAAGAAACCTGCCGAGCTTTCTGTATTTCCCACTTGGAAAGGATGTTAATTGTTTAACCAATATTATTCTCCAGTATTTTGGAAATCAGACCACCGTGTACGTGTTAATAAAGGGAAGCCAAGATTCTGCAATGTATAGGAATACTTGTCATGGAAAAGCTATCAATCAATCAAGCTAGGAAAGTTCACTAGTTATTGCGCATGACACATACATTGATCCGTTTCACTCCAAGCTAGGAAGATGTCCAAGATAGTGAAATGTGTAAGAAAACAGCATCAAACACAAAGAAATGCTTCCATGAATGATGAATCATCACTTTTCAGAAACAGCTAGGAAAGTTCGTAGTTGTAAGTGTTACCTAATTTGTAAAATTGTAGTTCAAGTTTCAAGCATAGTTCTGTGCTACAGATCTATGAATTAGACGCACCGAAGACTTTCATAGATCATTAACACTGTGGAATCCTGATAGATAACGAAAGAAAGGGAAAACTATATCAAAACTCATCGGTGCTGGGAAAACACATTGCGATTTCATCCGGTTCAAAGCCAAAAACCAAACAGCCTGAGAAAGTCTGGTAACACTACTTAACAAGGGGGGAAATGATAAATTCAAAAAGATAATTGAGGAGAATTAAAGTACACGTATTTGGAATTGCAATTTTCTGTTTTAAGGAAAATAGGGGGGCATGAAACAAGCAAAAAAAAAACTTAAGAAGCAACCGATACTAGGATGAAACTAAATTTCGTTCTGTATTAGAGATCATGTCTTCACGGGCGGCACAGAATTCGCATCCAAAACGTCAAGCTTGCTATGCAATGTTCGGAAGACTCGAACTGCGTGGTGGCAATAAGATTTGCACAGAAAGTGAGGTTTGAAAGCAAGTATCAGGAGACCATGAGCAAATGAAGCTCCCTGTATGTTCCCTCAACCTTGTTTTCTTATGGTTATGCTTGAGAAACTAGAAATGAGTTCGACGGAATGGAATTGTATGTATAAATCTTGTTGCAAGCTACAACTTCTTCTGAATATGGGTCTTGAATTCTAAGAAAAAAGGGGGATGAAAAAAAACTAGATAAACAAGTTCATCTAAAGTTAGGATTTTATATGCCTTTAAATCAAACCAAACACTACATAATGTTTTGACTACATTCAGAACAAAATCCATCAAAGCATTGAAGTACAAGAACACTAGAAAAGACTCCATAATGTTATGACTACATTCCTCACACATGACCTGACCCAATAAATTAACAAAAAGAAGAAAAAATAGTAGAGTGATTCCCTTGTCTGTCTATCAAGGTAACTCCTCCAAATTAAGAATCTATAACCAAGTTGTTGGCAAGCTACATGACTATCTGCACTGGATACCTGTCAATGCAATCCTGCCATGGATTATTAGAAGATGGCTTAATATGCCTCAGAGCCTCCCAAATTGCACTGTTGCACTTGAAACCACTGCCAAAAGCAATCTGCCAAATACGGTCCCCCCTCCGTACTCTTTCCTTTGCCTCAGTGTAAGCCAACTCGTACCAAATTGAGCTTGACGAAGTGTTACCAAACCGATGAAGAGTCATCCTGGAAGCTTCAACATGAATAGGCAAAAGCTGCAGATTCTTCTCAAGCTCATCAATCACGGCTCTACCCCCGGCATGAATACAGAAATGATCGAACGCAAGCTTAAAATCAGGGATGTACGGCTTCACTTTTGCATTGAACAATTTCTTAGCAACTAAAGTTGAAAAGAACAAAAGTTGCTCACTGATGGGAAGAACCAAAGGACCCAAGGTTGTGATATTAGTCTTAAGTGCACCACCAGCAATTGCCATGAGCTCTTTTGACAAAGAAACCCCTGTTTTCCCAGCATCATCCTGCTCCTGATAGACACACTTGAACGCCTTGTCATCAGCTCCTTTATGAGTTCTAACCACATGAACAAGCTTATACTTGGCTCTTCTCTTATCTTTAGCTTTATTTGACAACAAAACAGCAGAACCTCCGACTCTAAACAAGCAATTCGGTATCAACATTGACTTCTTGTTCCCAAAATACCAATTCTGTGTAATGTTCTCAGTACTTACAACAACAGCATAAGTATTCCTATGAACTTGCAACATATCTTTAGCAAGGTCAACAGCAATAACCCCAGCACTACACCCCATTCCCCCAAGATTAAAAGATCTAATATTCCCTCTCAATTTATACTTGTTAACAATCATTGCAGATAACGAGGGTGTAGGATTAAACAAACTACAATTCACAACAAGAATACCAATATCTTTAGGCTTGATATTAGTATTTGCAAATAAAACATCCAGGGCACCAAACATCACCTGCTGTGCCTCTTCTCTAGCTGCTGCCATTGATGGTCTTGGTGGAATATAATGCATAGCTTCAGGGACATAAGTTTCTTCACCAAGACCTGATCTTTCCAAAATCTTCCTTTGAAATTCCAACGAAGAATCATCAAAATCACCAGTCAGACTTGAATGCTCCATGAATTGCTCAAATTTGACTTGTAAGTTTGATGGAGGCTTGTAACAAGCATAATCAACAAGAAAAAGGGATCTGGGCCTGGTCATAATATAAACCGTGGCTCCAAAAACAAGAAAAGCAGAACAAATAATGACACTAACAAGATTATACTGAAGATGAAGCCAAAGTTGGTGAATGTCATTTGGGTTCAATTGAAAAGCTTGAAAAATAACAAAAGCCATTAAAGGGACCAAACAAAGAGTCAACAAATGAGTTATCAAATAATGATAACCGAGCTTGACATGCTTAAGATTCACACTATGCAAGAAATCTGGCAATCTTCTTGATTGTCGGATCTGGACTCCATTGGTAGTGGTGGATTCGGATTCCCGTTGGTTGTTCATATTGTCTTCTCTAAGTTTTCAAGATAGGTTCTTTTGGGTTTCTTGAATGGTGAATATAAGACTAAAAAACAGAGTAAGTGACTATTATGGTGTGTAAGAAATGAATGTCCGTTTACAATACGGATCTTGAGAAGCACTAAAGAAAAAGAAATGAAGGTTGTTAGGTAACGATGTAACTGCAAAACGGCCCCGACCCAGTAACAATTATTAAAGACTGCGTAGATTTTGACTTGATAATTGCTGATAATGATACATGAAATCTGTATTTTGATTTCCTGAATCTGTTTTTTCTTTTCTTTTCCCCCCCACTCTCTTATCTGTAATGATTTTGGTCAAATGGGAGAAAGAGAGGGGGGGGGGGGGGGCCGGTTCAAAGATGATGCCGTTGACTTTGGCAGATTATGTGAAAATGAAGAAACAAAAGGCATTCTTCTTTTTCTTTCGAGTTAGAAGTAGTCAAATTTAATTCATATTTAGCAATTGATCTCTATATTTTTATATTTTTTAATTTTATTCTTCAATGTATTAGGTATTATGTTTTATTATTTATTATGATTTATTTTTCATGATATCATTTTAATCTCATGACCCGTGTTATGAATTTGATGAGTTAGCTTGGTTGAACCAAGTTTTTTTTTTTAAATTATTGTTTTTTTTTTAATTTTATCATTTAATACTGGGTGGATTAAGAATCAAGTTTCATGACTTATTTCGGTTTAAGTTCTATAGGGTTATATGTCATAACGCGAGTTTTGCGGGTTAATCTAAGTAGACTCGTATTGTTTTATTATGTCCTTTTTCTATATATTTTTTTTTTCAATTTCACCATCAAACTATAGTTTGATTAAGAATTGAGTTGTATAATTTGTTTTAATTTGCTTTTTGTAGGGTTATCTCGGTCTAATGGATTGGTGATGTGAGCTTGGTAGGTTAACTAGCCGATTCAAGTCATTTTTTTAATTTATTTTCTATGAGGTTATCACGGTCTCATGACCTGTGTCGTGAGTTTGGCGAGTTAACTCGTGTTGACTCGGATTATTTTATTTGTATCATTTTTGTAATTATTATTTTTTAATTTCATTATTCAATATTGGATTGATTAAGAATTATGCTTCATATTTATTTCAACTTACTTTCTATAAGATTATTTTGGTCTTATGAAACAGATTGTGAGTTTAACAAATTAACTTTTTATCTTATTTTTTTATCCTTAAATATTGGGTTGATTGAAGATTAAACTTCGTAGTTTATTTTGATTTGTTTTATATTGGGTCATCGTGGTTTTATGACCCAGGTAACAGATTTGCTTTGTTAATCCGGTTCGATCCAATATATTTATGTCTCAATATTTTTTTTTTCTTAAAAAATATATCTTGAATTTTTTAAGTCAAACTATCTTTTTACTCGTTGTTTAGATTGCACTTAGACATGTCAAGTGGATCGAGTTACATTGGGTCAACCATCATATAGTTTAATCTTTTTACTAAAAATTAGTTAAAATATTTTGTTTTTCAATAATTAAATATTTTTTTTCTACATTAAAAAAATGATTCAATCTGTTGCATAACACGGGTGAATAATCTAATTATACTTGTTATATTGTAATTAAACTGACATTGATACCCTTCCTCTTCAAGAAATATATGAGTTCAAATCCTTTTTCTTTAATGAAAAGCTACATATATTATTACAAATATTATTCAATGTAATAATTCTATAAATCACCCATATACAAGTATATCACTTATAAATTGTTACATATATATTAAATAGTAGCACACATATACACAACCAAACATTTAGAGCCCGTTTGGCAACGAGGTAGAGGTTGCGTTTCTTCAAAAACGCACTGGCTCAGTGTTTGGTTAAGGAAAAAAAGTTGTTCACTATGTATGGGGTCCCACAATAAATTGCGTGCGAAACGCAGACAATTTGAAAGCAGAAAAATGCTGCTTTTTTGCGCGGCTCTTTGAGAACAACCATGCTACACTATTCATTGAACAGTGTATCATGCCTCCACTGTTCACTGAACAGTGGAGCATGTGAACAGTGCGAATTGCACTGTTCACGTGAAATTCCTTTTTTTTTTTTTTTCAGTGTGTTAATTTTTTTAACATTTGTTTTTTTTAAAAAAACACTAGTATAAAATGAATTAATTAAATTCACTTGCATTGTAATATCAATTTTATACCTGATAATATTTATCTACGCTAAAAAAATTATGAAAACTGTAATTCTTATCGGATGAATTTTGTACGTAATGAAATTATAAATAGTTTAATGAAATAATAAAAAGTTTTTTTTATTTCATGATGTAATAGGAGTAATTAATTCTACAATATTTAAATTTAAAACCATCAATATTAATATATATTTTTTTAAATTATTTTATAACCTCAATTTCAAAAGCATTTTTAACCAAACACATTAAACTACTTTTTCTTCAACCTCAATTTCAACCATGGTTTTAACCAAACACCTATTTTTTTCAAACCAACCTCAACTAAAAGTACTTTTT
>Ga0307515_10008513_pt1 | contig 19982 bp, 18 predicted proteins | sample 17_EM_MG_FD_194513 | JGI IMG/M metagenome (GOLD analysis project Ga0307515, IMG submission 194513) | Populus trichocarpa ectomycorrhiza microbial communities from riparian zone in the Pacific Northwest, United States - 17_EM | ecosystem: Host-associated > Plants > Roots > Unclassified | place... | reverse complement strand
AACTTTTTTTTTCTTCTTATTCTCTCTCCTCCTTAGTTTTTTTGTCGACCTTGTAAATTTTCAAAGCTGCCACTCAATTTGTTTTGCTTTTGGATTTGATCCTTGTTCTCTTGGTTTCTAATTTTTGAAGTTTTGATTTTTTTTTTCAAATTCACCCTTCAATTCTAATTTGTCATGCGTTGTTTTTTTTTTTACTTTGGTCCTTATTCTTTTGATTTCTAATCTTTTTTTCTAACCCTTTTGTGCAATTTTTACCGGTTTTCAATTTCATCCCTTAATCCAAATTTATGGTATATTAATTTTTCAATTTAATCCTTATTTTTTTTATTTTGTTTTATATTTATTTTTCTTCTCAATTTCACTATTCAATCGAAAATTTATGGTTGCCCTCTATTTTTTTTTTATCTTCATTCTTCTAATTCCTATTTTTTGGATCCTTTTGTATGATTGAATTTTTTTTTTCCCACAATTTCATCCTTCAATGTTTGAATAATTGAGGATTGGGTTTTGTGTTTTGTTTTTTATTTATGATGTTTTTAATCTATTGACTTGGGTAATGAATTTGAAAAATTAATGCGAATTGACATCCTTTTATTTGGTTCATTTTCTTTTCTAATTTCATTGTTTGATATTATTATTTTTTAAAAAATTAGCTTTATAGTTTTCTTGAAATAAAATTTTATATTGGTTATCTCGATTTCATGACTTGAGCTATGAATTTTACAAGTTAATCCGGGTTAACTTGCCTCTGAGTAAATTACTCAGGTTATATGTTTATCATGTTATTTCGAGTTGATCAAGACTTTTTTTTATCATTTTTTTTATTTAATTTCATTCTTCCAATGTTTTTTTTTTCCAAGTTTTCATCATCTTTTATTTATTTTTTTTCTGTTTATTATTACTTATTATTTTTTTTTTATTTAATTAAAATAAAATCAATTTATTAAATCTAATCAGAGCTAATAGCCCAAGACCCAAGTAAAACTTAATAAAACAAAACCATTGACTTTTTATTTTATTTTAAAAAAAGCATGTTGTTTCGGTTCTTTTATTATTAAATTATTAATGTTAACTTGAGTTAACAAGTAGACGTCGGAACTCTCCACTTATTAAAAAAACTTGTTAAATTAAACAAGAACCTAATTTCCTTCTTTTCTACAGTGTGGGTTTGATTCTTCTAGTGCCCAGTAGTGAAAGCCAATTCCATTTGATTCAAATTGTGATCTCAAAATTTCCCGCGGCACAGAGACAAAGAGGATGATGGTGACAACTGCAATTCACTGCTTGACTCTTCCTTGCATGCCAAGGAATCCATCTCTCACCTCCAACCTTTCTCTCTCTTCTCATCTAAAGCTTGCAACTTCCAGGCCTCTCTCTAACCTCCTTTCTCATGGTCTCTTCTCCAAAGGTATATTACAAGCCTCTTTCTCTTGCAAATTACATTTTCTATGCGAATCAAGATAACCCATTTGCTTAAAGTAATTGCTTGGTGGCCAGAAAGCAAAATTTTGGGTCTTTGATGTTTGGTTGTTGCTTTTTTGGGAAACCAAAATACCCATCTCCGTTTTTGGTGCGTTATCAATCACATTCGAGTTTAAATTTTGTTCTTACTTCGATTATTTGTAACCAAACAGAGAAAATGGATTTATTTATTTTTGCATTTATTAAGTACTCAGGTTTTCTCAAATTTAATCGTCTATATTTAAAAAAAAAAAAATTCTTTTCTACTTCTTTCACTAATGCCTTTCATTTTCTAGGTACCAAACAGAGCAAAATGCATATGGGAGACTTTTTTTCCTTAAGTAATGGGCTTTTGTCAATTCTCAGGTTTTCTGTCAATAAACACTATTGAGAGGTCAATTCGTCAGTCTGTTGTTTGCATGGCTAGAAGATATGGTGCCAATACTAGGAAGAGAAAGGTACCTCCTTTCAAATTCATGCCAGTTTCACTAAAATTTGCCTAAACACCATATGTATATTTCCTCCTATTGTTGTCTGTACCATTTTAGAAAGATGACTAATTGTGTTGAGAAGCATGCCTTCTGTTTTACTGACAGATTCTAGATAAGTTGGTCCTTTGCAATCATGAATTTATATGTGAAAGCTATGGAGAATTTTGAAGTTATGGATGATGAATGTTGGTTTGGAGTTAGTGGTATTTTACTAGATTTTGAAAAGATAGATGACTGCGAAATGTGAAACATGAATTCCTCAACAAGGTGGAGAAAGTGGACAGATGATGCTTGTAGTCAGCATTTCAATGATGGTTAACGGAGAACTTAAAACATGGTTTAATGGTTGAATGGAGCTGTGATAAAGTGGAATACCCCTCCTTCCTATGCATGCTCTTCAATGTGCCATCTTTGCTGCACATGTTTTAGAGGACTGTGTTCTCAAAATTAGCGCGCACAAGAGTGGTTTAGCCAACTTCTATTTTGAGCCTGATATTATGGATCAAATCCCGCTTCAGTTGGTTGTACCAACTAAGACAGGCGTTTGGGATTGTGGTAGATGCTGTTTAAAGTGCTTTTTACTTGGAAATATATTAAAATAATATTTTATTATTATTTTTAAAAATTTATTTTTGATACCAACACATCAAAAAGATCCAAAAACATAAAAAAAAAAATTAATTCGAAAAAAAAAATTCAAATTTTTTAAAAGTATGGTTGGATCGCAAAAACAAACACTGTCCTTGAGCGCCACCTTCACTATTTGGGTATTCCTTTCTGTTCAAACCTTCAGCACAGCTTTAGGATCAGTTGGTATAAGGATTTTAAAGAGATTGGCTGGATTGAAAGGGCCTTTGTTCTCTGTTGATGGTCTCAGTACTTGATGATCCTTTTTTCAGCAATCCCTACTCCTATATATCTTTGTTTAAGGTTGCAGTTGGTGCTGCTCTTATAAAATTGGAGAGGTATCTTTTGTGATCTAAAAGAATTGAGTTTAAAAGGTGGATCCAAGACAATCAAAATCTGAAAGGGTCTTGGGACTGGGAAGTTAACACTTAAGAATAACTTAAGTAGCTGAAGGGTTTTGACGTTCTCTTCTTGAGAGCATAAAGTGCTTTGAAGTGTATATGGCCTCTTACATAAGTGGTTGGGTGCTAAAGTTTGTGTTTATGACACCCATTTGAACCTATAAATTTCATCTCTGAGGTATTTTTACATCCTCTAATTCATCATAAGGTTGGAGAGATGGTTGATGAATTGAATTTTGGTAAAATTTCTGGATTTGGGGAATTCTGTGTATATTCTCCCCGTCTCTTTTCTCTTTCAACTATTCGTTGCTCTCCTACCTTTAATTTCAACAATCCCAAAGTGAATCTTTTCTTGAAATTTTTATTTTCTTTGCAACTTTACCCACATTCTAATCTCCAATTCTTTTCAAGGATAAATAGGAGAATTTTGGACTTGGGATACTTCAGAAAAGTTTACGTGCGAATCATTGGTTGTTCATTCTACATATAGTCCTACCCCCTCTCAATATCGTTTGACTATTATATCTCAAACATTAAGGTGCTCTCTAAAATTACATATGTTTTTGCTTTGTAGAATTGCAGTCCTTCATAACATTTTAACAATTTGTTGCAAGAAAGAAGGCTTAATTGTGTTATCAATAAGTGCATGCATGTGTACTGTTAGGTGTGAAATAACTTATTCATGCATCCATGTATCTTCCCTCAAAGCTTGGAGGGGTACTTTCTTTTGAGTCAATTTGCGGGTTTTGGAAATTGTAAGTTGTTGACATATTGTGGCAGTTTGTTTGTTTTCCAAAATTTTGGTTTATCTTCTGTGAGACAAGATTATAGAATTTTTCAGGACAAGCATTTATCTTTGCATTTGATTTGGGATAAAAAATAGTGCTCTATTACTTGTTTTTTGTTCAGGTGCTTTCTTGGACGATTGCAGAGTTGGTTTCCAGTTTCTTATTTCTTCTGTTCTTGAGAAGCTGCCTCTTCTCTTTTATGTACATTATTCTTCTCTCTATCATACTAAACTTTTTTTTTCCTTTCAAAAGAAGATTTATTTTCTTCTCAAAAGCATTTTTTGTATTTTGATTTTATGCCATCATTAATTTGAAAATGAAAATCAATTTTTGAAAGGGCTTAGAGTGTCTCTAAATCTCAAACCTTTCGAGTTCTGCCTGCAGATACAGAGCAGAAGAAAGGGTGGTGACCGAGAGAAGAAGAAGAAGCGTAGAAGGAAGGCAGCCAGGAAGAATAAGGATAGCTTCAAAATCATCCGGCTTGTCTCAGCAGCAGGAACTGGATATGTCTATGCCAAGAGAAAAGGAAAGAAGAGTGAGAAGCTTGAGATTAAGAAATATGACCCTGTTGTCAAGCATCATGTTTTCTTTAAAGAATCAAAATGAATACAGTGAGAAGAGTCTTTAAAGAATCAAAATGAAGACAGTGAGAAGCTTGTGCATCGCCTTTTTATTCTCTTAAACTTTTGCTGGATCATGTACTCCTAACGTTGTTTCTTGTGGACGAGTTTTAATGTGGCAGTGCCGAACACAGGCCATGGTTAGCTGGTAGAACTTTTTGTAGGCTATTAACTCTTACGAGAAGAAAATTTGTGAATAACTTGCTTATATTTTGATTTTTTGGGCTGTTCTTCCTCATGGTTATAAAAAGCTTGGGTGCTTTTCTGAAGATAGATGTGGTACTCTTTTAGCATCATAGAGAAGGAGTTCACTTTGTTCAAGAAAGCTGCTAATTGACTCGTGCATAAAATAATACATTTGTTGGGATCCTCTCCGAGGGTTGACCTTAAGATCGAGACCAAGATAAAATCATGAGCTTTCTTCCGAATAAATAGTCCCTTGCCATTGCTAGGGCAAACGGGATTTTCAATATAAAACCCACGCAACAAATTCGGAGCCCACCATCTCCCAAACCAGTAAAGTAGACGACTTCTTGAATCAGATTCTCTGTTCTTGAAGAGAGCCTTAAAACCGAACCAAGATCACCCAACCTCTCTCTTCCTCTTCTCTTTTATACGGACATTGGGCGATTCGACCATATTCATCGCATCTCTTTCCCAGTTTCTTTCGTTCTCCTGCTTCATTTTCCTCATATCCCAATCTGCCTACAATTACTTCCATCTAGTTACAAGTATCACCATAATTGATCTTGCATCCATTTCTCTCCAAAACCCCACGAGCTTCCTCGTGCTTCTTTATCGACTTGAAGCAAGTAATTGAAAGTTATATCATCTGGCATACAGCAACTTTTTTTTTTTTCTCTTGCATATGACACCCCCATTCTCTGAATCTTGCACAAATTAACAACTTCGTTCTTTCATTTCCTTGCAAACTGCCAAAGCTTTCAAGAACCCCTCTTCTTGAAGCGAAGTTCACCTTATATATTCACTCATCCTGTCCCTCTAAACAAGAAACCTTTACGCCTCCATGGATCATAGAAGGAAGAAAGTGACAAAAACCGAAACCACCGACCTCCCGGATTGTTTGCTGGAAGAGATACTATCGAGATTGCCCATGAGGTCACCTGCCCTAGGGCAATGCAGGTTGGTTTGCAAAACTTGGCTTCACTTGATTTCAGAGACTTACTTTTCCAAACTAAAGCTTGAATCACACCCTCGCATGTTGGTGAAAACCATACCCGAAACGTACCAATCAAGAGAAATCATTTCAGTTCGGATAGCGGAAGGAGTTAATGGTAGAACTTTCCAGGTTGAGAGGTCAAAGAAGCTTGTTCCGAAAATGGACTTGCCCACTTCAAATTTTGAGTTAGTGAATTCTTGTCATGGTTTGCTTTGCATATCAGAAGGCAAATCCCGCAATGTTATTCATGTTTGCAATCCAGTTTTTCGTGAGCATATAACAATCTCGGTAAATAGACCCCTGCCGTTTTATCACAATAGTTTTTGTCTTGGACTTGGCATCACCAATGGCAAATTTGAGTTCAAAGTGTTGCGAACTTTTTGTCTTAAGACCAATAGAAGAGCTCCAGGTTACCCTAGGGCTGAGATATACACAATTGGCACGAAAAAATGGAGACGAATAGGAAATCCTCTTTCTTGCATTGAAAAACTGGATTTTGATACTTCTGTGCATGGTTATATCCACTGGATTCCTGATCAAAAAATTTTGCAGTTTATTTGTTCTTTTAACTTTGGAAAAGAGCAGTTTGGGCAATTGCCATTACCTCCTACATATGATGGAAATGATGCCAGGGTAAAGTTGGGAGTTTTGAAAGATTGTCTATGTGTGAGTGTTCCTGAGAAGGTTGGCAGTGTTGATAAATTTGGCATATGGGTTATGAAGAAGTATGGCATCAAGCAGTCCTGGATCCAACAGTATGTGATTGAAAACCTCTATCCAGACGTTGGCCGCTTGAAATTTTATGAACCCTTAATTTTCTTGAGCACTGGCGAAATCTTGATATCATTCAATGGTGAATTCTTAGTCTGCTACAACACAACACTGAAAAAGCTTGCGAAGAAGAGTACAATAACTCAAACTAAGGGAGGTATCCATGCGATTGCATATAATCCAAGTTTAGTTTCACTCAACGTTGTTGCAAGAGGAGAAAAAGTGCGGACACTGCCAGAGCCAGAGGTAACTCTTTGCTAATCCTTGAAATAATAATACTGTTTATTTTGATAATTTCATACGTATATATCACTATTAACATCATGCATATCTGCATGCATGTTGTTCTACTTCTCCATAGAAAAACTTGATTGGTCTTCCAGATTAGAATTCTTGATTCTCTCTGGATCTTGAAATCAAAATATAATCTAGCATGGTGCCAAAGAGTTTGTTCAGATTCCGAACTTATGATACAGATATGCATGTGCATAAGCAAAACAAGCGTTGCCAATTTTGATGCAGACGCACAGATTATGGAAATTTGCTTTCTTTCAATGTGTTAATGTCAAAAAATTCCTTGCTCAAAGTTGACTTGTTTACTTTATTCATGGAAGGTTAGGTAATGTGCTAGTTTCTTTAATGGCAGATTTTGGTGATCTGAGGGTATATTTCATGTAGTTTTTATGGAAATAGAAAAACTTGTTTGGTCTTCCAAGGTTTTAGTCATATAGTTTTGGCATGATTTAAGCTTCAGTAATTATGGTTGCAATTTAACACCTTTCTAAGAGCATCTTATCTCCAGCAGAGTAATTTCTGGATGCATGAATTACTAGACTTGGTGGACTGAGTTTATCTACTATTATTGATCGTTTCTATGTCCGTTAAAATTTCATGACAGAAAAAGAAAGGTGATGAAGAGGGAAAAGTTTCAACCCTTTCATCTGAGATCGGAGTCAGATTCTGTGAAGGTGAGAGGTTACCAGAGTAAGAGGTCAAAGAATTCTGAGACTGTCATAATGCAAATGCCAGTAAAATCAAGTTCACTCCTGAAAGATCATTTCTGCACATGAATTTTGTCAAGGTTGTTGCTATTCTAAAAGGAGTATATTTGTCAATGACCAGCTATTGTAGTGATACTCTATTATGAAATACTGAAATTGTGATCTTTAAGTGATGGCATTTGATTGTAATGCTAATGGGGATTTGAGTCTTTTAATCATGTTTGCACTTGCTTAGATTGCTCTTTTTTAGTCTCATTTTTTATTGATGTTTTAAGGAGCCATAATTAGAAATAACTGACATTTTTCTAGTGGGATTTCGCTCTAGCATTGGAGCATAGGAATTCAGTAGCAATGAGTGTATAGAAGCAGTTTGGATTTGCTAATCCACCCGGACTGTGAATGCCTGTGGTTTTTGGGTGATTGCAAGAACTTTTAACTGCAATATCTTCTTTCTTTTTCATATACCTGCACACTGCAGCCATCCTTTCCTAGACCTTCTGGGTGAAATTGCCACAACATAAGCATTCTTCTTAGCAAGCGACAGAATCACATCTGCTTGGGTGGTCGACACAAGCAGCGTCGCTGGGAAGGATGCAGATGGGGTCCATTGAAAGCAAAGTCGGGACTAGAAGGGTTGAACGGGAAGAACAGGTTGTGGAGCTTTAGTTCTGCTTGGCTGGTCTTCATGGCATGAGGAACTCGGATTCAACAAAAGAATAAAAACCATAGCTGAACTGAAGTATCCCACTGATCTCCCTCCTAACAAAAACAACCTAATCTGTGTAGGCCAGAAGCCAGAAAAAGCATGATAGCTCTCTTGAACACACTGATCGCTCTGTTTGTCTTCTTGGTGGAAGGGTTCAGGTTCAGTGAACTGAATGAGCGAGAGCTCGCCGAGCCTCTCTCCAAGACAGTGCCCAGGTCATTACGCCTTTCATGCGGGTTGAAGATCCTTTACTGACAATTCTGTAGCGATTCAACCCCATATTAGCTGACTTTATCCCAGAAACCACCAACCTTGATGGCACAAATCTACAGGTTCTGCCTTCTTTACTTCTGCTAATGCTCCTCTTTCTCTACACCATCAAGAAAACGATTATGACAAGAACTCCAATTATAGAGAGGACAAATCCGACTAAACCGGCAAGAAAGATCCTCACTCATTGGAAATCACATGTCCTCTCATTTCCTCAAAATTTCCTTCTACTCAGAAAGATCCCTCTTCGCCCACCTTCCCCTGATTGGAAGACCAACTCGATCGCAAATCAATCAACTCACCCTTGCAAACATAGAAACAGGGAGCACTGTTTATTTTAAAAATTATTTTTGATATTAATACATCAAAATAATATGAAAATATCAAAAAAATATTAATTTAAAATAAAAAAAAATTAAATCTTTTCAAAAACATTTTTAAAACCACATGTGGTTACTGGATGCCATGGAAAGACTAACCCTTATTTCGGCGCAATTCCTATTATTTTCCAGTGCAATTGCTAAATTTGCGTAGCAGCGGGAATTTTTCTTGCAGCTCGTTTTCTTCCTCTTTTCGTAAAATTACATCTTCTATACGCAATGGAATGCCATTCACTCTGATTCAGTTCCTAGCAATTTCCTTGCCCTGGTTCTTATAACTAAACAGATCCAACAAAAAGAACGACAAGAGATCATGTATTAATATGGTACCTTCTAGTTGAGAACCAAGGAACAAAGGCTGCAGAGCAAGTTTCTGTATAGCAACAAAACTCATTTCCAAGCTAGTTGAAAAAAAAATAGTGTTACGTCTAGTTGGTAAGGATCCTTTGCTCATAGAAGAACCAAAACAAACAATCAGTAACACTAATATCATATTCTTTCCTCTAGATGCGGTTCAAATAACTTGCTCATTATTCATCAAAAAGGAAAAAAAGAAAACTGAAAGAGCAAACAAACTTTCTGCACTGAAATATTACAAGTGAAATGTCGAATATCCTACATGCTAAGTAAGGCAAACTTACTGGACTGTTATGATATCACAGCTTGCCTCCTCTCTATTGCTCATTCTACCATGGCATCCATGGAAGCTTCACCAGCTTCCTTATGTTTTCTTTTATTCTTACCTGTGTCTTGAGATGCAAATATACACACAAATCACAGCTTTATCCAAAATCAAGAGTAAAAATATGGAGCACATGATTTTTTTGTTAAATTTCCCTGCCATTATGTGTATTTTTCTTTGATTTCCAAAAATTCCCAGATTGCTGAAGAGCATCGCAGCAATCACAACAAATAAATAAATTCAAAACGAAGATTGAATAGCAGCCATTTAAACATTCAAACACAGACGAATCAGCAACAGATTATAGTAAAAGCACGCAAAACAAGCAACTCGACCTTCTGTAGCTCCAAGCCACTGATATTGCTGAACTCCACAGCATTGCACGCCAAAACCTAAAATAAACCTGCAATCATCGGAGTCAGAAGGCCTTTTTTGGACATTGGTGCTTAAGTTAACTCTAGCGATACGTTGCAGGTGAGGATGCTGATGCCTTGATTACATCTCTCTGCAGAAAGGAGTTCCATTGTCAAAATTGTCCGTTGGCCTGGGACATTTGAATAGCCTTTGCTTTTATGCATAGAAGCGGACAGTAACTACTAGGCATATAGAATATTCACGCTCTTTAAAGAACTCTTCTCTCAAAGCAGTTGTTGTGGGATTTGGTAGTTTTACTGGCTTGCTCATAGTGCTAATCTAGCAGGGCTTTTGAAGGAGTCTTCAGCAGGATTTGAAGGCCTTCTTGGACCTTTTTTATTTTTTGAGTTTTGGCAATAGAGACAACAGAACCTTCTAATTACCAAAGTTTTTCAGTTAAAATTGAAGTAATTGCAAAACATAATTCGGAGCTTAAATTTCCATAATTGAAGATCTCATTTTCTTTAAGGAAGAAAAAAAAAGCCTAAAGATACAGGAATAATTAGTCAAACATCAAATGGATCCCACGTATTCTACAAATCCACCAGGCAATTGACAGCAATAAAGTAGTCCGAAACAAATCACATGGACACCTCAAAATATAACAGGAACTACAAAAAATTTTCACTCGAGCTCGCATGATGACACAGCTTGAAATATCTTTGTTGACTCCTATTTTTATCGGTGACAACTAGATAAGCAAAGCAATTTACACTGCTGTGTACGTCGGATCAAAACTGAATCAGCTATCAGCAATATGGCATTTCTTACTTCGCATGACAACTGCGACTGCAAAATGATAAACAAAAGACTTGCCCACCACTATATTAGAGATAGCCTTTTTTCACATCCAGCCAATCTGCAGAACCAGTCCACCAATTTCAGCAAAGCAGAATCAAAATTGATGCCTCTTGTTTTGCAGCTTAGTTTTCAAATTTCCTACTTCATCTACTGCGAGCAGATTGTTTTGCAGGAGTCAGCTTTCGAAATGCAGCATGCAAGACCATAACTGCAAAAGGATGAGGAAATAGCAGCTCAGATGAGGGGCAAGGAACATTACTGAATGAGAAAGGTGGACCATGAGGGTTTCCCTCAACATACAAGAAAAAAGGAACATGACTAAAAAGAAGAAAAGGAAAATAACATAAATTTTTTACCTGTATAACTAATGCCAACTGCACAAAAGAAAGCCATTTGAACGTTTAAACATATCAGAACAACTGCAGTTACTGCAATGACAGGTTGATATGATGAAGTCAGGTCCAGAAAATAATTTTCATCATCCACAATTTGCCTTGCTATACTCATAAGCTTGGGGAAAAAAAAAGTCAAATAGGAACGAGCAAATGGAAGTCAAGTAATAAGAAAACATGATGTTTAAAGAATCTCAACCTGTCCAATTCTACCATTTGTTTAGAGGAGCAAACACAGGATTAAAATGGAAGAGCAATCTATTTCCAATTGATTTCACGATCATTCAGTTAGGGTATCATTAGCCCCAATTCTACCTTAAATGCAGGACGTTGCTCAGTTCTTAGCTGAAAACAAATGCTTGTGAAAGAGGCAAAAGAAAATTCCAGTGGCCATGTTTTTATCTTAACAGTCTGCTCTATCCCCAATATTCTTGAAAGTACCAACCATGTTTTAGTTACAGAGCAGACCTGTTTAACGATATATGATAACAAAAGGAAATGACTTGATCACTTACCACATTGGGCTGTCCGTACCATAACTTGCCGAAGTACAGGATATCGATCCCATCCCCACCTATCACTACAGAACTTGAAAACATCCCAAAGTGCCAAACTTGATATCAATCCAATAAGAGCAAGTGGCATTTGATACCTACAACCCCAATGACATACAAAGAGTTAATTACCAGATAAGAAAATTAAAAACACAAAAATATTAACAACATAGGAAAATTACTTATGCCACAAGCATCCCTATCGCCATTCTTTGAAAAATACAAAAGCATAAAGGTCAGATCAAGAATGATCCAGGTTCAATGATTGTCTTCCATACTGACTGAAGATTGAATTTCTACAGTATTCCAATTTCTATAGCAACTTAACAAATCACTATAGAACCATGCATCATTTGCTGAACAGTCCTAATATAATCGAAAAGACCTATAAACCTTAAGCAATAGGATATTAGGCTACAAGCAACACCATTTACTTACTTGAAACACCAAAAACTAACATAAAACAATAACACCATCAAAACCAAAATTCGTTTTTCCCTTTCTTTTCAGTCCCTCCAATTTTCTCAGCAACCAAACGCACCCAGAAAAAAACTTCAATCTTTCTAAATTTTCCGCAAACAAAATAAAAAATTGAAAACAACCCAAATCAAAATACACATAAATGAACATAAAGAACGACGGAAAACGCTTACAAAGTACAAGCAAAGAAGAGAATGAAAAGGGAGGCATAATTTCTCGCATAACGTTTAACATTCTCATTAACCCGGAGCCTAGCCTGGTCCGACCCGGATGGAAACGAGTAGGACCCACAGTCAGCGAAAAACGACCGGGTCCAAGATGGGGTTTGACCCGAGAAGTCATCGGTGGTGAGTTTAGAAAAGGGGTTGAGAGTGAAGAGAGAAAGGAGTGTTAGAATATGGGAAAAGAATGAAATGAAGAGGCCAGTGGCTGTTGCTGTGGTGGTAGTTGACGTGATAGTTGAGGTGGTGGCGGGGGCGGCGGCAGCGGAGGAGGAGGAGTGTTGGTCGAGAATTTCGAGGTAGCCGGAGTCGCGGAGCCATGAGTCGAAGGTGGTGTCAGGGACGCTTAGTGATAATGGGTTTGATGAGAAAACCATACTTCGAGCAGAGTGTTTGTTCCTTTTGTTTTGGTTTTGGGTTTTGGGTGGTTACAATCAATGATAGAGCCCGCAATTTCTTTTCTTTTCTTTTCGAAGATTTCCCTTTTTCTTAAAGCAAAATTCTCTTGCAAACCATGTTTGTTTTTTGAGTTTTAAAATAATTTAATTTAATTTATTTTTAGATTATTTTAAAACATTAATATTAAAAATAAATTGTAAAAAATAAAGAAATATTATTTTAATATATTTTTTTAAAAATACTTTAAAAAAGAAAAGAAAAGAAAAGAAAAACATAGATACTGTCGAGGAAAACCAGAGATTTCATTCTTATCAAAGCAAAGGCCGAGTGTCGATTGGCCATTGCTTTTTTCTGTTCCTAATTCCTCAACTCTTCAATTCATCCGGCGACCGACCATGGGGTCCACTGTCCAAAAATGTGATTGGATGAAAATGGTAAAAGGAGAAACCCAGAATCTTTGATTATGATTTTTTTTATTTATTTTATTTATTTATTTTTGTAGGTCTGCATTGATTCCGCATTTCCTGAATGTGAAGATGTGCCTTTCACAAGCAGCTGCCATTGCCTTGAAAGAGATATCTACTTGTGAGGTTAAAATTAGCACTGCTCATGTTGCTTCTTTGCATTCTTTCTCCTTTTCGGAATTCTATTAGGACATGGTTAATGTGAAAGCTAGTGGTGATTTAGTGTTAGGTGAACCTTTTTTTCTTTTTTCTTTTTATAATCGGTTCCATCTCAGTTGAACTGATTTACTCAAGTAATTTTAAATTTATATTACAAAATTATACAAGTATCAAATCTTATTAATTATATATCAATTGCCGATAACCTCTCATCTTTAAAGGCTTTTTTTTCTATCTCACATCCATAAAAGTTATTGCTTCCTTTTAATTATGTGGCCCGTTACACCTATTTATAGAGCTAATCTTGTGTGTGTGTGTTCTTCTTTTATACATGGCAATAACTCTTATCTTCTAAATTTCTTTTAATTAATCCTAGTTATCATATAACTCTCCTTCTCTCTTTTGTTTTAACTATTTCTCATATATTTTTATAGTATAACACTTATCCCTTAAAAAAAGTAGTTCATTAATGAATGCAAACTAATAGGTAATTTTACTTAATGGATATGTTGAGAATCAAATTTACAATCATATATGTTTAACGTGCGTGAATGACAAAACTAATGATGGATATTTTTTCCAAAATAAATTTTAATTTAAAATAACTCTCTTTACACACACGCGCGCGCACACACACACTTTTATTCACATATTTGTTTGCTCATCTTTATCATTAGCCCTTTTTTTTCACCTTTTATCAAATCACCCTCACCTGTCTTCACATATAGATTATACCCGCATAGACTTTAAAGGATTCTTACTTCTTTAACTTTTTTACTAAATAAACTTTATCTTTCCAAGCAATGAGAGACCTAGATGATCAACTCCACCATATATTAGGTCCAGCTGTTCAGATGAATTCAAACATGACAAGAATTTCTCTGACGCGGAACAATAAACTAAAATAATTAAAGCAGAAAAGAAAGAAGATTTTAGATAAAGAAGTTAAGAATTGAAAGTAAAGAAAGAGAAGAATGGGGATTGGAAATATGCAACTCTACAATATTTTTCATTAATCATAAAAAAATTACATAACATTTAGAAAAGTAGGATATAAATACTAAAACCCTAACTAAAACAAGTGATTGGGCTTATGACACACTAAATAAAATACCCAACAATAATTAAATCAAACCCAACAAATAAAGCCTAATTAATAAACCCCAACTAAAAGTTCATATAAATTAAACTAAAACATAAGTTAAAGCCTAATCTCTTAATGGTTTGAGCTATCAAACATCGTTTATGATCATACAAATACATAAACAATATTTCAGGTTTGGTGTCCCCACCAATTCTCTCGAGGTTGGAAGAACTCGACCTCGTTGAGTATAGGTCAAGGCAACTCCGATAACACTCTGAAAAATAAGGATTAAACTGTTGTGATGTCTCTCTGATAATCCATGTATAGTCTGAATCTTGTCGTCTAGCCTATCTATTGGGATTTGCTAAAGATCATCATCCCTGGTAAAAACAACTTGTGCATTTAAAGTAGCATTAATATGTTCCTTTTGTGCCAAAGATAAGGATAATGGGGCAAGGGTTTCAAAAAGAGCATTAGGGATAGACTATTGTGTTTTATATATAACGAAGTCCTTCATGTCATAAGTAGAGCTAATATCAAAGTTTAATTGCAATTTAATGATATAATTATTTGATTCAATCATTTTCAACACTTTGAATGGTCTAGCACTACTCACTTGTAATTTATGACTGGTTTTCAAAGGACATCATTCAGGTCTAATCTGTATCATAAAATAATCTTCAATATTAAGTGCATCATGATACTTATGTAAAGCAACTCGAAATTTATATTGTTCATTATTTGCTTGAATTTGTCTCAACATGCAAATTATGAATTCTATATGCAAAAGACTCAGCTGAATCAGACATTTTAGAGTGAGGAGACATAGAAAGATGATCTACAAGCTTTCTAGGTTCGTAACTATGAATACTATATGATTGAGGATATGGAGTGGAACAAACACTATTGAAAGCCTTAGTAGATATAGTTGACATAACCTACTAAATCAAGGTTATCTTATCTTTCTCACCACGTGTTATAGGTAAAGGATCATGAAGCTCAACATGTTGTTCTAAACCTGTGAATATCAAGCATGAAAGGGTGAGGAGCATGTTGTTCTAAACCTTTGACGTGTTGGATGTCAAGCATGGTGGGTGGGGAATCAGATAGTTTAAGAGGACTAGTATTACGAGACTCTTTTAAGACCATATTCACCTTTTCGGCCACTAAAGAGTTTTCTAAAACTTCTTCCTCATTTTCAAGCTCATGTGGACTTATAATGTTAAGTCCCTCTTATTGTGCATTCTCTTTATCTACATCACTAAAGTTCTCGCGATTTGGTTCATATACTTATACACAATAGTTTTCTTTATCACCTATTTCCTTCTTGAATGACTAAGGGTGTAGAGGTACAATTAAAGAACATATGACCGAAACCTTGACATTTAGCACACTGGACCTCTGAACTCGACCTAGACATTTTATTAACGACTTGTTTGCCATTATCTTATTTATAAATCTTAGCACTACCGGGTTTGGGTCTACAAGGTGGAACGTCTAATAAAGAATCATTATTTCTAAATTGAGATCTAAAAGGGATCCTAGAAGGGTCTTGATGTTTTGTCCATCGACTCTTTATAAGCAACTCATAATCTTGCACTATAGTATAGGATTGGTCAGGAGTGAAATCACCTATGAGCCTGACTTTTCTAAAATCATCGTTCAAAGCTTTACAAATCTATGTAAAGTCATGACTTCATTTTTTCTTATGACACATCTCATCATGTAATCATTAAAATGTGTTATATACTCATTGATAGACTTGTTCCCTTGTCTTATATTGTTCTATTGGTTTAAGAGTTTATTCTTATAAGATTAGGGTAGATACTTTTCCTGTAGTTTTTGTTTCATCTTGGTACAACCAATTATAAGAGGCTTACTTCTCATCTCTAAACAATCTTCAACATCTCTCCAATAAGTTTGGTTTCACCAATGAGCATCATCTTAGCAAATCTAACTTTTCTATTATCAGACAAGTTGTGTCATTCAAAGAATTGATTCAAGTCACGAATCCACATATCAAAGATCCAAGGGTCATGATAACCGTCAAAAGTAGGGGCTTCTATTTTGTTAGGGCTCAAGACTTGCTCATCAAGGTCATCGTGTTTAGAGGAACCTAAATGATAGTCATACTGGTGGCACTTGGAGTGAACTTGTCCATAATGATTATTCTTGTAATATTTATTAGTCTTTGAGTGCCTTATTCAAAAACTCTCTTGAGGCTCAATTCTTTTAAACATGTTGATCATCTAAGTTTGTAGTTCCCTTTAAATGGTCATAAAAGTATCACTAAGGGTTGGGTCTATGGTAAATGTAAACTTAAGCTTGTACACTAGATAATCATGACACGAATGCATGCAACACTAACTTATAAATGGAATTGAGATCACAAATGGTTCTTGCAAGTGAAATCATAATAAAAAAATACAAGTATTTTTTTAATGTAGAGATTAATCAAAAACAAAATACACCAATAAAATTTTAAACATGCAATGTTAGACCTTTAAGTGTAAATGATTAATCAAACACAATTGCATAAGCAAGAACTCACAATTACCAAATAGGACAAGATTAGTGATATCAATGACAAAAAAGGTTGACGAATAAAAATTAACAAATAAAAAGAAATGCAAGGTGAGATTTTTTTTTTATGAATTTTTTTATAAGCATAAAAGTAATATTAATATCAACTTTAAATGACAAGTGTAAAACCAAAAAAAATAAAATTTAACAAATCAAAAGGGAGAGTGATTCACTAACTAGATTGCTGGGAAGAAGCTGGAATTTGTTGTCACTGATATGGCAGACTAGATGACTTGCTTACTGACATAATATATGTGGTGGCAAACAGTGATGACGTGGCAACTGAGATGGCAGGAAACTGCCGCCATAGTTGTTGAGGTGGCAGAAACTGTAACATATTGGATGATGTGGTGTTGACGTGGCTCTAAGTTGCGCTGCGCTTGCATGGTGTACTGAGGTGACATGCTGCTGGTGTGGCATCAATGAGCTGACTTGGCTGGTGACGTGGCATGAGTTAATTAATTTACTTTGAAAGCTGTTATGAGTTCCTTCTGTTGCATACAGTCGTATTCTTTGTTGCTACTGCTTGTGGTGGCTGTGCAAAGAGACGTGAATCTGTGGGCTGATCTTCGACTGCTGTGATGGTCTTAGTTGTGCTGTCGTGGGCTGCGGTTGCACCAAATAGAGGAGATGATCAGTTCTTCCTGGGGTGGGTGGCTACCGCTATTGTCATGGCTTGATTTGTAGGAACCAGTGACTGGATTGGGGTTGTTGATGTGTGGGGAAGGGTGTTTGGCTTTTTTTTCTTATGGATTTTTTATGGTAAACAGGAAAATACAAAAAAAAACACTTTTTTTTCTGCTACATTTTTTTTTCAATGTTGATGAAAGTTTCCCACAAGATTTAGGTTTATGAATTAGATTGAATATCAATGAATTTGAACAAACTAGTAAATTGTTTAATTGTAAGAACAATTAAAACCCTAAGTTCTGATATCAAATTTGACGTGAAACAATAAACTAAAAGAATTAAAGCAGAAAAGAAAGAAACTTTTAGAGAAAAAAGCTAAAAATAAAAGCAAAGAAAAATAAAAAAGGGGATTGGAAATATGCAAATCTCCAATATTTTTCATTAATCATAAAAAATTCTATAACATTTAGAAAAATAAAAATAAATACTAAAACTCTAATTAGAACAAGCGATTAGGCTTATGACCCACTAAATAAAATATCAAACAATAATTAAATTAAACCCAACAAATAAAGCCTAATTAATAAACCTCAACTAAAAGTTCATATAAATTAAACTAAAACATAAGTTAAAGTCTAATCTCTCAACGGTTTGAGTTATCCTCCATCATCTATGATCATACAAGTTTGTAAACAATGTTTTGAGTTCGGTATCCCCACCATCCTCTCCAATTACTGCTAAGAACAATCTTTATGCTGCTTTATTGAAGCACAGCTCTATTGTAATACTAAAAGTAATTTTTTGTAATAATTTTGCTTGTGATCTTGATCAAAATGCAGTCTTTTAGAGAGCAAAAACTGGAACAATTCATAAACCATAAGAAACAAGAGATTTTTTTCACTATTGAAGATATGATGATTAATACAAAAATCAATCTTCTTCCCACTAAAGTTCAGGTGCTGAATAAAGTCGGTCAAAAATTAATTTTAAAGGTTTCTATCTTATTGTGCAAATATTTTTATTATAAGATGCATGAGCAAAACCTTCACATGCAGTGCCATGCCTATCCCACCATAAACATCACCGCTTGAGTTGCCTCCTAGCCAATGCAGAGATTCTCTTAGGAATGTAGACCTTGTAATTCACCTGCCACTAAAAATAAGAAAAACCGAGACTTTCGATTACTGCAATAACCTTGATGCATAAACAAAACAAAAAAAAATTATATGCCAATTTTCACAACTTATAATATCACAGAAACTAATTTAACGTGCCTAGGACAGGTTCAAACACTAACCTGTACCATTTCCCCACCACACGTTACAGACGTTGTCTTCTGTTCCAACTGTGAGCCAGCCTTGCCTTCATCAAGCGATTTATTCAAGGTAATATCTCCTGCTGAAGATGCAATGCAGGCTGAAGGTTCGGCAGGAGTAGAAACAGAGGCATCATTGCCATTGACTATGGGAGAGGTGGGAGAGGTGACAGTGTGAGCACCATGAGTGGCATTCTTAACTACATTACTCCCACTCCTCAACTTTGCCTGATTGGCTTCCAGTGGGGTAGGTGCTTCTTTCAGGGTGGCACTCTTGCCTAAGCTAGTCCCACTTGCCAACTTTGCCTGATTAGCTTCCAGTGAATCCAAAGTTTCTTCTAGGGTGGTGGTAGCATTTGATAATGCTTGCCTTGATGCTGATGTAATCAACCATGTTTTGTTTTTACTATAACTAGAAAATGTACTAACCTTTTCTCTGCCAGGAATAGCCACCTGGTCAGGTGGATGAACATTATTCCTAGCAAAGCTAGATTCACTGCCACAAATCCCTCCATTGGGAATCTTCTTATGTTGCAAAAAATAAGCATAGTCTTCTCTCGGCATTCTGGTAAGATTACTCTTGGAGGATTTAATTTGGCCTAGTTCAGGCATCACAGGGGACAGTGCCTCCACCGCACCATCATGCTTATCATCACAGCACTCTTTGCAGCTGCTTGGGATTGTCCAAGTCCACTTCGGAAACTTTTTATATTTTCCAAAGCCTTTTGTCTTAAAATTGTCTCTAAATCATCGCCACTCACACTATCAATATTAACCCGTGAAACCTCATTCTTTTCCTTTTTAGCATCATTTATTCCACCCTTGTCAATGTCATAGCCAGGCTTATTTCTACGAAGTTGACCCACTCCAACCTTGTCACCAGTGTTTTAAGACCCGGACCGGCCCGGCGGGCCGACCCGGGCCTGGGGCCGGTCCGGGCGGAGGCAAAAACCCGCTCGGGAGTTGGCCCGGTGAAACCCGGTCAACCCGGCGGGTCGACCCGGGACCCGGACCACCCGGTCTATTTTTTTTTAGCCTGATTGATGTTAAACGACGTCGTTTTGGCCTTTGTTTTAGAGGCCAAAACGACGAAGAACAATGAAGCAGA
>Ga0307515_10008512_pt1 | contig 19985 bp, 11 predicted proteins | sample 17_EM_MG_FD_194513 | JGI IMG/M metagenome (GOLD analysis project Ga0307515, IMG submission 194513) | Populus trichocarpa ectomycorrhiza microbial communities from riparian zone in the Pacific Northwest, United States - 17_EM | ecosystem: Host-associated > Plants > Roots > Unclassified | place... | reverse complement strand
AAGAAAGGCGTTAGTAACGTCGCTAACGGCTACGCCTTCGGTTAAGACGTAGTGGCGCTCTTTTATAAGTCGGCATATTATTATAAGAATATTCTTATAAGTACGGCCATATCGTTTATAGGGTAGTAGGTTAATAATAAAATCTATAGCAATATCTGCCTATTGTCGTATAGGTACTAGTAAAGGGTGCAGTAGTCCTTAATACTTTATATTAAAGGCCTTAGCGCGCTTATAACCGTAGTAGGTGCCTATAAAGCGTTTAACTAAGTCTATTATTTTTTAGCTAGAAGTAGTATTGGCTAAGAAGCTTATAGGTTCCTTCTTTGCCTAGGTAGCCGCTTAATTAAAGGTTATAAGCTATTAAGATTAATTACCGTTATAGATTTTTTAAGTTAGGGATAAATAGGCGGCCTCTATAATAGAGCCTATTCTCTTTTACTTTTAAGGCTGCTATATTAATCTAGCCTAAGCTTTAGAGGTTAATAAGTAGCATATAGGCGCCGGCAGTCTTTACGGCAATAAGTTAATACAGTAATAGGTTAATAAAGGTGTTATATACTGTAGTAATAAGCTTATTAATTTTGGGAGGTAACTTTAGTTCTATAGTATAAAGCTAAGGTACAGTTAGCTCTATTATAGATAGTATACCTAAGGCTAAATTTTATGCTTTTAGAATTATCTATTATTAAAACTAATTATAAGGGTTATCTTTAGACTAAGGGAGGTCTTATAAGCGGCGTGTTAGGCTATTAGGTTTAGTACCTTATACTCCTAGTCTATATACAATTTTAAAGTTAAAACTAGAGAGGAACTCATTCCAGTATACTTAGCGTTAGTTTAACTACTTTATAGTTATAAAGTATTTAAGATTATAATAGTCCGTAAGGACTTTAATTAGCTAATTAGGTTTTACTAAGGAGAGTTCTAGTTAGAATTTCTTAAACACTTATAATTACGAGAAGTTCCTTATTATAAATCTTGTAGTTATACTTTTATAGTATAAGCTTAGACAAGTAGAATGCGACTAGGTAAAGGAGACCGTTATTACCTATCTAAGAAAGGACGCCTACATTAACGTAGTCTAAGGAGTTAGTTTTAAGGTAGAGTTATTATCCTAGTATAAAGTAAGCTAAGATATGTGCTTTAGTAAAAGCGTTTTTAAGGTCTTAGAACACCTTCTCGTATTTAGGCGTCTAGGTAAAATATAGGTATATTTTTCTTCCTTTTACAAAAAGGCCCTTCGTTCGTATTATTGCTATAAGTAGTGCTACCACACCTAAGAAGTTATGTATAAATTTCTAATAGAAGTTAATAAAACTAAGGAAGGCTTATACGTCCTTAATGCAGTTAGGGGCTTACTATTTAGTAATTATATATACTTTCTTAAGGTCCATACAGACACCCTTAGTAGTAACAATTAGTTTAAGGTATTTTACTTTTATAACTAAGAATTTACACTTCTTTAAATTAATATAAAGTCCTATATCCCTAAGGCGCCCTAGGACTTTTTTAACGTGCTTAGTATACTTAAAAGGGTTGTTATTATAGACAAGCATATCGTCCAGGTACGCAGAGTAGAAGTCATTAAAGTAGTCCTATAAGGCGTTATTAATATAGCTTTAGAAGGTGCTTAGGCTGTTATATATGCTAAAGGGTATAATAGTATATTTAAATTAGCCAAAGTGTAATATGAATATGGTTTTTTATTTATTACCTTCCCGTATTCGGAAATAGTTAAAGGCAGTAATAATATTAAGCTTAATATAGATTTTAGCTTAACTAAGCCGCTCTAAAATCTTATATATAAGCGGTACAGAGTATTAGTTCTTAATTATAATAGCGTTAAGTCCTTTATAGTTAATATAGAATTAAATACCTCCTTTTAGCTTCTTAGTAAGAAGAATAGGGGCGGCTACTAGGGACATGCTAGGGCGGATAAATCCTTTATTAAGGTGTTCGTTAATATACTTTTTTACAACTAGAAGTTTATCTTTAGATATTAGGTAGGGTCTCTTATAAGGTAGCATTTTTCCTTATTTAATGTTAATGGTATAGTTATTAGGTTAATATAGGGGGAGTATATCTACGCTCTTTTATAAGTATATATTAATAAAGTTATAATACCTCTTAAGGAGGAGCTTATAGAGTTCCTTATTAGTAAGTCCTTTTTTAAGCTTTATAAACTTCTTAAAGTCTAAAGGTAAAAGTCTATAGAGTTCCACAGGGGCGTTATCTTCTAAAAGGTCAACTATGTCTATCCTATTACTATAAAAGATATAGTCTTATTCTTTATTAAGCTTATATAGTTATAATTAGGAGGCTATAGCAATAGTCTAGCCTTTCCTATATACTATATAGTAGAAGGCCACGGCACTTACGTAGTAGTAGTTAGTCGTAGGTAGGGTAATAAGGGGTTTCTTAGGTTAATATCCTGGTAAGTAAATAGAGGCGGCTAGGCTATGTCCTAGGTAAGTCTCTCTATAGTATTTAAAGTTAAAGGTTACTTCTTTCTTTTCCTAGTTAATAGCAGGGTTGTGTTATTTAAGCTAGCTCATTTTAAGGATAATAGGGTAGTTGGTAAGTGGTATAATATAGGCCTAAAGCTCTTCCTAGTGCCCGTTTATGTCTAAGTAGAGTTATACTACGTAGGTAATCTTTTATACGGTAGAACTAGGGCGCGGGCTTTAGTAAGGGGTAAGGTAGGTAGGCTATAAGTACGTATAAATTAGGTATCTATAAATTTATTAGTAGCTTTATAGTTAATTATAGAACGGCTTTTATATTATTTTTTAGTAGTAGTTCCTATTACGGATAAAACTATCTATTTCCGTCTATTTATCTTTACTAAATTATCTATTAAGCAGGCTGATATATAAATCCCTCTATTATTAGGGCGTTTTAACCCATAACTTAAAGTAGGGACTTAGCGTTTTCCGCTTCCGTATCTAATTCTACTACTATTACTACATCTTTGTCTTATATAGTAGTGGCGTATAGTAACGTATTTAGTATTTAGGGTATTAAATTAGGTATTAGGCGGTAGGTACTAAACCTAGCTATTAAGCAGTTTAGGTTATCGCAATAACAACCTTCTTAACGGCATCTATAGCAGTATCCTAGTTTCTAAAGTAGCTTACATTCTCCGTTTAGGAGTTTTTACGGAAAGGTTAGTATAGAGATGTCGATATTAGCTCTAGTGGTACTTAAGGTAGTAGGTGTTGGTGGCTTAGTATATATAGGTTTAGTAGGCCCAAAGGGCTTCTATAAAGAGGTCTTTAGGTAAAAGTTAGCAGTAGCAATCTAATTTGGTTATTATTTAATCTTCCGTAGGGCTGCTACCATCTTATAAATATTATTGTAGTTATAGCTAGCGGCTGCATAACTAAGGCAATAAGTAACTTTTTTAAGGAGATCTTCTTAGTCTTTAGTATTATCTTAGGTAAGGGCTCTAGTATATTCCTAGAATTTAATATAAAACTTATTAAATAATTTAGTAGGGCTTATCTTTAGGGCTTGTAGTTTAGCTCAGTTGGTAGCTAGTAGGTTATAGTCGCGGTATATTAGGTTAAAATTATTAAGGACTTTTTAGTAAGACTACTACTTCTAGGAGCTACTAGTCTCCTATTAGGCGAAGAGTCTATTAAATAGTATACCCTTTATTCGCCTAATAATATAGCCAATCTTAATATCTTCCGTAGGAAAAAGGTAGGTGCTCTAAGTTAGTTTTTTGTAGATTTATATCTTTTAGTAGCTATATTCCTTACGGTCTCCCTAAAAAACCAGGGGATTAAGGTAGCGTATATTAAACCCTATAATAGCAGTTTAGGTCCAATTATTATAGCTTTTATTATCGCTGCTTTAGTAGGGGTTCCTATTAGGTAAAGCTGCTTAGCGCTAACCCTCTATTAAGCGTTAAGTAGGTAAAGTTACCGGGGGCGTAAAGACTTAGGTGGCGTTATATATAGTAAAGAGGTATCTAACATTGTTATAAATGTGCTCGTCAAGCCAAGACCATAGATATTTAATTATGCCTTCTTTTTTAGTAACCGTAGTAATTAGTATAATCTTATTTTTCTTTAACTATTAGACGTCGCGTTTAGACATACAGAGGTTATCTTTAGTTTCTTAACGTATATTATTAGCGAGTGCCTTATAAGCTTATAGGTCTTAGATAATATCGTAATCTTAGGCAGTACGCATCTTAGCTTATATAAGCTTTAGGTAGTAGTTTTATAGAAGGCGGTAGTATTTATTAGGGTCTCGTGCTACCATTTTTATAAACATCTTAACGTCTTATATTTTAATTTTAATAGGTAGTAGCCCTTTTATTTACTTATCTATAGTTATATAGTTAATAAAAAATAAGATATTATTAGTGTCTATTTCTTTAGGGGTTAAGGCTAAGGCTAATAAATTAAATTCTTCTAGGATTAATTGGCGTCGTAGGTTAAGTATAGGTATTAAATTATTCTTTAGGTTTAATATAGTAGCTAATAAAGAATATTATTTTACTATTATAGGTTCCTTAGAAGTATAAAGTAAGGTAATTTATATATTATTCATTGCTTAACGTCCGATTCGGATCCCTATTGGGCCTACGCGGACTACTCCTTATATACATATGGGGAGAAAACTCTATTTAAGAAAACCCCGTGATCCATCTCCCCGCCTTTTAGGACTCGCCTGCGAGGCGCCTGCGATGCGCCTGCGAGTCACCTATGGTGCTCTACTACCTTACTTTTTAACCTCCTTAGGAACCACTGCTGCCGTAACAAACCTACGGACGCGCTAGTATCGCAAACTTTACTCTACTACTGTAGAGTCATCAGGGGGCGCCTAATACCCGCCCCCTTGCCTTCTATTACCATTTCCCTTATAACCCGGAACTGGTTTAGTACATTTTAGCTAATAAGCCACTAGGTAACCGCCTTAAGACCTTTTTATATTAAGAGCAGTGTATTATAGTTTTCTATACCAGCTGCTAAGAGCATTGCTCCTTGGTTAGTGCGTAAGGGGCATAATAGTATTACATGTTTTAGTGTCTGTCTTAACTAGCTACATTCGCATCTTAGGCTACCTACTAGGACGCCTACCCAGTAGAGCCAGTCTTTTAATCCTATTACTCCTATTCTTAGAAGTATTGCCATTATATTTTCTGCCTTTATTAGGCCTTCTTAGAGCCCTTAAGTGTTTACCCCCCATAGCGTTAACCATGCTATGGCTTGGGTTACTCTTGCCTAAGTCAGCCTCTGCACCTTTGACTCCTATACGCCTCTCCAGCGCTGGTCTAACCAGTATTATATTTCGGTTGCTGGTTTCCCGGCGTTCTTTTATACTCTACTTTAGCTCCTTTCTCTTTCTTGCTGTCGTCTTTATTGGCCTCTTACGCGTCTCCCTTCCTCCTCTATATAGGCCTGGGCCCTAGCACTACACTATTCTTCTTCTGCTTTCTTTACCTGTTTCTCTAGTATATCTTCCCTACTTTAGGGTTATTGGATTGTTCTCCTATAAGGCGCCCTAGGGTCCCTCCATAGTTTATTTAGGCGTGTCTTAATATACTTTATAACATTAGAGTTGCGTTTGTTTTACGCCCTTTATATTGCGGCGGCTTTAATATATAGTTATAGGGGGGGGATATTGGCTTCCTTCTTAAGGAGTGCTGCGGCCGTTCGCTTATACCCGCCTGTTATACTCCGGAGGCATACTATCTGGACCTTTTAGAGTGGTTTAAGGAGTGATTTAGGGGGGCCCTTCTCGGTTTCACTAACAGCCCAGATACTAGATCTATACGTCATGGTAGGCCGGACAACTGCTATGTATAGTAGGCGTGACCTCTGGAAGCATGGACCCTATATAGAATTAACGATCCTAGATAATACAATGTACTATACTTGGCCCTTACGGGCTGCTTACGCCGCATGTGCGCTCCACTAGAGCTTACTGTCTACCCATACTCCTAATACCCTTAGGCCCTAAACTAGTTAACCCCCAAAGCCTTGGATGTAAATTACATACTAGAGATCTACAGATTGGTTGCGTTTTCTTATAAAATGGATTAGCTGGTATTTCTTTAGTGAGAATTGGACTCCATGTCGTCTTGCCTATTCTATATAGGTGTTATAGGCTTTCTCTAGTGTTCTGCAGTTCTCTGCGGCTATTAGCCCGTATGTAATTAGGTTTGTGTCGTTAACGAAGCCTATCCCCTAGGTCGCCCCTTCCTTAAAGGAGTCTAGTAGGTTGCTTATAAAGAAAAGGAAGAGTATAGGCGAGAGGGGTAATCCTTGTGGTATTTCTGTTGCAACTGCGATAGGGGGGCTCTGGTATCCGCTGAAGACCAGTAATGTTTCTTTCTGGCCTGTAAACCCTTAAACAAATTGTATAATCCATTCTGGGAAGCAAGTAAGGTAATTTATAGATACGCTACTTTTAGTAGCGCCTATAATATTATAGAGACGTAGAATTAGTTATAGGCTAAGCGTTAGTAGTAAAAAGGCGTAACGTAATGTTATAGAATAAGGGCAGTGGCTATAGAGCGTATATATTTAAGGAGTCTACAAGACGTTACGCGATCGATCGTAAGGGTTAAGGGCGTAAGGAGGTAATATACCTACGCGTAGCTGATATAAGCTGTATGTAAGGTATACGCGAGAGCACGGGGCTCTCCTATAGAGGCCCCTACGGTAGGGTTCCGTGACATTACTAAAGGAGTATAGGGATAAGAACGCCCTAAAGCCCTAATATAGCTATCTGCTAAATTCTGCTAAATTTTGCCATTTTCTGCTAGTATTGTAAAATTTTAGATATCTAGGAACTTTAACCGCCGGTTAAAGTTATTTAATTAGTTAAATCTATACTAAGACTTTTAACGGCTACTCTTTCTAGCCTAGTGCTTCTACTTAACCTATAATTACCTTTTTATACTTAGTCCAGATATACTTATATCCCCTTTTTCTCCTTATCTTATATTTTATAATCCTATATTTTATAAGCCTAGTACTACCCTATTTCTAACTAAGCCTAAAGGTAGGCTTTCTTTTAAAGAGGGGGGTAATGTAACGGCGCTATTGTACGTTACCTGCTAAATTCTGCCATATTCTACTAACCTATAATTAGCTCGCCCAAAGCTAGCGCCTTAGCGGCTTACCCTATATATTTGTTTATATCGGTCCTAGCGACCCCTTTTTTCCTTCTCTTTAGCTTAGTATCTTCGTAATATAGCATTCTACAAGCTTTGGCTTAGAGGCATTTATATAAGCCATAACAGTACCCCTTTTACTGCTTTTATACGCAGCTATATATATAGGCCTTATTCAATCGTTGCTATACTTAATAGCCCCCTTAACAGTGGCTTAAAACAATACTTATCTTATCTAATTAAATTACAGCCTTTTAATCTTTTAGCGTCTAATAGCGATAAGCTAATATAAATCTATATCGCTCGTTCTTTATAGCTATAGTTAATCTAGGCTTTCTTATTAGCTTTATCTTACGGAAGCTATGCTTCTTAAGTATAATTTAAACAAACACTATAGAGATACCTATTTCACGAGCAATTTTTTTACTACTTTTTTTACGCCTATAATAATCGCATATAATAGCGTTAATAACTTTTTGTTCTATATTAGGGGTAATTCTTTTTATACACCCTACGCGGGGCTTATCCTTAAGGTGGTTATTAAAGAGGACCCAATCTACACGCCAACTATTCTCTACCACCTTTTTTACTAGGTTGCCGATGTGTTTGCCGCTAATTTTAGTAATTCAAGTAATTACTTTTAGGGGAGTGTTTAGGGCCTTTATTACCACGGCCTGCGCCCTTATTATAAGGCCGTAGTAAGGCCTTTTGGGCTTAAAAAATAGTAGAAGGTATATAAAGGTCGTTATAAGCGATTAAGTAAAAATATTTTATTAAAAAGTCGGTGTAGAGTTGCTTTTTATATACTCGAAGTCAAAATCTGGTATATTTTAGTGGGGTCTTGGCGCTAAAACCGCGCTTTTCCTAAAAAGGAAGGGGAAATTTCTTTCTGGGCCGTCCTCTGTAGTAGAAGTTAGGGTTAGTAGAATATAGCAAAAGCATAGTAGAATTTGGCAGGTAACGTGCCTTAATACCATTACACTAATAAAGGGCCAGAGTCTCTAGTTTAAGTATTAATTTGTAATCTCCGTCTAACTATCTATTTAGGGGTAATACGCCGTAGAAATCTTTAGCCTAATATTTAAAACTTAGATAAGCTCGTTCTAACAAGCTAATATTAACTACGGCTCGCGATTAGATATAATTATACTCTATAATTAGCTCGCTTACTACTAGCGCCTTAGCAGCTAACCCTATTTATTAATTTATATTAGTTCTAGAGACCCCTTTTCCTTCTCCTTAGCTTAGTATCTCTATAATATAGTATCTGTTTAAGCTTTATCTTAAAGGCATTTATTTAAGCTGTAATACTAACTACCTATATTTAGCTTCTTATAGAATAAGGCTATAATATTACTATAACGTAAAGGCGATAAAGGAGATAAAGAGTTTTTATATTATAGTATTTTAGAGATAATTAAATGTAAAGAAATATATAAGGGATAGAAGTAAGGTAAGATTATATTAAAAACTAATTAATGAGTTTTAGATAAAATATAACCAACTATCCTTATCTAATATTTTATATAATATAGCTATAATAGTATTATTTAATATAATAGATAGAGAAGCTAAAGAGCTCTTGCCTTATAGTATTTTTTATAATAACTAGACGTTATAAAAGGAGTAAGATATAATAGTAAAAAGGTGATTTTTAGTGTATTTTAACGCTCCGTTACTACAAAAAGGAGGCCTATAAGCTTTTAGAGAGCATTCGTTGGTAATAAGGAGTAGTATGTCCGTGCGCGTAGTGCACGTACCAACGGTTCACCGGGGGTCTGGATTATGAGATAAAGTGGAGCCTCTCTTCAGGTATTGGAGCAAGCGGCCGAGGTCTAGGCGATATTAGGTTAGCGCTGGTATTACGCTCCTGCATGCTCGTTTGCTGCCGCCATCGAATTTGCCTAGATTCCCATCTTTTTCATTGAAATCCCATTCATCACTCGTGCCCATCCTTTCTGACGTCCGCGACCTATCAAAGTTTCTGCACTCCCAGCAACAGCGCACTTTTTAAACTCGGAGAAAGCCGTTAGTAGCTTTTATAGGTAAGCCCGGTATACTTAAGAACCCAACAAGCAATTCGAGTTGCTGAAATAAACTCCCAGGTAACTCTAGGAAGCCAAGAAGCTTACATTGCCCGAATCGTTCAGTTGTTGACAACTGAATGCGAACTGAGAATCCCACTGCCAATACACAGAATTCTTGTGGGCAGGCTTTTCTGCAAAAACATCCGCTGTAGCCAGATTAACTTGCTGCCAATCACAGTCGTGTATTTCTAGCCTCAAACCACGGCATCCCGGAGCAACGGTCGGGAGGCAAGCCCTCCAACCTAGAATACACCTTTCCTGACTTTGTCTTCAACGAACTAGTCAAGTACGAAATAACTGCTAAGCCATCAGAGAAAGGCGCCATCCACGTTCACGCATTAGACTTTAAATAAATACACTTTAACGTCCGTAAACCTTAGAGCCCCAACCGAACCAACTATCTCAGGTTTAGAACTAGCAAAGCCCAACGGAAACCAGAGACACCTATAAGACTCCTACCCACTCCACCAATTCGGATGCATAATCATCCGAATAATATCATTTCAACCTCGAGTACTTGCCGGCCTAGAAGATTCAAACATGGCAGCAGAGCTTCAGATATTTATTGCTGATATTAGCCAGAGTAGTAAGCTCGACTCACCGTCACAAGAGTTAACTTCTCTTTCCCCAAAACACAGCTTATGTCCCTCCGTAATAGATACGAGAAAGGAACGGTATCGGAACGACAGTGGCTATGTCGGCTCCTACTCCGGTTCACCCAACAGCCAGAATCTCGACAATAATCTCGACTATCAATCCTCTTGGGGACCCCTTCACAACCAAGCTTTTGACCCAATCTTCTTCCGCCTAACGGATTGGCAACAATACCCCGACGCATCCACGTCACCAGCCTACTCACCACACTCCCACCGACCTAGATCGACAAAATCTTGGGAAGAGAAGAATCCGTGTGCGATAGTTGATGGAATAATTCCGCAGAATGATGGCAATCAGCTAAATATTAGGAGAGGTCGGAGGCACAATGATCTGGACGAATATGCCGATTTAATCTCTAATCCCTGCGATCAACTAGGTACTAGAGAGCAACCTAGTCATCCTCAACTCGGTTATTTGCCGTCACCTAAGCTTGCACGTCAAAGTCAACTAGAAGAACCAACTTATACCCCACAATCAACTGAGCTCCTATCGAGCTCGGGATCACCCCAGTCCTTCCAATATGAACCCAACAGGACACCGAGACCAGCGAGCGATATCCTTGGAGATATGGAGCAACATGGTTCACAACCAGACCTTCCAGCGGATGAAACCGCCAGGCCCCCGACAACGGGAGAGGGTAATAGTAGTGCGCGGGAGGCGAGCAAGAAGCGGAAAGGCGATGAGGAGACTGACGAAGATGATGAGACACGAAAGGCGAAGCGTACGAGGGATCTTGTGAGGAATCGATTGGCAGCGAGCAAATGCCGAGCCAAGAAGAAGGAAGAAACGAGACAAACTGAAGAAAAGGCCAGAAGGCTGCAGACTGAGAACGCGCATCTAAGGGCCTGGGTAGGGCAATTGCAGGAGGAGAAACTGCACCTGATGGGCCAGGTATTAGCGTTTTCAGATTCCTCTGATACAAGAATCCGTGGTTTTCTGAATCAGAGGGCTTATCCCTTAACATGTCAATTCGGGTCCTCGGGTTATCGATGAGGATCAGCCAATCAGATCAGCTAAATTTGGTGCCTGTACGCAGGAATATGAGGCTACCATGTGTGTTTAAATCCTTCTAGTAGTCTTTGGTAGCCGGCTCTATAGTAATTCCCATATGAGTAAGCACTCCGAAGTACGTGTAGAGTTCCTGCCTGCATGTTAGCTGCCATGTGCGTGGGTGTTCGACTTCCTCATCTGGCGGATAGAGCTCCGCGTGCTTGTTTATTCACTCTACAAGCGTATCCATAATCTTATCCGTAAAGGAAAGTCTAAATAACTCGAAAGGATTGTGTATATCAACGTTAGAAGGGAGATTTGGTGAGCCATTGGTCGTCCGAATCGTTAATATGGAGAGGTTCGAATTCGGGCAACGGCCAGGGTTCAGGGGGAGCTGTTTTCGCCGTCTTATTTGGGGGAACGTTATATCGAGTCTTCTGAACAAGATCTACATCAACTCTAGCACTATTGGAAGGAATGGTGGCGGTGTAATTGATGATTGAATTCTATAAGATTATGCGATGTTTTGAAAACGTTTGTTTCGCACGGACCACCTACATACTGTTAAGGGATAACTTAGTCCAATCTGGTAACTTGATGCCCCAAGGTAGTCCAGAGCGGAGCACTGCTTATAACACACGCGAAGGCGACCTTCCAGCATCCAGTACTTTCAATGTACCGACTGCTCCAGCACATTCGAGGCCCCAGCGGTTGTTGCTGGAAGGCGTAGTCGCGTTTTTATGGCTTGCGGACGTCGGCTGCGATAATAAGGTAACAAGGCGGTTTGCGGAAAATCAGGCAACGAGGCTCTCTTCGCAGGCGCTAATTTAGTTATTTTAGCCATTAGTGATGGCCGGCGGGCGTGTTGTTGTTGCTACAAAGTGTTCCAAAGTAGAGTGTGCTGCTTTTTGCCTGCAATCCTTACCAAACTATCCGAACCGTGTACCACACCTTCTTACGAAGGTTTCGCCCGAGATAGTTTAGCGGATTGGCAGAACTTCGGAAGACGTCTGGTCCCGAGATAAGCATTAAGAGTTGTAATCCTTAACCCGCCGGAATTCGTCATACTGTTATCGATAATAACCAGTCAATCAGATCAACCCTACCTAGCTACACGTGTTGTTTTCATTCTGGTGTTCAAGCACAGACCAACTTCTGGTAGGACGTCGGCGGGTTAAGGGCCTTTTGTATAGCGTTAGCTATTATACAGCAGCGCAATAGCAAAAATCGTATGCGAAATTGAAACTATCCGCCCCACGGACTATTCGCTTACGCTCATAGTCCTACGCAGCTCAACGGAACACCGAGCTCAACGGAACACGAGCCCCACCACATGATTTTAAAGCCGTAGATTTCTACGTAGGCTACATATATACAGAAATCCTTGGTGGAGCACCTTGAGCAATAGCCTAGCTACAATCCTGCCAAATATTACGAGTCTGAGGCCTCTGCACGTTGTGTAGCGTCCTCCTTTGCCTGCTTCTTTACCGCACGTACAGCCGCCCTACCTGCCTTCTCTGCTTCCTTTTGAACTCGTTGTGATACTTTAAGCCGTCCATCTACTGCAGATATTAAGCCTCCCTTTTGAACAACCCGTTAGTTAGTTTTTTGACGCTTTGCGCGGGCACGTACTGCTGCCTGCATTAAATATAGGTCCTCCTCTACTAATAAGCAAAGTACGGCATTCTTCCTGGCGCTCTTGTAAAGCATTAACAAAGGATTCCTTACCCTATTAGGCTGCTAAATAATAAAGCTGTAAACCTAATTTATCGTTATCTGCAAGCTGCGCGGTGTATTAGGTGTTTGTGGCACTATAAGTTATGGCCGCGGTGGCTATAGTGTTGTAAGTGGTGGCGTAGATGGACGCACTATAGCTGTTTAACGTCGCAATCTAGTTAATATAACCTTAGGATTGTATAGAATAAGGCCAGTTTTTACCCATCTTAATAGAATAGATAAGGATTTAAATATAGTTATACGAATTTGGTGTAGAGCGTGGAGGAATTTAATAGTATTGAAGTTTATATAGCCTATTTACACAGCCATCTTAACAGCCTGTCTATGGTAGTGCTTAAACAGCTAGAAGAGAACAATATTGAGCGGTTATAGAAAGTAGCTTATATGGGGCGGAATAGCTAATAGATGGATATTCTTCTCCTTATAATATTCTATAAATTCCTTTATAAGGTATAAACCATGGCCATCTAGTAATAGCAGCCGATGCGCACCCATCTATTAAGCAGCGCTTTGCCTATTAAAGTGCTAAATCCAATTAAACGCGAGGTCGTTATTTAAATAGCCTTTAGTTTAAGCGCCTAGTATATAGTTGCCAGGTATACTTATATCATTAAGGTATTAATATATAATTTGTTGGCCCTTAATAATAACTGCTGGAGTAAGTATAACTCTATTACTAGATATAGCCTCTAACACTAACGCGAAATCGCAATTTGTTTTACTGGCTAAGTATATCCTCTTAGTATCTAATACACGCGTAATTATCCACTAGCTGCTATTAATTCCAATATAGAATCCAGACTCGTCAAAGTTGTATTCGTCGCATAGTAGAATACCCTATTACTCCTTTGTATTCCTATATAAAGTATACTATTCCTATATCGCGGTAGGATCGTTTATAGCAGCTTAATTAATCTCTATAGGCTTCTACTTAACCTTATATACTATTAGGTTTCGTTTAAGAAATCTCTTAGTCTAGTCGCGTTTAAGAGTAGGTGGTTTGGTGTCGTCAGGCGTATAGAGCTTAAGGATACGCTACACGCAATTATGGACTTGGTGGAACAGCGCGCCGACTCTAAGGCGGTCTATTTAATTAATATAGGATAGGAGCATGGCCTCTTAGTGTTAATTAAGCATCTTATTACTGCCAGGCCTCTACATCTTGCTTTTAATGCCGTTAACGCGGTTATAGACACGTTTAAACGGCGCGTTATATAGGCGGGCTGCTAATCAAATATTGGGTATTTTTATGCGTGATAACTTACGAAGTGCATCTTACACGCGTATCTCAATAATTTCGGATTCTGTAGGCATGGTTGTGGTGATTCAATTATATAAGGAAGTAGGTGAGGCTTGATCTTGGGTAAACGTTCCGTTGAGCTCGGTGTTCCGTTGAGCTGCGTAGGACTATGAGCGTAAGCGAATAGTCCGTGGGGCGGATAGGCGGAATATAAAGTTTAACGCCATCTACTGCGGGTGGTGCAGTCACCGGGATAATTTCAACCGAGCGGAAATCGATCTGCAAGACTCCGAACGCCGATAGCGGTAGTAAGTTCTTGGGTCTGGCTTTATAAAGTGACTTATTTGATCATTTTAGATGTTAAATTTCTGGTATTAACTACGCTATGCGCAAGTAGAAATTATCTTTTGCTCGGATGACACCTATCAAATCCCATCCAAAGCAGTGCTTACAGCGCCAGCCATTCCCCCATGCAACATGTGGCCAGATGAAGTAAATGCACCAGCATGAACTCTTGGGAGTACCGTATATACCTCGTGAAGCCTCTCGCCTCGACGGCTATTACAAAACTCCTTATGTAGCAAAATCCATCACCTGAAGCCTCTTGTATATCTGCTCTTAAGTAGCTTGCATAAATCATAACTTCACGGTCAATTTCTCCAGAATCTTCCTCATACCATCCCCTCCCTCCTTCCCCTGCTCACCCAAGTTGCTCTCCAGCTCATCCACTATCTTGCTCGCCTTATCTCCGAGCTCATTGATGCACTTTCTGCTATACTCGAAACTGCCAACGCGCTCCATGTAGCTGACAGCATACTTCTTGACCTCCTCGTCGGCGGTTTTCTGCTTCAGGATGTTGATGAGGACGAGGTTGGAGGGGTCGGACCGGATGGCGTAGATGATAGGGAAGGAGAATTTGCCCTCAGTCAGGTCTTCGCAGAAACCTTTGGCGGCGGTGTAGGTGGGGGAGAGGTTGAGGTGGTCGTCGAGGATTTGGAAAAGGAGGCCGATGGTATTGACGAGGGGGACGCAGTCGCTACCGAGTTGTACTGTTAGAGTGGTTTTTGTACTGCGCGGGGTAAGGGGCATGACTGGAATTGTGAGAAGGGGGTGGAAGGGCGACTGTACATGTTGCTGCTGCTGTCCGCTTGCATCAACTTGATGGCGAGCCTGAAAAGCCCTCCGGTCTTGTTCCCAACCATTTCCAGGTAGTCTGCTTCTGAGGGACAGGTTAGAGAATCTCGCCAGTAGAGATCCATGCCTTGGCCTCGGTGCAGGTTCAAGAGCTCTTCTGTGAATATTTCTATCATTTTCGGATTCGAGAGCTTGGAGAGTTCACGGAGAGCGAGGAAGTAGACGTAGTTTGCACTATTGATGACTTGTGCTGTGCCAAAAATGCTGTTGGCGACTGGGACACCGCGGCGGAGGACAGAAGAATCCTCCACGTCATCAACCCTATGGAAGGAAATCCGTATTAGCTTTGGGGGTCTGAGGTGTTCTGCAGCTTGAAAGAATCAGGCATACAGTAACGAGGCTGTGTGCAACATTCCCACGACTTTGGTTATGATCTCCAAGCTCTCCGCAGGTACATTCAGCCATTCGTTGAACGCTGCAATGAGTTGTGACCTTATATCCTTTCCTGGGTGACCATATAAATAATCGTAGGGGCCGAGCAGTATCTTCTCCTTCTCTTCTGACCACGTAGCCTGTTTTTGGTGTATCAGGTCATCACCAATTCCCATAAGTGGATCCGGAGGAGTCGTCGACATAGACGCTGGGTGTGAATGGGTATGAGATACAGTAAGAGTATGCTTTTTGCCCTGAGCTATCCAGTCGATCTCAGAAAGAGGACGGAGGACAGGTTTAACACTCGAGACATGCTGGCCGTTTGTCACGATGCCATGCGAGCTTGTGCGGGGCGGAATAACATTGGGTGATTTTAGGTTGTCGGAGACCATATTTGCGGGGCCGAAGGGTTTCAAGCCAGTTGACTCGTATTTAAAGTGAATGTTAAGCTTCGGGGAATCGTCCAAAAAGCTCGGCGTACTCCGAGTGAGGCTATTCACGCGCGCCTTATTGCCTTAGATATTTCGCAACGGACCGCGCAGAAGACTTCCGGTGCATCAAATATGGCTGTGATGGAGGTTTATGATAATCATTGTCGGTTTATTGGGGAGGTGAGACGGCGATGATAAAAATAATGTTGCCGCCTGGGGTGAGAGAGGGACCTGAACTCGTACTGGGCATGATGAACAGGGTGGTTACGTAGCGGCGCGCGCTGTTTTCACATGATTGTTTGAGGTGGGGCACTTTCGCGATACCCTTGCCCTCGCCACAGGGCTTGCCCTTACCCTTGCTTGCTGCGACAGCAATCCGGGATCTGACACAGCTCGGCGGCTCGTGCAATGTCATACCTGGTTCAAAATATTCGTGCTCAGCAATTCCGAAGCCCGATTATTCTCTTTATCTGATTATAACCTGCGTATCGATCTGAGATGTACGTCTAGACCGCCTATCATAGGCCCACATCTGAATCGATCTTTTTATGCTCACCAGTACCTATTTGCCGGTCAGAGGGAAACCACAGCGTCTGCTGCAGCTAAAGATGCACGCCTGAAGTTAGGTTCACGGAATGTTCCTCTCCTTCCCCGCTATCAAAGCTAGCAGCTGTTCAAGAAGAAAAGGATTGGCCTCCCAGTCATGTCCTGCATCGTGTTCAATTTGGTTATGTAGGACCTGGGATTTGGACAGCCGATATGCATTATGCAAAGCGGATGGGCGAAAATGATTGACCGGAATGTGGAAAAATCCCGGACATGGTGCTGTTTCTCTCAACTAGGGGTCCTACCAATCGTGAACTGACTTAGTGTTAGAAAACGCTTTGAAAAAATAAAACGGTTAATTTCTCTGGAAATCACACGTCCTTTTCCTTGGCATTGCCTGACAGTGATTTTACTCTTGCAATTTCCTCACAGCCAGTCAAGCAACAGAGTTATATTATTGCATTCACAAGTTATCATACTGAAATCCCTATGCTAGACCTAATATCCAGAGAAACCTGCCGGAAGTGCGCTGAAATCCACCACCAGGACATGAGGACTTGCAAATGCTCAGATAAGAGAAATATACCATTCGTATCATCATTATTGGTAAGGGGGTAGTCAGGCAGTCTCTGTGGGCTCGATGACGTGCACGTGACAGTGCACAGGCCACCTTGTAGATATATTCTCGAGCGATCGAGCTCCATAGATTCTCCTTCACAGAGCCTCTCATATATATATTCCGCTTCACGCCTAGTTAGTGATCTGACAATCATGATTCATCGGATATCGCTCACTATCTTATAGACTTTTTAGATTTCTTGGGCTTCTTCTTCAACGAACGCTTCTCCGCCACACCTCCCAATAGCTTCCTCAACTCGTCTCTGAAAGCCTCTAGATCGTGTTGCGGCCCTCTTCCTTCCAGCTCTTCCCTTCGCGTCGTCCTGGAATATCTTTGCCAGTTGCCTTCTAACACCTCGATCAACTCAACCGCAGCATCCTTCTTCCCCTTGGCTGTACCAACAGCCTCAAGCCAATGGAATCCGTCACGGTAGATCTGTCTCGCGACCCTCTGCGGTCCCCCTCCCCCCGCAATATGAGTGTCAAAATGCAACCGCTTGAGATTGACAGCCTCAGCTAACATAGTGAGTCCTGGGTGATTAAGTGCTTTGTGTGACTTTGTGCGGCCCCAACTCCGGATTGAGATAGTCTCGAGCAGACTGCGAGTTTTAGGATTCAGGTTTGCCATGAAGGCATGCAGCGCCGTAGTATCCTCAAGCATGAACGTGTTACTGTAGAGGATCGGTAAGGCTTCAGAGTAGATCTGACGGTTCGTGGCGAGGAGAGCGATCGCCAAATTGGGAACAGCTTTGGGTGTCTCTTTTTCTCCAGGGTTAGAAAAGGCCACGTACCCACGCCTGTGCCGAATGGTGGGGTAGTTGGAACGAGGTTGTTGGTTAGAAGGAGCGAGCTCGACAACACGGCGGTAGTTCTTAGTTTTGGAGACTAGGTAGATACCGTTCTCCTCGGTGAGAGCAAGGGCGTAGATGGCGTTGCGGAGCTCTGCTGGGAGGGATAGAAAGGGGAAGATCTTGCGTTTGGGAAGAGGTCTGGAGCTTTTGGGTGTCCTTTTCGATTTCTGATAGATGTGTTAGAGGCATACGAAAAGTTATCGATTGGACTCAAGCTGAACCTTGCTCGGGCGGGATCCTGCAGTTGAATCGTCTGACTCATACCGATCACTGTCTTCGGAGTAGCCTTCATAATAGGAGATTTGAGGCCTCTTGCGCTTTGAGTAAGGCGATATGGCAACCTGAGTTTCAGCCATTGCGGGTGCGCGGAAGTAGGTATGCAAGAAGAGGTAAGATTTCGGTGTTAACTGAAGAATTAATACCTCAATGGCAAATTAAAGTACGCGTGATGAGAGAGAACACGTTCAAGGTGCGAACTCATGTGCCTTAAGTAAAGGGCTATGAACTGTTTGACTTATGGAGGATTAGCACAGGCAGCCGTCAGGCAGCAACCTTGAAAAGGCTTAGTACGAGGGCTGGCCTTACCTACATGTAAGGCGCCGGCAAAAAGTACTGTCGCTTGCAAAAGATCGGTAAAAATCGCCAAGCCGCACGACGCGCATCGCCCCCTCTATCAGAATACAATACCCCCTTATAGTCCTACCAATATAGCTCTATTCTAGGGCTATAAAATAAGCCCTTATTTATATAATTTAAGGCTGTTTGGTACAGTTACAGGGGGTGCTTATTTTCTAGAAATAGAGTGATTAGATTAGTCAGCGCAGAGCCTCAATTTAAGTTTTATAGCCACCCTATATAATTCCACCAATATTAATCCAATTTATATATATAGAGCTATATTAGTGGGGCTATAAGGGGTAGATTGTTTTAATAAGAAGATGATGTAGTACTGCGGCTTGGCGATTTTTACTAACATTTCTAAAACGGTAGTACACCCCCTATAGCCCCACCAATATAGCTCTATATTAGTGGGCTTATAGGGGGTAGCTCTAGAACTTAAATAGAGGCTCTACGCTAACTAATTTAATCACTCTATTCCTAGAAATAAGTACCCCCTATAACTTTACTAAAATAGCCCTAAGTTATAATATGCGGATCGTTAGTACCCCCTAACAAAAATTTTAACCCAAGTTTATAAGTAATAAGCTAATTAATTAACTTAAAGCCTTAATGTAGAGCTTTATTATATAGACTTTAATTAATATATATAGCGATAAGGTTTTCTAGGGGGAGATCCCCTAGGACCCCCTTATATAGAGCTTTTACTTAATTTAAAAGTAGTAATAAGATTAAGGCGCCTTAGTTACTATTAGGTAAGGATCTACTATAGTAGCAAAGGCGCCTTAGTTACTACTAGGTAAAGATTTACTATAATAACTAGAGCGCCCTACTTAAACTAGACTTAATAATTATATTAGTTACGGATCTAGTATATATTTAAACTATAGAGCTTTAATATAGAGCCCTTTATATAGGATCTAATATAATAGATTAAAATTGTAATTTAAAGCTTTATATACTAAGTAGCGACGTCTAATATAATTATTAACCACGTTATTACCTATTTAGTTCAGACGTATAATAACGCGATGGCTTGGCCATAATATAATAGCTTACTAACGCCAAGTAATAGAAGGGAGGGAAGGAGGGGAAGGAGATTGGGGGTGGCTCCGCTACTATAAGAAGGTTATAATAGCAGTATAGTATTAAACTTTAAAAATTATATCCTAGGAGCTTAATTAACGACCCCTATATAAAATATTAATAACGTTTAATTATAGAGCTTTAAACTAGTAGATCTTTTAAGAATACCTATTAATATACGGAACGTTAATCCCCTAATATAAAATTTAACCCAAGTTTATAAGTAATAAGCCAATCAATTTTAGAGCTTTATTATATAGACTTTAATTAATATATATAGAGATAAGGTTTTCCAGGGGGAGACCCCCTAGGACCCCCCTATATAAAGCTTTTACTTAATTTAGAAGTAGTAGTAAAATTAAGGCGCCTTAGTTACTATTAGGTAAGGATCTACTATAGTAACTAAGGCGCCCTACTTAAGCT
>Ga0307515_10008511_pt1 | contig 19989 bp, 24 predicted proteins | sample 17_EM_MG_FD_194513 | JGI IMG/M metagenome (GOLD analysis project Ga0307515, IMG submission 194513) | Populus trichocarpa ectomycorrhiza microbial communities from riparian zone in the Pacific Northwest, United States - 17_EM | ecosystem: Host-associated > Plants > Roots > Unclassified | place... | reverse complement strand
CACAGTTTTTAGTTTTTAACACCCCCCAGACCCCCCATTTCAACAACAACAATATTTACTGATAAATTGTCTTTGTAAGACCAAAGGTAGGTACGGAACTTATGTAGCGGACCTACGGCAAAAAAACACTTGCGGTAACAAAGGCAGTTGATTTATAATAGCCCCTTTAAATATTTATCCAGGTTATTCTCATTTTATCAAAGTATATGACAAAGTCATTGCTATCCTGATAAGCACCAGGATGATCAGGAATATCCTTACTGTATTATTTTTCACAATGATAGCTAATACCAACATCAATATTATCGTCGACCCGGTGCCAAACCAATCGGCTATCTTATAAATATTTGTCATTTCGGTGGCGCTGCTATGCAAAGCTTGTTTCCTTACATATAAATTTATGGCATCCCACATCAGGAATATCATATAGTGCCACCCCAAAACTACCAGCAGGAAAAGCACGCTTTGTTGTAAACCGTCATTTTTGGGTGCAGGCACGTAGGCCATATCCATACCGCAATTTTTGCAAAATTTAGCCTCTTCGCTGTTGTCAGCATTACATCGTAAACAATTCATATCTTTTTATTTATAAAATTTAACTTCTATTACCTGGGTATTTGCAACCTTATCGCCCAGTTTTCGCCCATCGGGCGTTGCAAGCACTATAATTGGCTCTACCAGCCATCCAACCAATGGAATTATCGTAACCAGTCCGGATATTAAATTCCTTACAAACGACTGTCCTTTATTGCAAGATAAATTATCAGATAAACTGACCACCATTAATGAGCATATCCTTTTACCCCAGCTTTGGCCCCGTCCCAGCCCGTCTTTAACAAAAGCATAACCCATCGGTATAAAATAAAGTAAAATGGCCAATAAGTAATATCCGATTGGATCTGCGTTTGAGTTAAAACTGCTATCTATGCTTAGGCCGAAAAAGAAACACAGGCATGCAGGTATACAAAGCAATGCGAAAAACACAGCGTCGAGTAAACTCGCCAGAAACCTTGCCCCCAAATCTGCCTTCGGGAATGAGCCTCTCTGCGGGTTTACACCATATCCGGAAAATGTGTGCTGCAAATTTTTTAAATACGCCGGCTGGATAGCTCCCCCATCAGCGGGGCAAAAATTAACCTCTTCCGAATATTCGATATTGCAGATGGTGCATCTGCGTGCCAAATCTTCCGGCCTCACTAACCGGTTGCCATCATTGGTACAAAATTTCGTATTTTCTGGATAAACAGCTTTACATTGAGGGCATGTGGGTATTTCGATAAACTCGGAATGTAAATTACACCCGCAGTTTTCGCAGAATTTTGTCCCGGCCATAAATTTAGCTGCACATTTGGGGCAATTGTGATCCATTCAGATTTCAGGTTGTTAAACGTAAATATATATGAAAGTTTTAAAAGATAATCAGGCTTTTTCATTTCCAATCGAAATGCCTGCAATAAACCATTAACAGATTAAAGTCAAAGATGTTGTCGTTTTCAATTTGTTCGGGATAATACGGCTTGGTACGCCTGCCTATAAACTTTTCGCGGTCCCGCTGTCATTAACCTTCCGCTGTTTGAACCTATCCGACGAACCCCCGGCAGGTGTAAGTTCATGACTGAACTAATCAGATCTCTTTATTTATTAATAAGTCTTTAACTGTGAGAAATATATATACTTTTAAAGCTAATTAAACCCAATTAAACCCAATTTTACATGAGAATTAAACCGTTACTTTTAAGTTTATTTTTTATTGCGCCACTTTTGGTAAATGCGCAATCAGTTCAAATTTCAGCTTCGGAAGCTGATGCCAAAATTATTGTAGATGGTCAGCAATTGGGCACCGGTAATGTAAAAATTAAGGTTCCTAAGAACTCCTGTGTGGATGTCAAGGTTCTAAAAGCCGGTTACTTAAGATATGAACAGACATTTTGCAATAAAAAGGGAATGGCCGATCCTCCAAAGAAGCAATTCTTTGATATGAAAAAAGATGATGCTGAAGAAGCATCCATAAAAACAGACCAGGCAAATATCGACTTTTCTATCGAAATCACTAAAAAACAAGATCCCACTGAAGTTTGGAAGAAAGTAAACCAAATAGTTACAGATTATTTTGATGCTATTGAGGTTGCTGATAAAGAAACATCCTACTTAAGGACCGCCTGGAGCATTCAGAGTTTTACACAAAACACTATCAGGACCAGGCTGATTATCAAATTGGCTAAAAGTGAACCTTTGACTTACAAAGTTAAGTTAGTAAGCGAATCTTCAGGTTATCCATTGACGAGCGTAAAAGCCGATGAGATGTTTCATGACTGGGACCGTGTATTAAGAAAATATCAAAACGTTATATCAGACTTCACTACCCGTTTAGGGAATCAATAGTATCTCATCTAAGTTTATAAGAGTTCTGCTGTAATTGGCGGGCTCTTATAAATTTTTGCTAAAATATATGCCTGCTGCCGATCGCCCGCAGGACCCGAAAATTCGGATAAGAGTTACATCAATCTTTGTTTGTTTTTTTATCCAAAAACTTCAAAATATCTGGTATCCTGTATTGCCCGTCATTTTCCTGGTAAATCTTACCGCGGTAAGCGGATGAACAACGGGAAACAGCGATAAAAAAATAAGGTAACATTTGCTTTTAACAATTAATTATAATTAACTTTAGTAAGTTACTGCTTAACTGGATATTAGTACTTAAAACCTAACTTTTTCGCTATGCGCTACCTCAATAACACAGGCAACGTATCCCTGTTCCTTTACCTATTATTTGTGGGTATTGCTATAATAGGAATGATCTTTATCTATTACCTTATTTTTAAAAATAAGGTAGAAATGGATAGGATTGACAAAATAATTGATGTTTTTAAATCTGTAATAGTTACCACTGCCGTTGGTACTGTTACCCTGATTATTACCGATTTGTTTAAAGAGCGCAAACAACAGCTGGATGAAATGAGCGCTTTTAAAGATTACCTGCCTTATGTAACCGATAACAAAACAAGTTTGAACGACAAGAAATTTTTATGCGATTATATGGTATCTGTGGCGCCGGAGGGTAAACTGAAAGAATCATGGGTACAATGGCGCGCAAAACTAAATGTTCAGGAGGATACCCTTAAAACAATAGCTGCACAACAGGCGGCTATCGTTAAACAGCCTGATAAACCAACGGCACAGCAAATAAAACAATATAACCAGTTAGAGGATAAAAAACAAGCGATTTACCAGGACCTTAATTTAAAGGTAAATAACAGCTACCTGGTTGTAATAGGTGCCGATAAAACCGTTGGCCTGGCGGGGACTGAACTGAAGTTTGCAAAAGATAGCGTAAGCAAAAATGCCGCCATTTATAAAAAAGGAAACTGGTACCGGACGGTGATCCCGGTGACTACCAATTATGATGATGCCAAAGCCATAGTTAGCCTTGTGAGCGAAAAATCCAAAGGCAAAAAAGCGGCCTACATCGTATCGCTTAAAAGCTGGTGCAATTCGCCCACCTTTTCCGCAACCGAAAACTGTTATATTTGCAGCCCTTTCTGACGGGCGTAGCCAAAAGAGGGAAGTGAGAAGACCGCATTCAAAAATTCGCTATTCCTTTACCTGGTTATCGCTACCGCAAGAGTCCTCAGTTGTGGACCGCATGCTAAGTATGCGCTTCGCCCATGTTGGTGTTGCTACCGCGCTTTGTTGTGTATTGTCACCAACAAATATCGACATGCAAAAAGACTTAGTATTTACATAAAGACATATTCCTTTAGATTATCCTTGGCTTGTTGGACAACCAACAAGGGGGTAGGGGAAAATAGATCCATCAATCCTCCTTTGTCTTTTTATCCAAAAACGTTAAAATATCGGGCATCCTATAATCGCCTTTCATCTTTCTGATAAAACTCACGCTGGCATCTAATTCCATCCCAATGGACGATATGTACAAGGGACTATTGCTAATTCCCCGTTTTAATTCCCTCACGGTATCTTTATTTCTAAAAAATGAAGTCTTTGCAACACCGATAACCGGGACGCATTTTTCCAAAGCTTCCCAAAGCCGGCCGCCCAAACCAAAATTCATGTCATTATCAATATAAACGTAGCCGTCAATTATAATAGCATCTATATTATCTAAACTTATCTGTTCAATAATTTTCAGGAGGCAGGGAAGTTCCCGTTTATAAAACTCGCCAGGTACATAGACAGCTACCTCGTTTATATACTCAATGATTACTTCTTCAGGAAAATCATCTTCCCAATTAAACAAAACGCCAACAGCTTTGGCCCCTGCTGCTTTATAATGTACATCTAACGCTAAAATCATTGTTTCATCCCTTAGGCTCAGGCCCCCAATCATATTCATCTAATAAATTCCCGTTCTCATCCCAATTTCTCATAATGCCAAATGCTACGTTATATTTAATAAACAATTCCTCCATCAGTTGCCCGTTTGGATAGTACTCTCTCTGTACACCTTCAGGGTATCCATTTACACATTGAATTTCGGTGTGTAATATTCCGCTTGAATAATGCTCTTGTAGTATTCCGGTGAAGGGCATCCTTTTATAGTGGTAAATTTCACCCCCACCTATATCAAAACCCACTATATCTACATCCGGGTCGCTCCAATTTATAATATCCATATCTTAATTGATTTCCTCTGGCATGCAATTTATAATTTGTATTTGTCTATAAAACCTTTGCTCCGCTGGAGCAAAAATAGCATCGTCAATACAATCACAATTCCCGCTCACATTCTTCAACACAAAACTCGCACTAAAGCAAGAACGAACTAACAAACTTTTCAAGCCCCTCTTTCCTGCGTAGCAGAAGAGAGGGATGTCGGGCGTAGCCTCGACAGGGTGAGTCTTCGCCGCCATGCGATATACGTCAGCCCCAATCATCCCAAAAATACAAACTACTTTGTATTGTGCACCTTACCGCCGCGCCGTAAAATTGTATCAACAAACAACCAAAACAATCATGAAAAAAGTGAAATTATTTAGCCCTTAACTGCGCAGCAAATTGCACGCACAACCACTCCCTACACCCCTTTTTAAACCCTTTAACCTAAAAAAATGGAATACCTGATAGCCACAATTGTAATCATGCTGTTTTGCATAACAGCGCTTGCGCAGGAAAAATCGCCAGAAAGCGCAATAATAATATCGAGGGACAAGCCTAAGCCTTTAAAACCCGGCAAGGCGCACGCAAAGCAAATGACAAAGTACATTTGCGCCCCGGCCGTTACAAACTTGCCTGAGTTTACCGGCCTGCTCTGTTTGGATGCGGTCCCGATAAATGGAGGCCGGGCGGTAAGCTTGTATTTACCGGCCCGCTATGGCCATGTAACCATGCCACAATCGCCATATCGTTACCAGCTGCCACCGGCCGTTGGTAATGCAACCAAAACAGGAGGGTATATGGCTATATTGCCGCAGTTAAGCCCGCTAAATTTATTTGGTAAAGCATGGTGTTTTGTCGTAAAAAAATTACAACTTAGTTAAAGCACAACCAGCCTGTTGCCAATTAGCAGGTGCTATAATTATCAACCTACTTATTACTTAACCTAATCTCCCTCACTATGATTTGCAAATCACGGCTGCCATTCATGTATTGTGCGGTAATTGCACTTTGCCTGTTAGCTCAATCAGCATTTAGCCAAAACGCGTTCGAAAAAGAATTAAAACAACAAATTGACTCATTTTTAGCGATGAAGCCCAATGTGGCCGTCACAGAGGAAGCGCCACAAGTAGGCCAGCGTGAACTTTATCCCAGCGATGCGCCTACCGCACTTTTAACACCAACAGGTTTTGGCGGCTATGGCATGTACATTTTTGGCGGCCTGGGCGGTGCATACCCCGAAGTATACAGAAACAATAAAGCCGATTTAATTGCCTCGGTAGGCGCTTGTGTAGGCGACCCGGTTGAAGCGGTAAATTTTGCAGCCAGTTTAAATATGACCGATGTGCACCGGTTCAAAGATTTTTCGGGGAATTTTATCCTGAGCCGTAAACTGTTTGCCGGTACAAGTATTGCCGCAGGGGCGCTACAAATGTTTGCTAATGATAAACAGTCGGATGCACCCGGATCAACCTTTTTTATGGCGATAAGCCACGCGGTACAAACGCTGCCATCGCTTACGCCGGGGAGCTCAAGGCTTAGCTATACAATTGGCCTGGGCAGCGGCCGGTTTTATGAAAAAAGCCCTAAAGATATTGCCGCGGGTAAAGGCAAGCACGGTACGGCCGTATTTGGAAGCGTATCATTTGAAGTAGTACGCCATTTAACCCTCAACGCCGAGTGGACAGGTATGAACTTAGGCCTGTCGGCAGGCATACGGCCATTTAAAACGCCAATTAGCCTGGGCATTGGCGTGGCCAACTTAACAAGGTATTCGTCAGATAAGGCCAACATGGTATTTTCGATTGGACTACCCCTTTCACTTACCCGATTAATGACCAAATAATTAACATTATGAAAAAGATAATCATCGTATCAATGTTTGCAGCAGCAACACTGCTGGCAGATGTAAAGCATGCCAAAGCACAAGGCAACCGCTCGGATTGGAATGTACCACCGCCAATACCGCCGGTACCACCTATACCACCTGTGCCGCCGATAAAAATGCCGCCGCCAATACCGCCGGTACCACCTATAACAATGCCACCACCTATACCACCTGTGCCGCCGATAACAATGCCGCCGCCGATAACAATGCCGCCGCCGATAACAATGCCGCCGCCGATAACACCGCCACCGCCGATAACACCGCCGCCGCCAATAAAAATGCCGCCGCCAATAAAAATGCCGCCGCCGATAACAATGCCGCCGCCAATAACACAGCCGCCGCCGATACCGCCGGTGCCGCCGATAATACCGCCACCGCCGATAAAAATGCCGCCGCCGATAAAAATGCCGGCACCGATACCTGGCTTAAAACCGTTGCATTAATTGGAAATGGTTGTTTGTTCATGGTTAGTAGATCATGGTTCATGGTTGGTAGTTCATGGCCTTTTTTGGATCTGGTAGAAAATGTTTGCGAGGATTTTTTCGCTTATGAACCATGGTCTATGAACTATAAGTCACAAACAAAACCATGATCCATGAACCATGATCTATGAACCAAAGACCAATCATAAAAAAGATAAAATGAGAACATATATAAAAAAACTAAAAGCCGTTTTAACGCTATCGCTTGTAGCGGCTGCCGGAATGTGCTTTGCACAAACAGCGCCTTTGAAGCTTGAGATGAAAAGGGCGACAGAATTACCGGCAGGCGCCCTTTTAAGTACTACACTGGTCACACCTTTAACAACGCCTGCGGCTGTTGCGGATGAACACCGCCTGCTGGCCTTTAAAAAAGGTGATGGGTACCAAAAAACAACCCTGGTAAACTCAAACACCATTTTGGCGCGGTATGATCAAAAATTTACTATCAGCAGCAACTCATCAGTAACAAAAAACTATAACGTTACCGATGCCACAAAGTCGGGTTTTGAGGTTGCGGTTACTACAAAGCGTATTGCCGATACTTTGTTTGCTATGGGCAAATCGATGGCGTATAATTCCGATCAGCCATCAGATACCAGTTCATATATTCAAAAACGGTTTACCGCAATGGTTGGGCAAACAACAAATGTTACCCTGGGCACCCGCGATACTATTTTTGCTGTTAAAGGCGGCGGCGGTAACCAGGCTGTTAATGATACACTGTTTGCATTTAGCGGTTTGCAAAACGATCCGCTGGTTAAAGGCGGTTCCTTGGGGCTAACTGTAGATTACGCGGCACTTCAAACCATGAAAAAGGGCTATACCTGGGTAGATACCTCCACCTACAGTGGCGGCAACAATATAAAAAATACGTTCTGGATTGAATCAAAAACGGATAAAACAACCACTGTAGCTTTTGAAAGCGCGCTGCGCCAACAATATTCAAATAGCAATACCAATGGTGTTTATGTAATTGATAATGCTACCGGGGTTGTTTTAATACGCCAGATGCGAAGTGTTACCACGGGGTACCAAATATTAAACAATGTAGTATACGCAGCTTCCCGAAGTACAGCCTTTACCGAAAGTTGCTATAAAATACAATAGCCCTCCGCCCCCTGAAGGAGGAGCTTTTGATTTGCAGGGTACATTCAGGGGAAGCATAATAACAAAACAGCCTGGTTATCAATGGTGATGACCGGGCTGTTTTGCTGCCGATTTTGATGACGGAAAAAGGTATCAGGTGTTAAATTCGGTTACCATTTTTACCGTTGATGCAGATACTTTTTAAACTTGTAAAAACTTGTATTTTTTTGTAATCTGTTAATGTTTTTTTGGTATATAAGTGTAATTAACTACTCAAAATTTACTTTTTTTTTGCCCTATTTTGGCAGGAAGCTGTAGTTTTAAGAAGTTTTCGGGATAATTAATGTAAAATTTTCTTCCGTTCGTTAATGGCCGGATTTAAAAAACCGTTATCGGCCAGCCAGTCGGCCAGGCGTTGTGGCCAGGTGCTGATGGTTTGCAATTTCGAGCGTTTGCCCATGTTAAAACCGTGGGCTCCCCGGGCATACAAATGTACCTCGATGGGTACCTTAGCCTCCCGGTATTTTTGCAGCAAACTTACCACCGGTACAGCGCAGCATGGGTCGTCATTGGCTGCTAATAAAAAGGCCGGTGGTGCGTCGGCAGGTACCACGTCGGGGATGTACAAAGGTCCGGGGTAAATCTGTATGATAAACTTAGGACGGGCGCTTTGCCTGTCAACAGGATCGGGGGCGTTGGCATAGCCTTTGCCATCGCCAAAAGCAACCATGTCAACAATCTCGCCACCTGCCGAGAAGCCCATAAGGCCTATCCTGCTGGTATCCAGGCCATATTCGGCTGCCTTGCTGCGTACCAGGCGCATAGCACGGTATCCGTCTTGTTTGGCATGTACATCAATTTTGTATGGCGATAGGGTATCGCGGCCTAAACGGTATTTCAGCACAAAAACGGTAACGCCCAGGTCATTAAGGTATTGGGCCGGTTCAACACCCTCTGCTGTATAAACCAGCAGGCGATGGCCGCCGCCGGGGCATATCACTACTGCCGCGCCATTGGCTTTGCCTGCCGGGGGCGTAAAAACAGTAAGCGATGGATTGTGAATGTTTTTTACCCAATAATCCTTTGCCTGTTCGGGCTCATTTCGCCTGTTTTCGAAGCCTGGCGCGCCATTGGGCCAAAGTGGTATAACAGTTGGCTTGTTTTGCGCCAATGCTGTAAAGGAGATGATGCATAGTAAACAGCTTAGGTAAGTTATAGGTTTTGTTGTTTTGTTCATGGTTGATAGGTAGTGTTTGATGGTTACAAAGTCATATTATCGAATTAGCCTTCTGATCGATAAACTTTTACCTAAATTAAGGGTTATTATTGATAATGATGATTATCAACCATTAACCACGAACTAAAAGCAAAACTTTTATGGCAAATTTCCAGGATATAATAGCTTCAGAAATTCCGGTGCTGGTCGATTTTTCGGCCGAGTGGTGCGGCCCTTGTAAAATGATGCCGCCTATACTGCAGGATGTAAAGCACGCCCTTGGCGATAAGGTAAAGATCATCAAAATTGATATCGACAAAAACCCGCAGGCGGCAAGTGCATACCGGGTACAAAGCGTACCAACCTTAATGATTTTCCAAAAAGGGCAAACCAAATGGCGCCAGGCCGGTGTTGTACAGGCAAGGGAGCTGCAGCGGACTGTGGAGATGTTTATTTAACCCCTCTAAATCTCCCCTGAAGGGGAGACTTTTGATTGGGTTAATACATTTAGAGGAATAAAACCGTTTACTAATAAATCAAAAGCCTTTCGGTTGGCTAAATAACCGAATTAATAACACGCAAATCAAAGTCTCCCCTCCAGGGGAGATTTAGGCGGGCTTCCAACCAAATCAAACATGGCAACTACAGAGAGTATCCAGAACGCTTATATTGATTATGTACTCACCGAAGGCTCGGAGCCTAAGTCGGTATATATATTCGCGAAGCAAAATGAAATGACCGAGGCTGAGTTTTACCAGTTCTATGGCTCGTTTGAAGCAGTGGAACAGGCAATATGGGCTGGTTTTGCTACTAAAACTATTGCCGAAATAAAAAGCCAGGAAGTTTGGGCGCAATACTCTGCCCGTGAAAAAGCCTTATCTTTCTTTTATGGCTTTTTTGAACTGCTCAAGGGCAGCCGTAGCTTTGCTATTTATTCTATAAAAAAACAGCCAAAAGGTTTTACAACGCCCCGTGTTTTTGAACCGCTGAAAACGGCCTTTGAAGGCTTTGCCGAAGAGATATTGAAGGAAGGCATAGAAACTACAGAACTTACCGACCGTAAATTTTTTAGCAAACGTTATAAAGATGCACTTTGGGTGCAATTTGTGTTTGTACTCAACTTTTGGGTTAATGATAACTCGGCCGGATTTGAGAAAACGGATGAAGCTATTGAAAAAGGTGTTAATGTAACGTTCGATCTGTTTCAACGCTCGCCAATTGACAACCTTTTCGAATATGGAAAGTTCCTGGTTAAAAATGGTGGAAAGTAATGGTGCAAGAGATTTTAAGAATCATTTATGACAGATGAGAACAACAAAGTCTCCCCTTCCGGGCGAGACTTAGAGGGGGCTGAACAAAATAGCATACCAACAACCAAAGTAGAACGCAGCGCCAAATTTGTAAAAACAGGTTTTAAGATAGGTGGCAATTATATTAAGCATTATTCAAAAAAACTGTTCAACCCGGATATGGACAAATCCGAGCTGAACGAGGATAATGCGGCTGATATTTACCAATCATTAAGCGAATTAAAAGGAAGCGCCCTTAAGGTAGCGCAGATGCTTAGCATGGATAAAAACCTGCTGCCAAAGGCCTATGTAGATAAGTTCACGCAATCGCAATACAACGCGCCGCCGCTTTCGGGGCCGCTGATAGTGCAAACCTTCAGGAAATATTTTGGTAAAAACCCCGATCAGATCTTTGATAAGTTCAATATCCGGTCAAACAATGCCGCATCAATAGGGCAGGTACACCAGGCCGAACTGAACGGGAAAAAGCTCGCCGTAAAAATTCAGTATCCGGGGGTGGGCGAGTCTATCTCGTCCGATCTGAAACTCATTAAACCCTTCGCCTTCAGGATGCTGGGCATGAGCGAAAAGGAGTTGAATGTTTACATGAGCGAGGTTGAAGAGCGCTTGCTGGAAGAAACTGACTACGAACTGGAGGTACGCCGTTCCATTGAATTTTCTACCGCGTGCGCCAATCTCGATAATGTGGTATTCCCTATTTATTACCCGGAGTTGAGCAGTAAGCGCGTTATTACTATGGATTGGCTGGAAGGTAAACATCTTAAAGAGTTTTTGGCCACCAACCCATCGCAGGAATTAAGAAACCAGGTAGGGCAGGCCCTATGGGATTTTTATAATTTTCAGCAGCATGAGCTGCGCGCCGTGCATGCCGACCCGCATCCCGGTAATTTCCTGATAACACCCGAAGGTAAGCTGGGATGTATCGATTTTGGATGTATTAAAGAGATGCCCGAGGATTTTTACTATCCTTTCTTTTCGCTTACATCAACCAATCTGTTGGATAACAAGGAAGAAACTATTAAAGCTTTTCGCCTGCTGGATATGATCCGCAGGGATGATACCCCGGCACAGGTTGAGTTTTTTTACGGGCAGTTTAAAGAAATGATAAGTTTGTTTGCGATGCCTTACATTGATGATCATTTTGATTTTAGCCAATCAGAATTCTTCGACCAGCTTTTTGCCTTTGGCGAGCGCTTATCCAAAATGCCCGAATTTAAACAAGCTCGCGGTGTTAAGCACTTTATATATGTAAACCGCACCAATTTTGGTTTATACAATATGTTGCACGAACTAAAGGCCAAAGTGAAAACAGATACTTTTAAGCCGCACGTGGTTTTGGAATATTAAGTATCAGGAAATTAACCCAAAGAGAGAATTTGAAATTTTGATGCCGGTCGCCGCATATCCCGACATAGTAAACTATATTTCGCTTACTTTTTTTGGCGGAAAACCGAAATGGCGCGAGAAACTGGACGAAAAGCTGGCAGGGCTGCCAAAGCCAACCATATAAGCCACCTCGGATACGGTTGCCACGCGGCGTTCCAACAGGTCATGCGCGTACTGCAGGCGAACAATACGAATCAGTTCGCCGGGGGCCTGGCCAATGAGGCCTTTTAGTTTGCGGTGCAATTGTGTGCGACTAAGCCCCATATCGGCAGCAAGCTGATCGGCACTGTAGCCTTCTTCGTTCAGGTGGTTTTCTACAGCCTGGCGTATCCTTGCTATAAAATCCTGCTCAATGGATGGCAGGGCGATGGTATCTTTAAGCCAAAGGTCGCGGGTGCTGTAATGCAGGCGCAATTGTTCGCGCACGCTGATGAGGTTTTCAATGAGGGCAAGCAATTCCCGCTGATCAAAGGGCTTGGCCAGGTAGGCATCGGCCCCGGTTTCTATCCCCTGTATACGGCTGTCCAGCCCGGTTTTGGCGGTTAGGATAACGATTGGTATATGGCTGGTTTTTTCGTCTTTTTTAAGCGTTTCGCTCACTTCGTAACCACTTATCTTTGGCATCATCAGGTCGGTAATAACCAGGTTTGGGATATGTTGCAAGCCAAGGGCTATCCCTTCTTCACCATCCGCCGCGGTAATTAACCGGTACCTGCCGGCCAGCGACTGCCTCATAAATTCCCTCAGTTCATGATGGTCCTCAATCAACAGGATCAGCGGGCTGCCTTCACCGGCAACCAATACCTCACCTTTATCAACTACCGGCGTAAATACCTCGCCGTTTTGTGTCTCCGCTGATGGTTCCGTAACTATTTCGGCAGCCTGGTATGGCATATCTATACAGATTTGTGTAAACAAACCCTCGGCGCTTTCGGCCACTATCTGCCCGCCCATCAGTTCAACCAGCTCTTTGGTGAGCGCCAAGCCAATACCCGTACCTCCTGCCGACCGGGTATCCGATGGATCGGCCTGGTAAAAACGGGTGAAAATATACGGCAGCTTGGCCGCCGGGATACCTTTTCCTGTGTCTGTTACCGTAAGGGTGAAGGCGCTGTTAGGTGCTTTTGTGTTATGGCATAGTACAATTTCTACCTTTCCCTCAACGGTAAATTTCAGGGCGTTTGATAGTATGTTGAGGGTTATCTTATCCATTTTATCCCGGTCGGCCAGGATCCAGAGAGCGTCGCGGTCGGCAGTAAAATGCAGGGTGATGCCTTTTTGTAAAGCCAGTGATTCGTAGGAGAGCGTGTGTAATTTTACAAGGGCAACTAAATCTACCGGCGCCATGTTTACATCCATCAGGCCGCTTTCTACCTTGCTCAAATCCAATAGTTGGTTAATCAGTTGCAGTAAACGTTCGGCATTGCTAATGATCAGCTTTAGGTTTTTATTGGCGTCGCCGGCCGGTGTATGCAACAACTCCTTAGCCGGGTTCATGATTAGTGTGAGCGGCGTTTTAAACTCGTGGGTAATGTTGGAAAAAAAGCGCGATTTTGCGGCATCCAGCTCCCTCAGTTTATCGGCCTGCTCTTTCAGCTCGGCAGTACGCAGCTGCACAATTTGCTCCAGGCGCCGGGCCTCGGTGGCTACCAGTTCTGTTTTCTCGGCCTCCTGGGCAAGGGCCCTGGCCGATAGGTTTTCAACCTCCCGCAGTTTTGCTGTAAGTTTTTGATTGGTACGGGCAAAATCAAGCGCAAGGTAAAGTGATAAACAAAGTGGCAAAACTAATGATCCGGCACCCATTACAAACAAACGGAGGGAGTTAAACCCATACGGCCAGATGGTAAACATATCATCCCAGGCAAAAACAAAAACCAATATTATTGTGCCTACGCCAATACCAATAAGCCAGGCATCTTTTTGCCCCCGCTTAATAACCTGGGCTGCCGACCATAGGCCATCCAGCATACAAACAATGTAGGTTATGGAAAAATAGTCGTCCCATGTAGCAAACTTAAAAATCCAAAACTTTAAAATATACTCTACAAGGTAAAATAGCGTAATGCCGGTTAAGGCCGCCATACGCCACCCAGGTACCCGGCGGTAATTGAGCACGTAAAGTAATAACACAGCAGCCCACATGATGAGCACTTTGCAGGCAATGGTTGTAAAATCGGCAAGGTATTGCACCGATGGATACGGCGTTAAATAATACAGGTAAACAGCCATGCCATTTATACCTACCAATAACACAAACAGCGCGTAATAAGCATTAAGCTTTTGCCGGGGATAAAACAGGAAGAACAGGAAATGCAGCAGGCCCAATATCAGCTGCGCCGCAGCAAACATGGGCAAATAATCAAGCAACTGTTTACTCGCCCTGGTTTTTTCGGCCCGTTTTACATAATCGCCAATAGAAAGCTGAAACCCCCAAAAATTGGGATAAACACCAAAGAAGTTTGAATACCGGATAGAAAGCAAATGGGGGCGGGTATCGGCAAACCAAAGCGGGATTAGTTCCCTTGGCGCGCGGATGGCCTCCATTTGCTGTGCCGAGTGGCCCACCTTGCCGTAGCCACCCATTGGTTTACCATCCATAAATATTTCAGAGGCGCCATCGTGATTAATAGCGATGAAAAGTTTTTTATTCACCAGCCCGGTATCGGCCCTTACCCATAAGCCAAACCAGCCCATGCCCCTCCATTGCCGGGGCGCATTGGCTTTGCTCAAATTGGTATGGCGGAGGGTATCCCAGCCCGCCGTGCTGGTTGCAGGCCGCTTACTCACAGGCAATTCGCCGGGGTGAAAAAACCAAACAGAGTCATCAAGAAAAACCTGGTTGTGTTTGCCAAAATCGCTGCCGCGGATTGCGGTTACCTGCTGAGCGCCGGCCCGGTTTGCCCGGCACAATAATGCCAGGCACACCAAAAATGTGCAACGCCTTATGTACTTATATGGAAAAATATTCCTCCTATACATACAAAATATCCGGTAACTACTTGTTTCTCAAAAATAATACTTTCAAATGAGGGTGCAATAGTAATTGATAATATAATATAGGTACTTACGAATTGAGCAGGGAGTAATGGTATATACATTGCCACCTACTCATGCCTCGTTTGTGCCGTTTCTGCCATGGATTCGAATTCTATTTGTATAGCCAACGATTTTGTCGAGAACTAATTAGTCATTGATTGAGAGAGGAAAAATATCCGGGCGCATTCCCTGCTTCTTCGACATCACAAGGTCAATTTAATTTGATAACAATTCAAACCGGTTTGTAAAAGATGATTTCATGTAAAATCGGTAGGGTACCTTACCCAAGATGAGGATTCCGGCCGGTTTTTAATATACCGTTTGGGGCGCGAATATCCCTGCAGAGGTATTTTACCATGGCGATCAATTTAGAAGGGCGGATGAACACTTTTTGATAACCGGCCAATGAGCAGCGGCTGAAGATCAGCCTGAATCTCATAAACTCTTCGTCTTAAAATAATTCAATGCTGTTTTTAAGCTATCCAATCTTGCGGGGCTCATGTGTTTTACCGGTAGCTCAATAGCGGTAGCCATCGAGTCCAGGTCGCCCTTGGGGTCTTCGTAAGTTTGTACAATAATATCGTCGGTTAAGGTGCTTAGTTTAAGGGTTCCGGTGGTGTCGCTGCCCTGGTATTCCACGTTGTTAAGGCGGTGTAAACTGAACGAATAATACTCCTGCCGGTCATGTTGATAAGTTTTCCTTAAACGCAAAAAATAATCGTTGGTAAGTGTTAATTCCCACTTTTTCAATGCGATATCCGGCGGCGGGTTAAACGACTCTGTGAGGCATTTATTACTCCAGGTTAGCCACTCCTGGTCGCCAAAACCTGGTTTAAAACCGTAAATTAAGCAGCTGGGGGCCAAAATCGCCATAACAACTGCAACTTTTTTTATTAACCACAAGATTGATGTTTTCATGACAACAAAATGTTACCCTAAGTTAATAAATTGATATTTTTGTAAATGGAATTTTCTCAACACTCAAGAGTTTGGATCTACCAGGCCGACAAAAAATTAACCGACGAAGTGGTGCAACAAATCCAACAGGAACTGGATAAATTCACCACCGGATGGACAGCGCACAACAACCAGTTAAAGGCCAAAGGCGAGGTACGTTACAACCGTTTTTTGATACTGATTGTTGACGAAAGCCAGGCAGGCGCCAGTGGTTGCTCTATTGATAAATCGGTGCACTTCATGCAGAACATTGGGCAGCATTTCAACATTAACCTGTTTGATAGGTTTAACCTGGCCTACCGCGATGGCGAAGAAATTTTATCCCTGCCCCGCCACGCGTTTGAAGATATGCTGAAACAAGGCAAAATAAATACCGAAACCATTGTATACAACAATATGGTGCAAAATCTTACCGAACTGGAAACCAAATGGGAGGTGCCATTTAAAAACAGCTGGCATATTCAGTTGTTCAGGGATTTGGTTAATGGTTGACAATGATTAAATTTGTATATGACAACTTTCACTGTACAAGTAAAAGATAGCGACGCGGAGATGCTACTAACGATCTTGAAAAAATTCAAGGCAAAAGTTATTGAGTTGCCAAAAGAAAGTGAACTTACTAAGGAGATAGCTACAGCATTAAACCAAGTAAAACAGATCCAATCTGGCGAGATAAAACCACTTAGCCTTAAGGATATATAAGATGTCTAATAAGATCTTTTATACGCCGATTTTCATCAAAAAAGCTAAGGATTTAAAGAAAAAGCACCCGTCTTTGTCTGAATATCTCGAAAAGCTTCAAGAGCAGCTAATTAATAACCCCAAACAAGGTGCTGACCTGGGCGGAGGATTATTTAAGGTGAGAGATTGTCCATAAAAAGTAAAGGAAAAGGAAAAAGTGGTGGGTATAGAATAATAACCTACCTTGTTAGCCAAGCTGACGAAAACATATTTATCAATATGCTTACGTTATATGATAAAAGTGAGGAAAGCACTATAAACAAACAATTCCTGTTAAAGCTAATAAAAGAGCTTTTCTGATGTAACCCCTTTACCGTACGATTTATCTGTTTAACGCAGCAAAATGCCTCCTTCGAAAGCCGTTCCGTGCCAAAGCGCTTTCAGGCCAAATTGACATCAATTAACCCTATCCAACCGCACCGGCTTTTCGCCCGGAAAATTAAAAACCAAATACTTTTTGCCTCCTTCTGTTTTAAAGTTGATGTCGGCTTTTTCATCCTCATACATAAAAAATGAATCTTTGGCGTAAGGCGCAAATTCCTGCGGCAAATGGTCATTTTGTTTAAAGTAAAGTTTACCGCCCGACAGGTACACTTTAAACGTATCTTTTTCGTCGCCGGCTACCTTGTAATTACCACTGTACGGTTCAAGCTCTTTTGCGGTTAGCATGATTGCTTTATGTTTTTGGCAATATGCAAAGGCTATGGCGTTTTGCATTACCTGTGCCAGTGCTGCACCATGATTTGCGCCCGGGGTAATTGCAAAATCAATATCCAGGTTTTTGCAGTTTTGCTTTTTCATGTAAGCGGTAAACTGCTCAATGTTTTTTGCATTTTCGTGCTCATATGATCCCACGCCTAAAAACACCCGGCAATTGAGGTCGGTATGAGTTGTAAAGTATTTTTGTGCTGATGGTAGTAACTCTCTGCCGGTATTACCGGGTGCACCTATAAATACCATATTAAACAAGCCGGGATGGTTAAACAATACCATGGTGGTAAACATCCCCCCGAATGAATAGCCATATAAAGCCTTATTATCATTAACCCTGTATTTGCTTTGTATAAAAGGTACTACTTCCTGCTCAATAAACGATATGAATTTTGGCCCGCCGGTTTCGGGGTTAAGATCCCGGTTGCGTTTGTTGGGGCGGCTGCCGTAGCCGATGCCTACAATCAGGGCTTCGGTAGTTTTATAATCCTGCCTCAGCATGTTAAAACAGTTCATGGCAACGGTCATGTTCCAGTCGCCATCGGTCATGTACAGTACCGGGTAATTAGTTTTCGTAGTGTCATAGCCCGGCGGGAAATGTACATAAATGGTATAATCTTCGCCAATGGTTTTTGAGCTGTAATCCCATGAAACCATATCCTTATCGGTGAAAGGACTGGGCGAGGCGGTTTTTACCTGGCAGTAACCGGTACCGATAGTAAAAGCCATTATGATGATTCTGGTAAATAATTTGAATGCTCTTACAGCCATAGTTTTACATGATTTTGTATGACGAAATTACCTGCTTTAGCTAAGATGCAAAATATCCCTTAAACGTTGCATGCCGGTTGCGATTTAACAATTTGTTACTAAATTTATTTCATGGAACAATACGATAGCCGGGTAGATGCCTTTATAGAAAAGGCCTCCGATTTTGCCAAACCAATATTGGAATACATCAGGGAAATTGTACATGAAACATCCCCGCTATTGACGGAGACCGTAAAATGGGGCTTCCCTTTCTTTGATTATAAAGGCCCGGTATGCCAGATGGCTGCTTTTAAAGAGCACTGTTCATTCGGTTTTTGGAAAGCAACATTATTGAATGACCCTCATAATGCGCTGAGTATTGGGGATGGTTCTGCAGGGAGCTTTGGGCGGATAACTAAGATAGAAGACCTGCCATCTAAAGAGATCCTGCAGGATTTTATCCGGCAAGCCATCGCCCTAAATGAAAGCGGCAAAAAAACACCCGAAGCAATAAAAAAGGCATCGACACCCAAAACCGAATTGGTTATCCCCGAATACTTCACAGAGTTTTTAAAGGGTTACCCTAACGCGAGTTTTAACTTTGATAAATCCAGTTACTCCCATAAAAAGGAATATGTGGAATGGATAGTTGACGCCAAAAGCGATGCTACCCGCCAGAAACGGATGGAAACCGCTGCTGAGTGGCTTGCCGAGGGCAAATCAAGACATTGGAAGTATAAGTAAAAGCGAGGCCCCCTAACCCCCTGAAGGGGGAACAACAATTACATTTAACGTGGCTTTTTATGAACTTTCGTTCCCCCTTCAGGGGGTTAGGGGGCTTCGCCTAAAAATCCAACGGCCCAAGCCTTTTCATGTTTTTCATAATCAGATACTGCCGGTGTTTTAAATACCTTGTAGGTTTAGTGGCCGACCATTTAAGCGGGCTTGGGAATATCACGGCTATGGCGGCCGCCTCGTGCCGGGTTAATTCTGATGCATGTTTATGAAAATAGGCCTGCGAGGCAGCTTCAATACCGTAAATACCATCGCCCATCTCAATCTCGTTCAGGTACATCTCCATAATGCGTTTCTTGCTCCAGAAAACTTCTATCAGCACGGTAAAATAAGCCTCGATGCCCTTGCGTAATAGCGAGCGGCCTTCCCACAAGAAAACGTTTTTTGCCACCTGCTGCGATATGGTGCTGCCACCAATCAGCTTTTTGCTGTGCGCGTTTTTTTCAATTGCCTTTTCTATAGCATGAAAATCGAAACCATGGTGCTCTAAAAAGCTTTGGTCTTCGGCAGCTACAGCGGCGCGTTTCATGTTGTCAGATATCTCGTCGAAGCTAACCCATTGCTTATCTATCTTCCAATCTACACCACGGGCCTTTTGCTGGAAGCCGCGTTCAATCATCAGCCAGGTAAAAGGTGGCCGTACAAACCGAAACAGCAGTACGCCAAACAAACTAAGCCCGAAAAAGAGGATAAATCCCAACTTAAAAACCCGGAAAATAAGTTTAAATAGGCCATTAAACCTGCTATTTGATACCGAACTTCGTTTGCCCGGCTTTGAATTGGATAATTTGGATGAGTTATAATTGCGCTGCACTATTATAATAAGTTTTCTATAAAATGAAAAAGGTGTTTTGCATTGCAAAACACCTTTTAAAATTCTAAAAATTAACTCAGAATCCGAAATCGAAAATCCGAATTCCGAAATATAAATTACTCAGCTACTACCGAGAAAGGAACTTGTACCTTAACTTCTTTGTGCAGGTTAATGTTTGCGATGTAATCACCAACAAACTTAGG
>Ga0307515_10008510_pt1 | contig 19990 bp, 21 predicted proteins | sample 17_EM_MG_FD_194513 | JGI IMG/M metagenome (GOLD analysis project Ga0307515, IMG submission 194513) | Populus trichocarpa ectomycorrhiza microbial communities from riparian zone in the Pacific Northwest, United States - 17_EM | ecosystem: Host-associated > Plants > Roots > Unclassified | place... | reverse complement strand
GTTCGTACAAATCCATCCCAGGGCGGCCAGTTCGAACGTTCGACGTTTGAGGAGCCGCGAGCACCGATTGCACCATTCCCAAAACTCATCTTTGGTTGATTGTCGACTGCAGTCGCACGCTACCAATGCAGCCGGTGACGCAGATCGCGGTCAAACGCCTGGGAGCTGCCGGAACAGCTTCCCGGTCAGGCCAGATGATGTTCCCGTTGTGCCGTTACACGGAAACTTGGGGTGGACCCACAGAGCGAGAAGGATCGGACTGACAAAACGGTAGGTCGAGATGAACGTCTGAACGGCAACGCCCGGGGATAGCACCACTGCATATAGTACTTATGCCTAGCGGTAGGTTGAAGAATCCATGGCGCGAGACGTGAGCGCTTGAGCGCTGAGCTAGCGAGCGTGAACTGGCCCGAAGCCTATGCCCATTGACCCAGGAAGTTGACACCGGAGGTTGGAGTTGCTGCCACCGGTTTGTCCGAAATTGTAGCATTCCAGTTCTAGCGAAAGCCACCTGGGGCGTTACACGTTACATGCTACATATGGGGCTGTAAATTGTACGGGGGTAGAGCAAGCCTGAAAGCCTGAGGCTTTGCCTGAAGCCGAAGCTTGACATGGCATAAAGGCGCCGGAGGCAAGAGCAGTTACTGCCACCGCTTTGTCTAACCAATGAGAGCGTGGGAAGGCTGTATTTTCCCTTGTATGTATGATATGTATGATGATATGTATGATTGCACTAGTACTTGTAGAATCCAGCGCTCGAAGATCCTCCCGGATCGATTGCGCGTCCTTTCTTTGGCTGTAGGCTTTGGTGTAAATCGGGAGGAACGGAAGGTGAACGCTACCTATCGCTCCTCTGCTCTCCTACGGTACCCTGGCTGGGATCAAACATCAAAATCCAGTGCGACATTGATGCAGGGAGTGACAATACAGAGTCGGTGTAGCCTCGGAAGCATTCTCGCCGATGTCCCCGGTGCTTTGAAGCGGCCCGACCCGGGATCCGAAGACCCCGGTAAGCTTATCGGATGAACGTTCTTAGGATGAATTTTTTCAGAAAAAGCAAGAACCGACTTGCGGGACTCATCTGTGGACTGCCATCGCCGGGGATAGTCGACAAATATCCAAACTTGACAATCAACTCGAGATTTCTTCAACGATGTTTCCCACGGTGCCAATAACCCTCTGTCTTTGTCTCCCGCACAAACGCCAATTTCACGCCACTGCGCCGGGCAGGAGTCCGAGTCTAAATGCTTAGTGCTAGTGGCGGTCTCTTGAAACTCTTACAACCCCGAGCCGAATATAATCCGGAACCGGGCTCCATGAATTGAGTGTCACAGTCCAACAGGGACGAAACAGAACGCAGAGAAGGGGGAAGATCCTACTTATATATCTATCGACCCTACGGCGACTCATCTCCCCCACCCAGGTGTCCTTTCCTCTCCTCTCAATCTCGCTCTCTCGAAGCTATACCAAATGGCTCCCACCATCGCGTACTTGTTCCTCGCTCTCCTCGCTCTCCCTCAGGTCATCGCCGCACCTCCTTGCCATTCTCCTCCCACCACCGTGGACGAGTTCACTTTCGACCCCATCGAGGGCCAAATCCTCATCACCCCTGAACAAGATGGTCCGGTCGCCAACGCCATTGAGCAAGACGTTCTCAACGGACACAACGGTTTCCGTGCATCCCATGGCGCCTCCCCTTTGAGTTGGGATAGCACACTTGCAAATTACGCCAAGAATCAGGCGGCCAAATGCGTGTTCAAGCACTCGGGTGGACCGTATGGAGGTGCGTCGTCCTACGGACCATCCCTACTTATCGAGGATGCTCACGTTTTACAGAGAACTTGGCTGCTGGAACCGGTGCTTACACCATCACCGATGGGATCAACATGTGGAAGAACGAAGCCAAGGATTATAACCCCAAAAACCCTCAACCCTCGCACTTCACCCAGGTCGTTTGGAAGAGCACCACGCGTGTTGGATGCGCCTTTACCACTTGCGCTCCTGGCACCATCTTCCCAAAGAATTATGGAGTGCGTTGATCCCTCCGCCGCACCACTTATATCCGTTGATCTGACTTGCGAATGTCGCGCAGAACGCTAAACTCCTTTGGTGCAATTATAGCCCACCCGGCAACGTCATCGGTAAATTCCCGTACGTCTCCTGTCCCCATTTTATCAAGGGTGGAAACTCACATCGATTTTTCCCTCCTATTCAGAGCCAATGTCAACCCGTGAGGGCAATGTCTCAGCATTTTACCCCGCATTGTAAACATGTATTGTGCAAGTGAAAGAGTTCTCTTGTCATGTTTCGATAGGCGTCGATAGGTAGTCTGTTCTGTGAGCTGGTACGTGTATAATCGAGAACATAGGTAGATGAAATAACGACGGGACCCCAGACTTGCGATCCCGGGGATCTTGGACGGAAATCCCGGTTAAAAGAGACGAGCGACAAAAAGCACAGCGCGTGCATCGGGAGGGTTACAGTCCAGTGTGTCTTACCGGGGGTCCCATAACCTCGCCTACAACTTAGCCGCCCTCTCGGGTTGGGGCTCGCCGAATGCATACAGGGAATCCAGCTCATGCTTATACCTCTTATAGGCGTTCCGCCTAACCAAGTTTGCGTTAACAACACCGGCCACCATGCCAAAGAACGAAGAGGGTTCGGACATACCTGCGGATCTTCATCGTCGGGGTAAAACACCCATTCTCCACAGAGAACAATTCGTCCATGACGAATCCTTCACAACTTTCTCGTCCTTGGCCGCCTCGTCCAGCGTCACCAGATCGGTTTCTTCCAGACCCTACTCGCGATCTTGGCGAGTTGGACGGGATCCGGGATGATGATGGCTGGCAGGATGTATGATTCCGTCAAACCTCCGTGGACCGTGATCTGTTGTACGACAGGACAGGTGGCGTAGGTGTTTTCGGCCTTCTCTAAGGTAACGTGCTCGCCCTGTGAATGTTTTATAGCGTTCTAGTATGGCAATTCGTCGGAGGTCGGATATACGCATGGAGCAGCGGCGATTGCTTACCTTGATCCGGTCCGAGTCAATGACCTTGAGCCTTCCGAGCTGGAATTACACACCATCGGGTTCAGTCGCAAGAAGGCACTCATCATAACACTCGCATGTCAGTATTGACTGTGAGATGGTGGATTTCTACCAGAGGATCCACCGTGACCATCGTGCTAACTGATTGACCTCCCTCGTTCATCCGCGTAGTCCCTTCCCAAGCCGGCGCGCAAAACAAACTCGGGGTCCTCAACACCTGGCACGCTTAACGAGACCACGATCGATCCAGACTCGGAGCCAGTCCACGCGTTGCAGCCGTTGCTGGAGCAAGACACATTGTTAGAAACTTTCAATCGTGCGGGAGATGACGGCCAACAGGAAGTTTGAAGGTGCAGACCCTGAGGGAGAGAGAGAAAATGATAGGGTCGTTGCGAAGGCAGAAAGGGAGCCGCAGGTTCGTGAGAGGAGGAAGAGAGGGAGTCAGGGACGTGAACATTCTGCCTACGATGGTCTTCACCTCTCCTCCTTAATCGGTGCTGTGGGTCCGGTTAACAGGACGTGTTACTGTTATGCGCAATTGTATTATTTGATGCTTGTGTTCCGCGGGCTGGTGACCAAAGACAACATTTGGATTCGGGCGGGACCAAGTAAATATGGGATGCTACTTGCAGCACAGGAGATAAAACTAATTGTCGTACAGGGAAACGGGACAGGATGAGAATTGATAGACAAGTGTAGGAAGGAGCGTCGGGTGACAACCACGACTACGGGCACGGAAAAGGGAGTGCGCACATGAAGGTGGAGTGACATTCTGTACACAGACATGTGGGTCAGTAGACGAAGAAGGGATGACAACTGGATGACGTGCCGGTCAGGATCTTCATTGCCTTTTCATCTACCTCCAGCAGCTCCCTTCTGAGTTCTCCATACTTCTCCTTCGTCCGCCACTCTTCCTCACTCTGGTCCAACCGCAACAGGACATGATCCAGTCGCCTGATCAGATCTGTGCGATACCCTGCCGCCTCAATCCCACCCAGCTCCTCCCTGATCAGGCGGCTCATCACTGGCATCTCACCGTACCACCGGGGTTTACGTTCCTCCGACCAGATGATATGCAGGTATAGCGCAATGAGCTTGGCACCCCCGAACTGGTGAATCCCTTGGACCGCGGATTCCGTGGCCCTCGGGAGGAGCGCCACACATTCGGGAGGGAAAACAGGCCGCTTATTCAACCAATCCCGAGCAACCATAGGTATATGTGGCAACAACCGATCACTGGACGCCATATTCAAAAGGCTGACAACCACACTCTCACCAACAGCGTCTGTATACGGGACCGCAGAGGCTGCTTCCATCCAGAGTTGCATCATGCCGCTGATATCGCTTGTATCCCGTGAAAGTCGGGGCCCGTATTTGAACGCGGCTAAAGTTGCGTACTTGAACGAAACGGGAAGTACAGCTTCCAAACGTTGAGGGGCCGTTGTGAGAATCCAGTATGGAATTAATGAGAAGGCTGTGAGGATCCACAGCACGGAAGGATGGGTTTGGTAGCTCACCTGTGCCGTTCTCTTCCTGTCGGGCCGCATATTGCAGGAACGCAATTGTAGCCTTAGACCCATGTGGACCCGTGCATGGAATCTCGGGAGAAAAAGTGTCATATTTCTCGATTATCAACTTGAAAATTTCAAGCCGTGTGCTGGTGTAGTGTCAGCAGAGAGACGATCGTATTTGGAGTGTGAACGCACTTTTCGTCTGATGGCATCCTGCTGATATCCGAAAGATTGCAACCCAGGTCGGTAGCGATGATTGTCAAGCAATCGACGACAACCGAGGTGGGAGGAAGTGGATGCTGAGATAGAAAACGAAGTGCGAAGCGAACTAACCAACGGGGAACTTTGCGATTCCCATGTTCCTTGCTCTGGTACTCGGATTGGGCGACCTGAGCCAGGGCATGTGCGAACGGAACGAGTTCATCGAATGGTGGGTTATAGCACGCCCAGGGAAGATCTGGCAGTCCCCTCTTCAAAGACGCGTGGAAGAGTTCCGTTCCTGGCAAGGTGTGCATACGGTGGAGCATGTTCGCGCCGAACAGACGGTGGACCGCGTTCACGTGAACGGGATATAAGGAGTGCTGTAACCTGCGAAAAGGTGGGAATGCTCTGTTGTACCGTTGGCGGACATCCTCGATTGTGGATGATGTTGGTGTCGTGATCGATAAAGATGAAAAGACGCGGAGGAAACACATGGCAGATATGTCCGCAAGCTGCTCTGAACCACGAGTGATTGATATGACACCGTAGTTATTGGTAACAAAGCAGTTGCTGAACGAGTTGAAACAGTCCACAACGAAATCGGTATCGAAGCCAGGGGTTGCGAGGATTGTCTTGAGGAAGTTGAGAGTCAACAAGTTGATGGTTTTGTCCAACGATGTCCGCATAATCCACGAAATGCAGCGAGAATCCAATGTGTTCGCTTGGGAGTCCAGCGCCTGCTCCGGGACGGGGGATGTCGCAAACAACCGCTTACGGGCCTCGCGAGCCGAGACGACCAATGATCGGAACATCGTTCGCCCAGTCCGGAAGGCGTTCGTAGCAATTACGGCGAGTATCACAAGAGGGAATATGAGGAAGAAAATGATGTTTCCACGCTCTGCCTTAGTATTTTGCATCACCTGAAGAAGGGTGGGGTGTCCGATGATCAGGTGGAGCAATGAATGAGACAGCAGATGAAGCAGGCGACGAACAATGTTCGTCCAGGGAGTCTGATACGGACAACCATCCGAAGTCGCCCCCGCTGCGATGACGAAAAGGTAGAACAGCATGCCGAACGAAGTCACGCCAATGACAACGGATGCGACGACGGTGTTGATATCCCAAAGGTATCGAGAGAGAGCGCATCCGAGCAGCAACAGTGCGACCTGCAACATCAACGGCAGGCATTCCAACACGTGCTCAAAATACCACGCGATGATCCCGTCTAGCTTCCGTTGCCGATTCTGGCTGCGTTCGATAGCCGACCCTCGCATGTCGATTGAAGCGTATCGGTTCAACCACTGCTTCCCGAGCATCGCCAGGAAGGCCGAGAGGAGCGAGGCGGCCAGGCTGGCGTACAGGATGGATTGGACTTGGACCACCATCCGAGTAGGACCGGTCCACTGGGGTAGAGCGGGGGCCTCGCCACCAAAGGTGGTATTGTCGATCTTGTGGATGAGGACGCGAAGGAGAGCGGCGGTCTCTTCGCCCGAGTCTCGCTGCAGCTGGGGCTGGACCTGAGTAATAAACGTCGAGGTCACGGCGGAGAACAGACCGGCCTGTCGCTCGGGTCAGCACGTGTCCGTCGAATCTGGCTCGAGACGCACGAATATCAGGGTGGTGCCCAGATCCTCGTCGTGTTTCTTGATGAAATCCTTGTCATATTCTTCCGCTTCTTTGCGGTAGCACTTGTAGAATTCGGCACGAAGATCCTCCTGGTTCGACTGCGTGTCCTTCCCTGGGCTGCGGAGGGGATTTCAGTGCAAATTAGAAGGCGCGAGAGATGGACACTACCCGTCGGCTGTTTTCCCGTCTAGCACTGCATCCCGTCCACCCCCCTGTTCTCCTACGGTACCCTGGCTGGGATCAGGGTCAGAAATTTAGTACGACATTAATGCAAGGAAAAACAATACGTTGGTGCAGTAACGTTTCCTCCGGTGTTGTCCAAGTGGCCAGTGCCTCGATCGTCCCTAGAACCGAGATCCAAGTGTTTAGCGAGGTTCCCGATAAACGTGCGATATAACGTACGGTGTTCTTGAAGTGGGATCTTCCCTTGTGAGCTGATTCGGTTCACCGCTTCTGCTTCCTCCACTATTCGCGCTAGTGGCGAGTGAGCGGGACAGAATTGCACGACTGGGGGAACTTACACTTCCACCTTAATCTCTTCGAGTTCCAGATCCGACATGTGGTGAATATCGAGGTGGGCGGGTGAGGAGGCAAGAAGGGAGAGAAGTGGGAAATATTAGAGGAGCAGGGAGCGGGTCAATTTCAAAGCTCCCCTCTCCCTAAGCCCGAGCTTCCCCCCTCTAAACCCAAGCTCTGAATTTGAGCCTGGATCCCAGTCCGGGAGCGGACACACGTGTTCCGCAGTCGGAGTCCTCGTGGGCGGTGACCAGTAAACACCCGCCTCCTACCGGGGACAGTTTGTTTACCGCAAATACCCTCCATCGACATATTCAATCGACCTTGGTCGGTAGACACATAGAACTCGTAAGAAGCACAGTCAAAAAACAGCATGCCTGTGGCACCACAACGCCGTTCTGCCGTTGTCCTAGAGCTTGCGCACGCAGCTTCCCGAAGCACATGACTTGTAGATTCGTAGCACATACGTGCACAATTGAGAATGAGGTGGATGAAATAACAACAGGGTCCAAGACTTGCGGTCCCGGGAACCTTCGAAAGATCCAATTCAAAGAGATGAGCGACAAAAAGTACAACACATACATTGGGATGGTTACAGTCCAGTGTATCCTACCGGGGGTCCCGTAACTTCGTCTACAACTTAGCCGCCCTCTCGAGTTGGGGCTCCCCGAGTGCATACAAGGAATCCAACTCTTGCTTATACCTCTTATAGGCGTCCCGCCTAACCAATTTCACGTTAAATATATCGGCTGCCATGCCAAACGAAGAAAATTTGGACATACCTGCGGACCTTTATCGTCGGCGTAAAACACTCATTCTCCACAGAGAACAACTCATTCGTGACGAATATCCTCTTCACAAACTCGAACCCCTTCAACCCACGCCTGACCCCGTCCTTCATCAGCACATCCAGGATCACCTTTACAAATTTCTCGTCCTTGACTGCCTCGTCCAGCGTCACCAGATCGGTCCCACTGACCGGTCTCTTCCAGACCCTACTCGCAATCTTGCCAAGTTGGACGGGATCCGGGATGACGATGGCCAGGAGGTGTGATTCTATCGAATTTCCGTGGACCATGATTTGTTGCACGATGGGACAAGTGGCGTAGATTTTTCCAATCTTATCTCAGGCGACATATTCACCTCGGGAAGGTTTGATAGTGCCCTGGCATGGCAATTCGTGAGGTCGGATATAGGTATGGAACGACGGAGATTGCTTACCTTAACCCGGTCAATGATCTTGAGTCTTCCGAACTGGAATTGCACAGGTTCAGTCTAGGCCGGAATCCAGCCTCAAGTTCACGTTCAGAGCTCTGGTTTAGAAAGGGGGGAGCTCTGAATTGTTCAGTCGCGAGAAGGGATCATAAATTTCGCACGTCGGTATTGAGTGTGAGATGGTGAGTTTTGACCAGAGGATCCCCCACGACTCCCTCGTCCATCTGCATAGTCCCTCCCTAAACCGGCGCGTGAAACAAACTCGGGGTTCTCTACACCCACGCTCAATGAGACCATGATCGGCCAGGTTCGGAGGCAGCCTACGCGTCCATGCGACCGTTGCTGAAGCTAGGGTCATTGTTGGAGACTTTTAATCGTGCAGGAGACGATGGCCGAAAGGAGGTTTGGGGATGCAGACCTTGAGGGAGAGAGAGACACTGATAGGGTCGCTACGAACGCAGAAAGGGAGCCGCAGGCTTGTGAGAAGGGGAAGGGAAGGATGTGAACTTTCTGCTCACGATATTTGCCCTCATCTCTCCGTGTCCTTCTTAGTCGGTGCTGCGGGTCCGGTTAACGAGACATGCTGTTTTTATACGCAATTGGATGATTCGATGCTTGTGTTCCGCGGGCTGGTAACCAACTTAGGATGCAATTTGGATTCGAGCGAGACCAAACACAGCGATCGAGTGATCATTGAACGAGCCGGAGGGTTCCTTGAATGATTTGGCCGTCGGACCACACTAACTTCAAATTTCATTTGGATACTTGAGTAGCGGAATGGTCTATGCCCCCGGAGGCTTATGTAGACAGCTTTTACTTAAAAAAATTCCATCTGGTTACCGGAGTACCACACACTGGGTGACTATCCGTAAGACTACACCATGTAGACTTGCATCTAGACGCATATACTGACACGCGGATGTCTTGCTATAGCACAACGAAAGGGAAAAATAACATTTGGAAGAGCAGGTTTTCTTATTAAGTGTAAATGCGAGGAGCAAAAAAATCTCGGCTCCAAATCTGTCGAATTGCCGGCTCGGTGACCCGTGGACGCAAATTTGCGTCAAGGACCACGCGATCACTAACAAATATGGGATGCTACTTGCACAGGAGATACAATGAACTACCGTACAACGGAACGGGGTTTGGAGACAGGATAATGATTTACACACAAGCATAGGAAGGAGCGTCAGGTGACAAACCCAACTATGGGTACGGAAGAGGGAGTGCGCACATGAAGATGCAATGAGATCCTGCACACGGACGTCAGTGGACGAAGAAGGGGTGACAACTCAGTGGATGACGTGCCGGTCAGGATCTTCATTGTTTCTCTATCCACCTCCAGTAGCTCCCCTTTGAGTCCTTCGTACCCCCTCCCCGCCGTCGGATCCCAGGGGTTCCCCAGCAAAAACTGCCTCGCCTGCCTTAGGTCCAACTGCGACAGGACGTCATCCAGTCGCAGGATCAGATCTTTGCGGTACCCTGCCACCCCAATCCCACCCAGCTCCTCCCTGATCAGGCGGCCCATCGCTGAAAAACCATCGGACGAGATTTTACGCTCCTCCGACCAGATGACACGCAGGTACAATGCAATAAGCTTGACGCCCCCAAACTGTTGAATCGCCTGAACCACGGATTTCGTAGGCCCCGGGAGGAGTGCCGCACATTCAGCAGGAATAACAGGCAGCTTATTCAGCCAGTCCCACGTGACCATAGGTATATGCGACAACAACTGATCGATGGACGCCATATTCAAAAGGCCGATAACCACACTCCCACCAACGTTGTCTGTATATGGGACCGCAGAGGCTGCTTCCATCCAGAGTTGCATCATGCTGCCGATATCGCTCGCATCCCGAGGGAATCGACGTCCATGTTGGAACGCAGCTAAAGTTGCGTGCCTGAACGAAACGGGAAGTACTGCTCCCGAACGTTGAGGGGCCATTGTGAGAATCCAGTATGAGATTGGTGAGAAGGCTGTGAGAATCCGACAGCACGGAAGGGTTGTGTTTGGCAGCTCACCTGTGCCGTTTTCTTCCTGTCGCGCTGCATATTGCAGGAACGCAATTGTAGCCTTGGGCTGATATGCAACTGTCCGTACCATCTGGGGAGAAATAGCTTCATATTTCTCGATTATCAACTTGAAAAGTTCGAGCCGTGTGCTGGTGTAGTGTCAGCAGAGAGACGATCATCTTTGGAGTATGAACACACTTTTCGTCTGACGGCATGCTGCTGATGCCCGAAACATCACAATCCAGATCGGTAGCAATTATTGTCAAGCAATCGACGACAACCGAGGTGGGAGGAAGTGAATTTTGAGATAGAAAATGAAGCGCGAAGCGAACCAGCCAGCGGGGAACTTTGCGATTCCCGCGTTCCCTACTCTGGTACTCGAATTGGGCGACCTGAGCCAGGGCGTGTGCGAACGGAACAAGTTCGTCGAATGGCGGATTATAGCATGTCCAGGAAAGATCTGGCAGTCAGGTCCTAAAAAACGCGCGGCAATCTTCCGTGTTCGTGGGGAACAGACGATAGACCGCGTTCGCGAAGAACAGACGGTGGACTGCGTTCACGTACAAGGGATATGAGGGGTGCCGAAACTTGGTACGAAGCTGGAATACTCTCTTGTATCGTTGGCGGACATCTTCAATTGTGGATGATGTTGGTGTCGTGATCAACAAGGATGAAAAGGCGCGGAAGAAACACATGGCGGATATGTCCGCAAGCTGCTCTGAACCACGAGTGATTGATATCTCACCGTGGTTATTGACAACAAAGCAATTGCTTAACACGTTGAAACAGTCCACAACGATACCGGTGTTGAAGCCAGGGGTTGCAAGGATTGTCTTGAGGAAGTCGAGAGTCAACAAGTTGATAGTTTTGTCCAACGATGTCCGCAGTATCCACGAAATGCAGCGAGAATCCAATACGTAGTTCAATGCCTGCTCCGGGACAGGTGATGTCCTAAGCAACCGGCCATGGGCCCCACGAGCCAAGACAACCAATGGTCGTAATATCACTCGTACAAGCTGGAAGGCATCAAACGCAAATACGGCGAGTAGCAAAAGGGGGTACATGAGAATTGCAACGGGATCTTTACATTTGTCGGTGTCATCCCATATTTCGGACAATGCCCAATAAAGCTTGGAATGTTTGGTGAACAGGTAAAGCAGGCGGCGAATAACGTTCGTCCAAGGAGTCTGATACGGACAACCATCCGAAGTTACCCCCGCAGCGATGATAAAAAGGTAGAACAGCATGCCGAACGAAGTGACACCAACGACAACAGATGCGACGGCGGTGTTGATATCCCAAAGGTATCGGGAGAGAGCGCATCCAAGAAGTAACAGCGCGACCTGCAACATCAACGGGAGGCATTCCAACACGTGCTCAAAATACCACGTGATGATCCCGTCCAGCTTCCGACGTTGCCAATTCTGGCTGCGCTCGATGGCCGACCCTCGCATGTCGATCGAAGCGTATCGATTCAACCACTGCTTCCCGAGCATCGCCAGGAAGGCCGAGAAGAGGGAGGCGGCCAGGCTGGCGTATAGGATGAATTGGACGTGGATCACCATCCGAGCAGGACCGGTCCATTGAGGTAGAGCGGGGACGTCGTCGCCAAAGGTGGTATTGTCGATCTTGTGGATGAGGACCCGGAGGAGAGCGGCGGTCTCTTCGTTTGGGTCCTTCTACAACTGGGGCTGAACCTGGATGATGAACGCCGAGGGCACTGCGGAGAACAGACCGGCCTGTCGCTCAGGTTAGCGTGTGCCCGTCGAGTCTGCCTCGAGACGCACGAAGATTAGGGTGGTGTTAAGATCCTCGTCATGCCTCTTGATGAATTCCTTATCGTATTCTTCGGCCTCTTTGTGGTATTGTTTGTAGAATTCGGCCCGAAGATCCTCCTGGATCGACTGTCCATCCTTTCTTGGGCTGGTTTCCCGTCTAGCACTGCATCCCCCCCACTTCCCTGTCCTTTACAGTACCCCGGCTGGGATCAGGCGTTAACGATTCAGTGCGACATTGATGCAAGGAAAAACAATACGTTGGTCCGGCAGTAACGTTCCTATTAGTGTCGTCCAAGTGGCCGATGCTTCGATTGTTCCTAGATCCGGGATCCAAGTGCTCAGAGAGCATCTCGATAGGCATGCGATAGAACGTACGGTGTTCTTGAAGTGAGATCTTCCCTCGCAAGATGCCCCGCGTCACCACTCCCGCCTTCTCTGCTATTCGCGCCAGCGACGAATGAGCGAGGCAAAATTGCGTGACTGAGGGGACTTACCGTTCCATCCTAATTTCTTCGAGTCCCAGACCCGACATGCGGTGAATATCGAGGTGGATAGATGAGTAGACAAGAAGGGTGAGAAGTAGGGGATATGGGAGGAGCCGCGAGCGTTCCCCAGTCCCCGGTCGAAGTTCTCGTGGGCGGTGGGCGCCTCGGCCAACTAGTTCAATATGTTCTGATGCTGCACGGCGGGAATGAAAACCAGTGTCAACGAAGGCCATGTTGCCAAAAAAAAAAAAACAAGCTTGGGGCTTCTGCGGACTTCCATCGGCGGGGATAAACGTTTAAACACCCGCCTTCCACCAAGAACAGGTTTTTCGACACAAGCGATAAATATCCCCCATTGGCAAATCCAATCGACGTTACTGAATGGGCGTACAGAACTCGTAAGTACGGTCCGAAAGCAGCACGCCTGTGACACTGCAACGCAGTTGTGCCGTTGTCCTAGAGTTTGCGCATGCATCATAGCACGTACGTACATAATCGAGGTGGATAAAATTTGGTAACGACAGCACCCGAGACTCGCGGTCCCGGGGATCTTGGACGAACATCCCAGTTCAAAGAGATGAGCGACGAACTAAGTGCAACGCGTGCGTTAGGATTGTTACAGTCCAGCGTGTCCTACCAGAGGTCTCCGAGTCGTAACCTTGTCTACAACTTAGCCGCCCTCTCGAGTTGGGGCTCCCCAAGCCCATGAAGGAAATCCAGCTCTTGCTTATACCTCTCATAAGCGCTCCGCCTAACCAAGCTCGCGTTAACAACGTCGGCCCCTCATCGACATCCGTCAAACAGACATTACCGGTGTGAACTCAGCCTTCATCATTAATTGCCTCCTTGGTGGTCTCCTTGTCTGAAAATATCATCCCGAGTTAACGTCGATACGCTCGGGTACGAGACTGCAATTTACTCTCATAATAACCAGAGAAACAGTTGGCAACCCTCACAGATCTCTCCACATGGATGTGGCTTATCCCCATAAGTATAGCCCATGCTCGAAGGGTCAACCGACCTTGAATGATAGTGCAGGCGAAGACAACGCGCAGGAAGTCCAGAACCTGCGGGCTCAACGGAGCCGATCCTATGTGACGAGGACGACATTTCCACCTAGAGCCGCTCGAACCTAATCAGACATGTTCGTCAAAACTATCTTGTAGTGGATGAAGATGTGAAATCACCTTGTTATGTAAACACGGCTCTGTCCCAAAGTGGATGCGAACAGTCTCCGGTAGCTTGAGCCTCTCCATCCATCGGTTTTCGTGAGGGCGCGGGGGGAATGGGGTCAAGATGGATAGGTATGGATGGTGGCGCCGTCTAAAGTAGTAGTCGCGGAACAGGCGGAGTCCAACGGACTGAACCCCGGCGATCGGCATACACTTGGGATACACCGAGAACAGTCAGGTCGAAAAAGCTATCGCGGTCGGCACAAACATGAACCTAGTAGTCACTTCAGCTTAAACCTTCTCCATCGAGCTCCGGCCTCGTGAAACTTCCCTCAAAACAACCTCCAAGACGGACAGGGTCACGTTCCTATGGTTGGTGAATGACTTAAACCTTGAACCAACAAATGTCTCCGCGATATCATGGGGGGTAGAACCATCATGGTGTTTTTACTCAGGCGTTCGACGCCATGATTCATCTCACGCCACTTCACGCACGAAGGGACATGGTTATACCTCTCGGCGTTCAGCAGGACCGAGTGAAGCTCCTCTAGCCGGAGTGTGTGCGTGTCTCGCCCCGTGAAGGAACGCGGAAGGGATTCAGCGCCGGTCCATCTGCATCATTCACCGACAGCCTCGAAAGAATACGCACATGTCGATCTCCGTTGTGGCATGCCAGGCCGATCCGTCACGGTCCTCCCCATCGAAATCCCTAGCGGTATCCTCAGCGCTTCAGCACCGGACCGTCATATCGCTACATCATCAACCAACTCATCGAGAATGGCCCTGCGAAGCACTAGTGGGCCGTCGTTCTGTCGACGGTTGAACTTTACGGAGGGTGAGGCTCTCTCGTAATCCTCATTCCTTGGAAACGCATGTAATGCTGACGATTGCGCAGGTGGATGACTTTCTGCCCCGAATGGGTCACCGTAATCCCCAACCCCGACACCTCAAACGCCTGGAGTTCGAAAGTCGTCACCCGTAGCAGACGCCGAAGCTGAATTTCGGTTATCGTGCGGGCTTCCGGTCCGTCACCATGATTAAGCTTACACCTCCGTTGTCGCCTGTAGTACATCCCCCTCCCACTTTAGCACTTCCCACTGCTCCGCCGCTTTACACTCATGTCCGTGGTCCGACCTTCCGTCGCTCTCTCTTTCGGGGGAGAAACAGAGACAGCAGGAAAGGGTGAATTATATGATTTGTTATTTGCTTCTTGTGTTACTGTGGCGGCCAAAACACATTTCGTCCAGCAGAGCGTTCATGAGAGAAATCTACACTCCCTACGTTCGAACAGAGGATTGAGCACGAGTACCTAATCTCGTCATATGCAACCAATGTCTTCCGATTACCCGGGGGTTGGATTGAGATGCCCCTTGATACCTACGACGCCACGGTATTGGGTGTGAGATGGCGGGTTTCAACCAGAAGGCCTTCACCCATCCACCACCGTAACCATCGTGCGAACAGATTGACCTCCCTCATTCATCCGCTTAGCCCCTTCCCAAGCCGGCGCGCAAAACAAATTCGGAGTCCCCAACACCCACACTGAGACTCAACGAGACCATGATCGATCCAGGTTCAGAGACGGCCCACGCGTTGCGACCGCCGCCAGGGCAAGAGGCATTGTTAGAAACTTCCAATCGTACAGGAGACGGCGACCAAGAGGATGTTTGAGGATGCAGACCTTGAGGGAGAGAGACTAGGGGAGAGATTGATAGGGTCGCCGCGAACGCAGAAAGGGAGCTGCAGGCTCGTGCAAAGGGGAAGGGAAGGATGTGAACGCTCTGTTTACGATATTGGCCTCCATCTCTCCGCGTCCCCCTCCTAATCGGCGCTGCGGATCTGGTTAACAGGACGTACTCTTGTTATACGCAACCGGATGATTTGATACTTGTGTTGTGCGGGCTGGTGACCGGGGTGACATCTGGATTCGGGCGAGGCCAAACAAGTGTGGGATGCTATATATATACAGAAGATACAACTAATTGTCGTACAGGAAAGCGAGACAGGATAAGAACCCACAGACAAGCATTGGAAGGAGCGTCGGGTGACAAACACGACTACGGGCACGGAAGAGGGAGTGCGCACATGAAGGTAGAATGACATCCTGCACACAGACACGTGAGTCAGTAGACGAAAACGGGATGACAACTGGATGACGTGCCGGTCAGGATCTTCATTGCCTCTTCATCCACCTTCAGCAGTTCCCTTCTGAGTTCTTCGTACTCCCCCTTCGCCAACAGCTCCCCCTGCCCCTGGCCCAACTGCAACAGGACATAATCCAGTCGCCGGATCAGATCTGTGCGATATCCTACCGCCTCAATCCCACGCAGCTCCTCCCTGATCAAGCGGCCCATCACATCCTCGTCCCAGGGTATACGTTTCTCCGACCAGATGGTATGCAGGTATGACGCAATGAGCTCAACACCCCCGAGCTGGTGAATCGTTTGGACCACGGATTCCGTGGCCCTCGGGAGTGGTGCTACACATTCAGGAGGGAGAACAGGCCGCTTGTTCAGCCAGTTCCAAGCAACCAGAGGTATATGTGACAACAACTCATCACTTGACGCCATATTCAAGAGGCCGACAACCACACTCCCACAAACATCGTCCGTATACGGCACCGCAGAGGCTGCTTCCATCCAGAGTTGCATTATGACGCTGATATCGCTTGCATGCCGTGCAAATCGGGGCCCGTATTTGAACGCGGCTAAAGTTGCGTGCTTGAACGAAACGGGAAGTACTACTTCCAAACGTTGAGGGGCCGTTGTGAGAATCCAGTATGAAATTAGTGAGGAGGCTGTGAGGATCCGACAGCACGGAAGGATGGGTTTGGCGGCTTACCTGTGCCGTTCTCTTCCTGTCGGGCCGCATATTGCAAGAACGCAATTGTAGCCTTAAATCCATGTACATCCATGCGCAGAATCTGGGGAGAAACAGTTTCATATTTCTCAATTATCAGGTTGAAAAGTCGTTCGAGCCGCGTGCTGGTGTAGTGTCAGCAGAGAGGCGGTCGTAGTTGGAGTGTGAACGCACTTTTCGTTAGATGGCATGCTGCTGATATCCGAAACATTGCAACCCAGGTCGGTAGCAAGTATTGTCAAGCAATTTATGACAACCGAGATGGGAGGAAGTGAGTCCTGGGATAGAAAACGAAGTGCGAAACGAAGCAACCAGCGGGGAACTTTTCGATTTCCACGTTCACAGCTCTGATACTCGGATTGGGCGACCTGAGCCAGGGCCTGTGCGAATGGAATGAGTTCATCGAGTGGTGGGTTATAGCACGTCCAGGAAAGATCTGGAAAGTGCGTCCTCTTAAGGTCCGTGTGGTAGTCTTCCGTGGTGACCATATGGCGGAGCACGTTCGTGCGGAACAGACGATGGACCGTGTTCACGGGAAGATGATATGGGGAGTCTTGTAACGTGGCAAAAAATGTGAATGTTCTCAAGTACCGTTGGCGCACATCCTCGATTGTGGATGAAGTTGGTGTCGTGATCAACAAGGATGAGAAGACACGGAGGAAACACATGGCAGACATGTCCGCAAGCTGCTCTGAACCACGAGTGACTGATATCCAACCATGGTTATCGATAACAAAGCAACTGCTGAACGCGATGAAACAGCCCACAGCGATATCGGCGTTGAAGCCAGGGGTTGCAAGGATCGTCTTGAGGAATTTGAGAGTCAACAAGTTGATGGTTTTGTCCAATGATGTCCGCAGTATCCACGAAATGCAGCGAAAATCCAATGCGGTCACTTGGTAGTCCAACGCCTGCTCCGGGACGGGGAGCGCCCAGCCCGACCAGCTACGGACCTCGCGAGCCGAGGCGACCAGTAATCGGAACATCGTCCATCCAGCCAGGAAGGCGTCCGTAGCAATTGCGGCGAGTATCACAGGGGGGAGCAGGAGGCTTGCAGTCATGGTTCCACACTTTTCCTCAACACCTATCAACACCCGAACAAGGGTGCGGTGTCTGGCGAGCAGGGGAAGCAAATGAGACAGCGGATGAGACAGCGGATGAAGCAGGCGGCGAACAGTGCTAGTCCAAGGAGTCTGATACGGACAACCATCCGAAGCTGCACCCGCTGCGACGATGAAAAGGTAGAACAGCATGCCGAGCGAAGTGACGCTAACGACAACGGATGCGACGGCGGTGCTGATATCCCAGAGGTATCTGGAGAGAGCACATCCGAGCAGCAACAGCGCGACCTGCAACATCAACGGGAGGCATTCCAACACGTGCTCAAAATACCACGCGATGATCCCATCCAGCTTCCGTTGCCGATTCTGGCTGCGCTCGATGGCCGACCCTCGCATGTCGATCGAAGCATATCGGTTCAACCACTGCTTCCCGAGCATCGCCAGGAAGGCCGAGAGGAGCGAGGCGGTTAGGCTGGCGTACAGGATGAATTGGACCTGGACCGCCATCCGAGCAGGCCCGGTCCACTGGGGTAAAGCGGGAACGTCGGCGCCAAAGGTGGTATTGTCGATCTTGTGGATGAGGACGCGAAGGAGAGCGGCGGTCTCTTCGCCCGGGTCTCGCTGCAGCTGGGGCTGGACCTGGGTGATGAATGCCGAGGCCACGGCCGAGAACAGACCGGCCTGTAACTTGGGTTAGCACGTGTCCGTCGAATCTGGCTCGAGACGCACAAATATCAGGGTGGTGCCCAGATCTTCGTCGTGTTTCTTGATGAAATCCTTGTCATATTCTTCGGCCTCTTTGCGGTAGTGCTTGTAGAATTCAGCACGAAGATCCTCCTGGTTTGATTGCGCGTCCTTTCTTGGGCTGTGGGGGGGATTTCAGTATGAATCAGAAGGAATGGGAGGCTGGGCGCTACCCGTCGGCTGGTTTCCCGTCTAGCACTGCATCCCCCTCGCTCCCCTGTTCCCCTACGGTACCCTGGCTGGGATCATCCATCAGAGATTCAGTGCGACATTGATGCAAGGGAAAACAATACGTTGCTGGGGCAGTAACGTTCCCACCGGTGTCGCCCAAGTGGCCGGTGCCTCGATTGTTCCTAGATTCGGGATCCAAGTGTTCAGCGAGGGTCCCGATGAGTGTGCGATACAACGTACGGTGTTCTTGAAGTGAGATCTTCTCTCGCAAGATACCCCGCCCCACCACTTTCGCCTTCTCTACTATTCGCGCTAGCAACGAATGAGCAAGGCAAGATTGTGAGACGGGTGACTTACCGTTCCACCTTGATCTCTTCGAGTTCCAAATTCGACATGTGGTGAACGCCAACTTGGTGGGTGCACGAGTGGGCAAGAATGGTGAGAGGGAGAAAGTGTTACAGGAGCCGCGAACGAGCACAGCCGGAGTCCTCGTGGGTGGTGAGCGCGTCAGTCAACACGCTCCGATGCCATACGGGGAATGAAAACTAGTGTCAACGACGGCCATGTTGCTTCTGCGGATTTCCGTGGATAGTCGATAAACACCCGCCTTCCACCAAGAACAGTTTGTTTACTACAAATATCCTCCATTGGCACATTCAATCGACCTCGCTGGATAAACGTGCAGAACTTGTAAGTGCGTTCCGAAAGCAGCACCCCTGTGGCACCACAACCCAGTTGTACCGTTGTCCTAGAGCTTACACATGCATCATAGCACGTACGCGCATAATTGAGAACATGGAGATGGGTGAAATAACGACAGAACCTGAGATCTGAGACTCGCGGTCCCGGCGATCTTCGACAAAAATCCCAATTCAAAGGAACGAGCGACAAGGTACAACGCATACATTGGGATAGTTACAGTCCAGTGTATCCTACCGGGGGTCCCGTAACCTCGTCTACAACTTAGCCGCCCTCTCGAGTTGGGCCTCCCCAAGTGCATACAGGGAATCTAGCTCTTGCTTATACCTCTTATAAGCGTCCCGTCTAACCAAGTTCGCGTTAACAACACCGGTCACCATGCCAAAGAACGAAGAAGATTCGGACATACCTGCGGACCTTCATCGTCGGCGTCAAACACCCATTCTCCACAGAGAACAATTCGTTCGTGACGAATATCCTCTTCACGAACTCGAATCCCTTCAACCCATACTTGACTCCATCCTTGGTCAACACATCCAAGATCGCCTTCACAACTTTCTCGTCCTTGGCCGCCTCGTCCAGCGTCACCAGATCAGTCTCGCTGACCGGTCTCTTCCAGACCCTACTCGCGATCTTGGCGAGTTGGATGGGATCCGGGATGACGATGGCCAGGAGGTATGATTCCATCGAATCTCCGTGGACCATGATTTGTTGTACGACAGGACAAGTGGCGTAGACATTTTCAACCTTCTCTAACGCAACATATTCACCCTGTGAAAGTTTGATAATGTTCTGGTGTGGTAATTCGTGAGGTCGGATATACGTATCGAGCGGCGTAGATTTCTTACCTTGACCCGGTCAATGATCTTGAGCCTTCCGAACTGGAATTA
>Ga0307515_10008509_pt1 | contig 19991 bp, 12 predicted proteins | sample 17_EM_MG_FD_194513 | JGI IMG/M metagenome (GOLD analysis project Ga0307515, IMG submission 194513) | Populus trichocarpa ectomycorrhiza microbial communities from riparian zone in the Pacific Northwest, United States - 17_EM | ecosystem: Host-associated > Plants > Roots > Unclassified | place... | reverse complement strand
TCCTCATCATTTATCACTCCCCCCTCTTCCCCGCTCACTGGTCCCTCTACATTCCATCCACGCGCTCTCCAGAGTCCGGAACCCGAATCCACATGACCGGCGATTTTACATGCCAGTTTCGCGCTTATCTCATAAATCGGATGCTTCGTGAGAATGGGGGGAGAGCACGTGCCCCTTGAAGCGTCTGAGAGCTTTTTAGTCGCGATTTAGGTAATTAACCACGGATCATTAAGTCACTGCTAAACCTTGTCACCTTTTCTATATCTAATGATCTTAAAAATACTACAAGGTGAAAGCTCTTTAGCTTCTCTATCAACTCTATATAGTAGCTATATTATAGCTACCTTGTATTAAAAGTTAAATATAGAAAATCTAAAATTTATAAATTTTTTTTAAAAAGTATAAGTTCTTTTTTTATAATAATATATTTTATACCTTAATATAATAAATATATATATAGAGGGGGGGTAATTACTTAAAAAATCTATCAGGCCATCCCTTCCTACGCTGGTTTACGTCCAAGCATATCGATAAGGGTTTAGCTAATTTACACTCTCGTTCGACTAAGAGCTTGGTGTTGATACTAATGTTCATAGGCTTGGCACCAAGTAGTAGAAGCCAGTGTGGAAAGGGATAGTTTATAAAAAGTGATAAAAAAATAGGGTTTAAAATATTTAGTTACTATTAAACCAAGGCCCGTGAGCTCTCAGACGCTTTATTATTAAACTTGGAGATATAGGGAGCAGTATGTACATGGTCCCGCCTCGTAACCAAATTATCAAATTCTACTATGGAGCGTCTGATTTATGAGATAATTCCACGCACGAACTCGTGCGGCACTATGGCCTCCGCACGGAAACCCGCGCCCACAGCTCCTCACGCTCGGCTCTACCCCCGGCGGTGCTGTAGAGGAAGGGGAAGAGGAAGACGAAGGACACCCTCGTGGCTAGACGGGGGCAGAGATCAGCAAGAAACGGTTGACTAGAGCCCGGGATGCATTCGAGCGGGTGGCGGATATGCTTAGGGTTGCAGCGTTGGATGTTGTGGATGGGGCGCCGAAGCACTGAAGGCGTGATCAATCAGGTCGTTCCGGACCTCAGCAGGACACATGGCGCTGCAGAACGCCACAAGTGCATCGGTCGCTTAGTCTTCAAGGTTGTGGGTGAAGGCGGAAAGGTCACAGCAAGCGGGCGAGGGCGAGTATAGTTCCGTGTTTCCACTTCCCATTGCAACCGACTACCCTTATAAAGACTTTTGGTGACGTGTCCACCCACACAACCATACTTATCCGCCCGTTCGACTTGGTATCTCGATTCCCGAACCGACCACCCATCATGGACGAAGGTAAGACCATGGTTATAGCGCAACTCCCCCTTGCTCCGGACCAACAAAACGACAGACAGATAAGAAAAGTTAATTAGAGTACATACTCGCAAGCGGCGGCCGAGACCAGACATTAGGATGTATGTGTACGAGAATCTGTTTGGGAGGTGAAGAGATTTTTTGGTGCGTTGACGCTGTGTCTAGAGAGCGTGATGTAGCGAGGGTGTAGGTAAATGAGATAGAGTGGAACAGGAGGATTGAAAGAGTAAGCAACTCCACATACCGACGACTAGCGGTATTGGAACAGGAGCAAGACAAGCCGTTAGACTAGATGTTGGAGGAATGAAGAGTAGGAAAACCTGTCCAGCAACGAGCATGAATGTTATCATTAAATAGACCCAAAAAGGAAAGTAGAGCAGACGGAGAAGCGAGCCTATTTCATCCCGAATGCTCTGCCGTAGAGCTTAGTGGCGTGCTTGCCTGGCTCTCATCCACAATGTCACTCAATCGCATCTTTTTATGTCGTGGCCCCTCAGCTTCCAGCTCATCAAGTCTCCTCTTTAGATCGGCCTCCCTTTGCCTGACTTCCTCTAGGTCAGCCCGCAGATGAGCCTCTGTTTCCCGAGATGCTCTTCGCGCGTTTTGTTCGCTGTGTTCGAGCTCCGTGACGCGTCCACGGAAGAGATCATTGATGACTTCAAGCTCGCTAACGCGAGTTTTCAGCTGCGTGTTCTGAGCTAGTAGCGCATCATAAGGAAGTGGTGGTTCGAGGTGTGAGCCATTGACCGAGGAAGTTGAACCTGGTGAGGGTTGCCGTAGGTTGAAAGACGGCAACGATGGAGAATGGAAGGTGTGGCTGTCGATGACACCGTCGAACATATGCTGCGGCGCGATGTTGGATGGATGCTGCAGACCTGGCGTGCCGGTGCGTGAGATGGGGGAGTTTGACCTGTCAGACGTGCCGGAGGAAATCTTCTGCGACGTTCGACGGTGCTGTGTTAGAGCAGACAGTGTTGCATCGGCGTCTGGGTGGGCTGCTGGGAGACCATTTGCGTCTGATGAGGGCTGCGCAGTAGGGTTTAGCTATTGAACGAGCGGTGATGGGAATAAGTAGAGTAGTACCTTCTTTCGAGGTCCTTGACCAGTTGTCTTGACGCGATTGCGGCTTTTGATGACATCTGTTTTGAGGCTGATGGGTCGCGGCCGGCCGTGCAGCTTCAGGAAGAGCCCGCAGGCATTGCAAAGAACGGAACCCGACTCATCGCGACGCCAGAGTGGAGTCGTGCTTGTGGTACAATTCTGGCAAACGGGCTACGTTTTGATGCCAAACACAATTGTTAGACGCAGTCGATTAAAGATTGTGATGGAAATGTATCATATCGATTGTGGTGATCGCGATAAGGATAAGGGAACAGAGATTTCTTCGCGACCCTGATGATCGCAGGTGTACGACTCAAGCACAGGAAGCAAAACTTACAGGAGAGTTGCCCTGCCCGCCGGATGTCGCGGGGGCTGATGTCGCATAAGTCATGCCGGCATTGAAATTCAACGGTCTGCTAGAGAGATACGTGTCAGGTCGAGTGTCGCAAAAGAGGCAAGAGATTTGGGGGGATCTCGATAACGCTGCGCAGAATCCAGCTTCTCGTACGGTGGCCGATGAGACCATTCACGCAGCCTCCAAATCCAAGTGCCCAAACCGTCCATTCCCATCACGCCTAATTCCAAGACACAAAACACTCACCTATTAGGAGTATTATTATGATGGCTATTATTCGGACTATTACTTGCGGCAGGACTGGACGAGGCTATCGAAGCCAAAGCCGATAATCCTGGTAATTGTAGAGACGAATTGCTGCCGTGACGCTGTAGGCTGTGTGGATGAACCGAAGAGGACTGTGTAGAAGTGGACGAAGGCCGTGATATGTCGTGGCCGATGGAAGGTAGAGAAAGCCGTTCGTCAATTGATTGAGCCGTGGTGAAGGAAGGCAGGTCAAGGACCTGGAGGACTGAGGGAGGGCGAAAAGAGTCAAGGGCCGAGGGCCGTGGGAGCAAAGACGTCGCCAGAGCTGAAGCCGTGATGAATTCGGGCGGAGAAACGCCGTGGATGCGTTCCTCTCTCAATTAGATAGGTTTAAACTTGTTGCTGGAGCTGTTCCGATCGAGATTCGAGGGATCAAGCTGGGCTCTGCGCGGCAAGTATTGCGTATGACCCGGTACGGTAATGATGCAGATAGTTTGCGAAATGAGCGATTTATTGGCAGAAAGAGTGACTGTTGGTAAAGAGCGACGAGTAACGGACGGATCAGTTGCAAGAAGGGACTGAAAGAGCGTGTCTGTCGAGAGGCTTGCGAGTCGGTTGAAGCAGGTACCAGGTACTTTTTCGCGTCCGCCAGCGTGTGGGATAAGGGGGGGTATGCCAGGGGTGATCGTTAATACCTAGGTACTATCGCCGCTCACCAAGCTTAATTTATTCTAATTTAGTCCGTGGTCCTCTGCATTTCTCAAGACCGACTGCCTACTCTCTACAGGCTTCTTTCAAACCCTGTTTTGATGTTGCACAGAGAGCCTATTACCACCGCTCATAATGCCGTGCTCCATTCCTCGATGCTCGGGCGGACAGTAAACAATTGAAACATCCGGTCAGCCTCCTGTGCATCCCAGCTGAAATGCCTCACCGCCCGGACACAGGGCTGACGGACGTTCATCTTATGAAGGCCGAATGGTACCCATTTGGTCCAAAGCTATCTCCGAAAGCGCCAACGCCAGGGCGCCTATCGATGGCTTGGAGCCGCTCAGGGGAATCCGATCACGAGCCACTACGCTAACCCCAGAAAACGGCCCCAAAGGCCATACTTTAGCTATTTCTTCCCTGTGTCGAGTTATTCGAGACATTTCTACATTACACGAATGCTCGTGAGCACGACACCGCTATCGATAGTTGGAACATGTTATGTCACCTTCATTTGGTGTTCATAAATCTCAAGGAGCATTGCTCTCAACCTCTAATTGCGACTAAAATCTAAGTTGATTCGTATATGCAATGCAATGCAATGCAATGTAGCAAGGGGTGGACTCTGTGATAGGTTCGTCATAAAATGTCATCGTCTGCCAATTGAGAATACAGGCAAAGCTGGTTTGGCGCCGAATGTATCGTAATTGTTGTATTAAGAGTCACGTGTAGTATGAATAAGCAGTAAAAACCCAATAAAAGCGGATCTTAAAGCCTAAAGGGTATAGATTGTCCTCCTCACGGGCCAGATATACCCCCTTCCCAGGGCGTTCAGATCGTAATACAAAATATATCGTTATATACCCGTTATCGTAATAAAGAGTTTTGTCTGTACTTAGATGTGACTAACCCCAGGCGGTAAATGGCCTGAAAGAATGGCTAAACCCACTTTCGCTACCTCCCGAAAAAGGACCAACCCTTCTTTGCTGGCTTCTGCTCCTCAGTTCCTTTCTCTAGCTGCTTCTCCAACCCCCCGTCATCCAAATCCTTCGCATTGCTCTCAACAGCCCGCTTAGCGCGTCCCGGATATTCGATATAATTCCAGGCCACGTCGAAGAAAAGCGGCTTCACCGGGACAGGTTTTAGTTTTGGTGGCCAAGTGACTAAGTTGTATAGATCTACTTTTCCAGAAGGTGGGTATTCTTCAAGTCTCTCTACAATTGGAACGCCGCTAGCCAAATACGCTTTGGATGCAATAGCGGAGTTAGCGGATAGCTGTGAGAGGGCGACGAGTCCGCGGTAGTGAGAGGTTAAGTTTTGGAGATGCACATTTAAGGATTTGGCTTGCTCCTTGGTGACGGTGAGCTTTAGTGGATCGGAAGGAGCTGGGGAGGACGTAGATGGTGAAGATAATGCCTGCGCAGAGAGGGGCAAAGCGCGGTTGCATAGTGCGAGCGCACGCTCAGGAGCGGAGAGGATAGCATGAGAGTGTGAGATATTCAAGCATTTCAGCGCTTGGAAGTAGGCACGCTGCCCGTCAAGCTCCGCAACGAAACCTGTATCCCGAACAGCTCCCCTAAGTTCTTTGATTGAATCAATGCTTTGCAGCGTTGCGTTATACAATGCGACACGTTCTCGCAATCTTGCCAATTTCTTCCCCGCCGGCTCCTCACGCTCGGCCCACTCTTTTCCGTCTTTGCGCTGTCGCCGTGGTTTTTGCTGTGGTAGCGAAGAAAACGCCACCCCATCGTCAGATCCAATTAGAACGCGATTGCGGCCCACTCGCCATCCGATTAGGTCGTAGTTAAATGCTAGGCCAGTGACTTGGAGATCTTGCATGCGAGCGTCACCCTCATCCACGCCTTCTTTTTCAAGTTCATCGATGGCGCGGCGGGTTGCATCTACGGCATCCTGACTCGCGATGAGAACATCATCGTACGCAGCAGCTTTCTCCTTTGTCTGAGTGGAAGGAGTGCATGATGATAAATATGCTGAAAGCTGGGATGAAGCGGCATTGACGGAAGCGAGGGCTTGGCCGATAGCAGCATCGACGATGTTAGCGGTGCGGTTACGCCATATGATGGTGTTAGGGACATTGGAACGGTCAGATGGTGTTGCTCCTGGTTTGAGTTAGTAAATGATACCGAGCAAGAAGCTAGAACAACCCAATACAAACCTTGGTGGCTGGGCTCCTCAAGCACAAGAGCATCAGGGTCCAACTTTTCGATAGCCTCGACCAGCTCGGAATCCTTCTTCGGGAAGAATCTCTTCGCCACAGCCGACACAGCGACTGTCCGCGGAAGGCGATGTTGATACGCTGCGTATCTTATGCTTGGATCGATCGTGCTTGCCAGCATTTCTTTAAACAGGTCTTTCTTAGTAGCTGTCAACAATGAATTATAGATCACTCGGGCAGCGGAGTAGAAGGTCAAGCATTTTATCCATCTTTGAGGTGACCCATTGGCATTCTTGATTCCCTCCGATTGTTTTTCGAACTCTTCAGCTCCAGTCAAAGAATATGCGTATGCTTTTGCCTCTAGCAGATCCGTATCACTTGCGCAGGCAGACTTGTCTGACAGAAGTTCAACTAGTTCTTTTGCATACTTTGCTGCCTTATTCAACCGAGATACAATGTGACGACGAGTAGAACCCGTAATACTTTTGTTCGCGTTGTCTTCAGAGTGCGATGCTTTCATGTACATAGCGTGGGCCCATGCCCGCTCCGCCGTAAGGAGCTGAAGGTGGAGAAATCTAATACTTCGTTAATGACGATAAAAAGAGTACTTTGGTGGTCGGGGATAATACGCATGGTTTCGCCCTATATCTTTTGAGGTGATTGGTGCCTTTGGAGCATATTTGGCGGTTTTTGGAGTTGTCTGTCCAAGGCTTTTCCGAACACTGAGCAATCGACGAGATAGCTGACTGCGATAGGTACTGTAGTCCCCTAGCAACAGTGCTGAGTCTCTCTGTGTGGCGACGAAGCTGGTGATATCCATCTCGTACCAATTGAGCCCCACCCTCTGGGAATGTGCCCGCTGCGGAATGTGGGATGCGATTTCTTGATGAAGTGCTGGAAAAACATTAGTCCGAATACAGGAACAAAAGTCTTGAAGTCGTCTTTCGCCGACCATTCCAATATACAGCGCTCGCCACAAGGTATATCATTGTCCGGCAGTTCTTAATTGTTTGTGTAATTATTCTTTCTGGCCTTTTTGGCTTCCTTCAATCATCTAATATTCTATCGTTCCGTCAACAGAACCTGACATAGGAGGCATGTGACAACGTAAGACTTCCTCGGTAACAGATCGTCTCAGATGTAAGCTCAATTCTAATATACATAGTCTTTAATACCAATCCTCGGAATCGGTAGCCTGCGGTCACGGTTTAACGCAGCTCCAGCGCCCTAAAGGTAATGCTGGAGCGAGCATCGTCATGTCTCGAAGCTGGCGGACGACAGCTCCTACAAGGTACCAAACGGTCTGCGAGAAGCCGTCGGATGCTGCATTCGGCGTTTTGGCATCACGGTGCAGGTGATCTTAGCTTGCCGATATGGTGGGCCTCTGTCATACCCTCAACGCCAGGCAGGGCAACAGAGCATGGAGAACCCAGCCATTGTGGCGAAAAGCTATGTACGGATGGAGTTTATAACGGGCAAAATGACCTGCTCCTCGACTTCTTATATCCAGCAAAGACAATGGCGTTGATCAAACGTATCTCTAGTTGCGGATGGGAAGCTTGGCATAGTCGCCGAAGAAGACAATTCGCTAGGAATAACGTCCGACAATATTCTTCCAGGAGCTCAAGCATCCAGGAATATGTTAGCAATAATTTTGGTGAGATAACCGCGTCCGAAGAGGCGCAAGAGGTCCAAGAGTTGAAGCAGACTCTCCAAACATCTGATGCGCTTGATGCTCTGCAAGCACTTCTGCAATCCAAGGACAAAGGTCGACAAGGGCTGGCATGGCGGCTCTATGGGATTCTGGATGAATCAGAGCGTGCGCCAACTTTGAGAGTTGACCTACTCAACTATCTTGCGCTGTCGGAGCATCCTGTCCATGCATCTCGCTCACTTCAGGTTTTTGATTCTCTTCTTCCCGAGAGCCGCCGAGCTTCATCTTATCGGGCGGCCATATCAGGGCATCTGAAACTGCACATGGTTGGTCGAGCAGTAAGGCTACACGACGAGGCCGCCGATCGTGCAGTTGGACACCGCTTTGGCACCGACGTTCTCTTAGCACGCACTGTTCAAGACAATCAATGGGACCTTGCTATACATGTATTCCAGACTTTCATGAGATTCTGGGATCGGAAAGGGCTTCCTGGGGAGTATCCACATCTCTGGACGGTTGTCTCTCAGTTGCCTATGCTGTTTTCGAACGCCGTTTCGCTTCTTCAATTCGCAAAACAATTCCGGTATGATTTCCAGTCAACGACTGAGAAACCCTCAGTGCTCGAGAGCTTTATGGCTGGGATCGTTCCAAAAGTGATTGAAAGAGCTGTCGCAGCGCCTGATCTTGATGAGGCTTTCATTCGAGGCTTCTTTCGTGTTCTTCTTTCTCTAGGCTTGTCGACGAAGGATTATTATGAGAATATTCTTTTCAAACTGCTCTCTTTGCAACAGTATCGCAATTATTCCCATCGTCCCAAACTCCACTTACACCTTTATGCGGAGTATCGAGATGAAGCCGTAGTGAGAGATTCTCGTGATGGATTTTATCCTTCCCAAAATCTCATAATGGCATTTATGAAGCTAATGGCTAGTCATTACAGCTTCAAGCCATATCCAGGTGCGAGAACTACTGTGTCGAGTTTGACAAGCGATTGGCACAGGTTCCATGGGCACCTTACTAAGAACGTCTTGCTACAATTAATGAATTCATATGCTCGAGCTGGCGATGCAGAGAGGGTCCACGAATACTTTCAAGAGCTTCGGACACAAGAGCCAGGACCACTAAAGAATCACGCATCTTTATGGCCGCTACTACACGTCCATTCCAGACGACTCGAAATATCTGCGGTACACAAGCAATTCGAACGCATATCGGAAGAATTTGGCTTGAAGCCTGATATTGTTAGCTGGAATATTCTTCTTCATACCTATGCAAGAGCGGATGATTTGGACGGTACCCTGAAATGTTTCGATGACTTAGTTAAATCTGGTCTCCGTCCTGATTCATGGTCATTTGGTCCAGTGCTTGATATTTGTGCAAGGAGAGGCGACGTCGAGGCTGTCCAGGGTTTATTTGCACAAGCTCGATCGGAAAATGTGCTCATTCAGAACTACACAGTAACGCGAGCTGCCTTAGTTCTCGCTAATGTGAATTCTGACGATTTGGCAGCGGCAGAGGCCGCTGCTAGAGCAATGTTGAAAGATAAGCGTGCTGGAACTCTCCATGGACCCCTGACGCCAACGTGGAACATCCTCTTGACAACATATGCGGCACGATCAGACCTTGAATCGACCATGAGAATTTACAGGTCAATGCAGGCTGAGAAAATTCCACTCGACTCACTATCTTACAGTGCTCTCATGAAATCACTAATCGTTCTTCGCCAGACAGATGCAGCGTACAAAATACTAAGAAAGACAATGGTAAAAAACAACATACGAGCATGTGCCCACCATTACGCACTTGTCATGGCCGGATTTATCAGCGAGTTCCAAGTACACCGGGCACTCAAAGCTCACGAGCGTATGATTAGCAAACGGATCAGACCGACAGTCAGTTCTCGCATGGCTTATCTGAAGGCCAAAGCTTTTGCAGAAGTCGACAGCATAAGGCATAAGCTCCACGGAAATGGCAAAAGAGGTGAAATTCGCCTGGTGGAGGTTGAAGAGGGATTGCGCGAAATTCTGGCTGAAAGCGATCCATCGGACTACGCGTCAAAGCAACCGCGCCAAGGATTACACGGCATGCCTTTGAATCAGGTCAGCCCTGATGGCTACTTCGAGTTTCTCATCATGCTGTACGGCACTCGAGGTGCCTATAAGATCTGTCAAGAGCTGATTGAGGTTGCGGCTGCGGCGAGACATGATGAATATGGCAATTACGAAGCGCCTCTAGGACTTCTCACAGCGCTCATGAACGCACATTGTTACGCAAATAAACACGAAGAAGTTGATAAATGTTGGAATCTTGCCCGAGCACAGGTTGCGAAGCTTGTGAAATTGCTTGGGTCCGATCCCGTAAAGCTACCGACTGCCTCCGGCACACCTCCAATCGAGTCAGCACCAACCATCGAAGCTCCACCTGTTGAATCACTCACAGGGCCCAGAACAGAGGGCAAGGAAAAGATCGCTCCCAACCGTCGCGATCTCCTCGCCCGCCCTATACGAATATATATGCGCAGCATCCTCATGCGAAACGACAGCAGGAAAGTGCCAAAAGTCCAGCAGATCATCTCGTCCCTGATCGCAGACGGCTACGTATTGGATAACTTAACCTGGAACGAATTCATCCAGGTGCTGGCACGCTCTGGCCACATGGTCGACGCCTTCACTGCCTGCGAGGCATACCTCATGCCCAACTTCATCGGGTGGCGCTGCACCAATCCGTGGTACAGGCGGCGAAACGTCCCCGGCTACGAAAGGATGGATGTGCGGCCAATCGACGTCAGGAACAAGCGCACACTGATGCCGCGATACAAGACGCTGGTCATCATGGGGGCGGCCCTCGCGCACGTCAGGCGGGCCGAGGGGGCCGGGCGCGGTTACGACCCTGAGGATACGGAGGGCCGCCTGCTTCCAATGCTTGAGCAACTGGCGCCGAAGACGATCCGTGCGATTGAGACGATGCCTGTGGTCCCCGATGATAACCTGCAGAGGAAGTATTGGCATGAAATGTAGTATAGTCACTTCCCGGCTCGTATTAGTATGTTGGGGAGAGTTCGAGCTTGTGTTTCCCCAGTTTACTGTACATGTACATATGTGTGATATAAGATCGTGCTGGTGGACTGTAGATATAGCATGTATATTGAGGGCGTTGTCACGAGATCGTCATTATGCATTTTGTAACACTACTCGTCGTTCAAACAACACTTTTCAAACAGGGGAAGCACTTGCAATTCTATGCGAACATCTGCACGACACAACCGCGTACCTCGTAGCCTGTCAAAATCAAAAGCGCAGGCTCCAAAATCAATCACGAGAGCAACCTTATCACTACTATTTCATCATCAAGTAGCAACCGAAGGTTTCTTCATCTCAAGCTCAACGAAAGATATGAATCCCCGAAATCTAATCTCTTAGCCGGCTCAAAGGCCTAAATTCCCACCCCTATGCCCGAAGCTAATGCCATAAACATGTCTTCATCCGGGTATCGCCGCGCCCAAACACACGCTCAAACTCCCTGAAGTAAGCCGCGCCATTTTAAAAAGCAAAGATAAAGAAAGAAAGCAGGAGTAGCGAAGTGGATAAGATGTCAGTCCCGCCACGACGCATCACGGACCAAAACGTCGTGCCGCTGTGCAGTAGAAAAACTCCGTGGAGCACGCCCACCGCAACGCCAGCCGCATACCTAGCCATCGCCTCACCGCACGCGTCGAGAGCTCGGCCAGAATCGCATCAAGCAGTCCCAACCAGCCCGTTCCGCCCCAAGACACGTCCTCACCTAAACAAACTCCGCAAGTCCTCCAACCGCTTCTTCGCCGCCTCCGCCTTATTGATCCTCTCCCGCCCCATGCTCAAATCCGCCAACACCCGCTTCTTCCGCTGCAGCTCGAGCATCTTCTCTTCAAACGACTTCTCCATGATGAACCGGGTAATCACAACCTCGCGCTTCTGGCCCAACCGGTGCACGCGGTCGACGGCCTGCGCCTCGGCCGCCGGGTTGAACTGTGGCTCCATGACGTAGACTTTGGATGCCGTGGTGAGGTTGAGGCCGAGGCCGCCGGCGGCGATGGAGACCAGGATGATGGGCACGGAGCGGTCGGTCGCGAAGACGTGCAGCGCGGTGCCGCGGGCGGCGCGGGAGAGGCGCCCGTCGAGGCGCGTGTAGGTGAAGCCGGCCGCGTCGAGCGCGATCTGGATGAGGTCGAGGTGCGTCGTCCAGGCTGAGAAGACCACGCTGTTAATATCACATTGTATGTTAGTACAGTTCCGAATATCCCGTGCGTCTTGAGTTGGTGGTGCTTACCTTTTGATGGGCGGCTCGTCGGGGTGCGCATCGCTCCATTCCCTGTCTATTCGCAGTGACTCTAGCAAAGCCTTTGTCTTAGTGTGCGGCCCAATATACCGGCCCAATTTCTTTGCGAGCTTTGGGTTCTCGCGGAGCCGTGCGCGTGCCTCTTCGTCCTCGTCTAGCTCGTCCTGCTTCAGCTCGAAGAGAGAGGTCTGGACGTATTGCTCGCAGAAGGGACAGTGGAAGTGGTTGTCAGGTGTGGTCAGCGGCTCGACTTGTTTCCGGAAGCCATCAATGCAGCTAGGACAGACGATCTGGTAACAAGCCGTCATGAATCCAAGTGTGTTCTTAGATTTTTTGTCGTCCGCATCGTCAATGTCTGGTTCTCCAATCTTGTTGTTGCACATTTGGCAGTGGTCCGCGTCACTTTCGCGGAGTAGGTGCAACATTTCATATGCCTGCTTTGGCGACAAGGCAGGTTTATCATCGTCATCCTCATCCCCAAGTTCAATGGCGTTATCATAATTGATGCCTTCCGTCGATTTCATTGCCTCATCACTCAGAAGCTCTTGGCCATGCGCACATATTAAACGAAGATTAAGGATTGCAACAAGAATTCGGGCGTATGCTGAACCACCTAGGCCCTTCTCTCCGTTTCCAGATGTTACTGCGTTGACTTTTCTTGCAGAATCTTTCTCAAACCAATCATGCAGAGTCTGCTCATCGTGGGAGAACTTCAGACGAACAATTTGGTCGGTTCGAAGGGGGAGGTCTATAAGTCCATCCTTAAGTCGTCGGATAGTTATACTGTCTACCAGCAGGCGTAGCTTAGGGAGGACATCAGGGTCAGCGTTTTTGAAAGGATTGAGAATCCATTGCGTGAAACCATGGCGCTCATCGAACGGCTTGATCCGCAGGAATTTGAGTAGTGCGCCTAAGTCATCAAGACGGTTCTGCACGGGTGTTCCAGTAACAGCCCATCGGCGTTGCGCGGGGAGAGAGCATATCGCCATTGACTGCCTTGTTGATTGCGTCCGAATGCAATGTGCTTCATCCAATATAATACGGAACCAATTCGTTTTCTCGATTGGCTTCCCACGAAGGTACTCGGCTGCAATTGTGCTGTATGTAGTCAGGACAAGATCATATTTGGCTAGCTCATTAACGTCCTGTATCCGGCCTTGCCCGTGATAAATGTAATATCGAAGCCTTCCCGGCACAATATGAGTTTTCAGCTGATCTTCCCAATTAGCAACAGTGCTGACAGGGCAAACAAGAAGTGTTGCCTTATTGTTACGTGTAGGACCTTGCCGTTCGGGCGAGTTTTTGGACCACGCGTCAGCGGCTTCGCGACTCTCTTTGCTGACAACGAGGGACAGCGTGCTAAGGGTCTTGCCTAAGCCCATCTCATCGGCTAGAATCCCACCAAGCACAGGTGGCGGCTTCACACGAGATTCTCCCCCAGTGATAACGTTCAGGTAGTATTTCCGACCATTGCTTTTGAACTTTGGTTGGTAGAGTGGGTCTCCTTTCTCGGACTCTCCAGTACGCTCCCTCTCTCTTTCTGTCATGAAATAAAGGGCTTTCTTCTGATGTCCTAGCAAGGGTGTGGTGATAGACGGGTCTGGCTCTTTCTCTGGGAGATCTTCTGTTTTGGTGATGGAGTCGAACATCACCTGGACATCATTGCGGATTTCTTCAACGCTACGAGCGATATAATTTCCTCCGCCCGGCGCATATTGAGGTGGTGGGGTGTCAAGGCCGAGAGATGTGTCTACTGTTGAAGTCGGCACTTTAACTTCCTGTGGGTTGACGTAGTCAACACGGGCTTGGTCGAAAATGGGTGGTCCTAGCTGGAGTTGCCTCTGTTTCAGGTACCGTCCAATGCTAGTGGCAAACTTCCTGGGGGCATACAGCTGAATTATAATATTGATCAAGCCAGAAAATGGGCCAGCCGGTGCTTCAGTAGGCAACCTCCTGCGGGCTTCTAAACATGCTTGCCAACGGAGTCGGTTGATTCCGGCACCATCCATAAGTGGGGCAAGACCTTGTGCAATTCTTAGATCGATCTTGCCAAAGTCATATCCGCTAGGATCTATGACGCTGATAACGTTGTTTGTTGAGCCAGTGCGTCTGCGGAGAACAACTTTTATCCGGGGCCACATCGTTGAAGAGCCTTGCCAGGCGGTGCGTTTTTGCGCTGGAACCTGGTATGCATTGACCAAGGCCTTTTCTATCTTTCCGATGCACACCTCTTGGTCCCCAACATCGCGAATTAGGATAACTTCATCGTCATCATCGCCTATGCTTGTCAGCTTGAGACATTAGTAACTAGAAGGAAAGTACCGACCTAGAGTCAAGTCAACTACAGCTGGTGGAGGTCGAGTGGAGGTCGGTTCATCCGCCTGTGTGTCGGTACGCTCACTCAGTAAGCTTCCACCACTCATGCTGCTTGAATGGAGTTTCTTCCTGGCCTGGCCGTCGTCGAGGTCGCGTTTTAGACGTTTCTGTGGCTGCTCTGACCTATCTTGGATGCCGTGCATCCTTTCAATCATGTCACTCATACCAATTCCGGGAAAGGAATTGGAAGCGGATCCATTCATGCAAGGCTCCTGACTTGGGCGTTTAGAGCCGGGCCTTGGATCAAGCAGAGACAGCGGATTGAGAAGCGGGGTATGAGCTCTTGGTACGGTCTCGTGAGGGTTGCCTTTGTGGGTTAGCATGTTTAAATTGATGGGAGCAGAATAAGATGGAAGTGAGTCATGTAGATTGGCGTGCGAGGAGAGTTCATCAAATATAGATGGTTGATCATACGGCTCTAGTGTTTCACTGTGTGCGCGGAAAGAAGAAGCTATTGGTGAAAATGTGAAAGAAGGAAAAGGTGAGGAGGCTGAAGAAAGAAAAGGTGAAGCACCATTCGATTTCTTGAACCCCTTTGGGTTTAGCAATTGTGCGGGGTTCATTTTGACACAAAAGTAGAACAATCTGATGGGACTTAAGGCGGTAAGGACGCCGCGTTAGAGGAGCTTAGTGGCGTCGGAGGCATGAGGAAGTTACTGGTGTAACCAGGCACGGAGTGAGGACCGCGATTTATAGCCGGCTACATGGGATGGCAAAAGTAGCGAATGCTCCTGGCCGGTTATCAAAGTGAATACGATGATTTGGTAGTTGAGGAAATTCACAGTTGGATGCTATGGCATAAGGTCACCGTCGAAGTCTGAATGTGAGGCTGATTAATGACTGTGGCCTAGGTGGCGTAGGCGAAAAGCTCGTGCCTGAGCCGCAACGCCAAACGTTTAGTACCTTAATCCATACAGGGTAATCATTGCACCACATTCATGCCATCAAGCTCCGATTTGCGGAATTTCAACATCATCATGAGTGGCATCAATCGTACATGCGGTCCTGCATGTTGCAGCTTGATATTTTACAAGAATTAAAATGCGTAAACTAGACGAAAATGCCATGATACAAAGGCCCAGATTCAACGCTCTCGTGATAGGCTGAAGTCTCGCCAATGTAATCCCTTAACACCATGTGAAAACAGGGTTCTTGGCTTTTACCATCTCTAAACGTTCTACAATAACGCGCTTTCGATTGCCTTCCATGTCTTCATTCGCCGCATATCCAAGATCACCCTCTATATCATCATCGCCCATAATGAGAGGATTGCTGCTGTGCCGCATCGAAAAGGAAAATCTCCTCCGCCTCCTGTCCGAATTTTCGCGATGCCGGCGAGAATGGTGAGATTCGTCATAGCTCATTCGAGCCTTGTGATTAGGCCGACCGTTACTCATACCGCCCAATCCATCCCTGTTTGTACTCGCGCTCCATGAAATAGCTTGGACTGTAGCGGGGGAGAGAGGTCCACGCATGCTATCGTCGCTTTCCCTTGCATCTATCGAGCTAGATTGCCGTGAAATATTGAAGCGATTGGTATTTGTAAGGTCCAAGGGAGGGGAACCCATTAAAAGATCGGGCTGCGGTTTCTGCTTTGGGGTGGATAGAGCGGCACTGATGTCCATTTCTTCATGTTCTGCACTAGCTCTGGGTCTATCATTTTGCTGTCGCCTTCTCACTTCCGCAGACGGAGCTCGGAGTGGGACAGCGATAGGAATATCAACCAAATCATCCCAGACGCAGACACGAGCTCTTCGAGTGAGCTCTAGTGGACCATGATCCGGCGTCTTCAAAGTCTCAACAACGTTCCAAGCTTGTCCCTTCATTACCGCTATCTGCTTTGCATACATTCTTTCTTTAAAGTCGGCGTCTTGTGTGAAACACCGCCGAAGAGCTAGCTGTGTGTCACTCCACCATTGTTTAGAGGTGAGAAGCGGGAGGAAATGGCGCCGAGTAGCCTCCGAGAAAGGCTGCCCAATGAGGGAAACAGGGAGGAATAACCAGCCAAATGGATAGCTTCGCCACTACCGAGACTATTAGTATGTCTCTCGAGAGAATTAAAAATATAAAAAAATGAAACATACAGCGTCAGGGTGCTTCCATGGCCATGAAAGACTGTTATCAATAGCCCCAATAGATATTGAGGGCTCAGGAGCATGATTCAAAGGCGTTGCTGATCGACTGACAGCGGTCATTGGTTCCTGGCGCTTGTACGGGTCTGGCTCTGATATCGATTGTTTTGTATAACCGTTGGCTTCATCTCCATCAATATGTCCATTTGTCTTCGGTGGCTCAGCAACGATGGTGGCCTCTTGCGTTTTTTGGTCTATTTTAATCATCCAGTTATCCAAGCCTCGGTCGGTATTTCGCATGATATAATCCAATATTACGAGTTTTTCTAGTTGTTCGCGGAATGATTGCTGTAGAGTGTCCGTCCAAAAGACCCTCCTCCTTTGTGCTTCTTCCACTGTGTTTGACCGGGGGTCATTATCGTCATCTTCGTCATCGGACTGTGGACCGCCTGGACGGCATTCCTCGGCCCATCGCCGCTTCTTCCGGCGTGGTGCGCCGTCTGTCCTAAAGCTAGAGCTGTGCTGATCAGGCCAAGGGTGCTCTTTCAAGAAAATATTCGCGTCCTTATATCCCTTCAAAAAGACCTGAAAACTTCCAACCTTCTCTGGGAAGGGCTTCTTCTTGCGGTAGTATGCTCTACGATCCCAGAAGTCATAGTAGAACGATTTGGAGGATAGTGGTACAATGTCGGTGTAGGGGACAAGGTTCGTTCGTAGTTGTGTATCGAGTACATATGCAGCGGCTTCGGAAATATAGCTGAGATTTGGAATCAAGCATGCTCTTCCAAAAAAGAAAGGGAAAAGATTCCGATGTATCCACTTCGTCCATTTAGGATTTCGAGAGGCATACGGTTCTTCGTCCTTTGGCTTGAACACTCCCACAACCTTGCCGTCTGTATTTCGTGCAAAGTAGCTACCCGAGCTGCCTTGCGATATGAGCTTTGGATGTGTGCCTAGCTCTATAGCTAGTCTGACGCTCTCCACGATATCATCAAATTGTAGTTTTGTCATTCGGTTTCCAGATCCTTCATAGTCGAAAGTGAGAGAGTCTGCAGTTGCTGGGCGTACCCAATCTGGTGCCTGAAAGACAGAGTGATGTATTTCCAGCTGCTCATCCTCTTGTGTTTTGCCCTTACTTTTCCGAATCTTGAACCTCTGCGCGATCTCGTCTGCCCACCTCTCTAGCCGTGCGTTTATTGCCTTAATATCGACACCAGAGTTGCTTCTCTGCCTTTCATACGTAGGTAGATTTCTCCGCGTCATAGGCGATGATGCATCAGAGGCTTGCATGCGTGGAGTCCGCTTTGGCTGAATCGGGGCATATCTTGGTCCAGGAATAGACTGGGAGCTTTGACCGCGCTGGAGGTCATCATCTTCGGAGTCTTCGAGGTAGTCCTCCTCGTCCTCAGCTTGGGCAATTCGCTCGTATCCGGACGTATGCGGTCGCCCCTTTGGCATTTTTGTAGGAGTGTTGGAGAGGACCGTTTTTCGTGAAGGTTGCCTCAAGCCAAAGCCGGGCTGATGACGAAGGTATAACTTTCCAGATTTGGAAACGAGCGTTTCGCCGCCCACTCCCCGCCAGTCGCTCAGCGCGCCACCTCGCACCGTTCTTGCACTGCCACAGTAGCATATCTTTGCCATTTCAAGTATACTGTTTCAAGTTGTAAAGAGTAATTAATGATAGAGAGTTGGGGAAATGTCCTAAAGCTATCTATAACTGTTTAAAGTGCCCAACATAGTTTTCGAACCAAATTGGAGCTCCTGATCAGGAATAGGAACATGTTTATCTTCATTCAACGAAGTATATCGGTCGTTAGGTTGTACCACATATTCTGTGACATGCTCCTATAAATGGGGTATAATGATACGGCTAACAGTACGACAGCTATTTCCTCACATTTAGAGCAAGCCTTTGCAAGGAGGCCTCTCAGCTTTTTTTCAAATCTAGAAACTATCGTCCAGTTCCTGATTCCGCCTTACAACACTCGGACTGTCCTCCTCTCCCTCAAATTCATCAGTAATATCCCCTCCAGCTGTAAGGAGCAGGTCTTCCACAATACGCTTACTTGCTTCACGAGCTACAAATTCATTAGTTGCTACTAGTAGACAAAAAAGTATCAGCGATAGCTTACCCGGTGTTTGAAGCAGCCTGCTCTGCGGAACATGAAACTGCATCGTCTTAGGCGGACTGAAATCCAACGCATCGTCCTCGTCGCTGTCACTCTCCCACACACCCTGCCCTCCCGTGCCGAACACACCAGTTCCGCTGATCCTGAATCTGTTGTCCGTGCCTCGTGCGGGAGTGCGTTGCACGCTTACACCTGGTGTTCTGGGCGCTTTCAGCGGCGAAGAGAATATGTCCGCGCGCAATTGGGGCGCTGGTGACGAGGGAGGAGAGGAGTCGTCCTCCCATCGTGGCGCTGCTGGCCGCGAAGAGGTGCCGGGAGTAAACCCAACAGCCTGCTTCTGCTTCCGTGCTGTATGCGGCGTTGCGGCGATACGATATGTTTTGTCCAGCACGCGATGCAGTAGTGGGTCGGTGTTTGTTGGCGCGGCACTGACTCGTCGTTGTGTAGCAGTGGGCATGAAAGGCGAAGAGGTAGGAGTCATTGTCATGTCTGGTAGTGCCTGTGCTTTGCCCGGTGTTATCGGGTCGGGGCCCGGAGATGCGGCGCCCCCATGGACCTCCCGCTTGAGCGCTTCGTAGGGAGATGGGTAGTCCGCAAATGTTGCGCCTGCTGCTGTGCTACTTGCTTGGGCTTTCGTGCTGGTATGTGGTGCGCGTGGGGTGCTGTGTGCATGCGCAAGAGACGGAGAGGAGAGAATAGAGGTGTCGTCATGGCCCTCGTCGGTGTGAGAGGAGGAGGGTTTTGGGGGTGTGGCGGTCGCGCCGGTCACGGTATCCTCAGTTAACTCGCTATCATAAGTTTGAGACGCTTGTGTGTCTTCGTGAGTGGTAGATTCATCCGCAGCAGCCTCTTCGTAGCCTGATAGGGAAACATTGGCACTGGCTTCGAAGAATTGTTTCCAGAACTATGAATGGCAGGGTTAGATGCCAGAATATTTAAAATACGAGCATTGTAATAGTGTACCAACCTTGGAGCCTTCCCAGACTGCTTCGGAATGTTTTGCGTACTGCTCGACAATTGGGAGGATGCTAGTAGTAACAATACGATGGGCGCGGCTGAAATTGTAGTCGATTTCTGCACGAAAATGATTAATATTGCGCGTGGTATTTGTGGACTCAAGTCTTTGCCTTGTAGTGTTAGAGTTATGGACTGCTCCAACTTCTCTAGTTCCTCTGTCAAAGTCAGATTTCGTGGCTGCGTGGTGCTTTGGCGCGACATGTTTACAAGCGTTGTTAATTGAAATGCCGTTGAAAGTTCGACGCGTCGTCACGAAGTGTTTGCATCCGAAAGAGGTAACCCGGGGTTCCCTCATCTCCGCACTTGCACTTGTTTGGCCTGTTCCAGCTCCCCAAACGTCTGGATCGGATGGTAATAATAATAATTCATTGCTTAACGTCCGATTCGGATCCCTATTGGGCCCACGCGGACTACTCCTTATGTACATGTGGGGAGAAAACTCTATTTGAGAAAACCCCGTGATCCATCTCCCCGCCTTTTG